>ODAI014706426.1_pt1 | contig 158770 bp, 287 predicted proteins | sample 1539321 | NCBI WGS metagenome assembly ODAI01 (sample SAMN02144231, study PRJEB22623) | gut metagenome | biome: sheep rumen | host: Ovis aries | place: New Zealand | reverse complement strand
TTTCCGATTACAATTGCGGATCAGTACAATGCTGGTCGTACACCGGAAGAAGCTGCAGACAAGTTACGGTACGAAATCGAAGACGCCGACGAAGGAACCTGACCATGCAAGAACGTCCTACAAAAGGTTACAAGGCTGTCATCCGGTGTAACGAGTTCCGCTGGTATGTCCATCTCAAGGAGTGATACCAATGTACCGCATTGAATACAGAAGCGAAAAGCATCCGGAATTCGGCTATGTATATGACTACCGAGTTAAATGTGTCGCGCGTATAGTGGTTCGCAAAGGAAAACGGCATCTGGAATGGCACGATCTTGGCGAATGCGACGAAACTGGATTACTAAGGAGATAGTATGTTCGATTGGCTCATTAGAAAACTTCCAAAACGCGTACTCAAGATTCAAGGACTGTACTATCCTCAGGTATGGTTCGTCTGGTGGCATTTCATCTGGTCGGACAGATCTGAGTTCGCTTACAGAGTGTACAATGATACGCTGGAAGATGCAGTATATGTGCTCAATAACCGGTGGAAGAAGCGCGAGCCAGAAGAAAAGACCGTCGTATGGCGCAGCAGCAAGGATGGAAAATAAGTCATGACCGATGCCTATCACTACATGGCTATGGAAATTGCCGAGAAAATGCGCAGAGATGTACTGGAAAAATACTGGAATGAGCACCCGGAGAATCCTGATGCCGACCTGGTTATCACTGATATCGAGCGAGAAGACAATCGAGTGGACATATACGCCAGGATTGTACCAGAACCGCCATCGGAAATCCGACTGGTGGCAAAAGTGGTGTGTACTTGAACTATACTGCAAATATAGCAATTTTTAATGCCAGCTGCACGGATAGATAGTCGAAATTTGCTATATTTGCAAGCAACCACTTCAGCGAGATAGTCATGCACTCGCTAGTCATCATGGTGACCGTGTTGTTCGTAATCAACCGTCTACAGGAGAAAAAAAATATGCCGTGCGAATCCTGCAAGCCATCATCGGAACCAAAGAAGATTGTCCGCATACCGGCCCCAGACTCGAGACTGCCTGGCGAGAACAGGTACGGCTATCGGATATACCGGAAGGGGAACTTTCCCGGTTTCGGTTCAATAGTGTTCTTCAGCAACGCGAACGGCGAGTTCGCCGAGCTGCCGGCCAAGATGTGCCCGATGTGCGGCGAACCGCTGGTAAGCGAGGGATAAGATGCGCCGTACCAGCAAGGACATATATTTCAAGAAGATTCGCAACCTCCACAAGGCGATGCCACTGGACGAGGAGGAACGTGAGCGATTCAAGAAGGAAACCGGCTTCACCGAATACGAGGACAGCCGTGCCATAGGCCGAGGGCTGCACCAGTCCGAGAACCGGCACTACACAGAGAAGGGATACGGCTACAAGAAGCTGGTACAGATGGAAAGGGAAAAGTCCATCCTAAAATCGGAAAGGAAGGATAGCGCATGAGTGACACATATACGACGGTGAAGCAAGACTTCCCGAACGACTGGGAAGACGATACCACCATGGACCTCCTTGTGAGGCTCCTATCCGAGAACGGATTCAAGATAACTGCCACCAAGGAAATTTCCGCAGACGAAATGGTGCTGGACGCGAGGCCGCATACAGACATCTACACAATAGAGAAGGACGGCAGAACTTTCCAGTTCCAGCTGAACGCGACAAGAGACCTCCGTCGGGGCAAGGAACACGTAGACTCCATCGACTGGCTTACTATAGGAATGTCGTCCAAGCCGGTCAAGGAAGTCCAGTATGTAGAACCTCCGGACAGCGATGTCGATAGAACATGCGCTGCAATAGAATACTGGGTGCGTGATCTCACTAACTACGTCTCCGGCAAGCCGGTAGAAAAACGAATGTTCAACCATAAGTACTGGGAAAAGATTCGCCACGAGGAGTATCTCCGTGTCAAGGCGGAAACCGAGGCCCGATACCAGGATTATCTTAAGCATCCGGATAAATACTTCGGTCCGCCACCCAGGCTAGTAGAACCACAACTATACGACGCAAAGACAGTGGCGGTCGTACCAACAACAGAACCAGTCGGCCTCGCATTCGCATTGAAATGGTTGATGACGGAAAAGGAGGATGCAAATGGCTAGCACTACCATGGAAGAACTCAAACCGTTCGACGACGAGTACTCCGTTCCTAGGTCCACGTACAAAGAGAAACTGGACGCCGCCGCAGCGAAATACGAGGAATTCCCTTTTGTCGGCGAGGTACAGTTCTGGAAGCACATGGCCTACACCGTGGCGGAAAGCGCCGACATGTGCTCTCGTGCCATGAAACGTGAACACGAGAACATGCTCGCATTCAAATTCGAGCTAGACAAGCGTGAACGCGAGTTCAATTTCCCTCACATGAGCCCGCTCGAAATCAAGCAACAGTGGGATGACCATAAGGTCGACGTACATGAAAAACTGGACGAGATGCGAGGGGACCGATGAAAAAACTATGGTACGCAATTCTGGACTTCTTCCACATCGAGCATCATCCGCGTGGAACAATGCGCGTCGTCCAGATGGCCGACGGAAAGTTTCTGGTACAAGAGTGGATAGACGACGACTACTACGGCGGGGACTGGCACTGGGAAAGAGTCAGAATTCCAGGTACGGGCAAGTACAGCGGTAGATACGAGACGCTTGCCGGCGCTATGGAACTGTACAACCGCATACAGGACGAACGAACTGACCGCTACCAAGAAAAGACCGTAGTGCTAGTCCACGCCCAGGAGGACTTATGAAATACGGTATGCTCTCCCAGAAAACCCTCGAGCGCGTATGAAATTATATAAACTGCGGGAAACTAGGTTCATATATGAATTCCTTGCAGAAATCTTACAATGCATTCATCGAGTCAGTCTGTGCCGAACTCGGCTGCCGTGAAATGGCTCATCCTCTCCAGGAAGGATTCTTCGCACTGTGCGAGGCTGACGATCGAATGAGCGGCTCGGCCTGGGATGACGTCGAACGTATCCACGTATATCACGCCGCCGACCCTAGATTGGACACGGACATCAAGCTGGACAGCCTGTGGTCGACCCGGCAGAAGGACTCGGTTACCCGGGAGGATGTTATCGGGCGGTTCATAGAGGATGCGGGGGATTTCAACAAATGGCTTGCAACGTCGGAAGATGGCGGCGCGTTCATGACATCGGCGTCCATCAAGTTCAAGGGTGAGTCGGAGGCGATTACCGTGGATATCCCGTGTCCCGGCGATGATTAGATTGACCTAATTGCAATCCGATTGCATATAGGCAAGACTCGGTGATGATGGCAAGAACCGAAGCTCACCTCCTTTACTAACCGTTCTCTAAGCATATTTCGCATATTGTCATGCGTTGAAATATGGCAAAAATCAGCGACATTTCCATAGAACCATCCAGCACCGGTGGTCGTTGATTGCTTGATATGAAACAAAGAATTTTATCAAAATAATAGCATAGAATATGTTTTTTATACTAAACAATGTATAAACATTATATTGAAGTCTAATTTGGTGAGCATGACTTTATAATAAAGGAATTGTTATGAATAACACCTACAATATTACAACAAATTCTCTTGTTGACTCTTGTGGAAAACAATATTCTGGAGAAAAGGCTGTTATCAGTCTTACTAGCTGGATAAAACGTATACCAACTGTTGGAAAGACCTTATATGCATTATGGAAAACGTGCCCAGGTTTTCATATTGTATTAAATCTAACTACGGTAGAATTTCCTAATAAAGTTAATGACTTACCGAAAGATTTACAATTAATGCTATCGCATAACATGTTTGAAATATTATGGATTAAGAATGATTATAAAGTACTAATGAAAACTTTGTTTGCAATAGATAGATATAGGGATATTCCTGTTATCAGTGCCGATGATGATAACTATCCTCGGTTTAATTATCCCGAAGAATTATATAATGAATGGCTTAAAGACAAAACATATTTTATATCATATTGGGGGAGGCCATATAATAATACTATGCATTTAGGCGGTAATTTTACAATTACGCCACCGTATGTATATGGAAAATATGGAATAAATTGTTTATGCCCAGAAATTGTTGCTACTCGTGAAGATGATCCTTATTATACCGTCTTACGAGACCGATTACATTTAAATCATTGCAAATTAATTGACAGAAAAGTAAGTGAAGTGATTGCATATCATGATTCCGTTGAACCATTGGTTAATTTATATCGTAATAGGCCAAAAGATTGGGCTATGCACGAAATAGAAAGGTACATTCAATTATGAATTTAATATCTAATTGTTGCATATCCGGATACATCTATCAATTCTTAAATCAAGAATTTAAGAATCCCTTTCAGTGGTGTTTTATGGAGCCTACCGATTTATTATGGTTAATGACTCATTACAATAAGTTACATTTTTCTTCGTATGAACTAATAAAATCAACTGAACACCCAAATAGTTATATCTGCGTTATCGATAAAGCGGTTAAATGTAAATTTATTCATTACATTGAAGACGCCAGTACTACTTTCAAAATTAATAACCATAATGTGAAGTCTAATAACATTAAAAGTTATATAGAACAAAAATATAAAGAAAGGTTATCTCGCATGACAGAACAACCAGTATTTTTATATCTGTCAAAAATACATAAGCATAACACTGATAGTAATGAAAACTTTGTTAAGGTAAAATCTAACTTTAAGCGGATTTTAATTTGTGATGATAAGAATATGTTACAATATAACTCTAATAACTTATTAGTTATTTATGATTCTAATATTCCGCAAACCGATAATAATAGACCGTATGATTATGCCAATCGCTATTATAAAGTAATTGCTGGTTTCATCAACAACCGTAATTAAATAATTTTTTGTATTTTTCCATAATCGAAGGAAAACTTCTTAATACTGCATTAAGCCAGTTATCTCGTCTTTCTAGTCCATTATCATCTTTTTGATGCGAATAACGGCACAATCCATCCCATTTATTAATTTCATTACTAATGTCGCAACCCCAGTCGTAATGTAAATGATATATGGGGATGTCGTAAAATACTGTCCACGGTTGAAACCAACATTCGTCCGATATAGGAGATGTTTTATTGCGAACAGCTTGATATGGTTTAGATAATATATGCTTTGGATATAATTTTGCTGGTATCATTGATTGTCCGCACCAACGATTGTAACAAGCCATTGGTTTAGTTTCTGGTAAACGTTTGTGATAGCGAATTTTTATCCCATCGTATGTATGTGATTCGTACTGATTATAACATACAATACAATTAGGATATTTTTGATGGGTTTTCATTACTGTTTCAATTAAATCATCAGCATACTTTACATCATCATCAATCAAAAATACACAATCATTCGGTGAAACTATTTTGAAAATTTCATGCCGTTTATGAACGTAAGTATTTTCTGGTAACCAGTGTACAAATACATTCGGATGTTTAATTACTGTACGTAAATCAACAGGTAAATCATTTTCTATGTTGGGAAATTGTGGAATTGCTAGCCACAAGTGAATTTCATCTGGAGGAAGCGTCTGTTGGGTCAACAACAGAAATATTGACATACCCACATTTTGTATTCGACCTGGGTATGAGGTCATAGATACTATTATTTTACCGGGATTTTCCATACTCGATAGTTTATACATTTCTGTCCAGTGACCTAGCTCGCCGGTCATAATACCCATTTGCTATATTTCCAGTCATAGAACCAAGCAACCAACGAGACTTACCGGACGAAACCGGAAATCCATTCAACAACCGCCTCCGTAGTCGTGATGAACTCTGGCATATACTCAATGTGGCCGTCCTCGTGATGTAAGCAATTATGCCACTCGTTGGGAATGACATCATCTAGGGTAAATCCCTCATCAGCGGCCACCAACCATACTCTGCCGATGGGCAACACTCTTACTGTTAAGGTCGTGCCGGATGGCTTAATTGCACATCGCGTACCGTTCATTACTGGATAGCTGCGATGAATGGACATACTTAAAGCCGGAAATTTTTTCTTAAGTCGGTAACGGATTATCTGAAGGTCATTTTCGTCGAAACCCATGATGATCTCCTTTAATATGGAAAGGCTTACTTGCCTCTTCATATATAAAATGGGCTGTACTTATACCAAAAATATCGATTTTATTGAAAAATTCTGTAAATTTTTCTTTACATTATGGATTTAGGCTGCTAGACTAGCCAAGCAACACTTTGGGTGAACATAGTCAAACGAAAAACCCGTATACTCCGTACTTATCAGCTCTTACAAATACATCGTCATCGACGTACGGCTTCACGAAACGGAAGTACATGTCGTTGAAGAACTCGTCGATATTATCCGCGAAGTCTGCGGCGGCCCATGTTTCATCGAGTTCCGCCGTTTCCGTGTAGTATTCGTTCTTAACCCCAACAGTCTTCACCCAAGCGCAAGCGAGTATAACATGTACATTGCGCTATGCCGTACATGCGATATTCCACAGGACGAATGTCCGGTGTTCGAGACGGATCCTTCTGACATGTGGGGAAGCCATCTGTCGGAAGGGTGTATGGCCAGTTGGCGCAAATTCGTTGATGAGCGTGTAATACCGAAACTGGAAACGATGTTTAAAGACGAGAAATTGGCATTGAATCCAGAGTGGGCGGTTCCCATGTATTAACATGCATTGCCGTTCCCTACTTTCCAAGCGTTTCGAAATAGTTGACAAAGCTCTTTTCAGCTTCCGGGTAAAGGCTAGCCAGCTTGACCAATGCATTAACGACTTGTTGAAAACTTATATCATGTACGTCTACAACCTTGTCGTTAAGTCCATGCAGAATGCCGTTCCGAACGGCGTCTATCTTCATGGACCAATTGAATCCTATCTTAATTGATCCATCTGAGAGCCATCCTACGTGTGGTATGCGATTTGTCACATATCCGCATCGAAGCCTTCCGCCGTCCAGTTCATCATACATGAACACGGCACGTTGCGGCTGGTCGCCGCCATACATGTACGGTTGATAGATTTTTATGGGGAAAACACGCATTCCCCAGTGTTTCAATACCTTTCCGGCGTTTTCGATGTCCGCTCGATGAGATTCGATCACCTTGATCGCAAGGTCGAACCGTTCGACCGCTGTCTTGCTCTGTTCTAGCTCGTCCTTCGCGCGTACGGCGTTGAACTCGTCGATATTCTCTATTAGTCGTTCTGCGTCTATCATTGGTCGTACTTTGTGAAAGCCAGTTTGAAGCGTGCTGGCTGGGTTCCGTTGTTGGCTATTCGTATCGCATTGCGACCGTCTTGAATGAGGTAATCGTGAGTGCCGACTAGTATGTACTCGGTATCGGGATGAAGCTGGTCGTCATTTGAATCGCGTTGCCAGGTGACTGACATATATTCGTGGATTCCATCGGCATACACCTTAGCAGTGTCGCCGTCGTTATATCCGGTGGTGACGAGCATTGTAGAGTTGGGCTGTATAACGAATGTAGCCGGTGATGGGAGAACTGGGTTGTCGTTATGGATCGGATCCGCGTATTCTTGGCTCACGTATATCTTCTCGCCGTCGAACACCTTCACCTTTTGCATTATGAATATGTGCTCGCCGAAGATTCGCATGGCGTCCTGTAGTGGTATCTTGAGCAAGGTCTTATTTTCGCCGTGAATGTTCACAGGTACGGTATCGTCCAGCTTAATCCGCTTAATGCGTTTTTCGATATCATCGGGTGGTATGTAGCCGTTCGCCACGAGCTGATAAGTCCGCTCGTTCGGCTCCACGTAGATATCTTGGTCCAGATTGATGGAAATCAGCATGCTTGTTCTCCTTGAACGGTTATGCCACTTTATGCCACTGGGGTACAAGTTCCCATGCCACGAATGTAGCAAAAACGCCACCGGATGGCAACCGGTGGCATTTTTTGCTATATTTCCATACATGGAACCAAGCAAACAACGAGAGAAACTAGATAGAGCGTTCGAGGAATCGTTCTCGACTGGCAAGTACGGCGACTGCTTCAAGGAACTGTACGACAGAATGGCACCTTCTATAGCCGAACTCGGTTTCGACGAGGCCTTTATAGAATGTTCAAATAGTCGTGACAGGCTGGATTTCAACCTGTTCTACAAGTCCGGACTGTTCATTTCGGTCGCCCGCCCGGTTGACTCGAATGACGATGTCGACTTCTTCTCGATATCCAGGAACAAGAAGAAAATCGTTATCAGCCAGTTGGAACACGTTGCACTGATAGAACGGCTCAAGGAAGTCGAACTGATTGCTGCGGATGGTGTCACGTCCCACCAAACACCGTAAATAGCAAAATATCACCGGATGCCAACCGGTGACATTTTTGCTACATTTGCGGTATAGGCAATTCTGTCTATACCTTTTAGAGGCAGTGTTTCAATAATGTTCTATATCGAGCGAAGCATAACTGGCCCATGCCTGTGCAGCGACATCCATGACTGCATGTGCGTGGCATCGGATGGCAAAATTACATGGACCCGGGACGGAAGTCAAGCGAGAGCCTTCCGGACAAAGGAGGAAGCCGAGGAGTATTGCCGTTCTCACGGGTTCAGCTTGGAACCAGTGGCACATGAATGTGACCCGAGGTATATAATCGTCGAGGAAATTCGGCTACCGGAGGTAAGATGTATAGCGGACAAGTATGGCATACTGTTCGATGATGCAGAGCACTTCATCAGCTGGGGAGCGTCCGATTATTGTATACAGATTGTACGGAACACGGACGTATCGACGTTTCCGTTTACATGTTCCCAAAAATACGTCTACGTCGTCGGAGCAAGGCTTATCCAAAAGGTACATGGGCATCCAGTATCCCAGAACGTAATTGAGGAAATTCACACTCCGAGCTACAAGCAGCTGGACGAGTTCGTAGCGAAGTGTGTTAGGGAACATAGTTTAAGCAAATGCTATTCGGGTGGTGAAAAAAGCACCGGTTGCCACCGGTAGTCCAAGTTTGCTATATTTTCTGTATGAAACACATCAGCCATAAAGTCACTTACCGCGAGCCATGTGGCATATATAAGGCCATCTGCAGGGAGAACCCTGCCTTTGAACTGACCGAAGACGGTCGCCTGATTTATCATCCGGAATTAGATCCAACAACGAAAGGGGGAATTAAATGATTCCATCTCCGCAGCAAAACGATTTTAAGTCAGTCAAAGAAGCCATCGTGTTAGTTAAACTACACGCATCTCCCTGGTATAATACCATATGTCCGTATTGCAAGCACCCGGTGTCTTCCGCATGGAAGTTCTGTGCAGATTGTGGGCAAGCAATAAGTTTCAAGAATTTTAACCGGATCGTCCGAGCCGGCGACAAACGGATCAATCTGACCGACGAATGGACAGAATGCGTCGCCGATAGCAATTTGTGTAAAGATTATTTCATTCGACAGCTTGCAATCCTTGAAGACGAATGCCTGGTCGAACAGGGAAAAGACTTCAATGAAGCCAGGGAAGCCTATCTCAATGCGTGCTTTAAAGGGTAAAACTAAACGGTAGAGGTTTTGAATGACAGCAGAAGAAGCACGAACATCAAATATAGCAAAAATATCACAGGTGGTCTACTGGTTACAAGCCACCGGTAGCCGACCGGTGGAGTTTTTGCTATATTTGGTGCATGGATAACATAAAGCTATGGAAAGACGTCAATGTCGGCGACACTGTATACTTCGCCGACGAATTTGCTGAGCCGGAACCGGTGGTTGTTGAGAAGATTGAGCCGGGAGAATGGAATAGGTACTTGTACATCACGGTCTCCGGACCATCATTCAACGGTGAAACTAGGGTCGCTCGCGTCGTATCTCCGTCACATGACAAGTCGTTGAACCTCGTATGCCGCAAGAAGGACGACATGCTTGCTGGCCGTCTGTACACGTCGGTCGAGGCATACAAGGACGTCTGGAACGAGTCCCTTCACGAACAGCTGGAAAAGCTGGAAAAGGACAGAGCCAACATTGAAGAGAGAATAGCCCACATCAAGGGTGACATAGAGACCGTGGCGAACATCAAAGCCGAGTGAAATATGTCTTTCCAGCCGCGTTCACTATCACCAGCGATAGCTTGTCATCCAGCCGATCGATAAAGTGCCAGATTTCCTCGTCCAGGTGTAGCCGGTATGTTGCATTGTTTTCCTCTTGTTTACGGTTTGGTTTAGTTACTCGTTTTGGAAGCATCGTTAAACCCCAAAATACTGAAATGTGCTACCGTGCCTGTAAACCTGGCATTCGCAGGTATTCCAGCAATCGTATGCATCATCTTGTTTCCTTCGTCACGTTCGAGAATGTGGTCACCCACATGAATACCAGGACCTTCTCCACCTGTAGCTTGTTTGGCGATAAAGAGACTACCGTCATCTACATCATACAGTCCCCCCTCAAAAAACTGAGGGCCATGAGACTCTTTCAGGCACATTGTCTTTCCATCATTTGAAATAATGATGGAATTAAGGTCCCCACCTTCTCCAAACGCATTCTCGACTGCTACATTCAAGTGGCCATAGCCATTCCTGATATAGCTATCGAGATATTGATATAATTGTTCAAGTTCCATTATTACACCTTTGTTTTAATTCCTCGATTTGGAAGCACCGTATAAGGCCAGCAACTTACCCACGTTCCCGAACCAGCCGTTCGAGCCATTCGACATCACCGGCGTCAGCCGTATGGTAGCTCGTAGTGTAGGTATAAAACAGATTGTCTACTTCGTTAGAGCGTGTACTGACAGTAACGAGCATGTATTTATTCGGCGTATCATAATGAGAGAATACCTTGACGGATATAAATTCATCATCCACCCAGCTAGTTTCATCAGGACCCCAAACTGGCATATACAAAACAGCATCCTTGACTGTATCAATATCCGTCTTGATATGTTCAGACCTCAACGGACGACCCATCTTGTTGCACTTGCTGAAATAATCAATTACCCGGTCCTTGAACATCGGGTCAATAGCAGGCCATTTCGAAGTTTGTTTCATTTTCATGTCTCCTTAATTTACATGTTCTGTGTTAATTCCTCGTTTTGGAAGCACCGTTAAACCACAGGAAGCAAAGTTCCAACAAAATTCATCCTTGGAGAAGAACAGCCAATATTACTATCAAATAAGCAACCACTAGACGCAAAGGATGCATCTTGTTCACGAATCTCTCTAGCAAGTTCTTCAGAACTAATCTTAGAAAGATTTTCACGAAGTTCTCTCAAAAGTTCATCATTCATTGTAAGGCCTCTTTAGTTTTAATTCCTCGTTTTGGAAGCACCGGTAAACCTGGCGCATACGAAGACTAATTTTCCGTTCTCCGTCCACTGTGATGATAGACGCCCTCCCAATCGGGGGGCGCCTGCTCGTCTATTTCGTCGCAGTAGCACCAAATCAGTCCGTCCTTCTTCGCCTTACTGAGGTATGTTAAGCAAGCTAGCTGCATGTGCCTCCCGTAGACAGCAGTGCGTGTCCACCAGTATAGGGGAGAAGCAGGGGTCTTTACAAGGATTTCCTTGCCAGACTGCGGAGTTTCCTCCTCGAAGGTTCTCCAACGGAATGTTATCGTCTGTTCATGCATCGTTGTTTTTAGTTCCTCGTTTTGGAAGCCCCGTTAAACCGTCAAACTTCATATACAAAATATAGTAAATTTTGCTATATTTCGGTCATGGAACTGCCAAAATATGTATATGCAATACTTGCCGCAATCGCCCTCCTCATCCTAATCAAGGATGACCTGGAACTGGCATGGGCAACAATCAAGTTCAGACGCCAGTGGAGACGTGCCGCGTTCCCGATAATTCGCGAGATGGACGAGCGCAATACCGAATGGCGCGTGCATGTCAACGCGGGCACGCCGTCTACACCGTTCCATGTCCAGCGCAAGGTGCCGAAACTCGGCGACACGTTCTTCCAGCATTGGGAATGGTGGACGGAAAAGATGTTCGCCGACCCAAAGGATGCAGCGGATTTTTACCGATGGATGGCCATTGACCGTTTCAAAGAAGCGGAACCGAAACCACGGACGGTGGCGGAAAGCATAATAGACGACATCCGCTGGAAACGGGATGTCGCCCGGAACAAAAACCTTACAAGCGAACAGCGCTATACCATGATTAACGGCTACAGCCCGTATATCTCTCATCATAGATCGCCTCGCTTTAGTTTTAATTCCTCGTTTTGGAAGCACCGTTAAACCTTAACCTACCTTATGTTCTCTCTGAGTGAGTTGAATTTCCACTTCTGATTCAGGGTCATCAATGCTCTGTGCAGTGATTGTAATACCCTTAGGGGTCGGCATACTGATGTCCTTAATCCAATAATTTATCTTATTGTAGATAGGGTGGTTCAATATGCTTCTAGCAAGGTCTTTAAGCATCTGATTCTTTGTTAATACGTCCTTTTCTCGGTATTTAACAACAAAATCAACAAGCCTTTCGATATACCGTTGTTTGTTCCTGGTATAATCGTATGTGTCACCAACTACGACAGCAACACCATAAGTTCCATCATCGCAACTATGGAAAAGTTCCTTCCCGTCTACTATGGCAACTCTGCACACATCATCCGGCAACACATAGTTCTTAAACGAAGCACTAGGAAAATACTTACGGATTAAGTTTTCCCACCATTCATCCGTATATGTACTGCGGTCGGCTCCTTTATTCCACTTCTTTTTCATGGATTTAATCCTTTTTCTTGACAAGTTCCCTGCGACGGCGTACAATGTACTCGCACACTTCCATTGCCTTTCCTTCGGTCAGCATTTTGTTTTAATTCCTCGCTTTGGGAGCCCCGTTAAACCTTATATTCCAAATATAGTTAAATTCCGGCAATTCGTAAACGGTTCCAGTGGAAATTTATCGCGCCGACACCCGTTCGTCATTCCGCATCTGGATAGGCCTTACGCATCTCTGTGGGGTGGACAAGATGCTCCTTACCGGATGCCATGACCACCGTAAAGTACGGATAATATCTACCGCTCCTCTTATAGCTTTCGATGAAATCAGTATTCAACATCGTGCCGTCACGGGATGCAATTATCATAATGACCTCTCTGTTTTAATTCCTCGCTTTGGGAGCCCCGTTAAACCGTACTTCCGGTAACTCGTTGAGCTACAGGTACTTGGCTGCGGCACGACACAAGAAAAAAATGTGCTAGTGCTGCCAGTTGTTCCGGGGTTTGCTCATTTTTCCAGTGTCGATACCTCAAATATAGCAAAAATATCCACCGGTAGCCGACCGGTGGCGTTTTTTGCTATATTTGTGGCATTAAGATTAGACGAAACCAAGGAAAGAAGTATGGTCAAGAAGTGGAAACTATCCAAATGCAAGGCGATAATCATGGACGAGCACGGCTACGTACTTGGCATGAGCAACATCGCTGTCGAGCCGAAGCGCAAAAAGAGAATAGGACATGCGAGGTACCTGTACCTGTCCCAATTCGACTATGATACGTTTCTCAAGAACGGCTACGCAGTCGACCAGGACGGCAACTATGTATTCAAACATGCCAAACACATGCTAGCCACGGTAACTCGCGTACTCGGCGATGATGGATTCAAGAAGTTCGTTGCAACCGTGCTCTCCAGTGCGGACTGGATAGGCGCAATGGACAAGAAGAACGCATATCTGTTCGAGATAATGCGTCTGTTCAACCTGTCCGTCCAGCTATCCGATCGAGAAATCGACTGGAGACAGCGGAAGCACGGTGGTATCGCCAATATAATCAACTTCAAGATATCCAACTGCTAATCCATCCCGGCGGAATTTTTGCTATATTTATTGTATTAAGATTATAGATTATAGACTATGACGTGTACAATGGAAGAAATCAAGAAGTCGTTCGACTTCCTTATCGAGGAAGGCTACGAGGACCGCTATGAGTCGTCCGTAGTGGAAAGGGACGGGTCCGGGTCAATCGATGTCACGGATACGTGGCTCGGAACAACCGCGTTCTCGCTGGAGGAATACAAATCCGGCGATACAGATGGGTTCCTCATCACCTTCCCCGGTGACGACCGCGACAGTATCCTCGTAGGATACACCGAGGACAGCAATCCGTGGGGCCAGATGGCGTCCGAGCTGGATAAATATGACCAGGAAAATCAGTTATCGGCAGAAAAGCGGTTAGCAATCTGGGAGAGGAAGCTGGATGCGGCCCTTGAACGCGAGAACGAACTTTATGCCGAGAAGGTAGCGCTCGAGATCAAGCTGAACATCCGTACTACATGGAACGCTTTCCCTGGGTTGGATGAATGGAAGAAGGTGGCCAGCCCCGGTGACTACGTGTTTATATTTGACGCATGCCCGTCACCACTGAGAATAAACTTCGACGGAACCGGCTTCACCGACGTGCACGGCTACAAGTTCGACATGGAACAGTGGAAAGCGCTGACGTGGATTCCGTGGCCGGAAGTGAATAAGTGAATCGGCTAGATAAAGGAGTTGTGTTATGTTCTCAAAACTGAAAATTGTCGATCAACCGCATTGTTGCTATTGTGATTCTCAATCGGTACGACTCATTAGAGGGTTTACATATAGTGGAATAGAGCACTTAGTGTGTGAGGCTCATCTAAATAAGTTGAAAACAAAAATAATCAACGACTCGGATGTAGCTAGACGAATGATTGATGCGCACGGGATTGAATCCATCACTGATGTAGTTTCCGTTAACCCAGACATATTGAAAGAACTTTTGCATGGTGACGAACATACAATAGAAAGAGATATAACCTCGTCAAAGGAAAAAGGCAATGAGCAATTTAGACTTGACAGCGTTTAAAGCCGAAGTGAGGTCTTTAATTTGTGGCCGGTTGTGCAAGGACAGCAACGCGATGTGGATGGCCTCCCACCTGGTAAAGGAATCCGATGAGTTCATCAAGTACGTAGTAGGGAACTTTTCAGACGACCACAAGGAGGCAAACAAGTGTGCAGTCGGCATACTTGCGAAATGGGATTCGCAAGTTCATCCGGACAGGTACAAGGCATTTGATATGTCATCCATGTTTGACGTGCATCGCGTGGCCAGACTCATCCTGGAAGACGAGGATGTAGTGGCCATCAATCAGCTTGAAGATGATGTTATTGAAGAACTTAACAAGGAGTAACTAAAAATGTTTAAAGATGAACTGCTTGCAATACAACAGAAAGCCAACCCCCATAGAGACATCACGCATATAGTTGCGGAGTTTAAGGAGACGATTAGAAGTTGCGTGAAGGATGGCTTCTGTAAAGACAATAAAATGTCATTTCCTATTGTTGGTGGAAAAATTGAGTGTAAAAATCCACTATACAATGAGCCAACGTGTTACCTTGAAGACCTCTCTGCGGTTGAAAAAGTCTTCAAAATGGAAGGACTATCTATGGATTGGACATATGATAGAACTCATTTGAACGGAACTTTAACTTTTAGTTGGTAAGCTTATGGATAAGAAAACTTATTGGAAGGACGGGAATCAACTCGTCGACAATAGAGGCTACGTGTATGTCGTGAAAGGAAGCTGGGCCTATTGTAGGGAGCTCGGAAAAAATCCAGATGGGTCCGCCATAGAAGAAGAGGACTATGATGACAATCTAAAGTTGATTCATAGATTCCAGCGTGGCGATATGTATGACATAGTGGCAGTTAAGATGCCGGGAGAACTATTCTTCGAAGAATGGAATGGTAAACCAGTATCTGGAAAAGCCTGGGATGACAATGACCCTACAGGATATAAGCACGATGTCACTATCATAGGTTACTGCCGTGGAAGCTGGGTATGCGAGAATGTAAACCTATGTTTACAGAAGTTCGACCATGTAGCGGTGGAATAAAGGAGATAGAATAGTCATGCATTGCTGCTATTGTGATTCTAAATCGGTACGAATCATTAGAGGGTTTACATATAGTGGAATAGAGCACTTAGTGTGTGCGGATCATCTAAATGATTTGAAAGCAAAAATAATCCACGACACGGATGTGGCTAGACGAATGATTGCTGCACATGGGATTGAATCCATCACTGATGTAGTTTCCGTTAAACCAGACATATTGAAAGAACTTTTGTATGGTGACGAACATACAAGTTATGGAATGGCTTGTAAAGGGGAACGGCATAAATGACTGTTAAGTATGATTTGAAAGCATATCCGATTATGGTAGATGGCAGGGAACGGAGAGCGTATATTGCTAGTGATGTTGATGCCTTGTTGTCTCGTATGGAAAACACGATTAGCAGTAAGGACGATATCATTAGGAACCTTGAAAATCGGTTGCAAATTAGGCAACGGGCTACACCTAGAACTAGGAGTGGGTGATGGATGAACATACAACTGATTATGGGAGTAAATAATGGATAAATCTACATTTATTACACGTGAAGATATAGAGAAAGATTGGTCTGATACTTCTACAATAAGTCAAGCCATTCGTGAACGTGATGAATATATTGAGTATTTGGAAAAAATTAAGTTCAAATATGAATTTGGAAAACACTTTGACCAGATTCATTCTTTTCTCTTCGAACTGGATTTTTGGGACATTACTGAACTAATCGGAGAAGAATTTGATAAGAAACTCTCATTTAGAAGTAAAGGAGGTTGCTTTGTGCTAAATTGTAAATTGGCTGGCGATGCTGAAATTTACAAAATCAAGCGACTTAGTGAAACTGACTATTTTGTAGAATGTGGTTTTGATACAATTTTCAGCGAACTGACAAAATTGGAGAACTAATCTATGGATATAGATAATATCAAGCGCGACCTTCGTGCCGAAATCAAGAGACGTAAGGACGAGCAGTACCTCACTTTCCAAGTTAACATCCGTGAAATGTGCAAGGATGTGCTCGACAAACTTGAAGAACAAGAGGCTCTTATCAAAGAAATGCAAGGCGCCGCAGCCGATATAGGTCTGAAATGGCAAGATTATGATGCTGGCGATGATGCTTGGGAAGACCAGCATACCGGTAAATGGGTAAAAATTGAAAAGGAGTAACCTTATGCAAATCAGTAAACTCAAGAAAGAAATCAACGACGAGCTCACCACGATGGAGTCTCACTTCGGCGACATGGACATCAAAGAACTGTCCCTTGTAGATAGGTCAGACCGGCTTAACATCAGCTATAAGACGGCAAGCCCGAACGACCCGCGTAAGGCAGCGCTGGACTCCATCAAGGACAAAATCAGTGACGCGGTTCGGTACTTTAACGAGGACTTTGGGCCTATCTCCGGTCCTGAAATGGAGAGCATAAAGTCTTTGGAGTGTTTAATGTTCGGAAGTGCTGATTAAATGTGGCGGATTACTGCTACCATAGCGCCAGCATAAAGGTAAAATAATATAGTTTAATGGGTAGAACATAACTCAAGGGTAATCTTATGAGCAACACAAGCAGCATGGCATCGGTTCAGGATGTCCTGAAATGTCTTCACGAACACGGTGTACAGGGAAACACCGCCAGGATGGAAGTGGTCAAGATGCTAGACCATAAACAGGTAAATACCGACTACTGGTATTCGCCAGAATCAATCACCAAGCAGTTGAACGATTGCATAACGCTTTGTCTTACCGGCCTATGCGGCGAAGTACCCGAACCGGAGAAAGCCATGCTGGACAAGCTGAAATTTGAACTGAACAAGGCGGGAGACCGAGTTGTAATTTATCTTGCTGATGAAGTCATTGGTCACATTTTCTGGTGCAACGATGCGTATAATCTGTGTTGGGAATCTCACAACACCAAGAATCCAGAACAACAGTTTGAAACATGGACCTTCTCCGGCCATTTTGACCTTGTTGTCTTGATGAAGAAAATCACCGCTGTTGTTGAGGCAATCTCCAATGGAGATTGTAAGGTAATGCCGGTGGGTGAAAATATGGAAACCCATGACATGAATGTAAATAGATTGAAGACAGAAGAGCAGAAGATTCACTGGCTTGAGAATGAAATCAAGGACCTAGAATATGTCCTTTCTTCTGGCTGTATTAACAGAAATCTGAAGCTGAACCAGCTTCAGATGTACAGAGAGCTTCTTGCAATAAAGCGAGCACTCTTGCAATAAAGCGAGCACAAATGGTTGAAAAATCCAAAGGAGATACCTTATGAAAATCAGTAAGATAATTGACGAGCTCACCGAGCTAACAGAATACATCGGCGACAGGGACCTGGAAGGTTGCACGGTAGATGCAATGACCGGTGTCAATGTCATGTACCAGGACGAAGGTGGCTGGACCAGTACGTCTCTGGAAGGTGAAAAAGCCAAGGCTGAGTTGAAGGCAACCATGAGTGACCAGGAGGCACTTGACAAGATTAAGGTCAAGGTTTTACATCTTGACTTCCGCGAGGCCTCCGACGACCCGGATCTTGTCGCTAGGGCCGATGTCGAGGTCACTACCGATACTTCGTTCATGAGTATCACTGGTATTGACCTTAGGTATAATAACGCTACCGGAAACTACAGTATTGTCGAGCCGAAGTCTTTATCCGGCGTGTGTATGAATGAACTTATCCGTATAGCAGTGACAAATGCTGTTGTGACCTGTTATGAACAAAGCTCCATGAAACAACCGGAACGCCCGGTATCATTCATTGACCATACACCTGTAGAGGCAAAGGGGCCGACCATGGAACATTCTGTATATTCCAGACTCGAAGCTGACAAGTATATGGATTGGCAAGCCAACAGAATCAAGCAGCTCGAGGAAGCGTTGAGACAGGAAAGAGACCGGTTCCAACCGAACGGATGGTCGAAAGCGTTTACCGAAATGTTCGAAAGTAGAATAACATCGGCTGTCAATGACGGCTTGGCCAAGATTGAAACCGCATGTGTCACTGCGTTAGACAAGTTCTGCCGGCAGATGGACTCATCTGCATACGATAAACAGTGATTGATGGTTGCCACGCACAATGGATTGACCTGTATTTTACAGCGCATAGTCGATTGTGACGACTGACCCAATAGAAAATTGGCGTGCACCGGCCCTGTGCCGGTGCATTTTTTGCTATATTTCAATAATTCTTAGCGGGCGGTTCACCGGTTGCCGGACGGTGCCAGTTTTGCTACATTTCGGGCATGATTACGATACGCAAATACTTCCCCGGCTTCGCCTTCCCTGATGACGAATCCGAATTCTGTGAAACCAAGTGTGCCACTCCCCAGGATGTGCTGAACAGCGAATGCTGGAAAAAGAGGGTAGGCGATGCGAAACTTCAGTACGCGGAGTATGAGGATATCATGTCGCGAATGGAGTTTTTTGATGGCGGATTTTGTTCCATCGTAGCGACGGCGGACACTGTTGCCGAAATGAAGGCACTCATTGAACTCGCCGGCATCAAGCCCGGAAAGTGGTGGAGTGAAGACTGATGCCTAGTTACATGTTGACCCATTACAAGGTACATTATCGGGTGACCGAGGAGCTGCACCCTGAAAATAACTATACTCCATGCAAGGTGGAATTCACCACCGAGATTGATGCAATCGACTACGATGACCTTTGCAAAACGCTGTATCACAAGTGTATAGCGAACCGTGGTATAGAGTATTACGAAATCCTGGGCGTTGCCACTTACTATAATGGTTACTGGACCCCTCTTTGTAGTGTGGCAGGCACAATATACTCAGGAAACAGGGAGAAGACCACGTAGTTGCCATGGGTCACCTGGAATGCTACATTTGGGACATGGATTTGCAAACGAAGACATTATCTATTTTCGGGAAGGAATACTGCGTGTATTCGGGAGCATGCTGTTCATCGGTTTCCCCGAAACGTACGCTTTATGTCGAATTTACCAAAAATTGCAATGCGCATTGCCCGTTCTGCTCGGCGCATAGGGGTCTTGGCGACCTAGATCCAGCGATATTGAAGGAGTGCGTTGACGAACTGGTCGATGCGGGTGCGGTTGATCGGGTGTCGATTACAGGCGGTGAGCCCTTAATAGTGGGTGATTCATTGCGCCTTGGTAGACTGTTCGACACATTGGAACAGAGCGGGTTGGACTATTATGCGCTAACGACAAACGGAAGGTACCTGGCCAGGAATTTCGTTATGCTCGATACGCTTTCTAAGCTGAAATATCTGAATGTCAGCCGGCATCATTACGACGATGAGGAAAACCGGCGCGTCTTTGGTGACAGAAACATTCCAGGGATAGACGAAATAACCGGTATATTCGGATTGTTCGGTGGCAAGCCCCTGGAATTTCGGCTGAACTGTACACTGTATCCGGATGCGGATGCTGACTTTGTAAACAGATATATACAGACTGCCGCTGATGCAGGTATTTCATGCATTTTGTTCAGGTCGGATTACTTTTCCAGGCCGGATCCCGCGCTCTCTGACATGTTCAGAAACCTGCTGAATGGACGCAAGGAATCGACCAAGTGCAGGTGTGTGTACGGTAACGTTTCCGGTGTTAAAGTCGAATACCGTGAGGTGGATGGTGCCCTGGAACATCGGCTGGAAATGGAAGGCGAGTACATACGGAACCTGGTGCTACATGCGGATGGAAGGCTGACTGGTGGTTGGTCGGATGAATCCGTCCTGATACGGGATTTCTCCAAGTAACCTTGTTGCCGGGTGGTGGGCAATATGCTACATTTGGGTTAAACAGCAAACGAGAGGAAAACAATGCATCATACCGGGTACACCAGCTTCATCATCGATAAAAATCTGAAGGCTTCCGAATTTCTTAAACTCTGCATGCGTGCGTTCAACATCTTCATTGAATACCGCGACGAGCCGTTGAGTCCCAACATCCCCAAGGAACTCCCGAAGGACGACTGGCACGAGAAGGAACTCGTGAAGGCCAAGGAAAAACTGGCCCAACGTCTCTCCATGACCGACGATGAATGGCGAAAGGAACTGGAAAGCGACCTCGCAACCAAGATTGCCGAGCACAAGGAGGCCGTCGAGGAGGAAAAGGTCGAAATGGCACGCCTGAACGCAGTCAAGGAGGCAATCGAGGGGTGGAAGTGCAGCGAGGCGTACGAAAAGGTGAAGAACTTCGCCCTTGACCAGATTGCAAAGTCCGAACCCTATGGCTACAAGTGGTACATCGAGTCCGAAGAGTGCATGAGGAAGGCCCTCGACAGCCAGGAAGAATTCGAGAAGTACAAGGCTGACCTCATCCAGTGCGCCCGCGAAGATGTCGCCTACCATGAAAAGGGCGTCGCTGAGAACGAGGCCAACTGGAAGAAGGCCAACGAGTTCCTTTCCGGCTTCTGGAAGGAAATCGAACTCCTCGAAAAGGAAGGGAAGTAATGAAACAGTTATTGCTCTGTGTCATCATCCTCATCTGCATCATCGTGTTCTACGTGTGGCTCCTCAAGGCCCGCGTGAGCACCGGTGTCCTGTACATGGTGGGCGATGACAACCCGGTATGTGCTGGCACTCTCAGCACCTATCATCGTCCATACGGTGCCACCGAATCGAATTTCGTCTGCACTGACGGGCGTAAGTTCAACAACCTCACCAACTTCTACCTGAAAGAGGAATAATCATGAAGAATCTGATTGCAACTCGACGGGACATGGTTGCTTGGTCGTCAATGCTGTTGTGGATACTATCCGCGCTTATCGTATATCTGACGGCAGGCAAGGATTGGATTTTGGCGGTAGACATATTCTACTGTGTGGTGTTTGGCTTACTGGCGAAATACTGTCCGAAATGGCTTAATGACTGGATGAACAAGAAGGTATGACACAATGTGTAAACTCGAACAACCTATCGGCATCAGGGACGCGAAGGGCCGGAAGTGCAAGGTCCCCTTCACCATCATGCGCCACTCCAACGGCGGGTTCGTGGTCGTGCTGAACGACTACCTCGTCAATGGGTCGTTCCCCAGTTCGGCCTCGCCCGTGCTTGAAACCGACGTGGCCCTGGAAGACCTTGCGGATGCCCTCGCAATCAGCGAATTGAAGGACATGCTTGACTACCGTCTCGCTAAAATCAAGAAGGACCGGGAGAGTAGGCCATGAAACCGCTGCCGTTCATAATTTTCGGGGTGTATATCCTCCTGTTTGTCCTCGCCGGGTTCATCTTCGGCGTCATGCCTGTCGTGAATGCACTGGTTGTCATGTTCATCCTGGCCACCATCATCTACATCTGGATCCTCGTCGAGGAGAAGCCGTGGAAATTCGCGTTCGTTGGCGAGAATTTGGTCGCGTATGCGCTAATGGCCTACGGGATAACATTCTTATTTATCCCAATCATCGTGCTGAATATCCTTGCCGACTTGAAGGACGAAGGCAAGATTACCTGGAGATGGCTATAATGAAGAAAGTCTCAAAACTGATTAAATTGGTACATTCGGAACTGTCGGACTGCCTGGCTGAATTCCCGGCAATGATGTGGGTCGCCCTGTTCCTTGACGCCCTCCTTATACTCTACATGTTGCTACTTGGTGTAGATGGTATCTTGTTCCCGTCCAGGATGACCACGTTACGCATGGTGATAGGGGGATACGGTGTCGTAAACGCCATATTCTTACTCATCGCCGGGTACATCACATGTAGTGATTTCAACCTCGAACACGAGCCGCCAAGGGATGACCGTCTGGAAAGGTACGGGAAGGTCATCGCCCCCATGCTGGTCCTGTTCCCCCTCTTGGCACCCATGTGGGCCGGCTTCATCGTGACACTGATACTGGCCTTGATCTGCGGTGTAATCTACTGGGGATACAAGAAACTGGAAGACAAGGTGCTTAAATAAAGAAAATGGCGAAATCAATCGCCATATTTCTTGTCATATTCTTCACACAGTAAAATCTGGGTCTTCATGATATCGTCGGACAGTTTCGGGTCCCTGGTGATGATATACGGACCATCATATTCCCATACCTTGAATGTGTCCGGGTCGATATTGTGGTTCTTGTAGCACGAATTGTGCCATGCGATGACCTTGGCTTCGTTCTTGGAACGTGCCCTGACCACCTTGAATAACTCGTCGTTCGCGATGTAGTCAAAATACTGCACCTGCCACATGATGTATTCGGGGTCGTCAATGGCTACAACCTGTATTTTTCCGCTTCCGTCATTATATGGGTTGTCTGTGTTGGCGTCAATTATAATCGTTATCATCCGGTTGCGGAAGCGTTCAAGTTTCATGGAGTAATGGTCGAGCGTTCCCAGTTCGACTATGCCATCCTGGATGGTTTTTATGGACAGCGTTCCATCACAGCCGACTTTGATATCGACATCTATTCCCCCGTCCATTACTCCGGGGGTGTGCCAACCAATCTTGAAGTCCTTTTTGGTAAGTGCGTATTCCTCGCTGACAATCCACCGAGGATCCTTGTCGCGTTGACAGATGGAGTTGTTGCAAAGGCTTTTAAGTGTCTGGTAAGTATTTTCATTGGTAGTCATGCCCCAAATATAGCATATTTTTTGCTATATTTACCAAAAAGAGGATATTATGCTCGAAGTTTACGAGGATTGCATGGAATACGTCTGGAAGTTGAGGTAGACATGAAACGCTATTCATGGTACGCAGATACAAATTTCATCTATAACAATGATGGCAAGTATGAAGAGGTGGTCATATACAAGGATAGCGACGGTACCGTTAGGAGCCGTATAGTATTCCATGAACATTACAGGCCGAACCGGAAAGGTGGCCATCGCCATAACCATATCGACAACAGGTTGCGCTACTGGAGCCCGTCCAAAAGATGCAGACAGGCGACTCGTAGGGCCCTGCGTACGGAGGAAGAAGAAAATGATTGAAATCTATAAGGAATGCATCCGTACAGTCTGGAAATGGACCAAACAGTTCATGATTGGAATTGCCGTGCTCCTGCCGGGAATTATTTTCCTTGCATACATGTTTGCGACAAACATGCCGGATGTCGGCCTCGTTCCCGGCATCCTGGTCATTGCCGCGATTGTCCTGTGGTCCCCGGTGCCCCTGAGGCCCATATTCTTCAAGGACGAGACATGGGCGGAATGCTACCGCACGTTGATTGAAGGAATTGGCGTGGCTATCCTGGCCTGCATCCTCCTGGTCCTCTACTTCACCTGGGTGGGGCTCCCCATCATGGCGGGAATGACGTACTGTTCATTGACGGCTCAAGAACCGGCGAAATGGGGGATTATCTGTACGGGCATTGCCAACGGTGCCTGGGGTCCAGGAGCCCACTACCTGTTCACCAAGGTGCTAGACAAGGTGTTCCCGGGTTAGCCAGGTTGCCATACGTGTCCCAGAATGCTACATTTGTGGAAAAGAGGACACAATATGCTACTAGAATACAAGGTTGCGCCGCATTACGGCGACATGTGTGAACTGAACCCCGACTGCCATATCAACGGGGAGCCGTTGGACTACAACGACTTCGTGCGCAAGTACGACCACGACAAGGCCCATGCACAGGAATTCGGCTGTGGCGACATGCGCTGCGACATCAAGACACCTTCTCAGGAAGTCCTGAACAAGTATTGCATTACAGCCGAGGAGTACCAGACGATTGCCTTCGAGATTTCGGAGGCGTTGAAATTCGGTGCATGCCGGGAATGCGTGTAAGTTTCTTGCCGGTGTAAGAAATTTTTGCTACATTTGCAAGGTAAACAATTAACCGCATGAGGATATGATGCAAGGTGGAAAACTGGCCGGGGGCAACCCGGAAAACGGTCGTGTCGATAACGACTTCTACGCGACCGACCCTGCAGCGGTGGAGCAGCTTTTCAAGGCTCTCTGCATGTACGACAATGATTTCACTCATTTCTCGCCGTTCTCCTTCATGGAGCCGTGCGTGGGCAACGGCAATATCGCCGAGGCCACTCTGCGCTACTTCAACTACTCCCTCCACCGTCCGGAAACGGTGAATACCTTCGTGGACATCGTGGACCGCGGGTACCCTGAGACCATCGTGCAGGACTTCATGACGTACAAGCCGGAACGGAAGTACCAGCTCATCGTCACCAATCCCCCGTATTCCATCGCGCTCGACTTCGTGAAGAAGTGCCTGGAACACCTCGAACACCGTGGCTACCTGGCCATGTTCCTGAAAATCCAGTTCTGGGAAGGCGAGAAGCGCAAGCAGTTCCTCCTGGACAACCCGCCGGCGTTCTGTTTCCCCTTCTCCAAGCGCATGCCCACATGGAACAACGGTCAGCAGTGGGACGAGAACGGCAAGCGCTGGGCGACCACCATGTGCCACGCATGGTTCGTGTGGAAGAAGGACTACTGTGACCTTTGCAGGACAGTGCCAATCTAGGAGTTCAATATGGTATCAGAACAAGATGTAAGGAACAGTCTCGACATTTCCAGTGACTACGACGTGGAACTGGACGATGATGTGAAGTTCAACGAGATCCGCCACGGCGTGGAGTTCAAGTGCTTGCACTGCCAGGCCGCATTCATGTCCGGTTTCGACCAGGTGTGGGTCTACAAATGCACCCCCATGCGCGGGAGGGCCCGATGGTACAACCCGGAACGGAAGGCCAAGTTCATCTTGGCCACCGAGTGCCCGTCCTGCAAGAAGCACATTGCCACCTGGGCCGAAAAATCCGACACTTTCATGTACCTGGGGCGCCAGTAATGCACGGTCCCGTGGTCACAAAGGCGGATTTCTACGAGGCATGCGAACGGTACTTTCCCGAGCATGACATCGTGTTTACGCACAGCCGCATCAGCGACCGGCGGTTCACCGACTGCATGGTGGGCGAGAAGCTAGTAATGCGGTACTGCCCGCCGGACAAGTACGACGTGCCCCAGGCGATCATCCTCTTTATAGAAGGGGAGGAACCGCTACGTTGCATGCTGCGGGAAGATTTGTGGATGATTCTCAAAAACTTACGTTGAACGGAAATCCCACGGCTTTAGGCGTGGGTAGTTCACGCTCAGTTAGGGATTTTGCGGTTCTCCACCCAGATTTTCTTCAATTCCGGGTGCTCATGTCCCAGACGGCCCCACATTTCACTAATTTCCTTGAATTCTCGCCCATGGACACGACCGATTGCCTTGTCCTGGGCGAAAGCGTTTATGATGAGGACCGAGTTGGCATCTATGGACACGTAGTGCGTCCTGTTCAGTAGGCACAGGAGCCGCATGAACTCGTCATCCATGAACTTGAAATACTTCATGCCGAACTGTTCGTCCAGGTCATAGGTGGAACCTGGGGGGTAGAGGGCTACACCGTACCTCACGCAGTCGATGGAGCGCTTCCCGATCCAGGAATAGGGCTTCCCGTCGCGCCCGTAGATGACCCGGTCCGGGTTCTTGCGGTGGAGTTCCCATAGGGTCTTCATGAAGTGCGGGTAGGCGGTGGAATCGTCGTCCACGGTGATTATTGGCAAATTTGGGTACTTCTTTCGCACAGGAAAATACTTCTTGTATGGCCCAGTATTTTCGCGAGACCAGAGGATTTCGAAGTTGTCGCATCCCCTGGCCATTTTCAATATACCCTCCGGTAATTCGGCTTCCTTCCTGGGGAATTCGTCCGATGATAGTACCAGTACCACCTTGAACGGTACCGGGGATTCCTGGGTGATGTAGGAGAATATGACCGGGGCGGTAAGCTCGTTGTATATGCGCCCCCTCCAGCTTGTAAGGGATGTGATGACTTGCGGTTCCATGCCCGAAAACTACTCTACTGTTGCCATGCGGTCGGAAAAATGCTACATTTTGAGCATGAATACACAATTAAACAAGCTATTGGACGACGGCGAGGCTGTTGCTCTCGCGTTGGATATCGTAGTTGACGCGGACGGAAGGTTCCCCGATCCGGCGAACCATTATGTGGGCAAGTTCGTCTGCATGACCGTGTACCTCTCCAACAAGCGCGAATATATCACCTACGGTATCCACGATATCACATCGGATACCAGGGATTCGATTTCCGCCAAATGCGGAAAGTTCGTTCTCTGCAAGGACGAGAAAGAAATGGTGCGACGGGCGCTTTGGCTGATTGAAAACTCCAGGCCGACCTATGTCTACGGTGACGATACGGAGCCGGCACTCATGGCCCTCTATGCCCGCGCACAAGAACTGGGCGTGGTGAAACGGGATTTTGACGATCTGCTCAGGATATACGATTCGCAGTATGCCGCATACTGCGTATAAGGGGAATATATGCCTAAAAGTGCATACGAACAGAAAGAACTGAACATGGCCGTCTCGGAACCGATCAGCAACCCGTATAATGACATGGTACTTATTGCCAAGGAGTATTCCGCGGCATACCGTGCCCTGTGCCGTCTCCGCAACGAGATAGCCAGGCTTTACGAGGAAAAGGCGTGGACCAGGGTGGACTGGGTGCCGCACGAGAAGTGCAAGAAGCGTGCCGAGTTCTGGGTTCGTTCCGGTGAATACTGGAAAAAGAAACTTGAAGAATCCTTCCAGCGCGAGAAGGCCTACATGGAGGGCAGGTAGATGGACGATACCGAACTCAAAACATTCCTTGCCATGCGCTGCAAGGAATACAACGAGGAAATCCATAGGCAGCTTATTGACCGCATGACCCACATGTCCGATGACCCGGATGCCCTCCTGAAGCACTTCGCCCACCTGGTCGAGGTGTTCAACAACCAGGTATGGCTCATCCATATCTACCGCGAGTACATCACGGCAATCAACCGCGAGCTCGATGCCCAGTGCAATGCCGCGAAGGAACAGGGCGCCAAGCTCAACACCGGGAACTTTACCAAGGTTATGGACCAGTTCAACCAGCGTCTCAACGAGGCCAGGGAACTGTGCACCCGTTGTGAACCGGACTCCTTCATGAAAACCGGTATTTTCAAGATTACACGGTTGAAGAAGGACGAACCTGTCGATGCTCCCGTGTTCAAGACTCCAAGGAACGTGCCCAAGAAGCCGAATTTCGGCGATGATCTTGACACCATCAGGGCATACCTGCTACTGAGGTTCCCTTGGCTCATGACGGGACCGGAACCGGTGGACTTTCACTATAGCGGGGTAAACGATGCCAAGATGAAAGTGTTCCGTGCAGAAACCAAGCGCGGCAGCTTCGTGGACTTCATGTACAACCAGTACCAGGAAGTCCAGTGGTTGAAGGAGCAGCTTACCTGGCCGTTCCCCGAGGAACAACCGGAAGTCGAGCGCGAAATGTACAATGTCTTGTACGGGGGTACCAAGAATGCGTGAGGAAATGAGGGAAAGTATCCAGCTCAATCTGGAGAACTATGCCCATGAGGAGGCCAACGACAGGGACAAGGGCGACTGTTGTGGCGTCAAGATCGAGAACCCGTTCCTCCGCTACTACAAGGGGTGGCTGGTCGGTGTCTGCATGGCCCTCAACCTGACCATGAATAAGGAAGGCGACGAATGGGTCATCAGGAACGGAAGGCGCCAGGTAATCGCCCGTTACGGGCATTCTGAGGAGGATGACTGATGAAGGTACTCGACTGGGTTTGCAAGCTGATCTCGTTCCCGTTATTCTTTGTGGGACTGGTCGTCGCCATGCCGTGCCTGGAATTCCTTTTCTGGCTCGACGATGACCGGGACATGAGGTGGAAGACGTTGCGACACGTCAAGCAATGCTTCCTGGACATCATCGAAGGCGCGAGGGATTACTGGAACGACAATATCCCCATGAAGGACTAGAATATGTCTTACGATAACGGGTTCTCATTTCCCGAGACAAAGGACCACTACCATAGCACGAAATGCAAGACGTGTATAAATTGCCAACTATGTGCTGAGTTCCCCAGGCCATTGGAGAACAAGATTGACGAGCCGGTGAATTATTACCAAGAATATACACCCCAATGTGTCGGGTGCAAACACTGGGATGATTGGAAAACTATTGAACCGAAGGAACAATGCTGAAAGGAGTAATCTAGTATGGGACATTCAAATCCGAATGACGATTTCATCGTGCAAATCAGGCAGCGCATGGTCCCCGGTGACCAGGTGCGCGACTTGCCGCAATATCCTGCCGATGATATCAAGAAGGGCCAGAAGTACGCAATCGCCCTTCCCCGGTGGATAAGCGGTGACTGCGGTCAGCAGATGTACGACATCGCGACTGCTACAGAGGACATGAAGGGTGAAGGCGGAGTCGTGTTTCGACCATATGTCTTCATGGATAAGGCCGACTATGATTTGCAGTGCAAGACTCCATTGGATGCCGTCCATGCCATGCTTGCTGTGAAGGATATCCATAAAAAGGTGGATAAGGCCATCGGCAACATTACGGCATCCTGCGTGGCCCGCACAAGGCCCATAAAGTCGGAATCCAGACTGCTGACGACTTGGCAGACCGAAATCCTTGAAATAATGGAAGAAAACGGTGTTCCCGAGGAGAATATCGGGAAGGTGCTGGACCTGCTCTAGCCCTTGTGCTTGTAGTATTCCATTTGCCGCAGATGTTCCTCTGCGGCTTTTTTGCTCTTATGTGACGACAGGATTTTCCCGGTCTCATGGGACACGATTGTCCATGGAGCGTCTTCGCCCTTGGAATCCTTGTGTCCCTTGACATACTTCACCGATTCCACAATAGGCACACCCTTCGAAAAGGAAACCCACCGGACCAGCTTCTCGGCGTCCGGGCAGTTGGTGAAATGCACATAGTTGGCAGGCTTGTTCGGGCTGTCCTCGGGTATATGAGATGTAATCTTGTACTGGTAATAAATCGGCTCAGGTTCTTCCGTATCGGTCGGCCAACTGAACGGCTTGTACTCGAAATTTCCCTTCTCCGCACCGTCCACAATCACTTCCACCTTCCCGCGGATTCCAATGGGAAACCCGTCAACAACGGTGCCGTCGGACAGGTGCAGCGCATGGCCGCTGTAGGTCGCACGGACCTGATTCCTCGGGAAGATCTTGTAGGTGTTGTACTGGCTTTCGACCAGGGGTGCCGGTTTTTGGTAGTTGGTCTTGGATATCCCGTTGTCCCTCCGGTTCCATATGTCACCAAGGACACTCTTTGGCAGGTGCTCCGGTATAAGCGAGAGGAGCCGTTCCACGTCCTTGTCCGTATGGCCGTCGAACTTCCTGGCCTTGTCGATTTCCTTGCACTTGAACATGTCCCAGTCATCTAAAGGATAATGGTAGGAATACGGTCCCTTCGGCGTCTCTATGCACACCAGGAAGTTCTTTCCATCATGGCATGGCTTCCCGTCCTCGTGTTTCTTGGTCTTCCACGAAATCGACGGGAACAGGTTTACCAACGTGGCGAACAGGATGCAGCGCTGGTGGTACAGGCTGTTGAAGGTGTGGTTCCCGTCGGACAGGTCGCCCTCGTCCTTCACGCCGGCAATCTTGCATGCCGCCTTGATGGCCTTCTCCATCTTGGTTTCATTGGCTTCGAATATGGCGGTATAGCCGGAGGCGCACGCCTCAACGAAAGGGCGCGGAAGGTCGAGATGCAGTAGGGATTCCAGGAAATTCATGCCTGCAGTTTATATATTTTGTTGCCACCGACTGGCACATTTGCTACATTTGATGCATGAGCTACGAACCTATCAAGATTAGAATAGATCCTGTCCGCGATGCGATTTTTGACGGCATCAATGCAGCGAACGCAAGGTTGCAGGAAGTGCGCGATGGCATCTGTGCATACATGCAGGAGCACAACCTCACGCTGATGCAAGTCATGGAAATGGACGAGAAACCGGAAGAACTGGTCGAGTTTCTTGAGGACGAGTTCGCATGCGAGAGGGTTCGCAAGCGCTATACGAAAGAACTATTGGCTCTAGGAGGATAGAATGGAATATCCACAAGCAAATCAAGAATTGACGGTCGGCGCCATGATGAAGGAGATGGTCGAGCATATCGAGAAACAGGCCAGATTCCCGTTCCACAAGAAGATGAGCTCTATGGAAGGTGCCCTCAGGTATGCCCGCATTGCATTGGAAACATACTGCAATGCAAAGGCCACCATTGAACCCATTGACGAACCCATCTGGAAGTACCTCGTAACGGTATCCTGCGTGGAGGAGCACAAGAAGGAAGAGGAGGAGCACAAGAAGGAAGAGGAACATCCGCCATGGTGGGGAAACGAGACCATGGATCCGGTCGAACTGGCCCAAATCGAACTTCAATGCGCGGTAGATCACGAGGACGCGAGGGATTACTGGAACGACAATATCCCCATGAAGGACTAGAATATGTCTTACGATAACGGATTATCGTTTCCCGAGACAAAGGACCACTACCATAGCACGAAATGCAAGACGTGTATAAATTGCCAACTATGTGCTGAGTTTCCCAGGCCATGGGAGAACAAGATTGACAAATAGGCGGTCGCAAGCTCACGCCCTTTAGGGCGTGGGTAAGACCCGCCGATGGCAAATGTAAGAAATAAATAACGTTTCACACCCATTAAAATAGATATATTTATTGAGTAAACCTTCTAAACTATAAGTATAGTCAAGAAACTTGATATGGAACTGGTAAGAAGCGAAGATACGAAGGCAAGGATTAAGGCGAGCATGGCAGAGACCCATGCCCGTCGTAAGTCGCAGATATGCCGAGTATTCGAGCTTAAAGTTTCCATACGGCATAACCCGAAAACGGTGTTTGAAAAGTTATCCAACTGTTTCAAGGAAGCGAAGTGGGTAATCAACGACATGCTGTCCTTGTCGAAGGATAACCCAGACAATAGCATATTCGATTACAAGTACACTGAGCACAAGGATGTAGTCCACTACGACAAGGACAAGAATCCAGTCACTTCAACAATCACGTTGCCGTCAGTGCTCCATAGAGCTACCGTGGCACAGAAGAAGACAGACATCATCAACCTTGCAAAAGCCAAGAAGAAAGGAATCAAGGTTGGTGCATTGAAGTTCAAGTCGGAAGTGAACTGCATCCCCATCATTACGGGTTTCACGAAGATTCTGGACGCAAGCCATATCACCATTCCTGGGTTCAGGAAGCTGAAGGTGAACGGGCTGCATCAGATAGAGTTTGATGAATACGAGATAGCCGATGCCAAGCTCATCCGCAAGGCGTCGGGCTACTATGTTAAACTCACAATCATGTTGCCGAAGGAACCGAGAAACCGCACCCGAAAGAGCGTCGGACTGGACTTCGGCATCAAGAACACGATAACGACATCGGACAACAAGACCTACGATTGCAAAGTGCAAGAAACCGAGTACCTGAAGTACCTATCAAAGATGTTGAATAGGCACAAGAAAGAGAAGGACTCCAAGCGGCGGTGGAATTGCAGGAAGCAGCTTGCCCGTGAGCATGAACATGTCGCGAATATCCGCAAGGATATATGCAACAAAATCTATCACGACCTTGTGTCCAATTACGATGTCATCTACATACAGGACGAGCAAATCAAGAACTGGCACCAGACGTGGTTCGGCAAGCAAGTGCAGCATTCTTGCATGGGTGCCCTTAAACAGCGCATTAAGATGCTGGTTAAGGCAGACCGTGCATTCGTGCTGTCCAAGTGGCTGCCGACAACCAAGATGTGTCCGGTCTGCGGTGCAGTCAATCAGATTGGATTGGATGAACGCACATATCACTGTGATTGCGGTTATTCCAAGCCCAGGGACTGGCATTCCGCCTGTAATGTACTCTTGTTTGGCACGACTAAACGTGCTGAGTGCGTGGAACACGCCTCCGCTGAGGTAGCCGCCTCTATGCAGTCCAGTTCTACTGGGTTAGCACAAGCGGCTCCGTTGAAGCGAAAACTCGAAGCTCACAGCCTTTAGGCTGTGGGTAGTTCACTGGGATTCCAGGTACCCGCGGATTACTGTGGCTGACATGAGCAGCTTGGAGGATTAACGCATGAGTGAAACGCAAGAACACAAGGACAATGCCGAAGAAAAAGGCCGCTTCAAGGGCTCACTGTTCAGCGAAACCTACCGAAAGGACAGAGCGGCATACAAGGAAATTGTAGAAGCCAAGTTCAATGACATTATCGCCGTTCAGGAACTTCTCAATCAGTATGGCGATCAGAAGCTCTCCGACCTGTTGAAAGACGTGCAGGGTCGTTACGACATGGCCAGGGAAATGCTCGATGCCTTCTGCAAGGAAGAGGACGAGGCGCTCCTCGCTTTGCAAAAGAAATATACGCCTGGTGAACTCGTTGCCCTTACATGCACCACGAGAGATGCAGTTGATCTTGCAATCAAGTACATAAAAGGGGAAATCTGATGATTTTTTCTTACAGAAGGAAGGTTTTATGAATTACAAAGGAATGAAACTCAAGGAAATCACTGTCCCGCAGGTATTTGACCCTCCGAGGCAGATGTTCGTGTGGGACAAAGACGTTAAGTGCAACGATCCGCTCGTCCAGACCGTATATGCGGTAATCCGTACGGTAGCGGGAACAACTCAGGCTGTCGGCACCGGCAGTGCGAGATGGCTGCACTGTGCCGAAATTCCCGAAGAACCAAAGCCCAGAACCAAACCAACAAACAAAGAACTTGCTGAATGGTGTGCTAAAGGTAATGGTCAAATCCATTATATAGGTGCTGCTAATGTTCATTCATTTTATTCATATCAGAATGAAGACGATGATTCACTTGTTACGCGGGATGTTCGCATTCGTAAATTCGGGGATACTGAATGGCGTGAGCCCACCGTGAACTACATGGGGATTGTGATTCCCTTACCGTGGCCGAGACCAAGTACAAACGAGTTAAACGAGTTGCTCGATGTTGAACTGCATGCTGTTGATATGCCTAAGTATCTTGAAAAGCATTCCGTAAAAATCGGTAATCAAATATGGATGACCAGGAATCTTGATATAAACGATGGCGGCGAAGGCATTTACTTCAATCAAGACAACGGCGAATACTACTACACATGGGACGCGGTAAAGAGAATTGCAGACAATCTTCCTGGCTGGCATTTACCTTCGCGAGACGAGTGGGATGAACTTCTTACCGTGGTCAATACCAACAGTTTGATGCAGGAGGGGTATTGGGGTTCCATATTCGATGTTAAGCCTACTGGATATTGGAATGGAACCTTCATCGCTGATAGCACGACAACAAACTTCTGGTCATCCAGTATTGATGCAACATGTGAATCTAACGCATGGCGTATTTATATGAGCGCGACGCCATATTCTAGCTGGGAAAGCCGCCGCAAGGCGTTAGGCTTCTCGGTACGTCTAGTAAAGGACAGGTAAATCCCATTCCACGGAGGCGAAATGGCTAGGTATTACGGCGAAGGACCCAAGGAAATGTACTGGCCGATACTCCGATTGGGGCCTTTACGGTATTTATCTTTTTTGTCTTGTTTGTTCTAATTTGCAGGAGCTTATGATGGAACGGGTGAAATTCAGGAAAGGCGTTACCGAGGAAGTACGCCAGGAAGTCCGCGAGTTCATGCGCGACAAGGTGTTCTACGAGGCCGACACCGGAATGGCGGCATCATTGGCACCCATGATCACGTATCTTACCGAGAAGGGGTATCACGCGGTTTTCCATGTGGACTGCATTGAAATCGTGCCCATCGAGGAATGGGTCAAGGAGGAAATCGCCTCCTTCCCGCCAAAGAGTGCCGCGTTCTACGGCTATATCCTACATGACCACCTGGTCAGGATGGGTTTCCCGAGTGAAAAAGTAAACGAATGGATGAAGGGGTAGAACATGCACGAAATTATAACTGACCCGAGAGAATGGGTACTTAACTGGTTGGAAGAACATTTCCTGGTCACCCGCCAGTGCCTTGAAAACTCGACATGCCTGGCCAACTGCACCATGTTCGAGGTCGTGGACGGGATGCTGATGGAATGCGATGCGGAAACCGACTTCGACTGTTTCATCCAGGACGGCACGTTCAGTGAATGTACGACCGTGAATGAACTGGTCGCCGCGTTGGAACGGGTGATTGAAAATGAACGCAAGAAGGAAGATGAAAATGGCTGAATATCATGTTGGATGCGGACTGGCCGGCATCTATGCCGGTACCATCAAGAAACCGGGCGAATGGAAGAACAAGAGCGAGGTGACCGGTGAGGCCCTGAGGTCTGTAGCCGAGTTCATGCTTGGGAAGATTAAACCAGGCGACAAGGCTTACGAGATTACATGGATCAACAGCGAGAGCGGCGAGAAGATTGTCCTTACTTGTCACAGGGAGGCAGGTGATGAAAAAGATAGGGATAACTGAGACCTATGACCCGTGCTTCGTCCCTGACTGGGAAACGAAGCTCCTGGAAGCCAACATCGTCATCTCCAAGGAACTCAACGACGAGATGATTGAGAAGCTTCTTCTTGTCCAGGACCGCGTAATCTTCCACCATACCGTCACCGGGCAGGGCGGTACTATCCTCGAACCCAATGTCCAGACCCCGGAACATGAATTTGCGCAGTTTAGGAAGCTGCTGTCCCGCGGTTTCCCGTTGACCCATTATGTCCTGCGTCTGGATCCGATTATCCTGTGGTCCAAGGAAACCCAGGACAACATCATCAAGGTGCTGGAACTGTGGAAGCCGGTGGTCGAGGAGTATCAGAGGTATATCAGGTGTCGAGTGTCCGTGGTGGACCTGTATCCCCATGTAAAAGAACGACTTGCAGCGGTAGGCTACAAGGTCTTCTACGATACTTTCACTGCACCGGATGCCGTATTCAGGCGCATCGATTCGATTTTCTGCCCATATTACCATACGTTCCAGTTCGAATGCTGTGCCGAGCCGAAACTGTTCCCGTATAATTTTGAGAGCCGTGGGTGTGCGAGTGACAAGGACTTGGCGCTTCTCGGAATTGACTTTAATGTCCGGCAAGAATATGGGGCTCCAGACAAAAAGCAGCGTGGGGACTGTAAATGTCTCGCCAAGAAACAGATTCTTGGAACGAAACCTGGCAGATGCCCGCACGGCTGCTTGTATTGCTTCTGGAAGGGATAATTACTGCACCTTGATGCAGTCGATACCAAACGGCTTAATCTTGTTATTCTTCCAAAGGTCCTTCATTTCGAGGACCTTTTCTTTTGCTTCCAGACATGTCTTCTCAGACTTGAAGCCCGGAATGGAGGTGGCTCCGATGCCGCTGAGGCCGGAACCCACCATACCCAACTGTGGGGTATTGGTGGTCGCGTAAACGATAAGCAGTGCCCAGGTAATCATTATTTCCCCGTCTTGTATGCGGCGAAACTGATGCTGCAATGGACCGGCTTGTCGGTAGAGTTCGACAGGACGATTGCGTTTCGGCCTTCCTTGATGATGTAGTCCTGCTCATCGTCCACGATTTCTTCTTTCAGGTGGCAGGTGTCGATGAATTCCGGATCGGCCCAGTAGGCAAAGATGCCATCGTCCTCGTCCTCGAACTTGACCCTGACGGTGTCGCCATTGTCGAACTTGGTCGGTATGGTCAATGTGGACTTGGGGGACAGTTGGTACCTGGTCGGTTCGGCGAGTGTCGGAATCTGGTCCTTGTCGAAGATGGGGCACAGGTCGTCCAGGTCGAAATACACCTGGTTATTATGGAAGTACGGGCCGTCTGTATTGCCGAGGTACATGTATTTGCCGAATATGCTCATGAAGTCCCAAATCTGGAACTCGATGAGCTGGAGGGTCTTACCGCGGACATTCACGGATTTCACCACATTCCGCTTGAATTCCTCGATGAACTTTTCGAGTTCGAGGCGGTCTTTCCATGAATAGTATTTCTTGATGATGTCCCAAGTCACCGCATTGGGTTCGATGTAGACATTGAGATTTACGTTGATGGATGCGAGCATGATTTCTCCTTAGATGTCGCCGTTTATTTTTAGCCAGTGGATGCCTAAGTCGTCTTGGACAAGCTCGATCTTCGGGCGTTTCTGAAGAAATTTGCTGAACGGACGACGGAAGGCAAGTGTATGTGTGGCATCAAATGCGCTGATATCCTCACCGGGCATCCAGAACTTTACTTCCGAACTGGCCCAGCATGTTTGACCTTTGACTTTTTGCATAAAAGTGTGCCAGTCGAGATGGATGCCGAACATCTCGTACAGCTTCTTCGACAGGTTAATCTTGGTCTGGGAAATGTAGTGGTAATCGGTACAGTGGTCCACGTAGTGGGGGTCACCTTCCGGAATTGTGACGATAATCGGATGGGTGGCGTACTTGTACTGCTCACCGCCTTTCAGATAGTTGTACATAGACATTTCCTCTATAAAAAGAAATACCCGCTGCTGATGAGGCTAAGCGTAGCGGGTTACGTTGCACCACTCGGCCTCCCCACTGGGGATAACCTGGTCGTTGCAAGTTCCACGAGTTTGCATCGGGCCATCGCGATGGCGTAGTTATCGAAACTCGAAAAGCGTTACCGGCCACATTTCTAGGAGAGCGGCGGGAACCTTGGTCTCTTATACGGCAGACTCCCACCGACCCATGCAGCGCTCACGGGGGCACGTACGGGTATTCTGCTGCCATCAACAGCGTTATTTCCCGTAACGCAAGGTGATATCCCTGCGCGTATTCCAAATGTAGCAAAGAATTCGACCGTTGGCAACCGGTTGCCGTTCGTTTTCTCATTTGCTACATTTGTGGCATGAGCAAAGAAACCAATAAAACCAAACTTGAACTCGGAACCGATCTTTTCGAGAATTACATCAACGCCAAGAAGGCCCTGACCTCCCGTATCAAGGCCGTCCTGGACATCATGGCAAAGTGCAACTCCCTTGATGTGGAGCCGGAGGATGCCGCCAAGTGGGTCGCCCGCGAAACCACGAAAACATCCAGCCACCAGTGGAGGTATAGTGCTGGGCATGAGACCATTTATTGCGAGCACAGTTATGATTTCCGTGGTAGTTTCCACAATAAGTGCACCGTGAAGATACCCGTGCGTTTCCTCGGCATGACTGACGAGGAAATCCTCAGGGAGAACCGCGAAATCGCCATCAAGGCCCTCGAAGAACAGCGCAAGGTCTTGGAAGACAAAATTGTCAAGGTGAACGAGCCAATCAACGCCGAAATCGGCAAGATTGACGCGCAGATCGAGGCATTGAAGAAGGAGCCTACCGATGAAAATGTTTGATGCAGACCACCCCATGAAGGTGTTCGTCTTTGGCAGCTCCACCATCGACATGCTTACCAAGCAGATGCTCGATGCGCTCCGTGACCTGATTAGGCGTTATCACCCGGAGTTTCTCATCGGTGACAGCTATGGCGCCGATGACCTGGCCCAGACGTTCCTCGAAGACATCGGCTACACCAATGTCCGTGTGTTCTGTTCCGGCAGGGAACCGAGGCATTCGCATTTCAACAATGTAGTGTCCCTGTGGGAAAAGACAGGTGGCAAGCGCGGCGAGGAGTTCCAGCAGGTCAAGGATATCGCCATGACGGAAGAATGCGATGTCGCAATCGGTTTCTGGGACGGCACCTCCCCCGGCAGCAAGGCCAACATCGACCGTTGCAAGAAGCTGGGCAAGCCATGCAAGGTGTTCCTGGCACCGCTGTTCCAGAAGAGCAAAGAAACCAACCCGACAAATTTCGTGTAAGGAAATACTCATGTCAGTGAAGGATTTGAAGAAACGGCTTGACAAGTGCAATGCGGACCATGAACAGCAGGTGAAAGACTGCGCCAATAAGGAACTGGAAACCAAGAAGTCCATGGCGAAGGCCGAAACAGAACATGGTATGGCCGCCATCGCGTTAAAGAATGCAAAGGAATCCAAGGTATCCGACCGTCTCAAAATTGCCAAGGAGTTCATCGACAATGAAATCAAGGTGGACCTGAAACTCTCCAAGTATAACCGGGAGGATGTCACCAAGCTCATGATTGAGCTCAGGCAGATCCGTTCGACACATTCCACAATCGAGGACAGGGTCGAGATTGCAAAGCGTTTCTGGCGCTTAAAGTCGTACTTTGTAAAGTTTCCGTTACTTATGCGTATCAAAGCCGCATTAGAAAAGAAGAAGCCCGACTGGAAAATCGAGTATCGACCGAATACGGCAAAACACTGGTCCCTTCGAGATAACTGGGTTATTGAAAAGAATACCATGGATTATGAGGGGTTGGATGAAGAATGGCGTGGAAAGTTCGGTGGATACGAGTTCGGCGCACTGTACTTGGGCGATACATTCCTCTGCGGGGTGAATTGTGACCCGAGAATTACAAGCCATTGGCACGGTACCGAGTGGACGGCTGACCATTCTATTCATTGGTTCAAGTTTAATTACCCGACCCTTCTTAACGATGTTGCGCCCCAGTATTGGATTAGGATGACCGGGGTGCGACCGATATCCTTTTCGAACTTGGATGTTTGCGCCGACAATGACAGCGAGTACAATGATGTCAATAGCGTAAACGAAATTCGGGCTGCTGCTATGGATATTACTCCGGAATTCCTTATTGCCGAGGCGAATTTGTCGAAACGAGGCACATGGCGTGACTTTGAAAGAAAGGAATATACCAAAGGCGATTTTGGGGACATGAGCAACATTCTTTCATCGATTTGCGAAAGCGGGATATTCAAGGGTCATTACAAGGGGGCGCACAACTGGTGTCATTCGGAAGAGCGTGACAGTTATGAACCGGATCCGCGCACAACCAGACCTCTCGATGAAAACGACATCGCCGATTCGATTATCCAGCACCTGGATGCAGTAGCGAAGGAGGAAGCCAGACGCAAGGCCATTGAGGAAGAAGAAAAGCGCATTGCAAATCTTCCAAAGAATTCCGAAGAAGCTATCGGCATCAAGTATCCTTGGGCCACCAAGATCGAGAAGTTAGTGGATGGTCACGACGGGTACTCCTACTTCAAGGTGTACAATGGCGGCAAGCACATTCTGATGTGCGTGCGCTATGACGGGCTTAGTTCCTGGAAACGCGATTCTGATAGGGACTACCGTAATTTGAGTACGGACCAGGTAAAGTATTACTTAAAGGTAAAGGAAAAGTAACATGAAAGAAACATACAGTGCAGATATCGTCCAGATTTACTACAAGGTGAATATCCGTTCAGGAGAGAACTACGATGACATTGACATCGAAGAGGAACGGAAAATCTTCCCGGAACTGCTTTCCTGGTTTGGCCCCACATGGTTCGGACGCAACTTCCCGCACAACGAGGGTGATTTACCGAAGGGCGTAGAACCTGCCCAGCATTTCCTCACATGGGACAAGAAGAAAGGTATCTGCCTTTGTGTCGGGTACTACATTGACCAAGACATCATTTATAATAACGCAGGTTTCAAGGAAACCTTGGCGAATATTATCGATGATGCGGAAGGCCAGTTCTCCGACGGTTGGGGCGAAAGCTTTGAACAGCACCATTTCAAGGTCGGGCGTACCCGTTACTCACCCCAGGCCCATGCCGGTGTCATTGCCATCGTGGCCCCGGTTGCCTGCTATGAAAATTTCATGGTAAAGTGGAAAACGGTTAATGAAATCGAACATACCGACTGGATGCTTGGCTACGACAATGATGCATTCAACATCTGCTTCAACAAGGCAGCGCATGAAAAGAAGCTCCAGGAAAACAAGTATTTCGGTATTGGAAAGGAAGAAATGTTCAAGTTCATCGAAAAGAACAAGAAGCACTTCTTCATCGCGAGGTAAATAATGAGTACACCAGAACATAGTGACTCGGAAGTTGAATGGTACAAAAGCATGCTTGCAGATTTGGTTCCTTATAGTGATCCAAATTATGAGCAGAAATTGGATTCGATGGCAAGGGGCTGCCTAAAAGCGGAACAGGATCCGGATTTCATGGCAATGTGTACTGAACATGATAGACGCAGCACGAGGTAAACAATGAGCACACATGAACAGAGTGAAACCGTACAGCTCCTGTACAAGCTGAACATCCGGTCCCTGGAAGACGAGGACGAGGACTATGACGGGGATATCTACTACGACCCTGAAACCCAGGCACCTATCTTCGCCGACCTGATGGCCGCATTCACCCATTCGTACCAGGCGGTCGATGCTCCGTACTACGAGCTCCCCAATGGTGTCGAGGGCGGTAACTATTTCATGTCCTTCGACAAGGAACTCGGGTCCGTTCTGTGCGTCAATTACCGAATCCAGCATAAGATACTCTACGATACCGACAAGTTCATTGTCGCACTCAAGGCGATTGACGACGATATCGGGAGGAATTTCGACAGTTGGATTGATTGCCATTTCGAGTTCAAATCCTGTGGCAAACAGCTCAGCGTATCTGCGAGTTGGGGGCCTGACCGGATCGTCGCCCCGGTGGCATGTACTTGTCAGTTCCTGTTCAGGTGGAACAATATCGACGAAATCGAGAAGGTGGAATGGGCGATTGGCAACGAGAATGACGCGCTCAACATCGTGCGGCATCCGAAACGACATAAGGAAGAACTCGCAAGGGTCAACCGCCGTATCGAGGACATTACCGAGTTATTGAAGCAGAGAGGCGAAGATGTGGACGGGAACATTTGCATCCAGCATGACAAAGAGTTGCTGGAAATGTTTAAGTGGGTGGAAGCCCACAAGGACCGGTACTTCTACGGAACCTACTGCTAGGGGGAACTATGGCTGAACAATACTCATATTGTGTGGTGGAAGACATCCTTAGCGATGAATTCGATGCTGATGGCCTCCCTATTCCCACGGGGAGAGTCCACGTCCTCTTTGATGGCGGGTTTGACCGTGAGGCATGTGAACGATGGATGGAAGAACACCCGGAACAGTGCACTACGCCTTCAGTGCGGGTAATGCCGTTTCCGGAGTATCCATGGTAAGATATGTCATATATGGTGCCGTAGTCGGCAGGTTTATCATGAAACTTGCCGAACGGTTCACCATGTCTTTCGGAAAGTTCGTTCCTGCGCACATCGAGCCATGTGCGTTAATGATGCGTTATGGGAACGCGGATATATGGTGTGCAGTGGTCCGTAACGGCATAATTGCCAGAAGGGTTTGTGATTACCTGGAGCGCAACCACCCTAGCATCGCTCCAAATTTCTATATAGATTGCAAGTTTTTTGATTCCAGCCGGGAAATGATGCGCGAAACCTTCATGGAACAGTTTCGCTCCGGTGAAATTCAAAATATCAAGATATTTGCTGCAAGAACACCGCAACTGGCGTACATGCCGCTAATGCAGGCAATGTTTTCATTACCGCCACTTAAAGCAACGCATTGACCTTCGCGGCAATGTCGAACATGCGTTCTTCAAGATAGGCCCCTGGGCATGCCTTGTTGGCGAACCACTTGTGCAGGGTCATGTTCTGCAGCAGGTTTCCGTCGGCATCGGTCTTGCCCACGAGGGTCTTGTCGTGTTTCCAGAGCAGCTTCTTGATGCCGTTCCTGCGGCAGATGTCGGCCACCAGGTATATGAGTGACGCATAGGCCGCATCGGAGACGGCATAGGGCGCCTTGGCATCACTTGATACCTCGATGGTCACTGCGCGGTGGTCGTTGGCAGCGTTGCTGCTGCACCAGCTCCTTGATTCCTCGTTCACATAGAGGCCGATTCGGCCATCCTTGTCCACCCCGTAGTTGGAGGAGGCCTTCCGTTCCTTCTTCTCGAACATCTTCCCAAGCTGTTCGGCGGTCATCTGATTGGCCGTGCAGTGGATCGTAATCGTGTCGATTGCACGGGTGCGCTTGGTTGTCTTGTTAGGGGAAAGGTTGGTGTGTACTACGAGCGGGCTGTTCATGAATTTACCTCCATCTGCAGTTTATACCGGTTGTCAGCGCAGCCGGCTTTTGCTACATTATCGGCATGGACGAAAAGAACAACATTACAAGGACAAGGAGTAGTACAGATGATTATCACCGCAAGAATGTGGCCGATTACGGTCAAGTGCGTACAATGGACCGGCGACAACCGGGAGGAAGTCTCTGATTTCCTGACGAGTAGGGGCGAAACCCCAAAGTTCTGGAATACTACCGTCGGCACCGAGGGCGGGAGCAAGGATATCTGCGTAGTCACATGGGAAGCTGGTGGTCAGAGGTGGGATGCTGACGAAGGCGACTTCATCATCAAGTCACTCAAGGGTGGCTGCTATGCGTGTAAACGCGAAGAATTTCTTGAAAAGTACGAAATCTTGAAAAAAGAGTAGCCATGATTATTCCAGACGCACGAGTCGCGCAGTACACCAAGTCAGGCGAGACTCCCATATGTCCGTTCGGACATGGGTAGTTGACCTAGTTGCCGTCCACTGCACATTTTACTACATTTTGGGTATGAGTGAAATAAAGCCGAAAATCTATTTCAAACCGGCATGCATGCCGGTTGCCACAAAGGTCGTTCGTCAGGATGAACTGGCGAAATATCAGCGTCTGGTTGATGAGCAGACTTTCAAGTTTGGAGAGTTGATCCGTGGAGACCTTGGCAATCCTTACGAGTCGCTTGGCGTGGCCGAAGCGGTTGCCGTTTATCCCGAAGAAGCAATGATATACGCCATGGACAGGAAGAGTGCCAATGTTGCATCCATTCCGGCTGGCAGCAACCAATCCTTTAACTGGGAAATGAACGAGGGCAAACTTGCTGAACCGACCGACCTGGTAAACATTTTCATGATGACGGGTGGTGATTCGTTTCAGAATTTCCCATATGTCTATGTTCTCTATTTGGCCCCGTGCAGAAAATATATCCGCAAGGTAAGGGTAGTACCGGAAGGTGTCAAGATACCCATTCCATCTTCCATGGCCATATTCAATATGAGCAGAGCACGAGACGGCTTCATCACGCTTCCAGTCCCGGTAGCCGACAAGACGGCGTTCAATTCGTCGCTTGAAGAAATTGACATCGTGAACGACTTGACGGAAGCGTTGAATGCGCGTATCATCGTTTATCACAGCCTCAACGATGCAGTGAGGAACCTGATGTGCTTCGCGAACCATGACTTGAAGGCCGGAAAAGATACATGGGTGGCCGAGTGGTCGAACCTTGTCCAGGATAAGATTACACGGGCATGCGAGGCTAGGAAAGCCGAGATTGAACGGCAGAAGAAGTATGACGAATTTATCAAGACCCTTCCTGAAAACCCATTCTATGCATCGCTCCGCTTCAAGATGCCGTGGGGAAAGATAGCCCGGTGGGGAACGATGGTTCTCGGTGCGTTGGTCGGCTTTGGTCTCGGACATATCCTGTTAGGTACATTTTGATTATGAAATTGTATTCAGTGTCATATGGTCTCAAAGAGAAGACTAACGTCGAGAAGTGGCTCAGGTTTCTTCATAAAATCAAAGGGTCATACGACTGGCATCATCCAATCGAGACCGTTTGGTTTGTCAAGAGCGAGAAATCGTCAAGAGAAATTTTTGAGGACCTGTATGAACCCGGCACGTTCAATGGCTTTATTGTTACGGAAGTTGAACCAGAAACAATAGAGGCATGGGCATCAAATACTTTTTGGCTGTGGCTGAAGGAGGAAACACATGAAAATTGAAAATATGTTCAGTAATGAAAAACAGATTGACCGGGATGCCAGGGGTACCGCCGAGTTTCTTGCGGCTGACAAGATGTTTGACGATATCTCCGAAGAACATGAATTCAAGGCGGGTGCACAGGCAGGTTTCCGCGAAGGCATCACGTACGCAATCGCCATCATCGACAACCATCTGGCAACCCATATGGTGGGAAGCTGCACTGACCAGGATGCATAACATGGAAAAGAAAGACTTAATCAAGGTTGAAAATGCCGCAATCCGTGCCACGGGTTCCCGCATGGCCAAGATGTTCCAACCAATGGGGGAACACGAGGGCGACAAGGAGGCCAGACGCGCCTTCTATGAAGGTTTCCAGGAAGGTGCGGCATTCTACCGGCTCCTCGTTAGCCGTATCGACGACGAGTTCGCCAATCTCATCGAGGATGCTCGTCTTGACAGCGGTCCCGAGGAAGATACCCATTCCGTCATGGAAATGTGCATGAAGAACGGCATTCCTGTTATTACAACGGTGCAGAAGGCGCCGGGCAAGAAGGAAACCGAGAAACTGCGCGAGGATGTCAAGAATTACATCGCGACAGTCCCGCTTGATATGAGTCCTGAAGAGGCCAAGAAGTTTGCCGAGGAACATACCACGGAAAGTGAACACGAGGAACCGAGTAAGGATGATTCCGCCGTACCCGAAACGATGGAAGACTGCATAAAGGCTACCCCGGAACAATGCCGGGCCTGCGATTCTAATGCAGAATGTCCTCGCTCGTGCGCCAATATCGAAAAGATTCGCGAACAGCAGAAGATGTTTGCCAAGAAACTCGAATTTACCATCGAACAGGCGAAAGCTGAACCCGAGAAGAAAGTGGAAGAACCGAAGAGCGAAGCGACGCAACTTGACCCCGAGGGCTATCCCTTGTGGAAGCACCCGATAGATAAGATTGAAAAGGTCCTGGAAAACCTGAATGTCATGTTTGGACGGCAGGGCGATGAAAATATCCTCTATCTGCGTTTCTTCCGTGGCGATGTGGAATACACCATCTATTTCGAAAAGCAAGAGGACGGGAATTACAAGGTAGTATTCTCCGATAGGGATGAACATGGCGGAAAGGTATTGTGCGATGGCATAATCGACGATAGTCTGACACTAATGGCTTTGGAACATAGCATCGCTGAACATATAACAGGTTGGTAATCATGGCAGAAAGTGAACATTTCACCAAGGAACGGCTCCTTGAACAATGCAAGAACGCGAAGCCCATTCCGGGCCGCAACAGCATGGGCTGTGGCGAATCGTGGTATGATCCGTTCTTCTGCTTGCAGCAAATCTTTACCGAGGGCGAACTCGGTGCCATGACGGAACAGGAACTGAACAACCTGTACCGTCTGGCGGACCAGTTGACCCAGGTGTTCTACTAGGAGACTGAATGATTATCGCAGCAGTTTGTCTCGGCAAGTTTGTGCCGTCCGGACAGCCAATAAATGTCCCGTTCGGCAAGGGCCATGACCACGGGGAGGCCTACGCGACCCTCCTCCGGTTCTATAATATCCTGGAAAGCCGTGCAGACGGGTTTGCCGCATCGGTCGGTGACGAAATCGTGTTCCTCAACAGAGAGGACGCGATGAAGCATGCCATCGAAAACGACCAGGTGAAGCCGGAATGCCGTAGGCACAAGCGTCTCAATTCCGAAATGCTCACCGCATGGGAGCGCGGAGAGGCGGATGACCGGCTTACCGATATGGACTACCGGATGAGGGACTTCTACTGGCTCGCCAAGGCGAAGTACAATATCGCCAACGACTACAAGAATCTCCCGGCACTTTCCCAGACCGAACGTGAAACAATCTTGAACAATGTGGCAGAAACTTGCGGTTTCCCAGGCGTCTGCTACTAGGAGTAATCATGAAAACTTGTGTATATCCCGGTTCATTCGATCCATTTACCAACGGTCACCTCGATATCGCACTCCGTGCGGGCGACCTGTTTGACAAGGTGGTCATCCTGATTTCCCAGAACCCCGGCAAGGGGGAACGTTTCATTCCCGCTGAGGAAATGCAGAAGGCAATCTATTCCGCGCTTGCAATAGAGGGCGCCAAGGGCCGCTGCCCCAAGACGGAGTTCATGGTGGACATCTTGAAGCCGGAACATACCGTTCTCGACTACATGAGCAACCACCGCGAATATCTCGACAACTGCATGAACATCATCCGCGGCATCCGTAATGCAACCGATGCTGTCGAAGAACTGAACCTGGCCGACCAGTACAAGTGGTTCAGCCACATGATCCGTTTCGAGTTCATCCCGCTGATTGCCAAGCCGGCACACCGGAGCATATCGAGCTCCCTTGTGCGGGAGATGGTCAAGTATCTCCCACCGGATGAAATCCCGGTCCCGGAACCGGTGGCAAATTTAATCATTGACAGCAAGAGAGGTAAATAATGCTGTTCGCTAGTGTTACAAAGATTGAAGACGGTGACCAGAAGTGGCATGGCATCGGTGGTCTCTACCTTCATGGAAAGGTGGAGGATTTCTTCGGCTATGACATCGTGGCCGTTGCCAAGGACGACCTTGAGGAATTGCAGACTGCCTCCAAGGAAGGCCGTGATGGTGTCGAATGCCAGGTGGACGGTTACCAGGGCAAGACCCTGCTTTTTGTCTGGAAGGCCGAACAGGACATGTTCCCGGCAGAGTTCTACCGCGGGTTCATCGTTGATGCGGAAGACGAGGAAGCCGTCAAGCATGCCCGTGCAAAGTTCAACGAGAAGGCGTTCGCCATATGAGTAAAAAACAAGTAGACCACTACGCGATCCTATTCCAGGACGAGCGCAAGACGCAATATACCGTGTTCGCTTCCACCGACCTGAACACGCTTGGTGCCATATTTGCCAAGATGTTGCAGTTCGAGGAGATGTTCCACACATTCCCGAACGCATCGTGCCATCTGCGCCTGGAAAAGGATTACAACTACGACCCTGACCTGGGGGCATTCCGCATGGATGCTCTTCCGTTCGGGGAATCGCACAAGTGGGGTGTCCTGGTTGATACCCTCATCCACGATTACAGCTATGTGCTCGACAGTCCGAGGAGATAAGAATGGACAAGGACATTGGCTACGCGAAGCTGCTGAAACAGTCGAACAATGCCGACTATGCGGCAGTATTGAAGAAGCTCAAAGAAAAGTTCGGGAGAGAAATGCCCCCGGAGACCCCGATCCAGTACACGGTCGGGCGCATGTGCGGGTGGGACGGCATCGGCCATGTGGTGGCCGGCATCGTCGAAACTCCCAAGGGACGTGCAACCATCATGTTCATGCACTGGACCAAGGAGAAGGACGGAAGGGTGCACATGGACACCGAGGTCCTGTCTATCAACGGAAGCTACAAGCTCAATCCGGATGCCGGCGAGTTCGTCCTCGAAGACAGTACCCTCGGCGACAAGGAAACCTTCTTCAAGTATATCAACATGATACCCACTTACCTCGACGGTCGTGGATATCTCATCAAGGACCCTAGGGAACTGGTAGGTAAGAATGGAAAAGATTGATCCTCTTATCGGCAAGGCCAGATACTACTACCATGGGACATGGAAGAAGAACCTGCCGGGGATCCTGCGGGACGGCCTGGCCCCGCGTATCGGAAAGTGCTACAGGGACCACTACGAGGAGTTCAACCTGCGCTGGCCGAGGGAGGCCAGGGAAATCTATCCCTGCGTATTCCTGGCGCCCACTCCGCGGACCTACGTAGGGGACGTCCTGCTGTGTGTCAGGCGGGACCTGCTGGACCGGGATGCACTGGAACCTGACGTCGTCATGGACAGGCGGCGGAGGTGCGTGAGGTACGGGAAGACCATTCCAGCGGCGTTGGTGGAAGTATGCGGGCTGGACTTTGAGGCAGATAACTAGGAGGCAAAAATGGACAAGATTGATCCTTTCATGAAGCCGGAGATGGACGAGTTCGGCCATCCGGTCCACTATGTGGCAAAATGTTCCCCCGGTCTCCACATCGGGGAGAACTGTGAAGTATGGGCCAAGTATTGGAAGACCGAGGGCGGCAAGTGGGATGTCGGTATCTACAAGATGCGCTTTGAGAACGGACATGTCCGTATGTGGGATGTCAAACGGTAGGTAAGTATGACTGAACTGATTGTTGTGCTCTTAATATGTGTTGCCTGGGCCATCGCCAGCATCATTATCAAGCTGATTGAACGCCGGTGCAAGCACGAATGGGAAGCCGTCCGGGAACTTCCTGTACATGGTGACAATGGCGACATTCCCATCGCCTACCTGTATGTCCTTCGGTGCAAGAAGTGCGGGGACATCACGCAGAGACAGGTGAAATATCGTGCCGGAAGGATATAAGCATGTTCAAGGCAGTTCCATTATTTAATGAAGACCCCAATTTCAAGTTGGTTTCCGATGACCCGATAGAACAGTTGTGGCTCGACCGGAACATGGAGAGGGTAATGGACACCTTTGTCCAGGTTGCGTTCAGTGACCAGTGCCAGTTCCGGGGTTTCCATAACATCGACACGTCGAAGCTGACCTATCGGAAGTATCTTGAGTATGGACGGTCCTGTGACGGGCCCATGCAGTTCTATGCCGACTTGACTGGGGAAGCACTGAACCCGGATTCGCGGCTGGACAGGGAAACCGCATATATCGTGTGGCTGGATCTGACCCGCGGCATGGAGTGGACCAAGTCGAACCTGGACGACCTTGCCGACATGGCTGCATACCTGTATCGCGAGGACTGTAAGCCAAAGTTCGTGTGCGATGATTATGACCGTGGTCGGCGAATAGAGCCAAAATTCAGCCTGCGGCGCGGTTAGTTGCCACTCCTCTCCGAAGATGCTATATTTGCAGCAATAGATGAGGCAATCCATGCGCATAACTTATGCAGACAAAACAAGCCAGGAGCATATCCGGCAAAAACTCGGTGACCGGGGAGTCGAAATCTTCGATTTCTTTAAAGGCCACGGGTTCGACTACCGTGGATACTATACATGGTACATTGATCCAATGCCCGTTGAATACTTGAACCAGCCCCCGCATGGATTCATGGTATTCCCCAGTGGACTGCAGTGCCCGACCTTAGACGGGTTCTGTGAATATATGTACAGAGTTCAGTGGGGGGTTGACCTCGACGGGAACGATGGCATGATCCTCTATACCTCGTTTGCCCCGCAGGACGAAATGGCACCGAAGTACCGGCTGGACAGGCTGGGGGGCAAGGAACTGCAGCTTCTCGTGTCGGAACGGGCGAAGGAAATGTTCGCCCAGTGGATAAAACTTCGTAAAACAGAAATAGGACGTCAAAATGTACGAATTTGATGATGAAACGGATGATGTTGCCGATACCGAATTGGACGACCTGATCGAGGAAAACGACCGGCGCATCAAGGCCTCTCAGTCCTATTTGGCACTTGGCGACCTGATGTTCAACCAGCCACCCGAGGCATACTAGATGCCCATTGGCGCTGAACAGACGGTGCAGCTTGGAAAAGATTATAAGCTGCAAGAAATTTCGTCCTTTTGGTTGACATTTTCAAAATAGTTTGCTATATTTGGAACAGCCGATAGGAAACGGCGATGTGGCCGAGAGCCATATCAGAAGATTGACAGTTCGGAAGCGTTTTAATTGTGCAGCGGCGGTACGGGTATTCAACTGGGTTAACTCCCCTATGATTTTACCTGCCCGTACCGCCGAAAAGTTTGAATGTGGCCGCCTGCAGCGGCATCGTAGTTCCTCGTCGTACCAAAACATGGCATGGTCTTGATAGTAAAGAGTACAGGGTTGCATGCAATCCGGGTATTCTCCCATGTGCTGGGCGTGCAAACTGTGCGCCGACGTAACGACCTAAGCCCCTCGGCTGGGGGCGTTGTTCCTGGACTGACCGTAGTACGTTGGGAAGGGGACGATCGTAGAAGTAGGAAGAGTCAGCCCCCTCTGGGAGATCTTGCCGTCAAAGGCGCCGTGAGGCAAAGGGGCACATGTTTTAAAACAGCCCGTGCGGCAATCGGTAGCCGGCATGCTTTGGGCGCATGATTGTTGCTGGTTCAAGTCCAGTCGGGCTGACTTTGAGGGACAGAAGGCTACTACCTTTTGATGATGTTCATCGCGTCATCTTACCTCAATATATTTGAGAAGATATAAACTTGTTTTACCAAGAGGAATTAGTAGGTTCCTCGTTAAAATAAAGGTAAAACAAGATGAATTATATCTGTGAAAACTGCGGTTGCAGTCATGATGGAACCTATGGTTCCGGTCGGTTCTGTTCACATACATGCCAAGCAAAAAATGCTTTTCGGAAAGCTTCCAAACATGCTGCGTATAATAAATCGGTCAAAGCTCGATTAAAACATATGCAATTAGATAATGTGATGTGCATATGTGAACAATGCGGAATATCATATATTAGGAAAAATGGAATATCCTCCCGATTTTGCTCTAGAAAATGTGCAAATACTCGCGTGCACAGTCAGCAAACAAAAGAGAAAATAGCATCGAGTTTACGAGACTATGCAAATGTGCATAGTAAACCAAAGTTGGTACGATTATGCAAGAATTGCAGAATTCCGATTTCCAAAAAATGTAAAACAGGGTATTGTAGAGTATGCTCACATGTATCGCCGGAGTATAAAGAACATATGCGCCGCATTCAACTTGAAAAAGTTGCCAACGGAACACATAAAGGCTGGAAAAGTAGGAATATCACTTCATACGCGGAACGTTTCTTTGAGCAAGTGCTCAATAATAATCGGGTAACATATAATCGCGAGAAAAAAGTTGGTAAGTATTTCTTGGATTTCGTTATTGGGCAGATTGACCTCGAAATAGATGGAAAGCAGCATGAATATCCGAAAAGAAGGGAATCTGATGCTGAACGAGACCGGTTTCTGCGAAGCGAAGGATATTTTGTTTATCGTATTAAATGGAATGAAATAAATTCTGAAGATGGCAAAACTATGATGAAAGACAAGATTGACTTGTTGATAGATTTCATCGAGAGGTTTAATTAACAGAAGAGCAGTTTGAAATCGGCCTTTGGTGCTCGCCCCTGTCTGCAGCATGGGATAAAAAGGTTAAATGTGCCGACCAATTTGGAACAGTCTGGACGATCAATTAAGTGGTCCATGGGTTTTGGTTGCTTGGCTCCCTTACGGGAGGACGACCCATGAGGGGTAGCGAATCGGGATTCCCCTTGTTCCTACGAATGTCGCCGATTGGACGATTGAGTTTCCTGGATACTCGTTCGACCGGTTCCTTGGGGTGATAGGGAACTAGCCCCATGCTCTTTGGGGGTGCTTGGTTTCGACTGGACATCTGACCTCATAGACCTCGCCCGAAGTTGGTCTGTGGCTTCGTAAAAACGGACTGAAAAAATAAATGCTGACAATGCATTCGCCTGCCGCATGGCTGCCTAATCGGTAGTTATGCTGCTGCCTGGGACAAGCGAGAGGAATAAATCCTGGGACCAAGTGCATATCTCTCAAATCTAGGCCGGAGTTATGGATTGAATGGCCTACCTTACCTTAATCCAGACCCCTCACTGGTTAGATCACCTTGGGCAACAGGTCAGGGCCCGAATAGATTGATGGCGATATGGTTGAATTGGAATGGCGTTTAGGACAGGGGTTCGACTCCCCTCACCTCCACTATTGCATGCATGTGAGTACGGGTCATTCCCGATGCTCCTGAGCCCATTGTCACGTCCGGGGTGACTAAATACTGGCGGATGAAGGTGGACCGCGGGCATGCATCTAGTTTTCGTCCTGCTGCCGGTAGGACCGCCCTTCAGCACGGGGTAGAACGAATGCGCGGATTTCGAGTGTTTTTCCGGCATATCGCGAAGGCAGTGGACAAATTTTCTCTCCTGGCCCCTTCGAGGGTACGGGTTGCGCCGTGGGCTGCGTACCAGTCACGGCTGCGTAAAGCGGTAGGCCGGCGCTATAACCGGCAGTGTGTTTGAGCAGGATACTGAGTAGGGTTTCTAGTAGCATTACGCCCGAGGGTCGCGCCCTCTAAGGTATCCGCGGTTTCCGAAATTCGCAGACCAGTGCAGGATGCGCATCCGGCTGGCCGGGACACGTAGGGACCGGAAGAAAATGCTACCACCCATTGAACGCGGTCGTCTAAATGAGCAGGTGTTAATAGCGCCTGTGCTTAGGACTCCGGCGCCATCGTGGCCACCAGGCATTAACAGGTGTGGCAAACAGCGCGGGCAATATAGGGGACAAATCCTATCCGCGAAACTTATGACAGGTAGCGTCACGATCAATATATATCGTTCCAACATCCTTATCAACACTTTGGATGGACAATACCGAGACCCACGCCCAACCGCACCGGTGACAAACCTTTATTACCGCAGATCAACATGCCGAACCCGGAAGGCTCGAGACGACCGGTTAGGTATGGCCCCGTCGGGCTACGGTAGCGGTACAGTCGCTTGCTTACTATTGTACCTCGGCTGACTTGATTGTCTTCCCGAGGCGCCCCAGGGAGCGAAAAATGCGAGAACGGCAAGCGGCAAGGGGTGGCTCTCCCCTGGTTAAGTCCATGAGCCACCCCGGCGCTTTTATTGATGCGTAGCTCAGTTGGTAGAGCCCGCGACTGTTAATCGCGTTGTCCCTGGTTCGAGTCCAGGCGCATCAGCTAAATAATCCGGAGTAGCTCAGTTGGTAGAGCAGTTGTTTTGTAAACATCAGGTCGGGAGTTCGATCCTCTCCTCCGGAGCTAATTGTTAAGTTTATTGCGGGATGGAGGAGTTGGTTTCCTTGAAGGGCCCATAACCCTTAGACACCGGTTCGAGCCCGGTTCCCGCTACTAAGAATTCGATGGTGGTGTGAAGGTGGTGCCCACTTCGTGGGATTTTCCCGGTTCTAAACCGGGCACCATCGAATCTTTTTTGAGATAGAACAAGGTCTAAGCCGAAAGTCGCGGGTCTTTAGTTCCAAATGGCTAGAACACCGACCGGGGCAACCCTCGTTGGAGGCTCTGGGTTAAAGTCCCAGTTGATCCGAATAGCGGCGCAAGCTGTCGAACGAGTAGGCTAGGTCACAGTGAGAAAGGACTGTCTTGATTTTGAAATTGTCGCAGTGCACGGCGACATACTGGACACATGGAAGAAAAACAGGCTGCGTAGTGTAGTTGGTAGAACATACTCGCCTCGGGCAACTGACGCGAGAGTCGCTAGGTTCGAACCCTGCTGTAGCACATTGGCCGGGTTACCGGTTGAAAGAGTATTCCGTGCGGGTGGAAACAAAGACCCACACATGCATCCCTCTGGCCAGGTAGGGAGATGTTCCCGTGGCACCTCGTGTCGCGGGGCCCGTATCCATGGCTGCGGTTAACGCCATGGTCTGCATGAAAGCCACGGAAATCGGTGGCGACTAATGCACCGTTACCGTGCTGACGGGTTAGGGCACGGCATGCCGCATCGGAACAGTGGCGTAGTGTCCTGAGGGACGTTCCGGCAGCTATTGGAAAGCGCTGCGGCATCCCGATGCCAAACTGGAAGTGATTACCCAGAGTGATTCCCGCCGAGAGGGCTTGCACGAAACTCGGCGTTCAAGTTTGGCAATACCTATGCACCCGGGAAATTTACGGCCGTGGAGTCCACCCTTGGGGAGGATGATGAAGCGGCAAGGGGCCCGTTCCTACAGTTAACATCATTGATGTCTACGATAGGTTTCCGCCGGTAGTCTCGGTAGTTGACGGTGTAAAACGGTCGAAGGAGGTAGTTCAAGGCGTCCCCGGGCACCGAGTTTGAAAAATATGCTGCGGTAGCTCAGTCTGTTAGAGCGTCGGCAAGACCGGAGGTCGGTGGTTAGAAGCCATCCCGCAGCCATAAAAGGAATCCCGTAGAGGCATGACTGGCATTACGCCGGAATGTAGTCGTGGAAACGCCGGGATATCCCAGGGGCATTCCGGTAGTTGCAACTCCCTGTGTGTCCCGGTACTTGTATGCTTCCCGATGAAGTACCCCCACCAAGCGCAGGAAGTTCCTCGCTTGCCCAGTGGGCCGCCTGAAAAGGAAATCGGAAAAATACAGCGGACGGTGCCCATCATAGGGCCAAGTGGCGCGGAAGTTCCTCACTATACGCCGTTCGCCATGTCGTCTACCCTGGCTGGGTATTGACAACCCCGGTGAAGGTAGTTACCCTCGGCTCGGTCAACAGGGACAGTGGAGACCGGCACCCGTTGCCCAACGGGTTTTGCCCTTAGCAAAGGCAAAATGCGTCAGTCAAACGCATGGGCAAAATTTTGGGGGCTCTACTCAATTGGTTAGAGCAGCCGCTTTGTAAGCATACGGTAGGGAAATTTAACCGGAGGACAGATAGCCGACTCTATTTGGTCAGAAATGACCTTACTCCGGTAATCTATTTTGCAAAAGCTATAAACTTATGAATGAAACATAGTCGGATGTTTTGTTCATGAATTACCAGCGAATTTACGCGAGTATTGTTATTCGCGCTCAGAGTGAATACAATGAGCGTAGCTATAACAAGAAAATAAATGGTGCATATTACGAGATGCATCATATACTACCTAAATCTTTGGGTGGAACTAATGATAAATATAATTTGGCCTTGCTAACTGCACGGGAACATTTTATATGTCATTGGCTTTTGGTGAAACTTTATCCCAAGAATAGCATTCCTAGAAGAAAAATGCTGATTGCTTTGTGGAGAATGGGGTCAGCGAGCCGAACAAATCATGATAAACGATATATAAATTCGCATGTATATGAATACCTGCGTACTGAATTTGCAAATGCCGTGGGAATAATAACCTCGAAATGCCAATCCGGTGCCGGTAATTCTCAGTATGGTGCACATTGGTACACCAATGCTCATGATGGAATGGTTACATTTACCACAACTGCGCTTGGTTACCCATGGTGCCGCGGAAAGAATTTATTCAAAGGCGAGTTTAACCACCTAGCATTTGGCCCCGGTGGAAAAAGTGTTCCGCGTAAATGCATGTTATGGCCATCTATGCAAGGAAGACACTTAACCGCAAATAGTATTGAATATACTAGACGAAAGCGTGCGGATAAAGCGATGAATGAAACCAGGAAATTATGGGATGAATTTCATAGCGGTTCGTATGCTTCATTAGGCGAATGGGGGCGAACCCATAAATTATCGTATCAAGCGATACGCAAACGGTTTATGCGATTTATTCCGATATTTAATGAATTGTGTGAGCATGGGGTAGCATTTAGATCATTGCCGGCCTTAGTCGGTGTGTATAATAGACCGGAAGCTTAAGTGGTATAAGCAGGGCCCTCATAACGCCAAGATACAGCGTTCAACTCGCTGACGGTCTATTAGCCCATTGTATTGAACAATGGGTTCACTTTTGCCCAACGGGCGCCCGGTGAACCATGGATAACATCTGGCGCATTCGGTAAGCAGACGGCGCATAGGTATCGTCTAATTTCCATAGGACGCCTCCCTGTATTCGGGAGGAAACCCGGTGTTGGAATCCGGAAGCCGTGCGTCGATTACTTTTAACGGAGGAAAAATGGCTGTTGATAGACACGAATTCCACAATGACCTTGAAATCTTCTGTTCCGCGAAGGAACACAAGGGAATGGTCCTCGACCTGATAAGGGTGTACGGGCCGACGGCCACGTTGAAGGATGTCCTTACCAGCATCAACTATCAGTTGGACAAGTACGAGGACCTTCTGTTCATGCACAATCTGCAAGAGGCCAAGAGTGTTGCGGGTGCAGTGCTGTCGTCCCTTGGCGATTTGAAGGAAACTGAATAAAACGAGCTCGGTGGAGATGATGGAAGTAAGCCCGCAGGTAGAGCCTTTGGGGCTAGTGCAGTAGCATAAGTTGCGGAATAATGGCTAGGGTACCGTTCGGGGAAGCCTAGTAATGCGCCACCGAGCTTCCTGTTTAGGTGCAAGAAGTAAAATTCCGAGGAGCGTGATGAGCGTCGAGCATGCCGAGAGCAGAATTCCTGTGCATGTTGCACCTTCGATTTTGATGTAGTTTGTCCTTGTAGCTCAACCGGATAGAGCCACGGTTTCCTAAACCGCAGATTCGTGTTCGAGTCACGGCGAGGATACTAACAGAGAATGGAGATAGCATGAAAGAGAAGAAAGAGCATATCGAGGAAACCCAGGAGCAAAAGAATGCTCGCTGGAACAAACAGGCCAAGGCTGCCAAGAGTTTCGCCAGGTGCGCCGGCATCGACCTCAAGAAGGTCGCCCGAGAGCGCCGCATGACCGAGCTCTTGAAGAAGCCTGACTACTGGTATGATGATTGAGCCTGAGAGATTTCTCGGCAGCGTACTCGCCCAATCCGGTCCCTACGGCGCATTGAAGGACCGGGACGCTATGGTTCCACCGGCACTAACAACGTCAGAGAGCAGCAGCGAGTAGAAACCGCCTAGCAATAGGAACACCCCGTCGTGCCGGGATAACGGGTAGGTGGATGAAAGGGATCCCGCCGGACTTCGTGACGGTAACCAGTCCGTCAAAGCCGGCGTCCAATCGCATAACTAGACCTTGCGTGGTGACTGAGTAGTGGAAAAGCGCTGCCAACTTTTAAGACGCTTCCTAACTGGTAGATACTTCGTTGTTCAGGAAGGCTCCCCGTTGCCACGGGGGGCCTTTTTTGCTATATTCAACGTATGAAATATGACATGCTGGACAAGGAAATCGTGAAACGGGTAATCGACACTTTCGATAACCACAATGACGCTAGAAACGAGAAATACGAGCAGATTAAGAAGAAGGATAACTACTGGTCATCCGATCGTGACCGGTTTGTCGGCAGGTTCTTCAAGAAGTTCATCGGCAAGAACTTCATCCTGATGGACAAGGAGATTATCGCTTACCAGGATGTCGTCGATGACTGCGGGTTCTATTCCACCTGCGAACCGATGTCCCTGTATTCTCGTGAATACCGGGATAACTCCTACCATTTCCGGGGAGTTCCCGTGTACCGGAACTCCAAGAAGTTCCTCCATGTCACATATATCCATGCGGTAAACCAGATGTATGGCCGCGGGTACATCGAAATGGCATGCCAGGACATCCTGGACCGTCAGTTCCATTATGTCCTCGACTACAACACCTTGAGGAACATGCAGTTCAGGGAAATTAGCGACGAGGAGTTCGACCGGATGGCCGAGCTGTTCCGCGATGACCGTGATGACCGCGCCTACAAGGTGACCCGCTACCTTTCTGCCGACGAAATGAAGGCAAGGAAGAAGAGCCTGCGGAAGGGACTGGTAAAGGAAACGGTGACTGTAATGGCCAAGGATTCGGAGGCCGCCTACAAGAAATGCACAAACGCAATCGAGGTGGAAGCATGTTGAAATACCTTGTCGGGACATTCAACGATAACGACAGGACATTTGTCACTCCGTTCATCATAGTGCATGCAAAGAGCAGGTCGGATGCCTGTATCCGTTACAATAAACACTTGAACCTGGTGCCCCCGAAGGCCCGCGTGATGGCCCTGGTGACCCTTCTTGGCCCGTTCAACCTGGACGATTTATGCAGCCACAGCAAGGCAGTGGAGGCGCTAGACAATGTATCTGAGGAAATTCAATAATGAATAACAAGTGCTGTCTTACATGCGGCAGTCGCTATCATCTCGGTAACGGCAAGGTGCGCTGCTGGTATGACCCTGGTTGTGGCGTGGAGCCGAATGCCGCTAGGGTCTACATTTTCACCGAAGAACAGGCAAAGCAGTGTGTCTGCAAACACTATCATCGAGAAATTGGCGACCAGCGGTATGCTGCCATGGATTATTCGGATTGGTTGGACACGTTCCATGCGGAATTGCAGGAAGACTTGCGCAAGCACTTCGATGACTACTGCAAGATGATGAAAAGCCATTGCAGGACTAACGAAGTGTATATAGTATCCTTCCAGTATGATGACGTGGGCGGGATGCTTGACGAAATGTCAATCAATTACAGCGACCGCGATCAGGCAATCAAGGCTGCCGTCCGCGAAAGCAAGCGCCCGGGAAACTATTGTGTGAAGCTCCGCCATGAATGGTACGACAACGAGTTCAAGCGCGATGACGGCGAATGGATCGACTGGGAAAAGGAGGCCAAGGATGGACAGGCAGTATAAGCTCTGCAAGCACCGCGACGAATGTCTCAGGGCATTCTGGAATGATTGTTCCTTTGGCAGTCACTTCAATGACCCCACCAACAGCGAAATAGACAACCCTAAGTCTGTCTGCTGGAGGTATGAAGCAGATGAGGATGCACCATGCACACAATATCAGTAATCTACCGTAAGCCGGGAGACCCGCAGAAATACATCACCTTCTGCCAGATGCCCGGTGACGATTTCAACGAATACTTCACCAAGCAGGTCTGCATGAACTACGAGGTGGAATACGTGTCATCCCAGTTGGAGGAGGACCCGTTCCGCCGTATCTCCAAGGCCGAGAAGGAAAAGCTCGGAGTAATCCGCAAACCCTATGAATTCTTTGCGGGCAAAATGAAAGATGCCTGGAAATACTAGGCGTGGAGGAAATATGAAACTCATTGTCAAAATCATCATGTTCATCATCCTGGGGGCATTCTTCCTGTTCTCCCTCCCGTGCTTCCTGCTCATTGCAACCGGTAGCACCCTCGTCAAGTATGGCAAGGGAGACGAGCCGTTCATGGAGATTGCTAAGGAAGAGTTCAGCGAGGTGTTCGAGTGCTTCAACCCGATTAGGATCGTGTTCAAGAAGGACTGATGCTGGACGAGGCCGAAATACAGGGCAAGCTGTCCCATGCCGCGACACTGATGTCCAACCGGGCGCCTATCCTGCTCGGGTTCTACATCATGCTCGAAAAGCGCATGACGAGCGACAAGTCGGTGACGATGCGAGTGGGATGCGCCGACGGGCAACCGTATCTCGAATACAGTGACTGGTTCGTCAACGCGATGGAACCGTCCCTGCTCGGTGCCGTCGTGTACGCCAACTGCCTCAGGATAGCCCTACACCATTGCGATACCCGTGTAAAGATGCCGGAGGCCATGTTCAGGCTCGCCAGTGACCTGGTGGTCTACGAGTACGCCCGTAACGTGGTCGATACGACTGCGGGGGACAACTCCGCCATCGTGGGCCAGTTGTTCCCGAGCATCTGGGCGTATGCCGACAAGTTCGACGCTGCCGGCTTCGATCCGGTCAAGGACCTCACCCTCGAAAAGGTGTTCGACCTGCTCATGCAGGCCCAGGAGGAATCCAAGAACGAGACCGAGGAGGAAAACCCGGATGGCGAACAGGACAACGGTGGCCAGGGGGACAGCGACGAGAGCGAAGAAGGCGATGAGGAAGGCGGCAGCCCGAACCACGAGGGAGAATCCGGTGGCGATGGCGAGGACGAGGAAGACGGGGAGAACCAGAGCGGCGGTGGCAGCAACGGGGAATCCGACGACTCCGACGGCGAAGAAAGCGAGGGGGAAGGTTCCGGTGAAGGACAGGCCGACAGTTCCGGTGAAGGAAATGGAGAGAAGAGCGAATCCTACCAGGCCATCCAGCAGATGTTCGACCCGAACAGCGCCCCTGCCGACATGAAGGACTGGGGTAACGACTCGGATGCTTCCGACAATATCCGCGATGTGGCATCGGCTCAGTTCGCAAGTGGCCAGGGTGGCCTATCCGGCAAGGTTCCCCTTGCAATCCAGGAGGCCAACCGTGTCCATGTGAACGCGGCAAGCGTGTTCAGGATGTTCATGACGAGCAACTTCGGCGCATCGACGCGCCAGACCTGGTCTATGCCGAACCTGGTGTTGCGCCGGTACGGTACAATCGCGCCCGGCCATGTGCGCAAGAAGGACAAGCCGAAGATACTGTTCGCGGTGGACGTTTCCGGTTCCATGCTCAGCATGAACCTGGTGAACAAGTGCTTCGAGACGGTGAACAACTTCATCGGTGATGCCGCGCTCGACCTGTGCTACTGGGACGGCATCTGCTCCGAAATCATACATGACCCCAAGACCGCGTTCGAGACGGACGTATTCGGTGGGGGCATGACAAACCCGCAGTGCGTGCTTGACCGCTTGGAAAAGGAACACCTGGTCTATGACGGCATTGTGTACCTGACGGACTGCGAGTTCGACTGGACCCGTCCCCGCGATATAGGGAAAATCTGCATCGTGAAGATGGGAAACGGAAACGGAGAGGTGCCGGCGTGGTGCCTGTGGCACATGGGAATGGATGACCTGCTGAGGAATGCGGCTTAACTTGTTAAAGGAGTAACCCAACATGAAAACCAAGAAATACAAGATATATGACACTGTGAAAACCGTTCAAGATAAACGGAAATCTGGACATAAGGACTGGTTCGATAATTGGAATGACCGATACGGCGAGGCATTCGATGAAAGCGTTAAACCAATCGTCGATGTGCTTCAAAAAGTAGGATGTGACGAAAAGCAAACCGGCTATGCGTTTGAGTATTCGTATAAAGATACGAACGGTGTTCCACACGTAGTTTTCCGGGTGAATGTTCAAAACTTCGAGCTTGAATATCCGTTCATTTCGGAACTTATGCCATCCGAGGAAGACACCAAAGCATTTAATGAGGGAAAATTCCCCGCATATTTCGAGAATAATCCGTTAAATTGCGCTATACAGGCATACGTGTATTTGATCGGCAGAATCTTAAACGACCATCGGCAATGTGCCGAATCGATCGCCAGGTGCATCTATTTCTATTGCGCATATCTCAGCAAGGGAAAAAGCATAATCAAAGTGAAATGAACGGTCCGCATATAAGCTGAGGCTGAATGACTACCGAACGTCTTATTCTCCACATCTTCTGTGTTATCCTTGGCTATGCCGGTTCCTTCATGTTCGCCGTGTGCAACGTGCCCGCGATCCTGAAAATCAAGAGAACTGAATCCGTCCACGGGGTGTCCCTCGGATGGATAGCTCTCTCCACGGCAGCCAACATCTGCTGTGCGCTGTTCGTCCTGGACAGCAACCTGATTAGCGGGGTATGGCAATACCCGCTATACGGGAACTACGGATTTGCACTATTTTGCTGCATCTGGCTCATAAAATTGTACCGAAAGTACAGAGAACCCAACAAAACTCAGAAATAATTGCTATATTTATCACATGAACGTTACGAAACACAGCCTGGTCACCGATGTCTCGGTGACTACGGGCGTCAGTCAGAAAGATACAAAGAAGGTCGTGGAGTGCTTCCTCGACTTCATCACGCATCACCTTGAAAAGGGGAACACCATCGAAATCCGCGGTTTCGGTCGCTTTGCCGTCAAGAGCCGCAAGGAACGCCCGGTGCGCAACCCGAGGACAGGTGAACAGTTCCAGCTCGAAGGCCGCAAGGTTCCTACCTTGAAGTTCTGCGATGAATTGAAGGAAAGGATCGATAAATAATGCGCCGCTGTACCGTTGCACAATTTTACGAGCTGATTGACATCATCCCGACCTGGAAGCCGATATTGCTTATCGGCGATACGGGTATCGGCAAGACGACTATTGTCAAGAAGCAGTCCGAACAGAAGGGAAGGTATTTCGCCTACTGTCCCTGTATGTCCACCGCCGAGACGGTGAACCTGACCGGTATTCCCGATGTCTCGGGCGACCATACCGTCTACAAGCCGATGGAATGGTACCAGCCCGGCGTGGTGACGGACTTGTTGCTTGATGAAATCAACCGCAACGAGTACATCATCAACGCCCTCATGGAACTGGCAGTGGACCAGCACATCGGTAGTGCGCAGCTTGCACCGGGTTCCCGCGTGTTCGCGGCCATGAACCCTTCCTCGGCCAACCAGTACATGGTCAAGGAACTGGAACTTTCCCACATGAGAAGGTTCTGCGTTATCGAGCTTGCCCCTACCGTCGATGAGTGGCTCATGTTCGCCAAGGAGGAGAACTGCCATCCGGCTATCCTCAAATACATCAACGACCACAGGGAGGCCCTGGACCCGGACGAGGATCCGGCTGTCCGCAGGGAGAGAAGGTACTACACCAACATGGATGCCACCCGCAGTGGCTGGTCCACCCTGTCCGATGCCCTCTACAACGGTGAGAAGCTGAACAAGTTCGACCCGTTCAAGCGCAAGGACGGCAAGGTTCTCCTGGAACTACTGGTCAACGGATATGTGGGCCCGGTGTATTCCCAGAGCTTCTGCGAGACCTATTACAGCATGATGCACAAGGCCGATGCCAAGATGCTCGATGACACGATTACGGCCACCGACATCATGGAAGGCAGTACGGAAAGGTGGCGGACTGAACTTCCCGAGAAGATTGCCCGCCTGTGTCATGAGAACACGATAGAGGCCGCGCAACTGGTGAGCGCGGTTGCCAAGTATGTCGCAAAGAATGCCGGCCTCCTGTACAACGAGACCACCCAGAAGATTACTACCAAGGGATTGATTTATGCGGTGAACTTCTACAAGTTCCTCAAATCGTGCACCCCGGAACTCGTGTCCCAGATGTACTTCAACCACATCAAGCCGGCAAAGTTGAAGGCCGGCGAGGATGCGGTCACATGGGCCGACATCATGTGCGCCGGTTGCCAGGACACTATTACGCTCCTGCAGGAAAATCGCAGAAATTCCGGCAAACCTGTTGCCAACTAGCAAATGATTTGCTACATTATGGATACGAACATCTCAACCATTAACCAAGGAATTTGAAATGAAAAATCCATTCTCTAATGAAACTGTAAAGTCTGCAGCCATCGTCATCGGTTCCGCAGCCGCCTTTATCGCCCTTTCCAAGGGTGTCAGCATCCTCCGCAAGAAGTTCGGTGGCAATGCCAAGGTGAAGGCCATCTTCGGTTCTGCTGAAAATGCCGATCGCGGCTCCAAGTGCCTGAACGAAGCTCGGAATGGCATGGCAAGCGGTGCATGGGCACGTCGTAATGAACCTACCGACTGTGTCGAAACAGACGAATGTGAAGCATCCCGCGAATCAGCCAACTAAGATGTAACGTATGGTGTTAGCGTAAAAACGGCCCAGGGTACCATGGGCTCGGCACCCGCGGATGAACTATGCGTACTACCGCGCCAAACAAAAAGTACGCTGCCCAATTAGGAGTCGCTGCCCTAAGCAGCGTGGGGCGCATGCGAGAGCCACGAGCTCACGCGCTGTCCAGCATGGAAGACATAAAAGCATGCCGGTTTGTCTAGGGCCGTACAATTCTAGCTCGGAGTCCGACCGTTATTTCGGAAAATCGGTAAAACGTCAAAAAGGACCCAGAAATGGGTCCTTTTTGCTATTTTGCCCCTTAAAGGCCCAAATTTGGGCCATTTTTGGCATTGGTTGCCACTGGATATCCCATTTGCTACATTTGGAATACAAGCAAATGAGGACACTATGCTTAACCTTTTCAAGAAACAATGGCTTCCGGATTACGTCCGGGAATACATCAACAAGAAGCTACCCGCGAAGTTCTTCAAGGTGACTTTCGAAATCGGCGGGGTGGAAGTTCCGATGGACCAGGTGGACGGCAACGAGCGCAATGTGCGCCGTGGCACCGTCGTCTATACCGATGCCGAAGGCAATACGGTGACGGAATGGCTGTTCCTGCTCCATGACGAAATCAATTTCAACAGCGTTGACCATGCCGTGGCCGAATTCGCCCTCGAAGGCGTGGAACCGACTATCCGCAAGGCTCCCCTGGTCGGTACCAAGGACAAGGTGAAGGAGTTCCGCAAGTCCCTGGGCGAGAAGATTTCCAAGGCAATCGACTACTGTCCCGGCTCCTTCCTGGACCGCACCAAGGAATATCCCATCACGGATATGCCCCGTTGGCGCCGCAAGCGCCTGCTGAACCTTCTCGCCAACCTGAGCGAGGACAGCATCCCCGTATTTGTCAGCTTCGACCTGAAGCACGCTTCCATGAGCCAGCTTGAACAGTTCAACGAGGAACTGGACCTCGCCATGATGGTCGAGAACACCTTTGACCCCGAATTGGAGGCCGAAAATGTCGAAAAGTAATCCGTTTTTCAAGGATGTGACCGTTCCCGGAACATTGACCCCGCATAGAACTGATACGCCCGATGGTAAAACGGACGGCGATCCGCGCAAGATTCTCATCGTTGCCGGCGTTCACGGCAACGAGCATAATGCCGTTCTTGCCGCGTACCGTCTTTACCGGGAGTTGAAGCAGGAACATGATCCCAAGTGCCGCAACAAGCACGACATCCGCTTCATTCTAGGTGTGAACAAGTGGGGGCTGTTGAAGAACAGGCGCGAATGGGCAAGCCGTACCGATGTGCATCCGGATCCTATTCCGAAGGACAAGCCGGTGGACTTCAACCGTGTCTTCACACTTGACTATGCTACCGGAACGGATAAGGAAGAACCATTCGACCTTCGTCTCCTTATCGAGAATGCCATCACCTCTGCCGATGTGGTTATTGACGTTCACAATTCCCCGGCATGTGACAACATCGTGCTCCTCAACAACGACGAGTACACAGCGTCCACGATCAAGTTCCTGAACGAAATCCACATGCCTAACTACATGGTATGGGAATCCCAGACCAGTACCATCAAGAAGTACGCCATCGACCACGGCAAGACCGGGTTCACGGTTGAACTTGGCGGGATGACGGTCAGCAGGACGGATGCATCAGTCATGATTGACCAGACGGCGTTCCTCAAGACCTTGGTGAACATGGTCGATGATTTCATGCCCAAGTTTGAAAAGGGTCCCGTGCTCCCTCCCCACATGCTTGCAATGCCCATCTATGCCCGTGCTTATGGCCTTATCGACGAGGTGAAGTTCTCCCACCATGTCAAGATGAAGGAAGGCGAGGTGTTCGCCACCATGGTCACGGACAGCGACAACCCGGACGATGCCGTGTTCAAGGCCCCGTGCGAGGGAAGTCTCGTGGCATGCGAGGACAAGCGTTTCGTGAAGCCCGGTGATGAAATCTTCACCTGGCAGCCGGACATCAAATTGTAGGAGTAAGAATGTCAAAACTGCTTGCAAAAATGAATTTAGCCTACGACTCGACCGAGCGTGTCGAGAAGTTGAGATTGCTTTCCAAGATAATTTCGGAAAACAATGGCTGCATCATCAAAATCGTGGAACTCGATTGTTCAGGCGGTGACAATTTGTTCTACATCCGTCCCGGCAAGTGTATAATCGACCATGACTCAAACACCTATCGTGCCTCCATGAAAATCAAGTCCAGGGAAATGCTGTCCATTATCGGCCCCGGTACGTGTCCTGGCATAAATGAGTGGAAGCATTATATCATCGACTGGTCCGGCAATTACGAAGTCACCGTGTATGATGAGCTCCCAGAGAAGGAAATCAACTTTGCCGAACGTTTCTACAAGGACGAGATGACCATCTTGGAGCGGAAGCTCAAAATGGTTCGGCGCGACTACGTGAGGGCGATGAAGATTACCCAGAACGTCGATTGGATAGGCGACACGGATGTTCTTAACTATAAGCCCGTCTAATTCCGAGGACAATGAATGAGTATTACCGCAGACATTGAGAAGGCCGCTGCTAAGTTGCAGGGTGATATCGACGCAGCCGAGTTCAACTTGAATGGCAAGAAGAAAACCCTTGCTATTCTCCAGAAGGAATGTGATCAGGCTGAGAAGGCATTGCTTAAGGCCGAAATGGCCCAGTACAATGCGCGAAAGAAGGTCGTGCAGAAGTACATCGACGATGTGCTGATGAAAATGAAGGAACCGGATTGCTACGATCCGAACCGTGTGGCAAAACTGCGCGGAAGACTGGCCAATTTTCCGGCCAAGGATGGATACGAATATCGCATCAAGGTATTGACTGCCGTTCGAGAACTGCAACTTATCTTGACGAAGTTCCCCATTGAACAGCGAGTTGGCGACATTATCCGGGAATGGACAGGAAACAAGAAGGTGCTTACACCGAAGGACGGCACTCACAAGCTCATTGTCAATGGAAACGTGCTCATGCATGTCATGCATAAACTGCCCGATCCAAAGAACGCGTGGTGGACATCAGTTAATGAAGACTTCAAGCGGAGAAACCTTTTAGACTTACAACTTTCCGAGGGGCATTACTCTGGTACGCCATGTAGACGCATGCACAATTTCTGGGAAATGGCGTGCATGATGGTTCCCATGGACCCCGAATTTGTAATCGGCGAACCGCCCGTACAGGATGTCGGCATGTTTGGTTTGGTGTCACGGAATCCCAAGTTCGAAGACAAATATAACATTAGGGAAATCGGCAAGGAATTATTCTATATCCGTGGTAGAGCCTTCTCGGAATTCGTTGCTTGGATGCGTAAGGAAGACAAGTCGATAAAGGAAATTACAATGACCGATACCGACTGGGCAGGCAATCTCATTGCGTTGAATCCGGGCATATTTACGGTGAAGGAAGTGATATCCAACTACGACCGTTTGTGCCAGTACAGTTTCAAGAATGTGGCAGATTCTTACCATAATGCCAAGCACCATGTTGATTTCATCATCGAACGGACTACTGAGGAATTGCAGAAGTGCGCACCAAAGACTGTAAGGGACATAAAGTTCGATGCAGACCTGATGGCAATCACCTGGCGCGACCCATACGACAAGGATATGGCGTTTGATCCGGATACCTGCGAAATGCAGCATCCTTCCAAGGTCATCCATAAGTTGGATGTGTCTAATGTTCGATTGTCCAATGTCTGCATGTATGCATACAAGCATATCGAAGGAATGGCGAAACCGGAGAAGGATATTTGATAATACGAAAAGCACCGGCTCATGCCGGTGCTTTCTGGTTAATTGAGTTGTCCGATTAGCGGCACTTACGGTCAACTGCGTTGTAGCAGATGGCGCGGATCGCTTCATCGGAAAGATGTTCGGAGTTGCCGAACACGCTTTCGAAGCAGGCACGGAGGTCGGACGTATCGACGGATTCGCCGAACAGCTTGGCCTTCATGCGGCTGAAGAGGCCCTTCTTCTTTTCGGGTTCAGCCTTCTGTTCGTCCTTCGGGGCTTCCTTGGCTTCGTCGCCCTTGGCTTCGGCTTCCTGGGTCTTGGCGGCTTCGGCATCCTTGGCCTTCTTGGCTTCCTCTTCCTTGGCCTTCTTGGCCTTGATCTGATCGATATAGGCCTTCTTGTCGTCTTCGTACTTGGCACGCTTCATGGCCGGGGTAATGAAGCCACCGGCGCCACGTTCCCTCTTGACGGTCTTCTTGTTTTCGTCGGCCCAGACGAGACCGCCTTCCTCGGTGTCAAGGTATTCCTCGATGGTCGGGCGGAGAGTATTCTCCACCCAGGCATCCAGTTCACCCGGAGCGATTTCGGCATACTGTTCGAGGGTGTTTTCGGCAGTCTTGACACGGCGCTTCATGCTACCGAGCTGCTTCTTCCACTGCTTGTTACGGGCATCCACATCGGCATTGAAGGCATCCTTTTCAGCCTGTGTCATCGGCTTGGCCTTTGGGCCATTGTGTGACATCATGCCGAATTCGGGGGACCTGGACTTGGCTGCCATGTTGACATCCATCGTAGCCGCGGTGCCTTCGAACTGGGCGCACTTGGCGAACATGCCGCGTGCAGAGTTGATTACGTCCCGTTCCTTGTCAGTCGTGGCCGCGCTTTCCAGCTTGGCCATGAAGCCAATGAAACGATTATAGTTAGCTGTGTTCATGGAGTTCTCCATTTTAATGTTATTCGCGAATACCTACAGCTTATAAGTTTTCCATATTGCCATTGTAATACGTTTTTGCTATATTCAGGTTATGACAAGAGATAACCCGAACAAGAGCCTCGTTGCCGCCAATGCCCGGTTGCAGAACGAGGTGGACAAGCTATCCAGGGCCCTCCTGGAAGTCAAGCACGGCAAGTGTTTCTACATGGTTTCAAGCGATACTTCCTTTATCAAGGACGGGGTTTACAGGACCGTCCACGGGCAGCAGTTCTACTGCAGGAAGAAGGACGCCATCGCGTTCATGAAGTCGGCAATCGGCGAACTGCCGAACGATACCGAAATCAAGGTAAACTGGACATCGCAGACATCTGTAACCTGCACCGGCGAGAACATCGCGTTCTCCTGCCGGGTGGACAAGATTAACCCGATCTGATTATGCTTACATTAGCCAACATAATCTACCAGATGAATGACGGCATCCATTCAAACCATGACTTCCTCATGGTGGACGATATCGTGCACTACCTTTCGCCGAAGGACAAGAAGCTGGACCTGACCAGACAGCTCCTTCCGGTCCCGAGGGATAGTTTCATCGACGCGATAGACCCTATCGCCGGGGACAACTGGGAACTGATGGAATCCCTCTACGGAAAGTATAACTCTTTTGCAATGGAACCCGGAACCAACCGGTATTATGCGTGGTACGACAACGACAGGTGATATATGAGTAACGAAAAGCCGATGAAACCCTCCGAGCAGCTTCGACAGTTGAAGGAAACGATGCCGATTAAGTGCCCGCTGGCAATAGAGGAGGTAATTTCATCGCTGGCAAGATGTGAAATTGTTCATGACAACTGTGACGATGCAATCGAAAAGTATTTTGCCAAGGAAGCGTCCAATGTACTGCAAGACCTTGGTGCTCAACTACTTACATTGGCATCCCACCCGAACATCAAGAAGATAGTGGATACTGCACCAAATGGATTATAAGAAGACATATTGTGACAAGTGGAAGGCTGCGTACACCAGCAACACCGTCGATGACAGCGACAGTTCCTGCGTGGAACTCCGGTGGAAGGATGTGCCGCTAGGTGAACTGTTCTGCGGCCCCTCCGGCGTGGTCTTCACCAAGCTCTACCGTTTCAAGGGTGACCCGGAACTTACCAAGATACAGGCGTTCCCCGGCGCGGAGAAGGAATTCAACGCCCTGCTGAAAAATGTCGAGACGATGGAATATATCTGCCAGTTATGGGAAGAAGTCAGGACAAGCGACCTTGAAGTCGATTTCTACCATGGCGGTCAGCTTTATGCTCGGATACTGTTTACCAACGGTTCGGTTTCCTTCGAGGCGCACACCGGAAAGGGGTGGCAGACCTCCGACGATCCGGAAAAACTTATAAATTACAGCAAGTGGTTCAAGGACAAACGACGTGACCTGGATATATTCGATGACATGGAACTTATCAAGGACCTTGGGAGCATGATTAAAAAATGAAAACGTTCGCAAAAATCATTTACACCATAATCGTGTGCAAGTTCCTCATGGGCATCCATGAGCGATTGTTGAGTAAGCCGTCACTCGACACCTCGTACTGCCTGCTCTTAGAGTATTTCAAAGATGCCAAGACAGCACTCTTGTTTGGATATGCAAGACAACCGCAACAACTGCGTAACCTTCTACGCGAAATGCAGAAGAATGGGCTTGAGGTTAATCCGTGGAATGCGGTAATGGTCGGGGTGTATCCTCTCGGGAACGGAATGTTCAGGTATATATACTCTGACGTCCGTATTGGCCCGATTAGGCTGTACAGTACCGCCAATACTCGTTGGTACGATATTGCCAAGAAGTACGGCGTGAAAGCGGAAGTAATCGACAGCATGTGTGACGGCAATGCATGAGGTAAGCGATGAAGACTATTGCCAAAATCATCTACACCGTAATCGTGTGCAAGTTCCTCATGGGCATCCGTGAACGCCTGATGTCCAAGGTTCATGTCGATCCTACGAAATGCTTGCTCATAGAGTATTTTCCGAGCGCCGGGGTGGCCCTGCTGTTCGGATATGCCGACAACCCGAAAACAATAAACCAACTGATGTGCGACCTGCGTGACCACGGTTTCGAAACTGTGCCCTTCGGAAAGATGGCCGTAGTGAACCCGATTGGAAACAACATGTTCAAGTTTGTTTATTCGGAAGAACGTATCGGCCCTTTTCGGCTATGCACTACCACCCGTGGCTGCTGGTACTATGTTGCACAAAAGCACGGTATGAGGCGTGACGTTATTGACAGAATGTGCTGGATGAAATAATGGCGAAGACGGATATAGAAGACATAGATAACGCAATCGAGGAGTTCCGCAAGCGACTGAGGGCCAACTCGGTACCATTGCGCCTACGCGACAAGCGTATGAAATCGGATGACGGCTATCCCGACTATGTTACACAGGCGGAAATGGATGCGACCGCCTTGCTGAATGCAAACTACCAGGAAAGCATCAAGAACCTTGAATTCTTTAAGCGTTTGATGGAGGATCAAAAATGAGCGAAACGGAAGAGGCGGTGGACATCGGTTGCGAGATGGCAGCCGAGAAGATGGTTGGGATGGATTTCAACACCCTGCTGAAACAGATGGAAGCCAAGGGATATAAAGGTGGCAGGGTTGTACATAACCGCAAGGAAGGTACATCCACGGTATTCATTACCAACGGTAGCCACGAGACAAGGTTCCAATATAAAGTTACATTTGGCTGGAAGGAAAAGTTTCCCGGCATGTCAGAACCGGACAAGGTGGTGGCATGCAAGTGGATACGCCCTCTCCGCCCAGAACCCTTCGAAGTGAGGTGATTATGCCATTCGTTTTACCATTTGAAGAAGCATACACAAAAGTCATTGAACATGCCGCAGAAGGCGTGGATGTGGATAGCGTCTACCGCAATCTCGGCCTGGATCCGGAATTTGCCGACGATGCAAGCAAGCTCGCAGTCGCCCTCGTGATTGCCAACAGCGGGTGCATACAGGGCAGGGTACTCCCATCGGAAGTCGATTACACAATAAAGGTCGCGTGCAAGAACCTTATCGAGCGCGGGCACATCGACAATACTTCCCCGGAAGCAGCCGCGGAATCGATGAGCAAGATGCGCAGCATGATTTAGATTATCTCGGTTTCGAACTCATGGGCGATGCCGTACTGAATGGCATCGTCTGCTCCTACATAGACATCCTCGCGCATCATTCTGTCAAGCAACTCGGACGGAATGGACATGTTCGACAGGAGTTTCCTGAAAAGCCCGTTGAAGTAGTCCAGTTCAAGTGCCATGTTCATCGCATCGTTGCGACTCGTGGTGCCACCGGTATCGTCGTTGTAGTAGGCCGGGTGTATCATTATCCTTGCATGGCGGTAGACCGTCCTATGCACACCCGCGCAGAATATCATCGCACCCATCGAACTTGCCTTGCCGGATGCCACCGTGTTCACTGGGCAATCCTTTGTACGAGCTATCGCCATGGCGTCGATGATGCGGAACCCGTCGTCCAGTGAGCCACCGTCGCTGCAGATAATCATCGTTATATCGCCCGGTTCCTGGCACAGGTCGTGGAGGGCCCGGATGCACTTGTCGGCTGACTCCTCCGTAATTTCCCCGGTCAGCCTGATGATGCGTTCTTCGGTATCGACTTCGACTTCTAGCTGTTCTGTATCGTCCATCTGGAACCTCCTGAAAGAAGTTTATTCGTTGGGGGAGGCGCTTGACCGCCGGTCCTGGACGAACTCAAATGTTAAAATTTATTTACAAGAAAAATGTGATGAAAAATACTAATTTTGTAACGTAAAATGTGTAATTTTTGGCTAAAATACGGACTTTACGGGTGCATCCTGGGCCTCATGGGGCGCAAGATTTGGACCCGCGCTCACGAGGAGAGCAAGATTAACCTGAGACCGGTGTTCCAGCCGGACAGCTCGGGTCGAACGCTGTCTCCTGTCGATTCCTACCAGAACATAGAGCCGGATTCCTACCATAATAGGCAACCGATCGGCTACACTTATGCCACCAGGCCGCTCATCCAGGACCAGGCCGAGGCTAAAAGGGCAATCGCTGATTACCGTATGGCGCATGGGTCCTGCAATGCCGCTGCGGTGCGCAACCAGGGTCTTATCTGCAACGGTAAGACTTACCGGAATGCGGCTGAACTGTTCCAGGAAATGGAAATGCAGGCACTCAATGGTGGCTCGTGTGCCGAGTATAACGATATAACCATTATTACGTCGAGGAGATGATGCCGACTTATATCAAAAAAGACGCGATCAAGAGAATGTTCAAGGACAACGGTTTCGACCTGGTAACCAATGAAACCGACCAGGCATTCGTTTTCAGGAGCAAGTCCGGCTTCTCGATGGAGTTTCCCATCAAGTGGTTCGACGGCAATGCCGACCGCGACTATGACCTGTCCCAGGTGCGCCATGTGTTGAACAAGATGACCGCATCCGCAAAGGAGGAAGAGGCCATCTATTCCTTCATGCAGAACAAGCAGAAGATGACGGAGCTGTTCAAGGTCGCCAAGGACTACGGGATGTCCTATGACGAGAAGGAAAAGATGTTCATCTACAAGAAGACCAAGACCAGCAAGAGCGCACTGTTCGTTGCCGAGCTCGATTTCGTGATTGCAGCAAGGCTCAAATCGGAAAAGCTGGCAAAGCTCGACAAGAACTTCAAGCCGCTCCCGTATAAGGAAATCTTTGACGAGTTGAAGGAAAGCGCGGAACAGGACAAGAAGGCACAGCCTAAACAGGGGAAGGTGGAGAAATGAGCACAATCGCAGTAGACTTCGACGGCACTATTTGCAACGGCGGGTGGCCTGATATCAAGCAGGGAAAGCCGAACAAGGCAGTCCTTGACTGGTTGAAGGAACGCCAGAAGAAGGGCGACAAGGTTATCCTGTGGACATGCCGCGAGAACTACGGGGGCAAGGATTTCCCCGATGGCGAATACAGGAACGAGGCTGTCCAGTTCTGCACCAGGAACGGTCTGTTCTTCGCCAATGTGAACTCGAATGTAATCGGTGACTACACCGAGCGCGGTTGGGAACAGGAGAACTTCGGGCGCAAGCTCCGCTGCGACTTCTACCTGGACGATCGGTCGGTATGGTTCGGTCCAGAGAGTACATGGCTGTGGAAGATTTATCTCTGGCTCGTAGGTCATAAACTTGATAAGGAATCCAGAAAAGGACTTGAATGATGAAGAAGATCGTATTTGCCATTGTCATTCTGCTCTGCGCCGCGTTTGCCAAGGCATCCGACATGAACATCGTGCTCTGCAAGGAAAAGAACTGTGACTGCCAGGTCATCCCCCTGCAGGATGTCAAGAAGGTAGAGAAGCTGACAAGCGGCGAAATCCTGCGCGTCACGTTCTCCTATGGCGGCATACTCGACATCAAGATACTTGGAAAGACCTTCGAAATCAAGAAGAACAAGAACGCTAAGAAACGCTAATGTCACGCTGGCATTTTCCAGATATCGTATTTTCTGAAAAACAAAAATTATTGGCTGTGTGCCCCCAAAGTATTGCTAGAAATTTGACATTTTAGTGGTTCAATGCGATATACAAGGTAGGAGGACCTACCTTATGGCCGAATTGAACCTCGTTTACCAGCTATACCAGAAGCTTTCCGTTGTCGATAAGGAAGCTTTCCAACGAATGATTGATGAAGGAACTAAACTCACCGAGATACTGAGTGTGGACTCCATCGAGAAGTTCCTGAAGGACAACCGTTTCGAGAACGGCGAGGTCTGCTGTGTTCACTGCGGTTGTACCGATATAAAGCGCAACGGCACCCGTAACGGAAGGCAACGATTCTATTGCAAGGGATGCCACAAGTCCTTCGGTTATGCCACAAAGACCATATTCAATAGCGCCAAGAAGGACATGGATACTTACTTGAAGTATATCCACTGCATGATGCTTGGCTTGACCGTCCGGCAGACGGCCCAGGAATGCCATATCACCAAGAACAACTCGTTCCATGCCCGTCACCGGTTCCTTGATTCATTGAATTACGAGGAACGCAATACGGTCGTTGACGGTATCGTGGAAGGTGACGAGACCTATACAATCCTCAGTTTCAAGGGAAACCATAGCCAGAGTCCGTATTTCGATATGCCCCGCGAATCCAAGCAGAGGGGAACTCCGGCAAAGAAGCGGGGCATCAGCGATGAACAGGTTTGCATCGCATGTTCCGTCAATGCCGAAGGAACCGCCTACTCAAAGGTATGCACCTTTGGCAGGCCGAGTACGCACGATATTTCTAAGGTATTGGGTGGTCATATTGCCGAGGATGCCCTGTTCTGTACCGACGAGCATCCCAGCTATGTAAAGTTCGCCCAGGATGCTGGCATCAACATTGTCCAGATTAACTCCAAGAGGCACTCCGTAAACGGATTCGGCGTTCAACACGTGAACGCCTATCACCGAAAGTTCAAGGATTTTATTAGGCACTTATGCGGGGTCGCAACTAAATACCTGGACAACTATCTCGCATGGCTAAACATCCTACACGTCAACGGGGATTCCGTAGGAAAGGAAACCCGTTTAGGCAAGATTGGGGCTAGGATGGTGTACCTGCGGAGTCGCAGGACTTTCGCCATGCGTCCGGCGATTCCTCTGGCCGTTGCTGCATAATGTTTTTATATATTGTATTTTCTCTTTCGTTCTTCAATTTCTTCTGGAGTAGCATCTCGTGCATGACCTTTGTAATTGAAAACATAATATACATAGGTATCTCCGCTTTCTATATGGGTTCCAGCTGAAGTAAGGCCATGCCCCATAGTTTCACCATATTTTTCCACTGGCTTCCAAAAAGGAAGGGATTTCATATATTGAGTAACCGTATTAACGATTTCAGGATTATCATCATATAATATATAGCTGGTTTTGTCACGTGATATTGTCATATCCCAGTTGTTTTCGACAATAGCTTTATTAACAACATTTTGTATAGCTGATGGAATATGAGATGATGTTTTCGTTTTATACCAGTTATCGTGGTCAAATTCAGATTTCCTAGGAATCATCGTCATAGACATACCATTATCATTATTCGTCCGTTTCATCGGAGTATTGAATTTTGGCGCAAATCCATCATCTCGCCATTCTTTCAATGCATGTGCAAATTCATTTTTTGTGTAATTACGCAGACTTGGGTCAAATTGGTGTTTATGAACAACACCATCGGGAAATGAAACCTCAGTATCAAACCCATATGAAGCTTCACAGAAAGCTTGTAAACCTTCCTTGAGAACCGGAAGTGCGCCCGGACAGTTGAACTTGTTGCATACGCTTTCCATGAAAGCCGTATATGATTTCTGATAGGTGTTCATAACACTTTCTCCTACATTTGTCAAAGGTTGTTGGTTTACCGCATTCGTTAATGGCTTGTCGTTACCATTGTTTGTAGTTAGTAAATCTGTATTCTGACTTTCGCCATTATGCGGCGTTTGTTGCGATACAGGAAATTGACTGACATCACCGGTAGTTAAATTTTCTTGGACCCCTTTCAATACTTGATATAACAATGATTGGGTAATATCATCCGTATGGCACTGAACATCAGACATGAGTTTGCTATGATACAATATGTATTCCAAACATTCGGTATCATCTATATTACGATGCCGAATTGTGTTGTGGAGCAAATTTTCTTGCTGAAATAGATGTTCTTTATCTGGACGAACAAACGTGATGCAAAACGCCTTGCCGACATTTACCGGAATGTTTGTTAATACCACATTATGATAGCTAACACGTATCTCTCGTTTGTCGGTCTTGTCTGCATTCGGATAGAACAACTTATACCGTGAAGCCCCGGTACTCATCCCTAGTGCGTTTCCAATTATTTCTGTATATGAACCATTTGATGAGGAAACCATCTGTAGTAACGATGATTTATTGAGAATCGTATCAATGCGGCGTGAAAGTATGCGACCGTCAATAAATTTTGCTTCTTCCACTTGACCCGGACGAACTTTTTTACTATTTTCTTTCTGATTAGGCAAGTTATGTGGGTTGGAAATTGCTTCCATTACGCAAGAACTAGAACTTTCAGAGGCATAACACCTGTCCAAGTAAGCACTCTTCGCTAGTATGGCTGACGAAGCGCCAACTGAGGCACAATGTGGTTTTACAATGCCATCCGGTTCATCCGGGTGGCATATTTTATATACATCGGACACAGCCTCGACCAGTGTCGATAGATGGGGATTCTGCCTACCCAAGTCCGCTAAATAACGTTCAAACTCATCCATATACGAAAACTGCCGGTTAGTACCAGCAGTTTATATCTTCGATGAGCGAATAACGCCGATTTTATGCTATTTTACCGGTCAGCAACCATTTGGGGGCACACAGCCAAATTATTTTGAGGCGAACAGGTTCTCGGCTACCATGCTGATGAACTCGTCCTTTTCCTCGGTAGGGATCGTCTGTCCCGCGGCTTTCGGGTGGCCACCACCGCCTCTCCCGAGCTCCTTCAGATACTGCCCGATGTTCACGTCATTCCTGCTGGTACGGAACGACAACTTGGTTGTTCCAGGGGAGCATCCTTCTGATCCTGCAAGTACAAGCCAGTCATAGTGTTCCAGCAATCTAAGCACAATATCGCTATTGAACTTATCCGCTTCAATGTAGTAACCGTTGTACGGCAATTTATGCTGTTCGCACCTGAACATATACTCGTCTACTTCCTTGTCATGCTTTTCGAGGATTTTAATGACATCTGAAGGTAGATTATAACCTTCGATGCCGCCCATGAATTTCTCCATGAACTCGTTGTAGCCTAATTCGTAGAGGAGGGTGTTCAGGTTGTCCGAAAGCGGAACCATCTTCCGGATCCACAGGTCGTGGTCGTTGGTGACCTCGCACAGGGTGGCCAGATGGTCCAAATTGGCGAATTTTGAGAAAAAATCAAGGGTTAGCATGGATCCGCAGTTTTCGGTTCGGACAATGTACTGTCCTCCGGCATCGTCGCGGCCCATGGCTGTCTGGTGGTGGTCGAGGACCAGGAATGGCTTTCCCCTGCCCTGGACCATTTCGACCATGTGGTCGTCCGGGCAGAAGTCGGTAAATAGGACGCAGTCGTAATCCAGGGACGCGATTGCAGAGCATCCGTTGCGGTAATCACCGGTGCCGTGGTAGTTGGTCTTAATGGTAATCGCGTTCGGGAACACGTTCCGTACCACTATGCCGGCCACCGCGCCGTCGAGGTCGTTGTGCGTAAGGTTGAGCACTTTTAGCTGACGGTTTGAAAGGAATAAGTTTTCAATTATGTTCATGAGCCAAATATAGTAAAATGATTTAAGTCTTCAACGGGTTCGGGTTCACGCGGCACATCTTTTCGAGGAACCGGGTGGCCTGCATGATTTCCGATTCGGTGAAGAACTTGGAGAGGTAGCTCCTGTTCTTGATGACGTAATCGGGCATGCTGCGCATCTGGTCGAACGCGATGCTGGCCATGCCGGGCACGTAGGGCAATTCCTTCGGGTCGATGTGTTCGTCGAACGGGGTGAACTTGTAGATCGCCTCGCTCTCGACACCAGCTCGGATGAGCCATTCGAAAACATAGGCGCGAATTGTGACGATGTCATCGTAGGTGAGTTCGGACCAGGGAACAAGGTGCCCGTTAACCCTTACTGTATCGTCATCGGCGACACTGCACGTCCATGTGGTCGGTTCGGCGGGGTTTCGCCGTATTACAAGATACGAGCGCCGCTTGCCGTTCTCGTCATTTTCGGTGACTGTACCGATGTACGGGCCGTATTCGCCGGCCAAAATTTCAAATAATTTTTCGAATGTAATTGTCTCGTCCATTGTTTCCTCACTGCGAATCCTTTTTGCCGGACATTAGCATCCATACGGCCACCAGGATGCTTGCAAACGATGCACACCCGATGGAATCGGTCATGAAGCCAGCGCTCATGATGCATGCGATCCCGCCTATTCCGGTAATGCCGACAATATTGTTTTCGAGCATCTTAACAAACCAGGACTTCGGCTTGGTCGTTGTCGCCTCCATTACTAGACCTGCGGCCCTCATGCAGGAAAGACACATCGTACGCGGCTTTCCGCTAGCGAACTGTTTTCCACACATGTGGCATGTGCGGTTCTGGTTGTGGTTCGGGTGCTTGGCCTTGTACTCAGCGGCCAGCTTGGTTTCATCGAGTTTCCATCCTTCCATGATGCTAGTCCAGGTTGATAGAGTTGATACATTCCACGATGAACTGCCCGTATTCGTCCTGGATGGCAGCGGCAACATTCGGGTCCAAACGCTTACGGCCAGTCAAGAAACCCCAACCGCGTACATGCAGCTCAATCTCCTCACCGTCTGCCTTGAACCTTACTATGGAGGCGCTCATGGTGCCTTCGTAGACCGGGTGTCCAAAGGACATCTTCGCGGGGAGTTCGGCACCGGTCATCTTGGCGTTCATGGCTGCTGCCAGGGCCTTGAAATGGGCATCTGCGGTGCCCTTAAATGCGGCTTCCGATGAGGAAGTAGTGGTTCTGTTGCCGGCGGAATCCCAGATGGTGTCGGTGCAAATTTCGTCGTTGTGGAAAGGGGGGATAAAGTATTTGGTCCAGCTATATTCTTTCATATCCATAATTTAGCAAAAAATGAAAAATATGGCAACCGGGACCGCATGTCCCGATTGCCAAAAAATAAAAATTTCGGGACACTTGTCCCGATTTCTGTCCCGATTAATCGTTCCCGGGCTTCGTCTTTGAAAACAGCAGGGATTCCGTTGAGCATATGACATCCAACTCAACAACCTCATAGTGGTTGTAATCGGTCCAGGAATCCGGCATGCTGTGCAGGTCCCGCTCGGCGAGTTCCCTGGATGCATACAGTGCAAGCTTGCCGTTTCTAACGACAAGGGAGTCGTGCCATACACGAATGCCATAGATTTTCCCCATAAAGTCCTCCTTATGTTTCCTGGGTAACCAACAGTAACATAAAAATGAAAAATTAAAATGGTAAACTTGTTGCCGGGTGTTCCCACGGATAATATGCGCCCTTGATGTATTGTCTCGGTCGGTTCCACTTCTCGTACAGAAGGAACGGGAGTAGAACGCGGGAGACAAATCTGTAGGCGAGTATCATCTTCGTGGCGAACTTTCCATGGAAGTCTTCCGGGAACATTTCGCGGAGTTCACGGTCGGCTTCTTCCGGCGTTACCCATCCACCGGAATACTCCCCGGTGATGCTCCCGTAGATGTCGCTGAAATACCCGCAGTTCTGGCAAGCCGATGTGGCATAGCGTTGGCAATGGTCACAAACAATCATAATTTATACCGCCATTTATTATGACATTTATTATGACATTTACACCGCCAAACGATCCTCGATGTACATTTCGCCCATCTTCTCGCGGAGACGCTTCAATGCGCGGTTCTTGACCTTGCGGGCCCATTCGTGAGAACAGCCGTGGCTTTCGCCCCATTCACGGGTGGACACATGGTCATCGTCCATCACCATCTTCTTGATGGCATCGCATTCGATTTCCGGGAGGGACGAGAGGAGGTCTTCCACCAGACGGCTACGGTCGCGGCCTTCAGCTTCTTCTGCGCCGTTCTCGCCTTCGGCACACAAAGTTTCCATGAGCGTAGTCTTGGAATCATCGTCACCGACAAGGGTATCGCCGGAAACGATGGTGACCGGATTGCGCTTGATGGACTGACCGTCTTCATCGAGAAGCGGCTTGCCATCGGGACCCTTTGCGGGCTTCTGCAAGTTTTCGGGAACGGCGACCACGGAGTCGCCATAGAGTTCCTTGTTCATGGCGTTCTTGATGTGCCACTTGTAATAGCAGCCAAATTCGTAGCCGAGACTGGAATCAAACAGTTCAAGAGCGCGGTTGAAACCGATTGCTGCCGCACTAATAAGGTCGCCCACGTCACCGCTGTACATTTCGTAGGAACGGGAACGGGCCCCGCTGATGGCGAACGGGATGTAAAGGTTGAACAAAGTGTCCCTGGCAGCCTGCGAACCCGCCTTCGCCATCTTGATGTATTCCTTTTCAATTTCAGCGGAGGTAATAACCTTCTTAGCGGCTTCGTATGCCTTGGAAAGTTGAGCGCGGAGGTAGGTGTTGCAGTTGAGCATTTTGTTGTTCCTTTGGGTGGATTGTTTTGTTGTTGCCGATACGATGCGCGTCCGGGTGCCCCTATCATGGGGCTGTCCGGAGCACGGTTGGTACATAAATATACATTCTAATCGTTTGTTTGTAATGTAAAATAATCTATGCAGCACGCGACTTGCGGTTGATGAAGTTCCACATGGCAGTATATCCGTTGATGAAGTTCATTATGTCATTGTCTGACATCCAGCATCCATGCAGACGGGATACGCCGTCGGTGGTCTTGAACAGCATGTCGCCGCGACCGAGCAGGGACTCGGCACCGATTTCGTCCAGAATGGTCTTGGAGTCCACCTGGGACGGAAGCCTGAACGCGATGCGGGTCGGCAGGTTGGCCTTGATGGTGCCCGTGATGACATCGCGGGACGGTCGCTGCGTGGCGAGTACCAGGTGGATGCCGGCAGCACGGGCCTTTGCCGCGATACGGGCGATGCTCGTCTCCATGCCTTGCCTGTCGCATGCCATGAGGTCGGCAACCTCGTCGATTACCACCACGATGCGCTTGCGGGACTTGGAACCATGGTCATAGTCCTCGACAGTCTCCATGTAGTCATCGAGAGTACGGACAGGGCGGCCATACTTGGCGGTCGCATTTGTAAACATTTTATAGCGTTCTTCCATCACATCCACGAGAGATGCGAGCTTCTTGACGGCATCCTGCACGTTGTTGATGACCTCGACATTTGGGAGAACGGAATAGGCCTGCATTTCGGTACCCTTCGGGTCGATGAGGACAAGTTCCATTTCCCTGGGATGGTTGTTCATCAACAGATTGCAAATCATGGAGTTAAGGAACACGCTCTTGCCCGATCCGGTCTGCCCAGCAACGAGCATGTGGGGAGCCTTGGCCAGGTTGAACTTGACCGGATTGCCGAGAATATCGACACCCATGCCGATTTCCATGGAGCCATACTGGATACGGTCTCCACAGGCGGGAGTGACGATGGTGCGGCACGGGACCACGGCACGGCTCTCGTTAGGGACCTCGATGCCAACAAGCCCGTCGCTGCATTCGAGACGGATGGACTTGCGCGATACGCCGAGGCGCATGGCGATGTCTTCGAGATTGTTGCGGAGATTGCGCACGCGGACACCGTCACCCACCTGCACGAGGTAGCGGGTGATTACCGGGCCCTGCTTGATGCCGACAACCTTGGCCTTCAGGTGCAAGTCCTCGAAGGCCGCATTGATCGCATCAGTGCGGTTAGACGGCATTTCGGTGTCGCCCATGGTGGAATTGGTGAATGCATTCCACAGACGGGGGGCGACTGCGCCACGCCACTTGTTGATTGCTTCATATTCCTTACGCATAGTGTTCTCCTTGTTTTCCTGTTGCCGTTACGATGTACCCCCGGCTCCCGCCGAAACGTAGTTCGGCAGTACACGGTAGGTCACCCAAACGCCTTGAGGTTGAGTACATAGTCATGAAGTGCCAGGATTTCGTCCGGGATACGGAACAGTCGCCAGGCATCCTTGCCCACATCCGGTTGGCTAATCATGACCTCTGCCGTATCCATGTCCGGTATATAGGTGGGGTCGCCGGGGAGCGAAGGGCGTCCGGTAATCGTGTCCACGATATCGCAGGTAAGCACGGTCAGCATGGGACGACCGTATTCCTTGTTCGGGACAAACTCCAGGCGCATGATTGCGTCAATATCGACGCTCTTCCTGATTCCGTCCCTCTGTATCCATTTCATCATCATATCTGTACCCCCAGGCATGTCACATGTTCCTTGTCGAACCACAGGGAACAACGGATGTATGCCGATTTAAGGTAAATTCGCTGTATCATCTTCTTGTCAGGGTCGAAGAAGCTCTTGCCCGAGAATATGTCCACGCGGTTTCCCGTGGAGGACAGGAGCCCGAACATTGGACCAGAAGAACAGGCCTTCACATTGTCATTGGCCTTCCTGGTCTCGGTCTTCTTCTGAACAGGATCGTTAAGGGTAATGGTCATAGTTGCCTCTTTCGTTTCGACGCATACGATATAACGCCGGGTCCCCACAAACATGAGGCCCGGAGTACACGGTGGTATATGGAATGGCTAGATTGAGTTTACGAACTCTTGGAGCTTCGTGGCGATTTCTTGGAGACGCTCTTTCGAGAAGTCCCCGACACACGCGGACGTGGTGTGCATCTGCCCGTCCCATTCCCCATCGTTGCGGGTGAGGATGATGTTGTAGCCGAAGGCTCCGCGCATGACTTCGATGTTGCCTTGTTTGTCGTTGTAGATGTAGGCTGAATTTGCCATTTTTTACCTCTTTGGTTGAATTGTTTCTTGGCTTCTACTTTATTATCGTCTTTGACCTTGCCCTTTGTAAAGGACTTCTTGTGTAAAGAAATCTTTACCATGTCTCGGGTCATGACTTCGGGGATGCTCTGCACCAGGGGAGCGAATGCCTTCATCCTGGCCACGGCATCCTTGTACTCGGCGAAATGGGACACGATGGCGTATTCGACACGGTAATTTGACACCAGGACAGTGACCGCATCTTCCTTCATGTCCACCACGGAACTGAAACGAATAGGGAGGGTGTACAACTGGACCGTATCGTTCCCGATGCGGTTGTACTTGGATAGGCGAACCCCGGTAATGTTTGCCGTGGTCTCCCACTCCTTATCGTCAATCTCGACTCCCGTGACATAGATGTACTCGGTGGAGTGCGCGATGCCGTTGGGGTACTTAATCATCTTCCCCTTCATGTCCATGAAGTAGGGTACCTTTTCTGCCTTGCGCTCTTTCGATGTGCTGTAAAAGATGTCCTCGTTTGCCGCGTGGATAAGGCGGTTACCCACCTCGATGACCTGTTCCAGGGTCTTCGGTGTCCATGCCTTCAACTTGTTCAGCATGTCAAGGATGTCCTCGGTCACCGGGGTATGCGCGGCGATGTCTCGTTCAATTTCGATCCGTCTCATTTACTTTCCTACGATGTGCTGTATAAGGCTCTTACCAACTTTCGGGTGACCGACAAATAGGGTAAGGGTCTTCGGTAACTTTTTCAACACCTCGGTCACCGGGGTATGCGTGGCGATGTCTCGTTCAATTTCGATCCGTCTCATTTACTCGCCTTCGTGTTCACGGAAAATGCGGTACTTTTCAGTTTCGGGGAGGGAGGCCCACCAGGTATGCGGGCCCTGGGTGACTGGCGGCACATCGTATTCGGGGCCGTAGTTGTCACCGTTGGCCGCTGAATACAGACGGGCCATCATGTTAGCGTGTTCCTCTTTCTCCATTTTAGCGGTAGTCTCACTCATGACAAGGTAGTCATTGGATTTCTGCATGATGGGAATGAGGTAGGAGAACATCCACTCGGTAGCCATCCGGGTACTGGCGAAATACCTGTACCCGCGTGCGTCCATGAATGACCCATCGAGGTCGGCCCTGTTTCCAACTCGTTCCGGCTTGACCCAAAACACATGGAGGCGGTGGTCGAACATGAAGGTTCCAGTCTGCGTTCTAATCGGAACCGGGTGAATCATGCCCTCGACCGCGAGAACCTTGCCCTCGTTTGTCGGGATATTCTCATGGCGCAGGTCTAGAGCGTACTCGTCCCTGCGTAGGCGCATGAAGTGCGGTACTCCCTCGCTGTCGTGCGCGGAGAACGCCTTCTCACCCAGTCGGGAAATCACGCCAACGCGGTAGTCCCGGTTGTCGGGGTTCATCTTGAACAGCTTGATAGTTGCCTGCATGTGAAGTCTCCTAGCGTTTAAAGTGAAGTCCTTCGTGGATTTCCTCGGCGCGTTTCTTCAAGAGCGGCATCATCCATTCGGGGAACCTGTCCCAGTCCTGGATGCGGAGTAGTTCGGCATGGAAGTTCACGAACCACTCGATGAATTTCGGGTCATAGTCTTTCCGCTTCTTCCCCGGGATGTCTTTCATCATGTCCCTGCGGTTGATGTTGATGCCGTAGGACATGTGATATTCCGAGCCGATGACGTGGCGTATGTCCATGGCTTGCGCGGGATTGAATTTGCACTTGAAGTTCTTGCGTCTCATTTGAACCAGGCCTCCCCCTTTTGGACATTCCAGAGCACGATGGCCATTTGGCACTCGCGCTTGCTCTTGTAGTTGCCGTGGCAAGTGTAGGTGGAGTAGTCACGACGTTCTTTGTCATACACGCACCATACCTGCTTGCCGTCCACGGTGGTGCGCGGCATCGGGATGAAGCGGTCATCTAGAGGTAAATGAGCCATGTTGTTCTCCTTGTTAGTGTGTGTCCCTACGATATGACACCGGGTCCCCCGATCCGGGGGACCTTGGTCACACGGTAGGTCATTTGAAAAGCTCGTCCACCAGTCTAATCAGACCCGGTATGACAAACTGGCTAATTCGTTGGGTTTCGGTAAATCCATGTGAAGGGGGACAAAGCATGAACCGATGCAGGGCGTTGGCTTCACCATCGACTTCGGCTATTCCGGTGTTGCCGCGTTTGAGCATCCAGTGATAGCGGCTACTGATGACGATGGCCCTCATTAGTTCGAGGAACTTGTACCGGGTTTCCTCCGGCACCACGCCCTCGAACGCGGTCGCGTTCATCACATAGTCGGCCATGCAGGCGCACAGTCGGCTACTACCTTTGCCGGGATAGGTACCCTTCCCGTAGTGGTGGACCATGCAGGTCTCCCAGTATCCGTTGGGGGCCTTGCGCGGCTTCTCCATCCACAAGGTATCCCCGAATTGGTCCTTTCCCAGTTTCCAGTAGTTCTTAACGGAATCTTGCATTGTTCGGCATCCTGTACTTCGTGTAGATGGAGCTTTCCGGCATTTCGTATGCCAGGGCGAAGTCCATCGCGTCCTTGCAGTCCTTGTAGATGGATAGGAACGCTGTATTCGACACGGAATTTGGATCTTTCCGTAGGCCATCCCATATTCGGGAGTAAATACCCCCGAACTGTTCAGCAGCGTCCTTCACCACCCCCAAAAGTCTCTCTAAAAGTTCCTTATCCATAATACACCTCTCTTGTTTCTTCAAATGTAGCAAACGGGTGGTCGCATGGCAACCAACTCCGCTGCTTTGTAAACTTTTACTTACCCATTCGTTTTCCATATACGCTTCCCGGTCGTTCCCATTGGTCCCATCCGTATCCGGGTCTCAACTGAATCCAGTCATAGGTATCTCGGTACCTAATCTGGTTCTCGTATTTCTTGTCGAACCTGTCGAGAACTTCCCGGGTGTTGGAAAGTGTCTGCCGTATGGGCGCACCGTCTTCATAATATATGGCCTGGTTCTCGGTAGGCTTGAACCAGTATTCCCCTATCACGTCGAACCCCCCGTTGACTGCGGCCAGTATGTCCGGGCAGTTCTCTCGGTACACGTCGTTGGTCAGGTAATGCCCGCCGTTGTCCGGGTATGCCCAGTCGTAGGCGCACCATAGGCCGACAATCTTGCCGTTTTCCTCCATGGCCTGTGCTCTCGCCAGGTGGAGAATGAGGACATCGTCACATGTCCCGTCCCGGTTAGGCGGGAAGTTAATCTGACCGACATACTGGCATACCTGCCTGTCACCCAGGTCAATGAGGGTTCCGTAATGGTTCCATGCGGTTGAACGCATGGAGGTAGTACGGGCAAAACGCCACACGCCCGAGGGCTTGTCGGCAAAAGCCACCGTTGCAAGAAGCAACGTCATTGTAATAAGCAATAGCTTCTTCATATGGTTCTCCTTGTTGTTTGTTGCCCATACGATGTGCCACCGGGTCCCCGCGATCGGGGGATCCGGTAAACACGGTTGGACATACTATCTCTGCTTAGGGAAAAAGGTATCAATCCACCCATTCCGTAGTGAGCTATAATATGCAGCGTTACATCCCCTTGCGAATGATGTGCGGCTTAGGTATTTTTTAGCTTCCTTCTGGCAAGCGTCAAATGTATTCCATTCTCTCCGTGTGGTAGGCTGTAATTCATCAAGCCATCCTTGTGACTGTGCCCTTCTATATGCGGCATGAGCATGGTGCAGAAAATCGGATCGTGATGTATATTTTTGTGACTCGATTAAAACTTGCTCAAATGAGGCATTACTCCAGGTACCATTCCTGGGTTTACCAAGACTTAACCACACATATTCCGATATCCATTTATGCATACTTGCGGTTTGGTATGCAACTGGTGCATTAAGTCTGAAATCGCCCAATGTAGTATATTTTTTAGCTTCGTCAAAACACCGCTCTTGAGTCCAAGTATTATGAGGCACCCGTTCTCTTTCTAACCAGGTATATTGAGAAATCCATCCTTTTTTGCAGGCTTTATCATATTCATGCGGTGATTTGTTACGAAATTCTTTGAGTGTTTTATAATTACGGGCGGCTAAATCAACTATTTGCTTTGTTACGCGAATTTTCCCTAATGCGCCTAATGAACCGCTAGAAAGTCCTGTCTTGGCAACATTTATTATCTTCCATCCGTGCTTCGCATATCTTTGAATCCATAGTTCTTCTTGAACAAGTCCTTCTTCCAATGTAACATTTCTCACAAGCAGCTTCATTTTTGGTATTTTCAATTTATAAAGACTGGCAAATTTATATACTGATGACTTGCTTCGATGATGGGCTTGCTCGCGTTCTTTTATGTTTACCGTTCTACCAACATATACAGCATGCTGTTTGATAAATTCATAAGCATATACATTATCATTATGGCGATTGGTTATTACTTCGGTTCTGGTTAGCCAATCGAAATCTGCCAACCATCCATTTTTATATGCAGCGTCATATAAATTTGCAGCATATTTTCTGAAATCGGCAACACTTGTATATTTCTTAGCTTCTGTTTCGCATACCCTATATGTTCGTTTAATTCTCCCGGACACCAGCCATGTATAATCGTCCATCCATCCTTCACGTTTGGCGCGAGCTAACACACCTGGGTGTTTAATTTTAAGTTCCTTTTTTGTGTGGCAATCTTTAGCAAGCTCAAAACAGCGTTCTCTGGTCAAACGCCGTTCGTGTTTCACTTCAAGCCAAACATAATCAGCAATCCACCCTTCTCTCGACGCTTTATCGGCAGCCGTTTTATACTTTGACCAAAATTCGGTGCATGTTTTACATTGTTGAGCCAGTTGAAGACATACTTCTTTTGTTAATCGTTTGAAACGTATCATAATGTCCTCCTGGATTGCTGTTGCCCATACGATGTGCCACCGGGTCCCCACGATCGGGGGATCCGGTAAACACGGTCGGTTATGCCTTGAAGTACCTCGGGTTCACATTGGTACCTTCCAGGCGTACTCGGATGCGCTTGTCCTCGATGCGGCGAGGCATCCATGCCTCGACCTGTCGATACAGTTCCTCGGCACATACCTGCTGCATGCGGTCGGCCTCCGGGGAATAGAACTGCAAGGCAATCATCGTGCCGTCCTCGCACCGTTCCCTCGACTCAATCGTGTGCGCCGTGAGGATGGCAAAGTGCGCGTTGTGACGGAAGGTGGGGATGGTGGTTTCATCATTCAGTCGATGGAGATAGTTCACCACCTTGCGAATGAGTTCACCGCGCATGCCCTTGGCTTCCTTGTATGCCGGGATGTTGTAGCGTTTGGCCTTGTTGTACATGGCTAGGTCTCCTTTTATCTACGGTTATCTATTTGAATAGCATCGCACTTATTGCCGTTTTGGTAATGGAGTCCAGTCGGCAGGTAGGCAAAGTATTTAACCTGGTCAAATCCAATACCCGAATCTTCCTTAGGGACTTCGTGGTCTTTGTACCAGCAATATACGCCTTCGGAACACTGGAGCAAAGTCAAGATTTCCCAAGTATAAACACCCATCTCGTAATAATCTTCAACTAGCGTCATGACACGCCTTCCCAAAAGATTCTTAATCTGATAGTCTCCGTTTGGGAAAAACTGAAAATTATGTTCTAGCATCGGCCTTGTGTCCATGACTAGCCCTCCTTGATTTCCTTCATGACCGTCCGGGGTGCCTTGTGGAGCCAATGGCAGATTGCCTCGAATGCGGCCTTGTTAGTGGTTTTGAGTGTACCCTTGTCCGGCAGGGCGCGGAGCGTGTCCACCATGAACTTCGCCACATCCTCGTTCGGGAAGAACGTGAGCGCGGGGAGTTCGAACAGGCGGTAGGGACCCATGGGGCCCTTGCTGATGCGGAACGCATCGGGCATGCCGTTCTTGGTGAAGGTGACCCAGATTGCGCCATCTTCTTCGCCGAGTTTCGGGTAGCGGATTTTGTCGAGAGTTCCACCGCATTCCTTTACTCGGGATACGGCGTGTTCCACGACATTTTCCGGTCTGTAAAATTTGGAAAGTGTGAATCTCTGCATGATATTATCCTCGTTTTTGAAAATTAAAAATTGAAATTTTAAGTTACCAACTGAGGGCCAACTGTTCGTGGGCACTCACGATTCCGGCCTTCTTGCCCCAGTATTCTGCACTGGTGTACCAAAAGGTGGACTTGTGTCTGGCCTTGTTCCACTCTTTATCTGCCTCGCCGCAGACCTTTACCGAACGGGTGGTCTGGAGCTTGTGGAGGTGAATCTGGGCAACCGCGTCCCAGTCAGCCTTCTGCACCTTGGCATACAGGAAACGCTCGATGGCACTGGAAAGATGAATTTTCTTTTTTGCTTGTGTCATAGTTCACTCCTTGTTAGAACGCACGGCCATCCAGGCCATCGGTGAAGAACTCTTCCTTCTCGCGCTGCTCGTCGTCCGGGCACTTGGCCATTTCGAGAATCTTGGTCTTGATAAGTTCACGGACCTTCTCGACATCCTTGGCCTCGAAGAAGATGTTGGCTTCGCACTTGGGGTGGTCACCGACACCGGGGCACCAGGAAATGTACGGACGGCCATAGCCGAGGTCATCGTTGAAGCAGAACTCAAAGTGGAGCTTCAAGACCGTACTCGGTTCGACCGGGCCGTGGAACTGGTAGCCGTCCGGACCCTGCAACCAGGCCTCGACCTTGCAGAACGGAGTGGATTCCATCCAGTTGTTCTCATGGAAGTTCTCGAAGTCGCCACCTTCGCAGGTTTCGGCGAACCAGGTTTCAACATCGGATTCTTCGCCCTTTTCTTCCTGTTCGGCCTTCCAGGCGAGATAGTCCTCGTCTTCCTTGGCATCTTCCTTGCAGGATTCGTACTGCTCATCGACCCACTTCTTGATGCAGGGTGCGAGCCTGGAACCGTTGTACAGGATGGAGGTGTTCGGCGTGAAGCACATTTCAACACCGCCGTTGTTGTGGCTCCAGAAGCCATCGCGGTCCTGCCATTCGCAGTCCTCGACATCGCCTTCGTTTTCGACACCAATCTGGTACCATTCGTCACCATCGGTCACGAAGTCGAGGATTTCGCCGAATATATCGACGAGGGTCGGTTTCAGTTCCTTTTCGAAGAAGTTGTGTGCAGCCTGTGGCATAAGTGTCTCCTTGTTGAGTTGTTTTTGTTTCGTTGCCCATACGATGTGCCATCGGGTGCCCAGGATCGGTACACGATAGCTACACGGTAGGTAAAATCACACCGAATGGATGACCGAAATCACACCGAATGTGGGTTGTGATACAGGTCATCGCTCGACAAATAGTTGTGAAAAGGTGGGACGAATAAGCTAAATTATGGGTAGGTACAAATATGCTCTCGGAATCATTCAATACTGCAACAGCCATATATCTCGCCCAGTATGCCGGGCAGGGTGAAGCCGCTATCTACTCCGGGTGTAGCGGTAGTATCCTGGCGGCACTCCTAATCATCGGGATAGTCGGGCTACTTATTATCGGGGACATCCTTTAAGGGTGCCAGGTCATCGAAGTCCACGACCCGTTCCGTACCCTTCCACCAAGGGAGGGACGGGAACTTGTCGAACTCGGCCTGGGTGTACTGGAAGCCCCATTCATTTCGCTTGAACTTGGTGGAGAACTTTTCAAGGGCGACCTTTGCCGCATCCGGGCCACTAGGGACCGTGACACGGCAGAAAATGTCGCGATACCTTGCATACGGGTTCTTCTTTCCGTTCAGCGAGTAGGCGAAATTGAAGTAGAAGTTTTCAGTCATTGTTACCCCACTTTCCGGAATTTCATGAACTGGCTCATGGCATCGCGTTCTGTTTCATCCATGTCGGAATACTTGATGGTCGAAGTCTTTGCGACACCATTGTCATCAAATACCATACGGTGAGCCGGCATCTGTGCGATGCAGAACAGGATTTCATCGCCATTGTAGGAACTTTTGCCATACTGCATTAGTGCGGACAGGTTCGTCGGGCCGGGAACGAGGTGAAGGGTTGTTTTCAATGCCTTGCATAGTGCGTTGAGGCGCAAGAACTGGTCATTGAAAACGATTGCAGAACTGCATCCTTCTGGGTCATGTTCCCCATAGCGGAGACATTTGTGAAGGTCGCCCGTATAATTGGCTTCTTCCGGGAGGCGTTCGGCCTTGGGGAACGGCTTGCCGTTTTTCGGGGCGAGCTTCACGATGTCGAAATCACCCCCGACCGGATCGAGGCCGAGATATTCCGCATAGTCGTTGGCCATTCCGGCAACGAAACCCTTGCTTCCCTTGATGACGACGGCACCATGGCCGTCCGTAGCCTCGATAGTCTGGCGGTTAAGGTCAAACTTGATGCCGTTGATGTAGCGGACAGTATAGTCCCTGGATGCGAACTTCTGCACCGCGGAAAGAATCTTGTTCAGTCGTTTCATGACTTGTCTCCTTAAAGTTGTGGCCGGGTGCCGAGGGCGGTGTGTGGGATTGGATTTTTTGACCAATTTGCCACGGGGCACCCGACCGATTTTCATGCCGCTACGATGTTCCACCGGGTGCCATCGATCGGGGCACATGGGGAACACGGTAGTCATATGAAAAGACGCGGGGAACTTCCCCGCGCCTTTGGTTTCTTGCGATTTAGTTGGTAAACATTAACCGAGGAGAACCCCGTCTTCCCCGAACTTGGACCCTGCCATGCCTTCGCAACGGCACTGCCAGTAGTACCGGGCAATCTTCGGACCGCCATTGAGGCCTTCAAACAGCTTCCCGTACTGGCCCTTCCCGGTCACACTTTCCAGGAAGGAGTCGAGGTAGTTGATGGCATCATTGACATCCGTATCCATCTTCATGGCCGTGTCATAGGCCTGGCCGAGTGCGCTGCCGTCATGTTCGACATCGCCAACCATCGGGGATGTACCCGGCGTGAAGTGCTCGAACGGGATGCTTCCCTTGAAGTCACCTGCACGGGAGTAGAAGTCCTGGTCAGAAGGCACGAAGTTGATTCGATCCTTTTCGTCCACCTGTTCGTATTCGCCCGCGGGACCCTTGGCCCACATTTGATAGGAGACCTTGTTTCCTTCGTCACGGGTGATGAAGATGAACGACTGTTGGCCCCAGAATTTAGACATGTTCTTGGCCGTATCAAGGGTGATGCCACCGATGACCACGGAATGTTCCGGGTGTGCGCCGTCAGTCACGCCGTAGAACCCCTTGACCTTGCGGAAGGGATACTTGCCGGAAGCGAGCGTAGAGGTAAGTTCCTCCATGCGCTTGTTGTTTTCGGCTGCGGGGAGTTGCATGCAGTCCGGGTTCTCTGCCGTCAAGATGGCATAGGACGGGAACCGGGCCTTGCCGGGACCTGCGCCATGGAGCATCTTCTTGGCTTCGTTTGCCTCCATGATACCGAGGGCATCCATAGCGTTCGCCGCGCTCTCGACCATGGCGGTCTGCACTTTGTTTTCATATTCACTCATAAAAATCTCTCCTTGTACACCAGTTTATACGACAAATATAGCAAATAGGTGCCCAAGTGGCAACTAGCGGATTTCCGCTGAAAAGTAGGGGCCCGGCCCAGGTGCAAGTGTTTGGTTCGAAGGACGTTTAGGGAAATCATTCGAAAATGCACCCTTCGGGGGCCCAGGCCCCAGTTAGTTGCCCCGACGCGACTCGAACGCGCAACCTTCTCCTTCGGACGGAGACACTCTAATTCCATTGAGCTACGGGGCAGTAGTTCCATGGGCAAATATAGCATTCGCCCCCGGTAGTGGCAACCACCTAGAATTGCTCGTTGTTCATGAGCTTGGTGATTGCCTGGATATTGGCTTCTGCCGCTTTCACGGCGCACTTCTGGGACTCGCTCAACCCTTTCAGTTCAAGGATTTCATCGAGCTTCTTCTCGTATTCGCGGGATGCCCTACCGAAAAGATGTCCGGCATTAGTATCCCTTGCGTTGAGTTTATCGGCTGCCTGTTGTGCATCAAGGTAAGTGGAATAATACTTCTTGTTCTTGTAGAAGTCGTTCTTGATGTCGGACTTCTTCTTGAACTGGATGGCATCCACCTGGTAGGTGTAGGAAGCGGCGCTGAAATACACATAGTAGTGTATGTCCTTGCGCTTGTCGTAGTCCTTGATTTTTTCTTCGAAAGATTGATATGCCATGGTTATCTCCTTTTATTAAAATTTTTGTTGCCTATACGATATGTCCCCAGGTCCCCCGGATCGGGGGACCGTGGGAGCACGGTAGGAGACAACAGGTTGCTAAATCGTAATTTACTAAATCACGAATTAAAAAATGTTTTCCTTGATTTTCACAAGTTCCGGTAGGAGGATTTCAATATCTTCCTTCGGGTTGTTCAACAAGGTCATACTGTCGTGGCGCATGGTGGCATGCTTGCGGGCAGCTTCCAAGCACTGTTCGCGGTGGAAGGCGTTGTACACCATCTCCCCGCGGTGCCAGGCGAGCCACTCGTTCTCGAAGTCCACGCAGAATGCAGTACCGCCGTTGCCATTACCCATCCCGAACACCATGTAATGATAGAACGGTTCCCCGCATTCTGTCCAGAGCTTGCCCTTGAAACTCACGAACTCCGAGCAAAATTCCCGAAACCTCTTGCTGTCGGCCTTCTGGGCCGATGCGAGTGAACGGACATCTTCTTCGAGCATGATGGCATCGGCAAGGAACTTTCCGGTTTCCGACGGGGTCATTTCAATGCCGTATTCGCGGTACATGCGGTCTGTTTCATATCGGAGAGCCTCTATGCTCTTGACACCGCAGGTAGTCTCGACCGCACCGAAGCCATACTGGTACGGGCGGTAGAACTTGCCCTTGTATGCACGGACCGTGATGGGCATGTAGCCGTTATTTGTCGGACGGTTTTCGGAAAGGTCCTCATGCGTTTTTGCGGACGGGCAGACGGTATGATACCTCCTGACCTTGAATGCGACCGGGAAGTCCTTTTCTTCGACCACCGGGACCTCTCCGCATACGCGGTGGCTACCACGGATAGTATGAGGCTTCTTGTGACGCTTGGTAGGCAGGTACTTGATGTCGCATGCCATGTCGTACGGGAATGTGATGACGGTTCTTGAATGTTTCATGGTGTGTCTCCTTTTAACCTTTCTTGGACTTGGGTGTCTTTTCAAGAAGAGCGTTCAGAGCATATTGGAGGCCGGATGCCTTGCCTTCGCTAAGGCAAATGAGGCAATTCGCCTGCTCAACGAGGCGCTTGACATCCTTCAGGCTAACCAGGTCTTCATAGTGACTGTCGAACTGGCTGTCATGAATTTCGACATGATGAACGGTCACACCATCAAGCGTGATGCGCTGCGGTATTGTTTCCTTTGTTTCCGGCATGTTGTTCTCCTTGTTTGTTATGCCCATACGATGTGCCATCGGGTCCCCCCGATCGGGGGACACATGGCACACGGTTGGCTAGAACTCGATCTGCTTCTTTACGATTCCGGTGGAACTTGCGGGTTTGTGGTTGTACACCAGGTCTTCGACGGCTTCCGGGTCACCCATGAAGAACACCTTGTCGTTGTCCAGGTCATAGAGCCACACGGTACCTTCCATGTTAATGAGGTGCATAAGGTCGAACGGGCTGACTTTATTCTTCCAGTTCGTTTCCACCTTGACGATGCCGCTCACCTGGAAAGCCTGTGTTTCAAGATATGCCTTGTTCCAGTTCTTTTCAGTCGCGACAATCGGGGTACGCGCATTCGGCTGAACGGGAGCCCAGTCAATAGGAAGCACATCATCGGTGTAGAAGTGGTCCAACCATACCTTCTGCCCGTTTTTCTCGGCTTCCCCGATTTGTTCCCAGAGTTTTAGGCATGCGTCATGCCCAATCTTTTCAAGTGTTGCGCCGTGATTGAAACCGTCGCAATCCACATAGATATAGCGGACTTCATTACCGGAACGGAATCCGATTGTAGAGCGTGTTCCCATGATTTCCTCCTTGTTTGAGTGATGCCCATACGATGTTCCACCGGGTGCCCTCGATCGGGGCACCGGGGGAACACGGTTGGTTCTTATTTCGTTTTGGCCTCCTCGGCCAGTTTCTCCTTTCGGGCTTTGAGGTACTTGATTGTGATGGCGATTTCTGTGGCATAGGGCATGGTGTACTGTTCCTTTCCAAGTTCATTCTCGGCCCATTCAAGACACTCGATTGTCCTGTCGGAAAGGTTCACCCCCGCCTTGACGGTGTTTCCATCGCCGAAGAAGGCACGGGCGACCCACATTATTGCGCCCGGAGGACACTTGATGAACATGTCGCGGAACTCGTCCGATTTGTACCAGTCGGCTTCATGCTCCTTCATGTACTCCTTGTACTTGGCGAGGCCTTCCGGCCCATGGCCCGGTGCCATGACACCTGGGACTCTGCGGTTGAAATACGCGAGAGTGGACTCGTGGGCAAGGTTCCTGATGGTGACATCACTTATCATGGTTCCCCCTAGTCTGCGTGGTCGAAGCTGTTGAGCCTTCCGTCCCACGGGCTTGCATACTCGTAGTCGGAAATCTTAATCCAGATGCGCCCTTCTTCGAGCTTGACCGGGAGCCTGCGGGTCACCTCGGCGTAGACCTTGCCGTCCGGGTATTCCTTGCGGCGACCGTCATAGACGGAGGAGTGGTCCACGAACTCGTCCAGGGGATACTGGACACCCTGGAGGAACCCGGTTCCCTGCTCAACATCGCGCAGTTCACGCAGGGTGACGAACTTGGCGGTGCGCTTGATGACCTTGTAGTAGGTGTTGAGGGACATCGTTGAGCCCCAATGACTGTGAAACACATCGCCCACCTGGATGTCCTCGATGGTGGTCGGGATATGTTCCGGCTTGAAGTACCCTTCGGGCATCTTCTTTTCGATGTTGGTGATATTCTCGCTCATGGTGTGTCTCCTTTGTTGTTATGCCGTTACGATGCATCACCAGGCCCCATGGACCCGGTGGTTACATGAACACGGTTGGCTACGCCTTGAACGTCTTCTTTTCCAGGTGCGGCCTGCCGTCGTCGCCTATGACCGGGTACACGACCTGCTTACCTCCCGTGACGAACTTGGTGAAGATATCCGACTTGGCATATCCTTCCTTCATCAGTTCCTCAATGAACTTGTTTGCATTTTCGGTGTAGTCCTTGATTTCGTTCATGTTAGTCGGCATATCGCCCTCCATGTTAGTTTTTGTCTCCGCATTTCGCATTGACAAGGTTGTAGATTGCTTCCTGGTTCATCATGACGGCCTTGAAATCAGCCGCGACATCCGGTCGCCAACTGGTCTCCGGTCGAACGATGATGCCCTTCACCGGGTGATAGAGTTCGGCTCCCATGGAGAGGCACACGACCACTCCCAAAAGGAACCCCAAGAGAATTTGCTTCATGTTTCCTCCAAAAATGAAAAATTAAAATTTGCCGGGGGAAGGATTCGAACCTCCGTGACGATGTTTAACTCGCCTCTCCACTTTCCCTACCTTGACAGTTCTCTCTATCCTAGGCTTTGGTTGGGGTAATCGCGAAGCGCTTGTGCCCGCTTGCATACGCCCGGCAGGAGACAACAAAATTTTAGTCGTGCAGATTAGGAATGTCCTTAATCATCTTGCTGACGATATACTTGAGCCGTATCGTATCCTCGCAGGCAGTCTTGGCCTCGTTGCAGGCATTTGCCGCCTTCACAACATTATTGAACACGCTCGGCAGCGTACCAAGTTCACCCCAGAGTTTCTGTATCTTCTCGCGGATGCCTGGGATGATTTCCTCGTGGATGACCTTGACATATTCTTCCGGCTTGGTGTCGGTCGGCATGGATGCACGCTTCGTATAGATGCTGAACGCGAACCGCCAGTCGTTCATAAGGGGAAGGGGACGCTCCAGGGACGCGGCATTCATTTCGGCTTCATCGTCAATGGACAGGACAGTAATGTCAAGACATGTGACCCTTTCCTGCTGCTTACCTTCGAACCACCCGTTGTAGGTGACAGGCTTCACAATGACACGGCGATTGAGACGGCCACTCGCATACTTCACCTTTGCACCGAGGCCATGGATGGCGAAGTTATCGTCAAAATTGGCACGCTCGGTTCCATCTGCCTTGGGATTGTACTCGATAATGGATAGCGCGAGGGCATGGTTTTCCATGTCCACGATTTCACGCTTGATTTCGCGCTCATATTCATTGAAAAGTGTTTTCTGCTGTTCGTTCATGTTTGTCTCCTTTTGAAGTGATGCCAATATGATGTGCCACCGGGTCCCCGTCGCCGGGGGACACACGGCACACGGTAGTAGACTATCTAACATTTCTCTTCATACTAACATTTCGGAATGTTAGCATGTAGAATTGCGTTACCAGGCCACGAAGATGTCCGGGCTGTCCCCGTATTCCTCGGTGACAACCTCGTCACCCATGAGGTCGAGGAGTTCTCGTGTGGGATTTTCCACGCCGAAGAACAGTTCGAACTGGGTTTCGGAGTCGAGAACCGCCGGGAACACGCGGATTCCATCGTTGGCAAAGCGGTCGATGATGTCCTTGATTGCCTTGACGAACGCGGCATCATCTTCATCGTCAATGCGGTAGTCCGGGTTGGTGGCCGCATTGGCCGCAAAGCGGGCCTGCTCGCCGAGTTCACCTGCCTGGGAATACTTGTCATCGAAAGCGGAATAGGCTTCGCTGAAAGCACGGTATTCGTAGGGATAGGCGGTCGCGATGCAGTCGAGATTGAGACGGGTAATCATGTTTGTCTCCTTTGTTGGAATGTTATGTCCATACGATGTGCCATCGGGTGCCCGAGATCGGGACACCTCGATTACACGGTAGTCTTCCGGCGACGCTTGACACCTGTACGGACAGTCCCTTCGGGAATGGTCCACAGCAGGTTGTTCTGTGCATTGGCCAAACGGGTTGCCTCGTAGAGGGCGGTATCGACATTACCTTCGGTCACGAATGTAACTGACGGCGCGGCGATTGCGGAGAAACGCTTCGCGACATCCTTCTCGGTGAACGAAACGACCACCTTATAGCCCAACCGCAGTTCGGTCTTGGTTCGCGAAACGATTACCGGGCTGATTCCTACGGAGTGATGCTCATGCACGAAAGTATCGCTCAAAGTGAACAGGGCGAAATCCGTCTTGTTCCCCTCGATGACCTTCTTGCGGGTGCATTTCCAGGAAAGGTACTTCTTGGCGTTAATCAGTTTCAGTTCCCCGGCAGAGAACTTGCGTTCGGCGAGTTTCTTCTTTGCCATATCGGCCTCCAAAATTTGAAAAATTAAAGATTTTTTGTGAGTTCTACCTTGGTCGGGACAACGGAGATTATACCGTCAATTCCACGGGCTCTGTAGGCCTCGGCCAATGCCTTGATTGCTTCTTCCTTCGCTTCCTTCTCGGTGGTGGCCTTGGTGACAAGGGAAGCCTTGAAGGTCAGTTCACAGGTGACCTTCATTTCCTTTTCCTTGGCCTTGGGAGCCACGGCCTTGCCGTCCCACTCGCCGAAAAGTTCAAGGAAATTTTCCTGGTCATCGCACTTGAACTCGGTGCGCTTGCCGTTCTTGTCCTCGAACCAACAGGTCACCGGAACATAGTCGATGCCGTCATCCATGTTCACATGGGGTTCACCATCTTCCAGGTGGCACCCGTACATGGAGGCGAAAAGACCTGCGCCGTCATCCGGTTCACCGAACTCGTCCTTATCCATGACATTGATGTCAAAGTCGCAACCCTTGAACTTGCCGTTGTCCCATTGACCACCGCTCCATGTGTCAGTTAGCTCGGAGGGATATCCACCTGCCTTGTATTTAATATCGTCAAGGATGAACGGCTTGGTGCCGTCCGCGCTAATTTCGTAGGCGTAGGTGTCCTTGCCGCGGGCGCGACTCTTGATGACCTTGATTTCCGCGTTCTTCAAGCACTTGTCAATGCCACACGGGAACTTTTTAACTTTAATCTTGCTCATGGGTTGTCTCCTTTGATTTTGTTATGACCCTACGATGTGTTGCCGGGTGCCGTGGCATCCGGCATCCGGCCAACACGGTAGGTTAATTTCTGGTAATGAGGTATCCGATGGTGTCGGCGTAGTCCGCCAACTGTGCGGTATCGTACATGATGTTCTTGTCTGCGAGCCAGGAAACCAGTTTGCCGAAAATGTTGTTCGGGGAAGTTTCCGGGTCGTAGCAAGGGTGGGAAGGTTTGAGGAAAATGATTTCCGGGGTCTTTTCCACGACCACGCCCTTGCGGTCAGTCAGCATGGGCGAGAACTTGATGGAGTACGGATAGGCCGTAATGACGGCATAGTCCAGGCTAAACTCCGGGAGGTTGAGTTTGGCAATCGTGACATCGTTCAATTTCCAACCATCGGCGGTGAAATACGGCTGGTCCATGAAGCCGCACTGGTCGATGATGTCGCGCAACAGTTCAAACGGGTCCTCCGGGTTGCGGGTCACGACAAATTGACCCTCGTCATAGATGTCCGGGTCGGTCTGCTTGAAAACGGCAGTCATCATGTCCTTGTCATCGGACACTTCGATTTCGAGAATGGCATCGCCGTTAGTAAGTACATGGGTAATCATTGGTGGTCTCCTTGTTTTGTTGTCCATACGATGTGACACCGGGTGCCCTCGTTCGGGACACGCCGGGAACACGGTTGGTTACTTGAGGTCCGTATAGCCCCCGATGGTTGCCTGGAAGTCCTCGATAGCCTGGTCCAGGTTGCCCGTGGCTTCCGCAACATCGCGCAGTACCTTTTCCAGGTCCGCATCCGCGGGAAATGCCTTGTTGACAGTTTCCATGTCATCGCACAGGATATTGAAATGCGGCAGGAATCCCTGGTAGGAACGGCCCGCGAACACTTTGGCTTCCGCATGGTCATAGTTGGCACGGTAGGTAAGTATGCTTCCCGTGTTGTTCTTCGTGAACACGATGCCTTCGTCGGCAAGCCTCTTGATGATTTCGTCCTTAAATTCCATGGTAAGCCTCCCTAGCATTCCCCGTAGATGTCGATGAAGTTGTCCGGGCCGTCAAGGTTCTTGCGGTCGATTGAACGGCGCACGTAATACTGGTACCCGTTGCTCGCCTCGACCGGATGGAGCCCCTGCACGTTAGCGGTTTCCAGGTGGATACTGGTACTGTGCCAGTCTCCCTTCTTTGCCAGTTTGTACTCGACGATTTCCTTGTTGCTCTTGTCCGCGAGGTACTTGATGTCCTCCGGCGCGTTGAAATATCCAAGATGGTACTTTTCGCTCATGGTTGTCTCCTTGTTGATTGTTGTCCTTACGATGTGCCACCGGGCCCCACCGAACGGGGGAAGCCCGGCACACGGTTGGTCTACCTGCCGTTCAGTCGCTTCACAAGGCCCTTGATGATAAGGTTCAGTTCACGGGTGCGTTCTGCCGTACTCATGGAGCCAAATTCAAAAATTTTTCCGAGGGATGCGGTGAGCGGCTCCCCGTCGCCATCCTTGACGGTTTCCCACTTGGAATAGGCCGGAAGAGACTTCGGCAAGACATCATCGGTGTCAAACTTGTTCTTCGCAATCTTCACCCGGCGACCGTTCTCGCTGAACACCACGGCATAGCCCAGGTCGGTCGTGAACTTCTGCCACCGTTTGGCCTGCACAACACCTTCCTTACCGTCGGCATTCTTCGTGTGAACTCCATCAAAAAGGGCGCTGAACTCCCAGGGACGGAAGTAGTCGGGTACGCATCCGTCATCCAGGGAACTGTTCACATAAGCGTCATGCTTGTAGTTCAACATGGCGGACATCACGTCACGCTCCGATAGACATGCCTCATGGCATTCGCGGTCACTGACGAAATACTTGGGACATTTCCATTCGTGACCACAGTCTGCGACGGTACCGACAAGGAATACGCCGTCACCGAGACAGATTTCCTCCGTACGGTGATGGTCAAACGTGTCCACCTCGATATCCTTGTAGCCGAGAAGTTTCAGAAAGTCCACGTCGAACTTGGTGAAGAACTTGCTGCTTTCGAGTCCCTTGATAGTCATGTCGTTGTCTCCTTGTTGTTTGATGTCCATACGATGTGTCACCGGGTCCCCTCGAACGGGTAACACCATGGACACGGTAGGATGGGTGAATGGCGGGCTAGGCTTCGAACCTGCAACTGCTAACTGGGCGTACCATGAACGGGCTCTAGTGACCCCGCCTCTATCCTATTGGGCTACCGCCACCCCCATCACACTACCTTGTAAAGGTCGATGAAATTGTCCTCGGATGCGAGGTTCTTCTTGTTGATGGACTTCTTCACATACCACTTTTCCTTGCCGATGATTACCGGGCGGCAACCCTTGATAGGGGCATAGTCCGGGTCACCGGAGGACCACAGGTTTCCCTGGTTCTTCTTGTAATACTTGACGATGCTCTTGGCATCCCTGTCCATCAGTTCCTTGATGTCCTGTGGGTCGTTGAAATATCCGATGTGCTGTACCATGATTGTCTCCTTGTTGATTGTTGTCCATACGATGTGCCACCGGGTCCCCACGATCGGGGGACACCCGGCACACGGTAGGATAGATAGGTACCGGAGACGGACTCGAACCGTCAGGTGCTACTGTTTAGATAGTGCCGAGCGGCCCACAGTTCTCTCTGCTTTACCGCCCCGTGTCTGCCACTTCCACCATCCGACACTTGTTAATTTTATCCTTTCCAGTCCTCCGGGGTGCATTCGCGCCACGGTACCCGACACGGGGGCTTGTGATTGACGAACATGCGAACATTCGCAACGAGCACATTTCCGTCCAGGCAGTTGATTACTACCTTGTTCGTATCGGAGTCGATTAGACTGGACACAGTTTCACAGGTTTCCTTTCGGGTCTCGAAGGGTACAACCGTTCCCTCCGGGTCTTTGCCGTACACGACAACATCCTTGATGTTATCTTCCTCGCCGTCCGCGATGAAATAGTTGGACCATTCCTTCAACTTGGCAACACGCGCACAAGTACCCCCGACCAGGAAATTCTTTGTGAATAACTGGTTCTTGTTCAAAGTCGTGATTATATTTACTACCATACTATCTCCTTGATTGTCATGACCATACGATGTGCCACCGGGTCCCCTTATCCGGGGGACACATGGCACACGGTTGGCTATAAGTCCAGGGCTTCTTCCGGGAAATCTGCCCAGTCGTACCAGTTGATATCTACCCATTCGATGTCGTAGTCGTCACCTTCATCGGAGCATTCCGCAGTACGGGCCATGCATTCGTCATAGTAGCGATTTGCGGACTTCTTGTCATCGAAGATGCGGTACTCCCGGTTGCTGTGGATGTCCTTGAACTCGACAACCCAACGACCACCTCCCTTCATCATGGAACGGAGTTCCTTGCCGGAAATGTGGTGCGCGAAGTCGTTCACATGGAGCCAAATGCCGCCATTGGAATCCGGCACGACCGCAGTCACATCGGATATTGAAGCGTTCACAAGTTTCCCGGTCACGATTGCGGCAACGATTACCGAACGCTCGAAATCATTGACCTTTTCCTTGCACTCGCGATATTCCTTCATCGTAATCATGTTGCCTCCTAGTCAGTTAGACGCTCGATATCTTCGTTGAAATCCTCGATGGACTGGTCAAGGTCCCCGGCGCATTCCGCGACCGTGTAGAGAAGGTCTTTGAGGAGTATCTTCTCCGGGTCAAATTCCTTCTCGATGATTTTGCACCCATTGAGGTAGATTTCGTAATTCGGCTTGCCGTCCTTGCCACCCTCATGCACATGCGCTTCCGTGTGGTCGTAGTTGGCGCGGTAGTGGATGTTGATGTCGGGGGACTTGTCGCAGGTGACCGTGAACACGATGCCTTCCGCGGCAAGTTGCTTGACTACGGTCTCGACTGTTTCGATATTGAATGCCATGGCTCTAATGCCTCCTTTTTTCAAAAATTTATTCTTCGGGTTCAAAAAATTCTTCACCTTCCTCGAAGATGCGCTCGACATCTGCGCGGAGTTCTTCCTTGTTCGTGTAGCGGGCCTGGAGACCATCGACCACGGTATCGCGGTAATCGTCAATGACCCTCGCGTTCTCGAACTTTTCATCGAGGTAGCGCAGGACGGTAGCCTTGATTTGTTCAACGGTCGGCTTCTCGATGCGTTCCTCGATGCGGTAGACAGTCTGGTCGGACATCCAACCACTCCATGCGTCATCGTAGTAGCCCATAGAGGTAATCTTGTCGATGTTGTGTTCCTTCTTGAAGGCTTCCATGCCTTCCTCGCGCAGTTCCGCGATGCTCTCGTCACCGCCAACAATGTCATAGTCGAAGTCATTCACGAACAGACGCTGTTCGTAGCCACCCCTAATCTCGTTGAGAACCATGTCCCACAGTTCCTGTTCCGGGTTTTCGCCCTTCACCATGATGCTGCTGCACTTGGTTTCTTCGCCGGAGCGTTCGTCCTGGCCACCGCGGATGCTGTATTCCTGGATGTAAGTAATCTTTTTCATGTTTGTCTCCTTTTGATGCCCATACGATGTTCCACCGGGTCCCCTACTCCGGGGGACACCGGACACACGGTTGGTAAATGTCGGTTATTCCTCGCAGACCTTGTCAATCCAACGGAACACCTTGTTCAGCCTTGCAAACAGCCCGTTCTGGCTCACGCGCTTGCTCCTGTACCAAAAACGCGCCTTGTAGCCCTTCTTGGCCGCATAATCGCCCACGAACATCGCGACCTCGCTGCTGCCCGTACTGATGAACAGGGGAATCTCCGGGGTGCTCTCGGAAAGCCTCTCGTCAATGAAACGCTTGGTCGCCCTTACGGCATCCAACGGGAGCGTCTCGGATTCCGGGTAGAAAAGCACCCTCTGGCATTCCCAATCCCCCCAGGTCCTATTGGAGTCAACGACCACATCCACTATCTTCAATGTTTTCATGCTAAACCTCCTCAATCTTGTAGATTTCGACATGTGTGCAACCGGGCAGGGTGATGTACAGTTCCCCGTCATTCGTCTCGGCCAGGCGTTTCGCCATGTTCTCGATGCCACGCTTGAGCGCATCGCCCGTCAAGGTAGTCCATTCAGCCGCAGGCTCCGTCTTGACCATGAGGCTACGGTTCTCCCCGTAGTTGCCGGGGTTGCAGTCGGCCAAAAGGTCCATGGCCCGTTCAAGTTCGCCCCGTATCATCCCGGACACCAGGCCGCGGGAACAGTCCACCGCCATCACGGCAGGGGTGCAGACCTCCAGGGCCTCGTTCTCCTTGACCCTGTTGGGGTCCAATACGCATCGCGCTCCGATTAAAACCTTCATGTCATTGTCTCCTTTCGTTGAATTTCTGCCCATACGATGTGACACCGGGTCCCCTACTCCGGGGGACACCCGTCACACGGTAGTTATCGGATGACCCCGAGGTGTCCCGCCGTACCCTTGGTGTTATAACGCCATTCGATGCGGTAGCCCTTGCGACGGACTTCCTCGCAGGCGGCATCGATCTCGTTCTCGGTGGGACGAAACCATTCGTCGATGTTCGGGTAGGCCGCGGGGTTCCTGGTATGTGCCTTACGGCAAAGGTCCATGTCGCTCTCGCACCCTATGCCGCAGGTGTAGGTAGAACAGAACCCGCGCAACACGCCGTCCTTGTCCGGCGACGCCCCGCAACAGATGCTGTTGTAGTGGCGGCTGTATCTCTCGGACTTCCTGCCGAGGACGAAGGATGCGACGAGCATCTTTACATGCCTGTCGAAGATTGCCTTTTCTGCCGTTTCGTTGAAGTCCGGGACTTCGGGAATTTCGTATGCCATAGTTGTCTCCTTTCGGTTTGTTTCTTGTTTCGTTATGCCCATACGATGCACCGCCGGGTCCCTCCCGAAGGGATACCCCAGGTACACGGTAGGCACCATAGGCACAAATGTTCCATGTGAAACACGCCAATTCATATAATTGATAGAATTGATATGATTGCCTCAATCCTTATACTGCTCAACTGCACACCTGCTCAAAGGTTCCCACTCTCCACCACTACGCCCCACTTTACCCCACGATACACAAAATCGGTATCATAGGGTCATGGGGCGCACCTGGGGGACGGGAGGTACACCAGGAGCCGGAGGGGACATTAAACCCGTGTGCAACGGTCCCTCCGTTGCCCGGTCCCATTTTCCACACCTGTCCACTTATGTTTCCAAAATTTTACGAAACATGGGTGGCCTGGGTGGCGCGGGGGCGAAATTCAAAAATTAAAAAATGTTTACATGCCGTGGACTGTCTCCCCCGGCTCCATGTGTTTGCCCTCGGGGTCCTTTGTCCCCTCTGTCCCCCCGGTCCATTGTTCACCATAGAGGAACAGGTTGCTCAATGTGGCATAGATGGCCACGGGGTCAGTAAGTACCACGGGGTCGGAGCCTGGACGGAACACGGTGACATAGGTGACGAAGGGACCGAGGGGACCGTTGGGCTCCGGTGCACCGTCCTTGAGGAAGAACAGGTCGAGTGGTTCCTGGCCGTCCTTGAAGGCGACCCTTACCCTGGTGTCATAGGCGCGTTCGGGGTCGATGGTGACCTTTCGGAAGGTGGAGGGGTCGAGGTCGATGGTGGCCTGGCCCTCGTTGGCGTAAGTGACTTCGATTTTCATGGTGCCTCCTTTGGCAGATAGGTTCGACTGGTTTCGGGGTTCACGGTGTATCACCGGGTGCCATCGATCGGGGCACCTGTGGATACACGGTGGGAACAGGAGGTCCGGGGGAACCGGGTGCCCCGGATCGGGAGTGGTGGCTTTACACGGTGGGCAGGAAGGGTCCGGGGGACACAAAAGGACCCCCGGCGACATGGGTCACCGGGGGTCAGGTGGAGACAACTGGTTCAGTAGTTAGATTTGGAGTTCGGGGATAGCGGCGATGGCTTCTTCGGCATTGAGCATGAACTGGTCACCTGCCGGGTTCCGCAGGGTGACATACCCGTGGTCGGAGACATTGGTGACGGTGAGTTCGTCCAGGTTCGCGGCTACCTGTTTGAGGCCGATGTCCTTGGCGAACAGGGTGCATCGTGGTTCCAGGGGGTTCCCGTCCAGTTTGAGAACGAGGTCGTCCTCGGTGTACTTGTGGGAGCCCTGGTTTCCTTGGAGCGACTGGTAGAGGGTATCGGTCGAGAAGGTGACCTTCTGGTCTTGGGAGAGCCTGTCCTGGACCAGTCTGATATTGGCCTTGTGGGCGATGTTGTGGACTAGGTGGTAGACGAAACCGTCCCCTTGGATACTTTCGTCCTTGACCCCGCAGATGCTGCTGTCCTTGATGGTATCGAAGATGTCGGACTGTCCCCCGGTGCCTGGGTTGAAAGTGGCGAAAACCTGCCACCGTTTTGCCCATGGAACGATTTCGACCGTGAGTGTGACGGAAGTGGAGCCCTGCATGATAGGCCCGATGACCTCGGTGGTCCAACGGTAGACGGTATTGTCGATGCATTTTTCCTTGAACGGCGAGGCCGAGCAGCCGAAGGGTTCCAGGGAGAGATTGATAAGGTCGAGGAGTCCATCGGAACATTCGACAAAGGCGGTCCCCGTAAGGCCATTCCTCATGGAGAAAATCATCATGTTGATGTAGGGCTTGATTGTATTCGGGTGCATGGTGTGTCCTTTGGTGGATAAGGTGACGGGGGCCTCCCGGTGTGGGAGGTCCCTGGTGTGGTTAGATGCAGCGGTCGTAGACCCTTGTAAAGACATCGTAGAAGATGGCGGGTACGGAGTCGGACGCGACATTGATTTCCATGAAGCGTTCATTGGTCCACTGGTCCTTGGTGTCCTTGTTGTAGGTGATGGAGATGTAGATGATGCCCGTGTCGTAGTTCACGGTGTGGATTGCGACATTGGGGTCCACGGTCTTGATGGCCTGGTCGAGGGTATTGAGCTGCATGTTGTCGAGGATGGCCATGCAGGGATTGTTCTTGGTGTTGATTACTCGAATCATTGTGTGTCTCCTTTTGAAAGTGATGTCCCTACGATGTGTCACCGGGTCCCCTTCATCGGGGGACATGGGGGACACGGTAGGGGACCGGGGTCCTAGCGGACACCGCGGGTGAGGTGTTCCCGCTGTTCGGCGATGCGTTCCAGGTGCAGGGCCATGGCCTGTTCGTGCGCCTTGCGGGCGGCACCGCGGATAACGGCGTGGACATCCTGGATACGGGCGATGTGCTCGACCTCCTTGAAGTCCTGTGTCACCTTCTCGTCCCCTACCTGTGTCCAGTGTTTCACGATGAACTGCAAGGGTTCGTCACCGGGTTCGATGGTGAAACCGAAGTACACATTCTGGCCCGTGGTGACATGTTGGCAGGAGAGGAACATCTTGGAGAGGGATAGAATTTTTCTCGGGGAGTCCTTGGTGAAGCCGAAGCCCCAGACGGATTCGGCGAGTTCGGCCTTGGCGTTCCTGGGGTTAGCCTTGGTGTAGTCGAACATGGCCTTTGCGACATCGGGGGTGAAAGTGGCGAGTTTGGACATGGTTGTCTCCTTTTTGAAAATTAAAATTTACATTTGCCGTAAGAATAAAAAACTATTTTTATAATGTCGCCGGGATTTGGCTTTAACTGGATCCGTGCAGCCCGGCGATGGGTTTTGAGTCATTGCCCTCCGAACTGCACGGGTCCATTTTTTCTTTAGAAGCATTCGGTGACTTGGGTATCGAAGGCGATGCCGTGCTGGCCGATGATTTTGAGAATCTGCCGCCCATACGGGGTGAGTTTAATCTCGAACACTTCGGTTTCCGGGGAGGAAACATCGACATACCATACTGGCTCCAGGTCGGATTCGGTATCGGTGTAGCCGAGTTGCAGTGGGATACCCTTTTCCTTGGCCTTGTCCTTGATATCCTGGACTGCCTTGCAGAAGCGTTGGTGCTTCGGCACATCCTCGGCATCCATTCCGTTCACCGGTGCCTGGCCGATGATGAGGCGGTTGAGGTCATCGCCATCCTCGTAGAGGTGGCTGATGTCCATTAGTGCTTCCCTGTATTCCTGCACCAGGTCGAAGCCTACGACCTTGTTTGCCAGGTAGGTAAGCGTGACCGTGGCGTTCCCGAACCAGGAACCGCGTATCATGTTCTTCGAGGGTTTCTTAACAGTTGCCATATTGTCTCCTTGGTTGCTTGATGCCCCTACGATGTGTCACCGGGTCCCCTCGTTCGGGGGACATGGGGAACACGGTGTGGCAAGGTCAAAAAATAAAAATTAAAAGTGCCCAGATGGGCACTGGATTAGAAGAGGTAGTAGTCGATGGGACTGGAGAGGCCCTTGGTTTCGTCCAGGTGCTTGTGGCACTCGCGGGACTGGCCTTCGCCCTTGCGGCGCATGCGTTCCCAGTATTCCTCGCCCTTCTTGGTGAGGGTCTTGACCGTGAGGGTGAGGGTGCCGTCATGGTGGGCGTTCTGCACATGGAGGCCGTCCTTGTCCGACCAGATGTCCACATTGTCCGGGTGGTCGCCCGTGAACTTCATGAAGTCGTCGATGGAGTCGATCTTAATCACGCGCCCGGCATCGCTGGAGGGCTGGAAGTCCGGGTAGCGGCTGGAGTAGTGGCCGATGAAGAGGCAGGTCTTGCCGATGAGCTGGCCGTACTTGAAGTTCGTATTGAAGTCGTCCCATGCGCGGGACTGGTCATCATTGACCGCATCCCAGTAGGCCTGGGAGCCTTCTGCCGGGGGTTCTTCCTCGCCATCGAGGCAATTCTCGGCCCAGTTGGACACGAAGTCATCGTAGTCCGGGGCATCGGAGGTAATCCAGGTCACCTTCGGGGTAATCTTGAAGTCGATTTTCAGTTTCTTGCTCATGTTGTCTCCTTTGGTTGAATGTATCCACACGATGTATCACCGGGTGACCGGGAACGGGTCACACCGGATACACGGTAGGTCAGAGGACCCGGAGGGCCTTCTCGGCAGATGCTACTACGGGTTCGTAGTTGGCGATTAGGGTGGTGAGCGCGGACTTGACGGCTTCCTCCGGCGAGTTTCCCAGGCCGAAGTGCTGCCGGGTGGCGCCTCCGTCCTTGTAGTCAATGACCGCGATGGTCTTGTCCTTTGAATACTGGCCCAGGAACGGCACCAGGATTTCCGCCTCGAACCAGGATGACCCCATTTCCTCTTCGAGGTACGAGTGTTCACCCGGGCCGTAGTAGGCGATTTCGAGAATGTTCTTCCCGTCCGCGAGGGAGCAGATGTCTTTCTTCTTGCTCATGGTTTCTCCAAAAGTTAAAATTTTTTACTTGATTTTCATGAAGTGGTCGTAGTTGGAATCGAAACCCCTCATATTGAGGTCGATGTAGGGAATGTTGTCGGTCGTGATTTCGTCCTTTTCGTCGATGAAGTCCTCGGTGCCGATGCAGTCGGGAACCACAAAGATGCAGTTGGTGCCATCGAGATTGCGATCGACATACAGTTTCATGCCGTTTTCCTTGCAGATTTTATTTATTTTAGCGACCTGTGGGGCGAGTTTCTTGGCTACCTGGGCGGCCTTTTCGAGCCAGACCATGCCTTTCGCGTTTTCCTCATGGAGTTTCTTGTCGTACTGTCCGTGGATTACTTCGAGCATGGACTTGACCGGCATGGAGTATTCTTCCAGTTCAGCACTCTTGAACTCCTTTTCTCCCCATGCTTCGATTTCGCCGTCCACGCAGTCCATGACCATGTAGGCATACCACGACTGGTCGTGTGTGTCGATGGAAATACGCATCTTCACCTGCTTGTCATCGGGTGTGCCGACAAGCCAGTCCGGGCGCAGGGCGAAGGAGAAGTCGATGTAATCGCCGTTGTTATCCACCCAGTTTGTGATGAGGGACTTGGAGTCGCGGCCCAGGTCGTCCCTTACTACGGTGGCGATAAGGTTGCTGAGGTCGTCCAACTTCTGCGCTTTGATGATGTTGTTCTTCGTGAGATTGTTGAGAAGTGTGCAAAGATTGTTCATTGTTGTCTCCTTGGTTGAATGTGCCATCACGATGTGCCACCGGGTGCCATCCATCGGGGCACCATGGGATACACGGTGGGCTAGAGGGAACCGGAAAAATAAAAAATAAAAAAGCCCGGCCTGGCGAACCAGGTCGGGTGGAGACAACAAAAAACAATTAGTGGATAATAGATAGGGCAAGCACCGCAATGATTGCTACGGTTAGCACACCGATTGCGATGTCTACCCAAGTGACGGAAAATTCGTTCTTCTGCTTCATGCCTACAGTTTAGAAGATTTCACGGAGGTCATCGAGGCATTCACCTTCCCCGAACACGCGGAGCACCTTTTCCCATTCGGCCTTGACGGCCTTGTAGGTCTTTTCGGCGCTGCGGGAATCGGTGTCATACCCGAAGTCCGAGCAGAAGTTCTCGAAGGAACCCGGATCGTCCTTGGTGAGGCAGGTGATGATGTCGTATTCGTCCGGCGGGGTGGAACCCTGGGCGCGGGACTGGGTGAACATGACACGCATGGACTTGCCGTCCTTGGTGAGGGTCACCGGGAAGCGGTAGTGGTCATACTCCTTGTCCCAGTCCACCGGGCCGTACTTTGGGGAGCCGACCTTCATCGTGATGCCGTGCTTCTTGCAGATTTCCTTGGCGTTGTCTCTCAATTCGCTCATGATTAACTCCTTTTGGTTGATTGATGCCCACACGATGTTCCACCGGGTGCCCATCATCGGGGCACACCTGGAACACGGTTGGCTTACTTCTTGGCCTTCTTGACGGTGATGGACTTTACCCCGCCAAATGCAGCCCATCGGTCGGCCTCGTGCATTTCCATGTCATCGAAGATGCGCTTTGCGTCCTCGCGGCTCTTGGCCTTGACAACGATTTTCTTCGTGTAGGTGATGCAGTAGGACTTTCCGTCCGCGTTGAGGCCGTCCACCACCTTGCCGTCAATGATGTCGGCGAGTTCCTTGGCGTCCTCGTCAGTCGGGAGGCTCACCTTGACGGAAATGATGTTGATGTAGTCATCATCGCAGCATTCGTCCTCGCGCTTGACCTTGATTTCGTATTCGTGGTAATTCGGTTCCGGGGTGTCATCGAACTCCTCCAAGTCCTTGTCCCAAAGATAGAACTTGGAGAGAAATTCCTTGACTTCCTCGCGCACTTCATCGCAGACGAAGTAGTCGTTGCTTTCGGCGATAAGGCCGTTGAGGTCGCAGTAGTCCTCGTTGATATGAGTGCTCATGGTTGTCTCCTAGATGCCGAGAATACGGCGGTTTTCGGGTGTATCGGTGAAACGGTAGTATTTGAGGTCTCCGGCCTTGGGCTGTTCCTTGTAGGGTATCAGTTTGATGCCGTCCTTCCTGGCCTGTTTAGCGGCCTCGATGTCGCTGTCGTAGATGGAGAAGTCATCGAGACGGGCGATGTATTCGGGTTCCTTTCCGTTCACCGTGACCCCGCCATGGAACGGCGCGTAGCCGCGGAGACCGAAGTCACCCCATTCCTCGGTGACAAGTGCTCTCACGAGGGCTACATCTTCTTCCCCGTAGAACTCCTTGGCAGCCGCGATAAGTTTCCTTTCAATCGTATCCATGTTGTCTCCTTGGTTGATTGTTGTCCGCACGATGTTCCACCGGGTGCCCTAATCCGGGGCACAATGGTAACACGGTGGGAAAAGGTGCACCCCTGGGGCATAGGAGGTCACGGTCGCCGAACCCCAGGGGTGCGTGGCTTAATTCAACCCGGCGACCGCGAAAATCAAAAAATTATTTGTGGACGGTGAGCCATTCGACCTGATGACCCGGCAGGTTGAACCGGGCCACATTGAGCAGCGCGGCTTCCGTGAAGTCGGGGGCCAGTATAGCCGCATAGTCCACCTTTTTCAGGTTTCGCCGAAGCAGCAGGTCGGTGGCCTTGGGCTTCGCATTGTCCACCCGGTCAGCCTCGACCTCGCCCGCGACAAAGGTCATTCCCATGGTCTTGAACTTGATTGTAAATTTCATTTTACCACCTGATTCCGTTAAGGGTTTCTTCCTCGTCGTTAACGACATTCGGTATGATTGTCGCCTTGGAGATGCGTTCCTTCTGCGCCTCCCAAATCTTGTCGGTCTCGATGGCGGTCAGGGAGTAGGCTTCGTTCTGCACCTTGTTGTACCCGAACTTGCGGGTCAGTCCCAGTCCATCGCGCTGCCACACTTCCTGGGCCTGGTACTTCCAGGCATGGCGGTTCCATTGTTCCTTGGTTCCACCGTAGCACAGGATAGAGTTCGCCATCGACATCGCCCACAGCACCTGTTCGCGGTGGAGTTCGGTCGGGGTGTAGAAGTGTCCCGTGCCGATTTTTGAGCCGCAGTCGTTGGGGTCGAGGCCGTGGCGCTTGCACATGGCTTCGAAGATGTCCTGTCGTTCCTTTTCGATTTCCGGGTCGGACAGGCCCAGTTTTCCGGTCTTGAAAATTCTTAACATTGTTGTGTCTCCTTTTGATTGATGTCCTCACGATGGCCCACCGGGTGCCCCGGTAAGGGGCGCCTACTGGACACGGTTGGTCGAGGGCCACTTGTCGGGCTCCTTGCTTGTGCAGTAGGAGCAGACGGGGGTGGAGCCTACGAAGCGGTAGGTAGGGCGACCGCAGTGCTTACAGCGGCACTTTGTTCCCGCGGTGTCACCCTGCCTCTTCTTGGAGAGGCCGGGGTCACCATAGGAACGGTCGATAATCGGGGCGGGATTGCCGAAGTCGTTCCACATCGTGGTCTCCTTTTGGTTAAATTGAAAATGCGTTGATTTCAAGTTTCAACACTTCCCCGCAGTCTTCAAAGAAGTTGCTTTCCATGCAACCTTCTGTCGTAAATTCGTCAGCATAGTCGGGGAAAGTTTCACGGAAAATGTTAAGCGCTTCCTTTGCCGCTTCCCTGCGGCTCTTGAATACATCTGTAATGATGTCCGGTTCACATTCTTCGGGGTGTGTATGCGAACCTGCGAGAATATAGATGTTTGTCATGTTGCTGTCTCCTTAAAGTTCGTTCACCCATTCGCCCGTCTTGACACTTTCCTCACCGAAGCGTTCGCTCCAATCGGCAAGGTCGATGCCGCTAGGGGTCAGCACTAGCCACCCGTTGTCGTTCGGGAAAGCGATGACCACCTCGGTCGGGGCGGTGCAGCCGTTCAAGTCCTCGAGGTCGCGGGGCGACACATTGTATTCGAGCTTCTGCATACCCGTCATGAGTTTGTCACGGGCTTCCTTGGTTCCAAATGCGATTACCATGTTGTTGTCTCCTTTGTTGAATGTGCCTCCACGATGTTCCACCGGGTGACCGCTCTCGGGTCACACCGGGAACACGGTTGGGCTACAGGTCGATGGATTCCAGTTCGAAGTCGATGATACGGCTACCACTGGGACTATCGACAAAGATGTTGTAGACATGCGTCCAAAACCATCGGCATTGGTGCTTAATCATGTAACGCAGTTTGCGGTTGTCCTGGGGGTCATTGTAGTTCATGGCGACCTTGCCGGAAATGCTCGGCCTGTCCTCAAACCAGGTATGGTTAAGGGAAACCTTGCAACCGGGGTGCTTGTGGATTTCCTTGCACACATAGTCGATTAAAAGTTTGTCCTCGCTCTCCTCGGTATAGCGCGAGGGGCCAAACTTGAAAATCGGTTCGCCGTTATGACGGAGTATCCATAGGGTCACAGCCATATCTCACCCCCTTATCCGTAGACCACATTGCCGAAGATGCAGCAGTCGATGAGGTTCATGCCCGTGCAGAGGTCGTTGTTTCCGTCGATGTAGTCCTTGTAGGCATCGGGGGCCTTTTCGAACAGGGTGTCAATGCCCTTTTCGAGGACTTCCATGTTGAAGTCGTGGTCCTTGCCTTCGGGGTCGGTGACCACGATGGGCATGCCGCGTTCAAGCATGGTAGCGAAGATGCGTTCGATGTAGGTTCCGTCCTCGCCATAGACATCGAGGCAGATGGCCTTGGCCTTGTCGTAGTCGCCATCGTTCTTGGCGTTGATGGCGTAGCCCGTGCCAGTGAACATATCGGACAGGAAGTCATCGAGTTCCATGTCGCAGAGTTCCGCGAATTTCTTGAAGTTCATTGTTGTCTCCTTGGTTGAATGTGCCCTCACGATGTGCCACCGGGTGCCCAGGATCGGGGCACATTATGGCACACGGTGGGCTAAAGCAAAAATTAAAAATAAAAAGTGCCCAAATGGGCACTTGTTTACTTTTTCTTCTTCGGGGCTTCGCGCCAACCGATGCCCTGGAAAGGCTTGGAGGGCTTTTCAGCCTTGTCCGCTTCATCGAAAATCTTGCCGATTTCCGCGAAGATTGCGGGGAGCACCTTGGAGTTGATGCGCTTGGCCTCGCGGGTGTTCTTGATGACCTTGACACACGGATTTTCCCCGTAGTTGGACTTGCCGCGTCCGAGGACTTCGGCGGTCTCGCGGAGGGTGTAGGCGGTAGCCATCAGTTCGCAGAGGCGCCATACCTGCTTGTCGGTGAAGCGGCACATACGGGTGCCCTTGTCGGCCTTGCGCGGGTGGCCCCAGATGTCGGTGGTCGGTTCGCCGAAGGTCTCGATGAACCAATCATGGGCGTTCTTGTTGCTTTCGGCGACAAGGTAGTTCCAATGGGTATGGGAGTCGATGTCACGGGCCGCAGAGGGGGTCAGGTCGAACCGCATGGTCTGGAGGTATCCGAAGCCCCAATACCAGCCGCAGGCCCAGGAGGGCTTTTCGAGCCATACGCGGTTGCCGTCGTTGTCTTTTCCAATGAGGTAGTAGTCTTCAGTGTTCATATCTGTCTCCTTTGGTTGAATGTGCTTCCACGATGTTCCACCGGGTCCCCACTTTCGGGGGACATGGGGAACACGGTAGGTAGAAATGTTGTATCAGACAAAAATGCCTTGATATTCTAATGAATAAATGTTATATTGTAGTCCAGGTAGAGTCACGATCACTATATATCGTTCCAACACTCTTATGAGTGGACAATACCAGAATCCCTCGTCCTAGAACGCTAGATGATGAGGCCAAGATGCGTTCCCCGTGCGTTAAGGAGGCCAACGACCGCACCGCACGGGGAACGGCTTTGTTCAACCTGCGGTCGTGGCGTTAATTATTTTTGGACTTGATGACGGCAAGGGTGATGCCGTTCTCCTCGGCCTTTGCCCTCAATTCGGGGCTTACGGCCTGGTTGAGCCACAATTCATAGACATGGTCGTAGTCGAGGCCAAGCATCTCGGAAAGGCGGGTGAAAAGGCGTTCCCTCACGAGGGAATCCCCCACGCCCATGTAGTCATAGATGTCACCGCCCTTGGCCATCGTTTCCAATGCCCCCGCGAAGTTGCCGACGAGTTCGGGACCGAGGTCATCTGTCGGGTAAGCCTTGACATACCACTTCCTGATGCTTGCGGAAAAATTCTTGTCTGCCATGTTGTCTCCTTGATTGAATGTGCTTCCACGATGTGCCACCGGGTGCCACCCCTCGGGGCACACCTGGCACACGGTAGTCTTACTTGTTCTGGCGGGGCGCCTTTACGCGCATCACATGGAGAGTGCCGTCAGCCCCTGCAACAAGCATAGGGGCGCTGTATGTATCTTCCTTTCTCATAGTTTCTCCGTTAAAATGATGTGATATAGCCTTCTTCCCGAAGTTCGGGGTCAAGTTTCATTGTGTTCACAAGGTCATAGTATGCTTGGTTGGCCTCATGAAATTCCTTGGAGGATATGGACGGGATTTCAATGTCATCGGGATTTACCGCGCTCACGAAGTGACCGAGCGAATTGCTGCGGACTTTGAGTTTGCCACCGAGTTCCTTGGCTTTCTTGCGATAGTCTTTGAGCTTCATGGTTAGTCCTCCACGGGCAAGATGGTGTAGACGGAAGCCGAGAAGTCGTTGATGTCACCGATGTAGCCCGTGGCCACCTGCAAGCAGTGAAGCAACCCGTCCTTGACACTCTTCTCGATGGTGTCGGGATTGACTTCATCGTCATGGGCATCGGTCACGGTGCGACCGCTTTCGGTGTTCTCGTCATAGAGTTCCTTGAACTTCTTGGCGCACTCCTCGATGGTTCCCGCAAAGATGCGGGTAGCGGGATAGTCCGAGGTGCACTCGGGATTGGTTTGGTGGTTCACGATGATATACTTGCGTTCCATGTTGTCTCCTTGGTTGAACGCCTCCACGATGTGCCACCGGGTGCCCAGGAACGGAGCACCGGGGGCACACGGTGGGCAAAAGGCAAAAAATAAAAATAAAAAGTGCCCATGTGGGCACTAGGTTAGATGGTGACCGCCTTGATTGTGTATGTTCTCTGCGAATCGTCCCCGAAGCGGATCCAAACATCTTGTGCATCTTCGGCCTTGATGCCTTTGATGACTTCCTGCATCAGTCCCGTTTCGCAGGCAGATTCTATGTTGATGGTCTCCTCGGAATCATTGAAAGAGAGTGAACTCACCACATCTGCATATTTTGCAACCTCACGGGCGATGGATTCCCTCGCTTCTTCTGCGGAAATGTAGAGTTCGGTGTTCCCGTCATTGTCGCAGAAGATTGCGGAATTTTGGAGGTAGCCGTCGGAGCCGGTGTCGGCCTGGACAACGATGAAGTAGGTTTTCATGGGTTCCTCCTAGATTGAGTGGATAGTGAACACATTCTCGTAGGTTTCACCCGTGTCCAAGGTGTTTTTCAGCACGATGCAGGTGGCGCCTTTGGCGAGGGCATCGGCCACGCCGAACACCGAGGCTTCGATTTCGTTGCCCTCATGGTCTTCGATTTCGATGGTCTTGCCAATTCCATCGGCCATGGCGAGTTCCGTGGCAACCTCGTCCGAGATGGCGGGAATGAGGTCATCAAGGCTTTCGCCCGTGGCTTCAATGACGGCAGGGATAAGGTCTCCATCGCTTCTGTCGGTGGAGTAGAAAGTGCAAATCATCATAGTGTTGTCTCCTTTTGATTGATGTCCTCACGATGTTCCACCGGGTGCCCCCTATCGGGGCACACATGGAACACGGTTGGAACATCAGTCAACGATTTCGCCGTTGCACCACACACCATGTGCGTCTATGGAATCGGGTTCAGCCGTGAGATATTCCCTGCAAGCCTGTTCCTCGGCCCCTGCGATTGCCTCTGCACGGGTAGGGGCTGTGACTTTCAAGGTAAGTTTCACCGAAACTTCAACCTGCACTTCAAATTCTTGCATTTTAGTATTCCTCCACGATAAGCCCGATATAGGTGGTTTTCTTCTGTCCATCATCGGTCAAGATTTCCGCCTTGCCCTCGTTGTCCTCTCCGAGGTAGGTTGCATAGCCGTAGTCCACACTGAACACCATTGCACCCTTCGTCGGTGCCTTCACCTCGTCGGAGTAGTAGGGAACACCGAACGCACGGAGCGCTTCTTCCTCTTCACGCCAGAACGCGGCATCGAAGTCTTCATCATCGCGGATATAGTCCTTTCTGTATTGAGCCATGGCCTGTGTCATTTGGTTGGCGATGCTCTGCATGGTTTCATCGGAGAGATACCAGCACTGCATCGGTTCGAACACATCTTCGAAGTCGGAACGGCAGATTTCGTGCTTGCGCTTCGGCTTCACCGGGTCCTTGACGGCGAAGCCCTTGTCCATGTGGGCCTTGTATTCCTTGTCGGTAGTTCCGATTGCCTTGCCGAGTTCCGCAAACGGGATTCGGTTTCCAATCTTGATTTCCTGCTTTTTCATGTTGTGTCTCCTTGCTGAATGAATGTGCTTCCACGATGTTCCGCCGGGTCCCCCGGATCGTGGGACATATGGGACACGGTGGGCTAAAGCAAAAAATAAAAATAAAATGCCACGGGGAGAACCTGCTCCCCGTGGGTTGCTGTGTTAAAATTTCTTCATTTTCGGCCTCCTGCGACAAGGGAGAATGTAGCTCCCGGATAGAGTGTTCGCATCTGCGCCATGGCAAGCCACTTGGACTCGTCAAACACGGAGACATTCTCGGTGAACCCGTTGCGGTGGACAACGAAGTCGAACTGCTTCTTCGGTTCCTTGATAGCCATGTTGTACCTCCTTTAATCCTTTACGATTGTGTGGAAGTTAGGGTCATAGATTTCAACGGGGAGGTCGATGAACTCGAACTCGTCGCTGACGTAGGTGTCGGCATCATCTCCCTGACAGCCGTCCTCCTCGACACGGAATCCCTGCGGGAGCAACCTGGTAGTGCAGGTTTCCTGGTTGAGCAGGATATTCACCCCGTTCTCGTTCAGCAGGTCGGAAAGTTCCTTGACCTTGGACAAAATCTTGTCGCGGACATCTTCGGGGACTGTGTTGATTTGTAAGGGCATATCGCACTCCTTTGTTGTTTGTGCCATCACGATGTTCCACCGTGTCCCATCGTTCGTGGGACACCTGGAACACGGTTGGTCACTTCTTGGCCATCTTGTCCTTGGTTGCCTGCTTGACCTCGCCCACCCTCGCATTGACGGACTTCTTGGCACTATCGGCGGTTTCCTTGGCTTTCTTGGCGATGGCGTCCTTGGCGTCTATGGCGACCGCCTTGGCCTTTTCCGCTGCCGTGTCAAGGGCCTCGCCACCCTTTTCCTTTACCACCTCGCCCGCGCCGGAAGCGACTTCAGTGGCGACTTCCATGGTGGTCTTGGCTGCATCGGTGACTACCGCGCCTACGAGTTTGCCCGTGGACTTTGCTGCTTCCTTGGCTGCTGCCTTGGAATCTTCGCCACACCCTACGAGCATGGTGAGGGCGAGAAGCATGATGGTGATGATTGAGATATTTCTCATTGTCTGTCTCCTTTGGTTGAGTGTTTCATTTGATTGTGCTTTCACGATGTTCCATCGGGTGCCTCCGAACGGGGCACCCCGTGGACACGGTTGGACTAGGCTCTTGCAAACACCTTCCACTTGACCCAGCACTGCGCATCGCTCGGCGTGTCCCATTCGTCGCAATCGTCCACTTTGAGACGCTTCACGGCCTTAAGGACTTCCTTTACAGTCAGTTCATCGTGGGCTTCATCTTCATCTTCACCTTCATCGCCAAATGCGTTCAGCAGGGTGTCATTGTAGTCCTCCGCGATGAACTCGGCTACTTCATCGGCACTTCCGAAGATGAGCGCGTTGTCAATGGCGAGGCCGTCAGAACCGCCCTCGTCATATTCTGCGATCACCACTACATAGGTGGTGGGCTTCTTGGTTGTTTTCTTCGTGGTCATAATGTCTCCTTGGTTGAATTGTTGAACTCACGATATGTCGCCGGGTGCCTCCGAACGGGGCACACATGGGACACGGTGGTGAAAGGATTGCCCGCGGGCGGCAGCATTGTTGTGTTGTGGCAAAGTGTGCCGAACGCCACCCGTGGGCTACCCCCGAGGGAAGCAGGGGCATTACTTCACGGTCACTCCATAGACGATAAATGAGTTGGCGCAGTCTAACTTGACTTGTGCTTCAACATCAAAGGCATCTCGCCATACATGGGCGTCCTTTACATGAATAGGTTCGCCATGCTTGCCCGTCTGAATGGGGGGCAGTTCCTCGCGGAAATGGACAGACCATCTATAGGTGAGAAGCCCGTCAGTATCCGGGAAACGGGGGTTGCTGCCCGGAAATACAACGGTATCCCCATTGAATTGTTCCTTCGCAATCTTGGCAACCTCGCAGAGGAAATCCTCATGGGTCACGAAAATCGGGTTGTCTTCATCGAGGGTCTCGAACGAGGCGCGAAGCCTTTCTTCAATCTGTTGGCAAGTCAGTTTCATGTTGTCTCCTTGGTTGAACTGATGCCACGATGTTCCACCGGGTGCCCATCGCCGTGGCACACCGGGAACACGGTTGGCCGGTTCGAAAATCAAAAAATTAAAAATTTCCGTGGCGCCTACGGGGTGACATTCTCCCTGCCGAGCACGAAGCACCCCTTACCGCCCGTCACCATGAACGAGGCTAGGTCGAGGGTCAAGGTGTCCCCGTCAGCCGTGGCGTATATCTCGCGCACCCCGTGGTCGCTGTAAGGCACGGAGGCCTCGTCACAGCGCTCCTCGTTGCCCTCGTAGCGGAAGCAGACCATAGACCTGTCCTCATACTTGGTAATCTCCACATGGGAGCGATAGCGGATAGGTTCCTCTCGCGGGAGGCGGTCAAGGCAGCCTATGCGGTAGAAGGTGGTATAGTTGGTCGAACTGCTCCCCATCACGCGGGTGCTGGCCTGGGTCGGGTTGGAGGCGCAGGCGGCAAGAAGCAGGGCCGAAGCCAAAATCAAAATCTTTTTCATCTCGTTTCTCCTTTCGAGTTGTTCCCACGATGGTTTACCGGGTGCCATCGTTCGGGGCACATCGGGAAACACGGTGGGTCTAGGGGCGAAAATTAAACAAAAACACCGCGGGGGCTATTGCCCCCGTGGCGGTTCAATCAGGAGTTAGTAAACTTTCGTAATCTTTCCATCGGTAATCCAAATGCCGTGGTTTTCGCAGTGGGCTGAATTGCTGTCCATGTCATTGAAGTAGACTTCGAGGTTGCCTTCGGTAATGAGGGCATCTACCTTGATGAGGGAGGCATACACGGCCTCGAAGTCGATGGCCATAATCTCATGCGGCCACTGGTTCTCGCACAGGTCGCGCTTCTCGGTGGTCGAGTAGCCGTTGCGGAGGTCATAGAGGCCGATGCTTTCGCCCTCGAACATATCCGGCTTGATGGCTTCTACAAGGTCGATAAGGGCCTTGCGGAGTTCACCGCGGGTGAACAACTGATGGCCAACGAGTTCACCCTCGCGTTCATCGAGGTCGCTCACCCGCTGCATACGGATTGCGCGGTGGGTGGTGAACTGCATCTGAATTGCATCGTGGAACGACAAAACCCCGAGAGGTTCGTATTCTCCCGAGTTATTCTTCATTTCGACAAGAAACTTCTTTCCGGTAGCCTTGATATTCTGCATTGTGATGTCTCCTTGTTGGTTGTGCTTCCACGATGTTCCATCGGGTCCCCTCTTTCGGGGGACCTAGGGAACACGGTAGGAACGGGGGCTAGGCGTCCCCATACATGACTTGTTCATCGCGTAGTTCGTTGAGCGCCCACACTCCGACTTCCTGCGCGTCCATGATTTGGCTTTCCTTGTTGTCCATGTCCACAAGCGCGTCCAAGCCCTTGCAGGTATAGACCGTAATCTTGCGGTCAGCGGTATCATAGATTTCAATTCGCGCAGTAAGGGGATATGCGTCCACCTTGTATTCCTGCTTCGCGCTATCCCACTCCGCGTGTTCCTCGTCACGGAAGAACATCTGCGTGGTGATAGCGGAGTAGTCAAAGTTGAACTTTCGCTTGACGAGAATTTTGAATAGGTTGTGGATATTCGCCATGTCGGTCTCCTTTTGTTGAACATTCCCACGATGTTCCATCGGGTGCCACCGGTAGGGGCACATCTGGAACACGGTGGGACAGGATCGAAAAATAAAAAAAAATAAAAAGTGCCCAAACGGGCACTATTTTTATTCGTCCGAGACCACCCTTTGACCCGCATAGAGGCGGTTCAAAATTCGTTGGTATCGGCCACATTCTGAACTCTGCGGGTCGCACTCGTTCACGGCAAGAGTGAAGAAATTTATCGCCTTGCTTGCGGTGGCAAATTCCTTGCGCTCCCCGTAGCAGGTCACGATTACCTTCTGTGCCTTCTTGCGGTTAGCGATGGGGTCAAAGATGGGAGTAGCCATATAGACCTCCTTACATGGGGCAGCACATGGAGAGGGAGTAGCCGATACGGGTGCCTGCATCGCACGATACGGACGGCACGGACTGACTGACCTTCAGTTGGTCAATGAGGGGCTTGACCTCGGCCATGGCGGCAACGGTCGGGTGCTTGCGGACGAGCAGGTCGGCCAACTTGGAACGGACGCAATCGCCCGAGTGGGCCTCCCATGTGCGGTTGCAGTAGCCGATATTGGCGCGGGCTACGATGTTGCCCTGCGGGTCAACGAGAGCCGCGGAGTGGACGAAACTGATTTCCCTGCGGGGGTCGCAGTGGCGGAAACTCCACCATTCAGTGTGGAACTTGCCCGTGGCGGTAAATTTCGGTGTCTTGTAAGCCATATTGAACTCCTTTGTTGAATGTGCTTTCACGATGTTCCATCGGGTGCCCGACTTCGGGGCACAACTGGAACACGGTAGGTTCTGATTAGTCCACGATACCGCCACCATAGAACTCGGACATGGTGAGACCGCGGTAAATGCGTCTTTCGCGGTTAATCATGCGCCTTCCATACTTGGAAGAGCCTTCCATTTCCCACTTGATGGCAGGGTCTTTTTCTTCTTCGGGCGTGGCAGGACGCCACACAACGGCTGCGTCTTCCGCGTCCTGCACATGGGTATGTGGCAGGTCTTTCGCGAGCATGGAGATGACGATGTTCGCCAATGTCACGGGGGAATTGGTCACGAACTGCCTTCTCACCACCTTATACTTGTCTGTGCCCATGATGTCACCGACCCCAATCTGCCCTTCGCTCATGGAGTAGATGGCTTTGCGCCATGTGTCCACGGCATCGGTATCCACCACCACCTTCCCTTCTTCGGACATGGGTTTCACCACGAAGAAGATACTCGGGCTAGGATAGGTCTTGCTCACGATGTCCGCGAGTTCTTTCGCGTCCTTGATATTGCCTTCGCCACCCTTCGTGAAGATAAGGTCGCCATAGTGCTTGGTAAGGGAGAGTTTGGTCTTTGCCATATTGTGTTCCTTGTTGAACTGATGCCACGATGTTCCCTCGGGTGCCATCGTTCGGGGCACCTATGGAACACGGTGGGCACTGGGTCAAAATTGAAAAATAAAATTTGCAAGAGGGCGCCTTTGGCACCCCCTTGCGGGGTGATTACTTCATTCTGTCAAATGCGGCTGATATGAAGTCCTTTCCGTCACCGACCAGGGAGTTCAGAATATCCCACCCCGTAGAGCCAATGCGGTTCTGTGCCTTGTCAAGGTAGAATCCACGCATGGCGTTCATGTTGTCAATTACGGAAGCGGCCTCGTCATACTTGGGGTTCATCACTGCGTCATACCCCTTGTCCGGGTCTACCTTGACCGCCTCAAAGCCGAATTGGACATAGGAACCCTCGTCAATGAGGTCAATGAGGTTCGGTTCCCCGTCCTCGCCCACCATGTCCTGCAAGTCCTTCTGCTTATTTGGAAGGAGGCTGTCAATGGTCGGAACGAGGAGCATTTCCATGTGCCACACATTCTCGTCCTCGGGTTCGCCCGTCAGTTCATAGGCGTTCTCGGCACGAATGACGAACTTGTAGTCAAAGTTGAGACCTTCCTCGCGGTGTTCGTAGGTCTGCTTGCTCTCGTAGATAACCTCGTCATCAGCGTCACGGACGCAATCAAAGAGGTCGTTGAGTTTCTTGGGTTCGTGGTCGAAAGACCAACCAAAGATTTCGTGTTTCATATCTGCTCCTTTTGAACTTGTGCTCCCACGATGTTCCCTCGGGTGCCACCGTTCGGGGCACACCTGGAACACGGTGGGCTTAAGGCAAAATTTGGAAAAAATAAAAGTGCCCATTCGGGCACTATGTTAGCCACCTTCATATTCCATGACGAAATCAAGGCAGTCGGTGCAGTGGTGATACTGCGAGAGCCATTCCTCGGCACATTCAGCCCCTGCGTCAAGCAGGTCACGCATAAGCCTGCCGTAGTGCCCCTGCGAGGGCACAAAGGTCATGATGTAGCCGACAATTCGCTTGCTGTCGGCAGAGAGTTTTTCAAGCAGTGCTTCCGTTCTTGTTGCCATAGTTGTCTCCTTTTGTTGAACACTTCCACGATGTATCACCGGGTGCCAGAGTTCGGGGCACATGGGATACACGGTGGGATTAGGGCAAAAAATGAAAATTAAAATTTACAAAACACGCTAGGGGAATTGATCCCCTAGCGGTTGTTCATTCGGAGTTCAAAATTTATCGTTTCTTTCCCACCCATACCCCGAAAAGGAAGATTGCGAAGAATACCGCAAACACTGGGTGGATAGTGTAGAGAAAACAGAAGAGGAACAAGCCCCCTATCGTGGCTAGGCAACCCATACTACGCCTCCGCCTTGACACCCTCGGCAACGGCATAGGCACGCACATATAGTGTGTCAATGGCCTTCTTCAAGCCGTCCTTGTCGGTGTGGTTGAAGTGCTTGTGGCAAAGGGGTGTCAGATGTCCACCGCACATTGCGTTGAGGGTCAGCCTGATGGGCTTGTCAAGCGTGGCAAAGCGATTGAACTCGTAGGTAATCACTATGCCGGTCGGAACGCCATCCAAGTCCACTGCGGCCAACTGTGCCGCATTGTTGAGTGCATCATATTCAAAATGCTCCTTGCCGTCAAGGATAGATTGGATGACGAACTCGTCCGCCTCACCGAATGTTCTCTCGGAGGCGTCGGGGTGGCGTTCAATGTATGCCTTGCTGATTGCGGTTTCGGCTTCTTGTAGTGTCTTGATTTCCATAGTGAACTCCTTTCGTTTGAACACTTCCACGATGTATCATCGGGTGCCCAGTTTCGGGGCACACCGGATACACGGTTGGCCTAGCGGTGCCGTACGAACCTGCCGAACAGGTCTGTGTTGCCGTTGCGGTGGACAACGACTGGCTGGACTTGTTTCATTCCTTGCGCATTTGCGGCAAACGCGGCAAACTTGAAAAATTTGGATTTGAAAAGGTTGAGCATATTAGTCTCCTTCCGTTAATGGTTTCTTGTGTTTGGGGGCTTTCCTGCGCTTGTCGGGGATAGTCCTAGTTCTAGTCTTGCGCCCGTTCTGCGTTTCGGCAATACGGACACGGCGTTGTGCGGGCGTTTCCTTGCCCGTGTCAATGGTTATGGTAATGGTCACGATTGGCATGCATTTCCCCTAGTTGAAAGAGGATAGGAACTTGCCCTGCTCCTGCATCGTGAGGGACAGTAGCCACCATGTGGCGTTGTAGGGAACCGCCTTCCGGCATTCCTTCTGCAATTCCTCGCCAACGTGCTCGGCACCCGAATACTCGAACTCGATTTCCTTTGTGTAATGCACTCCGGTGTTGAAGTTGCCCACGTGAATCTTCGCAACATATCGCATAGTTGAACTCCTTTGTTTGAACATTCCCACGATGTATCACCGGGTGCCATCTCTCGGGGCACACCTGATACACGGTGGGGACTGGGTCAAAAAATGAAAAATAAAAATTACAAAAACACCGCTAGAGGAATTGCTCCCCCTAGCGGCTGTTCATTCGGAGTTGCTAAAAATTGTTGATTACTTCAAGTTCGGCCTCGCCCAAGTTTTCAAGGTAGGTTTCAACGCACCCCTTGACTTCGCACCACAGAAGGCCGTCCTCGTCCTTCCATTCGTCCCAAATCAGCCCTTCAAGGCTCTTTTGCAGGACTGCCTCGGGTCTTGTCATGTCGGGATAATCGTCCGTCCAGTCGGTGCCATACCCGAACTCGTCCTCGGCCACGGCAAGTTCCGCAGAACCGAAGTCATAACCGCCATAGGCCCCGGTGATTAGGATCGGGCTGCCAAATGGCGCCTGCAAGAGCAGTCCGTGGTGGCTTGACACATCGTCCTTCTCATCGGTGTCCGAGGCGAAGTCCACCAGCACCTGCCTCTTGTTGTCGCTGGGCAGTTTCTTCCATTCACCCCACATCGCCTTTGCGACCTGCGTGAGTGTAAGACCTGCATAGCGTTCGCCATTGCCGTTCTTCTGATACACAATCTTGGTCTTGCTCATCTTGAACTCCTTTGTTTGAACATTCCCACGATGTGCCATCGGGTGCCCACATTCGGGGCACATCGGGCACACGGTTGGCAGGGGACACCCCGCAGGGACACCCTGCTAGGTGATGTCCGTGAGGGTGTGGGTTACTTTCCCGTCAAGCCCCATGTCAATGGTATAGGTGCGTGGCTTGTGGCCGATACGGGCTTCAATGTCGGCAAGGGTCATTCCCGCAATCTCGTTGCCCCACGGCACCTCTTCCCCGTCCACGGAAATGTCATACGGGTTGCGTTCTTCGGCATTGATACCGAAGCAGTCAAGTTCCCCCTTGAAGTCTTTGAGGACTTCGCCATACCCGTCCTCGGCCTTGACAAGGCGGGTGTGGTACAACGGGCACCCACAGTTGTCGCTTGTGTTGCGGTCATCTACGAGGGACACGATTTTGTAGTTCTGCTTAATCTGTTCCATTTTAAACTCCTTTCGTTGAACATTCCCACGATGTGCCATCGGGTGCCCACGTTCGGGGCACATCGGGCACACGGTTGGCTACTTGCCCACAAGGCACCGCCATGCCATTGCGATGTCGCCGAGCAGCACATCTGTCCAGTTCGGCGACACCGAGAACAGACCCTTGATGACGGGCGGTGCGGGCTTCACGGGCGGCTTATTTCGCTTCATCGGCTGCCTCCCGTTCCAATGCCCCGTTTTCCACTAGGAACTCGTGGAGTTTCTTGCTCACACGATATTCCTTGTCGCCAATCTTGTAGAGATAGACGGAATAGGTGCGACCGCCCATCTTGACCACGCCAACGATGTCCTGCGACACGGACACTTCGCCCGCGTCCATAATCAACTTGCAGAGGCGGTCGTGGTCGTCCTTGCACTTCTTGAAAAAATCTTCTCGCTTGAAATCCATCGTGAACTCCTTTGTTTGAACATGCCCACGATGTGTCCTCGGGTGCCACCGGCAAGGGCACACCGGACACACGGTGGGGCTGGGATCAAAATTAGAAAATTTTGTCACAAAAAGCATACACTTTTTGTGACATTTTTTCATCGTTTACTTGGAGAGTTTCTCACTCAACGCCACCGCCTTGCCGACAAGTTCCGCCACGAACGAGGTGGCATAGCCGTCAAGTTCGGTGTCAATGGCGTTAAGTTCATCGGGGTGGTCAGCGGACGCCAATTTGCCTGCCTCCTGCAAGAAATTCAGCAGGTCGGAAATGGTGTTCTTCTCGGGGTCAAGTCTTGCCATTTGCCATACTCCTTTGGGCTAGGGGGTTTACAAGTTTCGCCCTGCCGTCCCACCAATTCTCGGCAACGATTTTTGCGTGGTCTCCAAAGCAGGGAACATTGGAGAAATAGAGCGTGGTTCCGTCCACTTCCGTATCAAGGAAGGGGCTCCACCCGTCATTGAGCAGGTATTCCTCCTCCCTCGCCTCGTCTTCCGTGTCAAAGGACACTTCATAGTGCGGACGGCTCTTGATTAGGTCAATCATTTCGATATCCGGTGGATAAATCATATTGAACTCCTTTCGTTTGAACACTTCCACGATGTATCATCGGGTGACTTCGCTCGTGGAACACCGGACACACGGTGGTCTTGAAAATTAAAAATTTAAAAACTGCTCAGTTGAGCAGTATGTTCCCTAGTGCGAACACGAACATTCGTGGCACAATTCCCTATTGTGGAAATATGTATATTCGGAAATTGGCGCTCCGCAAAGGTCGCAGGAATAGGTCAGTTCCGATGTGGCCTCCCATTCCTCCCATTCGTACTTTGGCTTCGCTTTCCGTTTCAGCTTGCGTGTTTTCGGCATATAGACCCCTATTCGTTGATGATTCGGTTGGATACCCTATGCAGTTCGGGGACGAACGCATAGACCTTGTAGTGCCCCTTTGAGTAGGTCATCTGTGCCCACATAGTGGCCATAGTGGGGTTGTCAAAGGATTGTCCGTTCATGTCGGCTCTCCATTCGCCTGCGGCATAGGTTTCTTCCTTGCCCGTGATTTCGTTGGTTCTGTGGCCGATGAACTTTCTGTGCCACTTTTCCCCCTGCACCATATAGCGGACACTCGGGAACAATGCTTTCAGCGTTTCGTAGGGTAGTTTCTCTATCTCCCTTGCATTTGCAATGGCCATCATTTCGTTGTTGCCCATATTGAACTCCTTGTTGAATGAACATTCCCACGATATATCATCGGGTGACCCTTGTCGGGTCACGCACGATACACGGTGGACTGTGGAAAGTGTAGGGAGAACATGGGGGAGGAACCCTCCCCATGCTTTAATCTATGACGGCAACGAGGTGCCGTGCGTCACCCAACGCAATGGTGGCGTCAAGTAGTTTTCCGGTGTCCATGCCTTCGGGCAAATCCCCCGTAGATTCTATGCCCCACGGGATAGCGGTCAGCCAATACTCGCACCTATGGTCTACCGCCAACTGCATGTGGGTTTCGTCAAGGGCTGTCATGAGCGGCTTGATGGCGGCTTTGAGTATCGCCATCTTGTCCTTGTAGTCCTTGCCCAAGAACCGCTGCACGGGGTCTTCGGGAACCACCTCGCCCCCGTTCCATTCCTCGCAATCCCAACCGATGACGCTCGGGCATAATTCGGAAGCACGGGCAATGGCCGTCTTGCCGAGGTCGCTGCCGTTCGGACAGCAATGGTCGGACGGGTCGCACTTGTGGTCAAGGGTGACGCCTACCCACATGGAAAAATCGTTGCCGTTGCTTGCGAGGACATGGACATTGTAGTGATACTTTGGCATATTGAACTCCTTTGTTGAACACTCCCACGATGTATCATCGGGTGCCATTCTCCGGGGAACCGGTGATACACGGTGGGCCCGATTTCAAAAATAAAAAATCTAGTGCTCGGGTGAGCACTAGGAAAGACGGATTGAAAATTATCCGTGATAGCCGACCAAGCGACGCATAGAAGTCTCCTTTTGTAAAAAATGTTGAACAATTGGAAGGGGGCGAACCCCCGACCCTTTAAACTTCTTCGGCAACTTCCACTTCGGCATTTTCCACCACGCTGCCGAAACGGATTTTGAGTTTCGCCCTTGCCGTGTCAATGGCACTACTGCGGTCAGTTTCCTTGACGACAGTTTCAAGGGCGTCATTGTCAAGGCGGAACCGCACCTTCCAATCCACGGGGTCAAGAGATGCGTGGTATTTTTCCAAGACGCAATTCTCGATGTGCTCCCTCAACTGCCGTGTAATCGGGAAACAGACACTGCGGAAGTCTTCCCCCTTGTAGAACGGATCGTTCGGATAGGACACATAGAGGCCATTTGCACCTTCCATAATCCTCAGGCCGCGGACTTGTAACTGGTCATTGAGGACAATGGACGCCAATGCCAACATTTTCCCCATAGAAGGGCCTTCCTTGAAGGGGAACACCTGCACCTGCGTAACTGCGAGGCAGTCAAATGCGGACGAGGTTTCTTTTTCTTCGGGTTTCTTGCTCATCGTGAACTCCTTTTGTTGAACATACCCACGATGTATCATCGGGTGCCATCTCTCGGGGCACCGGCGATACACGGTGGTATGCGGGGAACATAAATTTTAAAAAGTGTCCTAGGGGGCTTTCGCCCCCCTAGGGTTGTTCATTCGTGGAGTTGAAAATTAAATTTCAAAGAGTTCGGGGTGCATTCGGCAGATGGAAGTAAAACCGCTGCGGCTTATCACGATATGGTCTAGGCACGGCATTTTCATAATTTTGCAGGCGGCAATTATTACCCTAGTGACCGCAATGTCCTCCTCACTAGGTTCGCTATTTCCGCTAGGGTGGTTATGTGCCACGATGATACGCACCGCATTGTCCAAGATGGCGTGGCGGAGTATCTCCCTAGGGTGGAACGGCCCCTCGTTTACAAGACCCTTGGTCACTATGTGCTTGTTGATGATATGGTTCGCATTGTCAAGGGTCACCACCACCAAGTTCTCCTGCCGTTCCCACTTCATCCACGAGAGGTGGTTCACGATGGTGCTGGGATCGGTCACCGATACCGCATTGGTTCCCGCTAGGTATTCGGCACTGCTTTCCATCACCATCATTATGGTCTTTGCGTTCTCCATTCCGACACCGCGGAACTTTACGAGGTCATTGACCCTTGCGTGGGGGTTCTCGGATAGGTAGTCCGCCACACGGATACCCGTGTATTCGTCCCCGATAATCCTGCCAAAAATCTCTGCCAACCTTGCCATAATGAACTCCTTTGTTTGAACATTCCCACGATGTATCATCGGGTGCCATCTCTCGGGGCACCGGCGATACACGGTGGACACCGGACACCGGTTGGAAAAGGGGGCGGGGGTAAGCCCCCCTCTCCTAGTCCGTTGTTCGGTAGAAGTAGGTCAGTTCATCGCCCTTCAAGTTATTACACGCATAGGCGTCCGCCTTCTCCCACAACTCGTTGTAGAGTTTGGCGTAGGCGTCATTCTTGCCATACCATTGGAAAATCTTGTGGTTCAAGGCGATAACAAGGTGGGTAAGGTACTTGTAGTGCCCCTTCCATTCGCCAAAGGCACGATTGAAGGTGTCCTTGATGGCGTTCACCCCGAAGCGGTCTGCGATGGAAAAGTCAGAAGGGAACGTGGTTGTAAAGCCGTCCTCGTCAATGATGTTGCCGTTTTCAAAGTTCACCATAATTAACTCCTTGTTGAATGAACATACCCACGATGTATCATCGGGTGCCATCGCTTGGGGCACATGGGATACACGGTGGTCCGCGGGATAAAAAATTAAAAATGGAAAAGGGGCGTTCGCCCCTCGGATTACTTGCACTTGGCCTTGATTTCCTTTCTGTTGTCAAGGAACCACTTGATATCGTCTACAAGATTTTCAGCGGTATCTTCCGTGGCGGGAGCATTGGAACCGATAGCAAGCAATTTTGACATTTCGTCCTGCTTGTCTGCGTGTTCCTTTCGGCACTTGGCAATTTCAGCGTAGCACTCGGCAAGGCTTGTTTCACCCTTTTCTTTAAGGAATGGAGCGATTTTCAGCCCGACATACACATCAGCACTCCCCCTACCATTGCGTTCTTCGTTGGCAACGCATACGCCTTCCGAAACCAATTTGGCTTTCTCGGCTCCGCCAACATAGTAGAATGTCGGGCCATAACCACTCATCAAGAACATGGAATACTCACCGCTTGAAATGGGTTTCGCAACCAATTCGTGCCTATAAGCATAGGAATTGTTTTCCGACAAGACACAATAGACCATATCGGGCTTGGCGACCGCATAGTCCTTGACCACAACGTCATCGGTAGAGCAATCCACACCGCCTACAATTTCAAACGCATAGCGGTTGGAATAACGGATAATCTTTGTTGCCATAGTGAACTCCTTGTTGAATGAACATTCCCACGATGTTCCATCGGGTGCCATCTCTCGGGGCACATCGGATACACGGTGGTCTGTGGGTTAGGCGGGAGAAACCATCGGGGACCATAGGTCCCCGATGGCATTCATTCAGCAGGTCAATTCTTTACCCATTGGATGTCATCCATTACCGCATCGAACACCTCCCGCACGTATTCGTCCGCATTCTCGGCAGGGATGGTGGCGACTTTGAGGTGGCGCTTCGCCGTGCTTGCGATTACACCGCCGTCAAGGTAGATGTATCCCTTGTGGCCGTCGGCCGTGTAGAACTCGTACTGAACGCTGTCGTTGAAGGTGCTGATGACCACGGCAGCCTTGTCGGTGGATACGCACTGGATGTGCTGTTCCCCGATAAATTCCTCGCAGATGGGCATTTCGTGTGCGAATGCGGCCATTGCTGCAATTCCGATGACGATGGGCAGGTTTCTCATTTTTAACTCCTTTGGTTGAACATACCCACGATGTATCGCCGGGTGCCCGATACAGGGGCACGTCCGATACACGGTGGACAGGTGGAACAGGAAAGGGGCATCGCCCCTAGATTTTGGCCAAGTCCACCTTGTAGATGGGATAGGTGCAGAAACCGCTTTCAGCCTGCCGACCCGTAGGGGTTAGGACACCCGCCTTGACGATTTCCCCAAACGAGGCCATAGGGAGGTTGTTCACGTCCACGCAGATGTGGTCTTTGCCCTCATCGGCACTCAACGCACCCATGATATTCACGGACACGTCGGCAAACGGCTCGCCTTCCTTTGTGTATGCTTGCAGGGCGAGGTTGCCGTTGTAGGCATAGTGCTCCGCCTTGAAGAAAATCTCGTAGGTCTTGCCGAGGAAGGGGAAATTGAAAATCTTTGACATACTGAACTCCTTTCGTTTGAACATTCCCACGATGTTCCACCGGGTGCCAAGGATCGGGGCACATAGGGAACACGGTTGGCGACCGATTGACATATGGCGGATTTGCCGCCCTTGCGGACGGCTCGCCCACGTTTCCCTTAGAGGTTCTCTACCGCACTGCACTCCACGAGCGCCCAGTAGGCCTTTCTCACGAGGTTCCCGAACTTGTCACGGATATCCCTGAACTTGCGGGCGACTTTCCACCCTGCGAGGCAGATACGTTCGTATTCCGTGTCATACCAAATTGAGCCGTTGCGGTAGTCCACGAAAACATTGTTCAAGAATGCACCGCCGAAATGCTTGCTAGTTTCCCAAGCCTTGCGGCAAAGGCCCTTGATGTAGTTGATGTTGTCACGGATGAACTTTCCCATTTTTATCTCCTTGTTGAATGAACATTCCCACGATGTTCCATCGGGTGCCACCGTCCGGGGCACACCGGGAACACGGTGGGCACCGGTGTCACATAAGGGAATTGGTGCTCAGTTGAGCACCCATTTCCCTAGAAGCCGCGGTTCAGCACCCGTTCCCGCTTCTCGCGGTCAATTCTCGCCCGTTCGGCCTTGACCCTTTGGGCGTTCACGCCCATCTGCTTCGCAAAGGAACGGGCGTTTTTAAGGCGTTCGGCGGTCAGTTCCGCATAGGTCTTTGTGTCCAAATTCGCTTTCATTTTGACCCCCTTCTAGGCTTCCACCGCCAACATAAAGTCGACAAGCGACATTCCGTGAAACTTGGACAGGAAGCGTTCAGCCTTGTCGGCGGACATAATCTTCAAGCGGTTCAGCACCGCTTCATAGCCGCTATTCGTGATGGACAGGTTCTTGATGTAGCCGATAATCTTCTTGCTTTCTTGGGACATATTGTCGCTCCTTTGGTTGAATGTATCCCCACGATGTTCCGTCGGGTGCCGTCTGTCGGGACATATCCCCTACACGGTGGTTCCCGCGTTCCCGCGTGGGCAAAAAATCGGGCGGTTCCCCTGGGGTAAGGGGAGCCGCCCCTTGGGCGGTTGATGTTTACTTCTTCATGGCGCAGACCACAAAGCAGGCGCCATTCTTGCTTGCCTTGGCGCAGGCCTTGTCCGCAGCCGCCTTTGTGCGGTGGGCGGAATAAAGGGTCTTTCCGGTGATAAGGTTTGCGAACACTCCGTATTTCATGGCGGTATCTCCAATTTGGCGGGAACTCTCGTAGGCGGTTCCCCTTGCCTCATTTACACTTCCACGATGTATCGTCGGGTGCCACCGCTCGGGTCATGCCCCATGCACGGTGGTCGCGGAACTCCCGTAGGGTTTTGGTGCTCAACTGAGCACCCATTCCCCGTTAGCCGAGAACTATTCGGCCCTTGTCGCAGTCGCAGGGCTCGTCTTCCCAATCTGAGAAATAGTCCTGCACCTGCTCTTCAAGGGCCTGTTCAAGCCCTTCAAGGTCAAGTTCCTGCCGAAGTTCCAAGTTGCTCGGTTGTGCGATGATAGTTGCCATAGTGAACTCCTTGTTGAATGAACATTCCCACGATGTTCCATCGGGTGCCCATCTTCGGGGCACATCGGGAACACGGTGGCTTCGGGGCTCTCCCCACTATATACAGAAACGGGCAGGGAGCGCACCCTGCCCGTCTGCCGTATCCCCGACCGCAGGGGCTCGAACCCTGCTGGCGCTACCACAAAGCCGATGAATACGGAACGCTCTATAATGCCATATAGGCCAAACTCTTGGGTAAATACTCCACCCCGTGGCGTTCGGGTCTATGGGTCGCGACTACCATAGGCCACCACGCCACGGCAATGGGGCATTGTCTTTGGCAGGCTAAGCCACAACCTAGGCCTCCCAACCTATCCAGCAGTCCTGTCGCTAGTAGGCTCGCTTCGGTCGCCCTGCCGTCCGAGGGGTCTCACTCCCTCGGGGCTTGACTGCTCCCACGATGTGACACCGGGTGCCACTGTCCGGGGAGGCCGTAGGACACGGTGGCCCCGTATTTTGGGGCGGGGGGTCAGAAGGCCGTATGGGACAAGGGGGTACCTTATTTCACAAGGGGGTTACATCCAGGGTCCCCTCGGTCCCCCGGAACCTTTCGTTCCACCCCCGCGGGGAACACGTGTTCCCCAGGGACACAGGGGACAGGAGGTACATGGGAAAATGTTAAAAAATATTTACAGGGACGGAAAATAATTTTTCATTTTCGAAAAAAGCATTTTTCCGGAAAAAATTTACTGGGTAGGGGGTATTTTGGCATTCAATGTCCCACTGTTCCATCAGTGACCCCCGGTGGCCTTTCCCGTGCGGCATGATCCGGGTCAAGAGAAAAAATATCGCCGGGGGTACCGGCGGTTGAAAAAACAGGGGCCATTCTTTTTCCGGGTACCCGGGTACCCTTTCCGTGGTGAACTTGGACCCGGTTTAACCGAAAAAATATCAGGGGGGTATTTTGGCGCAAAAATCCGGGGCACCCCATAATATTGTAAATTTAAATTTACCATATTTTACATTCGCTGTGTTACAAAATCGGCTAAAATAAAGTATATTTGTGTTACAGACATGAACCCATGGGAAATGTGGGAAAGGATACTAAAATAATGACACACAAGAATGGTTCTGACGATTTCGATGACGATTACGTGGCCGCATACCTGAAGGATGCCGGCCTGGACATATGGAACGGGGCGGCTGTCCTGGGTGACGTGGTAAGCCTGGAGACTGGGGAGGGCTTTCTTGATGGGATTGGGGCATGGAAACTGTCCGTCAGCAGCGTCCGGCATGTAGTGCCGTTCCTTGAATTCACCCCGTGCACTTGCGGAATGACGTGCAAGTGCCGCCTTGGTACCTATGACATCCGGGACCATCTGCTGTGCGGCAGCATCGCGAGCATCGCGAAACACATGGGTGCGCCTTCCGGGAAGGGGGTCATGGCCGACATCATCCTGCGCCTTATGTATCCTAGGTGCATAAGGGAGCCCGACTACTGCGGGATGATGGGTATTCGCGTGGACAGCCAGTTGATGGGCGTGAGTACCGGGTGGCGCAGGATAGAGCAGCGGTATCGGGGCGAGGAGTGCCTTGGGGACGGGATGAAGCTGGACCGTGACACCTTCATCCGCCGACTGTACCGGATGAATGACGCCGGGAAGTTGGTTTCGGTAAGCGTCCTGCATATAGTGAAGGGAATGGAAGATCTGTCGCTCGTGTCGTATGAACGCGAGGGGCATGTTATCGAATTCATCCTGAGCGGCGGGCAGCCGGCGTACGCCCGTCTGATGGACGCATTTGACGACCTGTATGGCAGCCCTTTGACTCCCAGTGACCTGCCTGTGGCCATAAACGACGGTGGACGTCGGACTGTTAGCGTATCCATGCGCCCGGAGATGCTAGGGTGGATAAGGGAGCATGTCGGCGGGGGGACGATATCTGGATACCTGTGCAAGCTAGTGCGGGAGAGAATGGAGGCGGATGCTTCGGTTCCGCTCAAGGGTGACCGCGAGCGATGCCCGGAAGATCTGGTGAGCAAGCTCACCGGACTGCTCAGGCATCACGGGGCTCCCGGTGCATCCGTGCATTCATGGCACATATGTGACGGTAGCGTCGGGTGTGAAATCGACTACTCGATGTGCGATCCGGAGTGCAATCATGTCGGCGCCGGCCTTCCCTGCCCGGTTCGCATCAGCGTGGACGTGCCGCTTGACGGTGACGTGTGGCGGGTCCGGTACAAGTGGAGATGTGACGGGGATGCCGGATTCCTGTCCGTATCGAGGACATATAGCCGGGAATATGCGTTCGACATGAGCGATCCGGGCATGAAAGACCTTTATGAGCTACTGATGGCGGGGAGGTCCTGGATACCGAGGAAGAATGGGAACTAGTGGACCGGATTTGCCATTGGTGCCATATGGAACAGGGGTGGACTCATTTTTGCCACCCGTGTCCGATATGGCACATTCCTGGCCTGTTTCGGGGAAATTTTGCTATATTTGGCGGGATGGGCAACTTTCTATATCATTGGGCGCCACGGTCGGTCCGTGAATCCATAGAGCGGGATGGTCTCGTGGGCAAGAACGGCGGGAGGTGGTGCATCTATCTTGCCAGGGAACCGGGGACATGGAGTGGAATGGTATACGACTCCGACCTATGGCGAGTGGACATAAGTGGACTATGCCCTGGCGATTTTTCATGCATAGATCCTGGGGTGGACGAGGTCATGTACTGGGGGAAGTGGGACGGCTCCCGGATAATGATCCCGAGGGAGCGAGTCGAACGAATTGGGTGACCTGAACTATGCAACCAGGGGGAATTCATTTTCCCCAGTTTTCCTCTATGTATCTTTTCACCGCGTCCTTGTTGCAATGGTTCGAGCCAGTACATATGTTGTCGAACCTGCACCTGCAGCAGTAGTGCCAGTCGTCCCTGTAGGGACAGTTCTTCATGTAGTTGAAGTCGTCGATGAGCTTGTGCGGTCCGGTGGCCTTGGCGGCATGGAGTTCGATTGCGGACTGGAGTTTCGATTTGACGGAACTCATGTCCGTCGGTAGGGATTCGATGATTTCCCTGATTTCCTGCCCGGACAGTTGCAACGTGATAAGATCGGTCATGCCAGGAAACTATTGCACTTGCACAATTCATCGTAGTGCAGGGTGATGAACAGCTGTCTTTGGAGGAAGTAGGAGAGCTGGTCCCTCGTGACCTTGGAGATTGGGATCTTCCTGGGAGGAGCCTTTACCGGCCTGTTCCTTATGTCCATGTAGAACTGGCGGTATTCGATTTCCTTGCGCTTGATGAGCATGTCCCACACGAAATGGCCATGGTCCTTCCTCCTCATTTCGAGTTCCTCGTCGGACGGCTGTGTATAGGTGATTGCTATGAATTCCTCGTTTGAGCCGATGTACTTCATGACCTTGTAGTAGTCCGGGTAGTTTTCGAGTAGTCCCAGGGCGGTCTGCTTGGCTTCTTCGTATGTCATGGCATTATAGTCCCTTCTTTTACATTTGAAAAACTAGTCCAATCCGCCTATCATATCGCTGGGGGTAAAATCGGGTAAAAATATGGGGGATCACGGCGGGTGCCATGTTCCCCCATTGTCCCTTGGGTGGGCGTGGGTGTAGGTATCGGTACCATGAAAAGCGGTGGTATCTCTACCATTACGGTCCACACTGAACCAACGGAGCGGTATCGGCACCATGTAAGGCGGTGGCACCTCTACCGGCGGCAATCAGCCGTAATCAGATTATTAAGGTATCGGCACCATGTAAATCGGTGGCGTCTCTACCCCCAGACTATGTGGGTGATCCGGGTCCAGTGGTATCGGCGCCATGTAAATCGGTGGCGTCTCTACCTAGAACATGGCAGTTCAGGCACGTCGGGTATCGGCACCATGTAAATTGGTGGCGCCTCTACCATAATCTCAAATGTAATTACACTTCCAGTCGGTATTGGCACCATGTAAATCGGTGGTGCCTCTACCAGCCTGGGCCACTATCCGAAGATGTACTTGGTATCGGCCCCATGTAAACCGGTGGCGCCTCTACCCTATACTAAGCCAAGGAACGCACTATGCGGGTATCAGCACCATGTAAATCGGTGGTGCCTCTACCTTTTAACTATTACGAACCCACATCGGGAATGGTATCGGCACCATGTACATTGGTGGTGCCTCTACCTTTTTTTCGCGTACTTTTAACTACCCTGAGGTATCGGCGCCATGTAAATCGGTGGCACCTCTACCGTGATGGATTCGAAGTCGCCGGAGGAAAAGGGTATCGGCGCCATGTAAACCGGTGGCACCTCTACCATAAAGCGTCAACTTTGCGCCATCACCTGGGGTATCGGCGCCATGTAAACCGGTGGCACCTCTACCATACTTGTCATAACTACTTGTCCTTCTTGGACTTAGATGATTTCTTTGTCTCCTTTTGGACCTTCGGTGCCTTGAACTTGGCACGCTTGTCCTTGAAATAGTCGGATTTCCCGTTCCTGACCATGTGGCAGATGACGGATGCCGCGTTGCTGTCGGCATTGACGGAGACCTGGCACATCGGGCACGCCGGGTTGCCGCAGATGAAGGTACGCTTGAAGCGGAAGTTCTTCCCTTCCTTCATGGCCCGCATCGAGGCACAGGGGTCGAAACCATTTTCAGACGGGTCATGGGATACCGCCTTGGCGTTTCCGCAGCAGTCGCATGTCTGGGATGTGAACTTGGCGGATACCTCGCGGAACAGGATGCCCATGTGGGTGCACAGGCGCTCGACATCGTGCTTGATGAGGGCGATATGGAGCGCCTTCTTGGTGTAGCACTCGATGCTGTCGCGTGCCATGGCCACCGTTCCCTTGCTGGTAGGGGTGCACGCGATGACGATGGTCTGTCCCTTGGCGGAAATCCTCTCGGGGGTGTTCCAGTGCTCGGTAGCCGGGAACACCTTGGGGAACTGCGCTGGCCTGGGGGGCTTCTTGCCATCGGGATATGTGATTTCTGCGACGGTGCGTCCCTTCCGGACGGAGACCTTGTAATCCTGGCGGGGATCGATGCCCCAGTCTCCCGTGATTGTCATGTATAGGGACTTGAAGGAGCTGTCCTTCTCCAGCTCGTTGAGGTTCAGGTCCTCCATGGCGATGAACGCCGGCCTGAACGCCCCATCGGATGTCAGGATGTCGGAAATGAACCTCTGGGTGATGCAGCGGATGGATTCGTTAAGGAAGTCGTACCTTGCGGCAAGGGCCTTGGCGACCTCGGATTCCCTGGCGAACACCTGTTCCTCGGAATGGTTGAGGTCCCATTCGGACTGGCGGTGGTAGTATTCGATGCGGTTGGCGAAGATCTGGCGCATCTGGATGCGGAAGGTCTTTGTGTGGCCGATGATGGCGAGCTGCTGTTCGGAGTAGAACGGGGAGCCGTCCTTGTCGGTCCTGCGTTCCATCCTGGTGAACAGGGTGGCCATGGGGTCATGGGACGGGCGCCAGTCGTGCTGGATGTCTGGAGGGTTCCCGTCGCGTACCCCGAGGAGGAAGATGGCGCCCATGGTGGCCTTTCCATCCCGTTCCTCGGCAATCATGTCTTCGATTTCCTTCCGGGTCGCCTTGGAGCAGTGGGCATTGAGGACATCGAGGCCATACTTCTTGGAGAACCAGTCAAGGGCTTCGTTCCAGTTGACCATTCCGGGATACTTGGAAGCGGGTTTCGAGAGCACCATGGCGAACCTTGCATATCCGAGGTCGATGCCGAGGCCGGCGTCCCAGTTGATTTCGGCATCCTGGGACATGAAGGGCTTCTGGCACGGGACGGTGTACGGGATGTTGAGTGTCATGGCCCCGGTGGATTTCAGCATGGAGAAGCGAGGGATTATGCACTCGGAGGTGTACTTGAACAGGTCCTTCGGATAGTAGTCGTTCCCGGTACGGTCGGACTTTGCCCGGAATTCGACACGGAAGCGGCTTGCCTTCTTGGGGCCGGGAATATAGATGAGTTCGGCGGAATAGTTGTAGTAGCCGTCCAGTTTCTTGACGGAATCCCTGGGCAGCATCGGGATGTTCGGCTTGAACACGTTCTTCTTTGGGAACGATTCCTTCACGATGCGCTCGAATGCCTTCATGGAGGCCAGGTACAGTCGTTTGAGTTTAGGTTCCTTGGCGAAGTCGGGTTCGGTGATTGTGGCATTCTCACCGCAGATCTTGCACGAGATGGGCCATTGGATGACGGAAGTGTCCGGCATCAGGCCGTTTACGTGCCTGAGGTGCTGAGGGCCGAGCTTGATGATGGTTCGCTCGGCATGTTTCCGGGAGAATTCGTTGCCGTAGATGCTTTCGGACACTTCGCGGACAGCGGTCCTCCACTTGCCATCGTCGGTATCGCTCATGCCGAGTACGCACTGGGCATAACCCTTCAACATCGTGTCAAGGTCGCCGCAGATGGTATCGCACCACCACTTTGCCGGAATGGAGGTTTCCTCGCCGAAAATCTTGTCCGTCTTCCGGTTGAGGGAGTTGATGAACTGTTCTCGGTCGCACAGGATGAAGCCGTCGTCCTCCTGGGGCGCCATGAGTTCACGGGTGACATACCCGGTAATCGTCTTCTTCACCAGTACGCGCTTCCTTCCGTGGACGAGGGTGAATTCGCCTTTCAGGATGTCCCCAGGAACTGCGCCGGCATAGAGGTCCATGATGGTGAACTTCTTCATGTCGTTCTTGACACCGGATTCGACCGTGTAGACATCGAACCAGTGTTCGGACATGTTGGCGAGGATGTCGTTGATTGTTTCCTTGGAGGCATCGAAGGTTTCCAGGAGTCTCGGATCGACGGACTTCGGGTTAATCTTGCACACCGCGGTACGGTTTTCGGTAAACGGGATTTCGGCCCCGCTTGCATCCAGTTTCGGATTGCCGGTTTCCCGGTCGAACTTTACTGCACGGTGTTCGATGAACTTGCATTTTTTGGGTTTGTACTGGTGTTTCATGTTTGGTGAATTCTCCGGTTTATTAGAATTTTGGTATTCCTTTGAGCCCGTGGCCCCATGCGGCGAGCTGTACCATGCGGGCCTTGTCGGCGATTTCGGGCCAACGTTTCCTGAGGGCATCGCGGGCGAGGTCGAGGACCGTATGGGCCTGGTCGAACTGGAAGAACACGGTACGCTGCATGTCGTCCTCCGCGTACTGCTTCCCGCGGGGGTCGATGAACACGGCGTACCAGATGTTCGGGTTATTCGAGGTCGAAGAGTTGCTCATAGGCCTCGTCCAGTGAGATTCCGAGCTGGCCGGGTTCGGGTAAGTCCATTTCGTAGAAGGACTTGGTGTTTGCATCATAGCCCCATATGGAAATGTCCTCGATCTTGAACCGATTGCAGGGGTCATAGAAGTTGCCGTCGAGGTAGAACTCCAGGGCGTCGCTAATCTTGCCCACGTCCCACCATCCGCCATCGTAGCATTCGAGGGCGCGGTAGTTGGCCATGACGCACAGCCTTGTGAGTTCGGTCTTGGTGGGGAAGCCCGTTATCGGCGACGTGGATACCGTGATGTCGTCCGCGTCCCTCTGGTCGATCTCGAACTTGATGACGTAGAAGGACTTGTCCTGGCGCCGGTTCATCCGGAGGTCCTCGATGGAGAACGGGGCGTCCTTCATCTCGCTTTCGTCCGGGGGCAACGTGGCGGCAGGTTTGCACCAGTCATCCGACGTATCGGAAAGCTGGCCGGCGAACGAGTTCACGAAGTCGCCGAGCGTCTTGTTCCAGAGGGCCGTAATGCTCGGGACGGTCACGTCGAGCGCATACTCGACCGCGTCAATGAGCTTCGTTTCGTCCTTTTCCCAGATGTGGAGGTCGCTCCCCATCTGGGAATTTTCGGCATACAGCTTGTAGCAGGATAGCGACATGCCGTTAATGCGGGCGATGCACTGCCCGACCCTGTCGATGATTGTCTTCCGTTCCATATCAGTCCACCGCGTCCATGTTGGTTTCGTACTTGGGGGGCTGCGCCGGCGGGGTGTCGAGGCGTTCTACCTTGACGGTTCCCTCGACCGCGTTGTTGCTGCGGTCGCCGACGATGCCGGTGATGACGGTTTCCTTCATGGCGTCATATTCCTCGTCGGAGGCGCCATCGGGGATTTCGAAAGTCCTGGAGACTGTGTAGGTGAGCTTGAACTGCATAGGATGTATCTCCTTGTCTGTTAGGTGTTTACGGTTGTCTGTTCTGGTACATTGGTATCGAGGGCGATGGGCAGGCGCCTGATGCTTGCCATTCCCCTTACCACTTTCATGATGAACATGGGTTTATCGGGAGCGTCATCGAACACGGCGTATAGGTTTGCCGCGTCGTTCCCGTTCTCGTCGGTTTCCCTTTTGAGCACGAGGGAGGCACTGAATACGGCGAGACCGGCCTGGATGTTCCCCATGAGCATCCGGAACCTTTCTTCCACTGGTAGTAGCTTGTCGTTTGCCATCACTTCCTCCCCGGCCTTTCCCGTTTGAGCCATGTACATTCTTCGAGCCACCCATGTGCCCATGCGTAGCGGTACTCGTTTGGATACTGTTCACGGAAGTCCTTCATGGTCTTGAACTTGCGTGCGACCTTGACGATATCGTCCTTGGCGCGGTAGTGCTTGACGCCGACTTCCCTTTCGAGCCAGGTGAACGACTGGAGCCAGCCGTGCCTGTTTGCCGTGACGTAGGCGGACGGGGCCTTGGTACGGAAGTCCCGTATGGTCTTGTACTTCTTGGCGATGCGCCGGCACTCTTCCTCGTCGAGGGAGTTGCGCTTCACCCGTTCCCTGGCGAGCCAGGTGTACGAGTCGATCCACCCTTCCTGCTGCGCCTTCGTTGCGGCACTGCGGCAAGTGGACCAGAATTCCTTCATGGTCTTGCACGTGCGGGCGACTTTCTCACAGTGTTCCTTGGTACGCTTTGTCATAACTCGATATCCCATGATTTGAAGTATTCCGGCTTGTAGTCCTCGATGCCGTGTTCCTTGGCGTAATCATCCGCCCGTGCTGCCAGGTACTTTCCGATATTGGCCGTCGACTGATGAATGTCTCGGCATTCGTATAACAGCTGCGATGCCCATTCGGACAGGTATTCCCGGAATTCCCGGTGTTCCGGCATGTGCCACCAGGCAACCGCGTCATCAATCTTCTTCTTGCCACCGCCGAACTTGAACCAGCCGGCCTTGTAGGCGTTGGTCTTGGTCTTGTATCCGTAGCCGTTGGCGTTGTCGATGATTTCGCCGGTCTCCTTGTCCACGATCTCGAAGCGACCGGGACGGTCCAGCATGTCAACCACGTCGAAGGGGGCATCGGTGCCCGGAATGCCGTTTACTGGTCTAGGGAGTGCCATCCTGGGCCTCCTTGAGCTTCCTGCCCCTCTTGGACTTCTCGGTGATTGTGACCATGGGCCGGAAATCGTCGATATTGTCCCATTTCTCGCGGTTGTCGAGGCACCACTGCACCATGTCGCGGCATTCGTCGCCGTAGCCCATAAGGTCGATGCAGAGCCATGCGCTGTCCTTCCAGAGGGCATCGCCCTTGTCGAGGAGTTCCTTGAACTGGGGAATCATCAGGCGGCCCATGGGGCTACCGGTCATGTGCCGGCTTGCGAGTGCAAGGTATGGCTCTTCGGGATTGTAGAGTTCCTTGAAGTTGCACTGGGAGAGGATGTAGGTGAGCACGCCGGCATTTCCGTACGGGTACTTGGTGAGGCCAAGTGGCATGATGGCCTCCATGGACTCGATGACCTTCTGCTTCTTGAGTACCGCGGTGTTTGCGCGGTCGATGGTCGTGTTGGCGAGTTCGGTGATTGTCTTCATGAGGAACTTCACGTTCTCGTCGGAACGGGAGGCGAAAGAACGCATCATGAGGAACAGGATCTTGGGGGCATTTCCGGAACGGAGGAGTTCCGACATCATGTCCACTTCTTCCTGTGTGAGCTGTAAGTCCAATACTTGATTTAGTTCCATGTTCAAAATATAGCAAAGCCCCGTCGCGTTGGCAACGGGGTTTATGAAATAATTTCAATGATGGCTAATTTCGTTCGTTGAAGCCGGGAAGGACATCGAACAGTTCGTCTGATTCCGGCGCTGCATCGCACATTTCTTCCGTCATGGAATCGACGGCTTCATCGATTTCCTCGTCGGCTGGCCTCCCATCGGCAGGTATCACCTTGTCACGGCATTCATCCGGCGCAGAGATGAGTTCCTTCACTTCCTTGCGGAACGCGGCCTTGTCCTCGTCGGAACCGAACCACCTGACAAGATCGCTCATGCGGAAGCCGGTCTCGTCATAGAGTTCATCCTCCTCGTGGCGCAATTTGAGGAGCTTTTCCTTGGGGGTTTCCTTCTTGTATTTATCGGGGTCGAGACCGCAGGTCTTGATCTGGCTGATGATGGCAGCATACTTGGCCTTGACCTCGTCGCGGTACTTGGCAATCTTCGCGTCACGCTCAGATTCGAGTTTTTCCACTATCTGGTTGATTGATGCATCGGTAACGAGGGTTATCGGTTCCGGCTTCACGCGCGTGTCGATCTCTCCAGGAAAATCCTCATATCTGATGTCGAAACCACTGGAACTCCAGGAACGGCCATCGTCGTACAGCTGGATGCCGGTACCATGGAACCGGATTTCCCACTTCATGAACTTGATGTCATCAACCATGATAATTTCAACAGAATCGCCATGGTCGTGCATGATGCGCTGTCCGACGTAGCCCTCGATTTTCTTCACCAGGTCCTCGCCATGGGTGAGGCACATGATGTCCCGTTTGAGATTGTGGATATGGGCCTTTCGGTCTTCCCAGTATTTGTCTAAGTCAGCCTTGGCGGCATGGTAGTTGTTTAGCTCGGCCTTGATGCCTTTGAGCAGTTCAGACTTTCGTTCCTGTGATAGCATGTTGTATCTCCTTAGATTTCAGTGTCCAGCCATTCCCCGAACCGGCGGACCAATTTTGCAACGACGAGCACCGCAGTCATGATGAATATGAATGCCAGTTCGCCACCGAGCAGAAGTGTGTCGGCATGTTCGATACCGAGGGCATCCCCGCCAACGATTATGACGAATATGAAGACCACCCAGACGGCGAGTATGCTGAAGAATATAACGTCCTTTCGTGTCATGTTCTACTCCACCAGTTGTCCATCGGCGCCAACCTTGACCTTGGTGACACGATATGACCATTTGTTGACACGCAGGAACTTGGTCGGATCCTTACGGTGATAGTAAGTGTCACCTTCGCGTTTCCATTCGTTGAACGGATAAATTGCGCACTTGCCGCTCCACGAGCTGCAGATGCGCCAGGCGTTGTCGGTCGAGTAGCCTGGACCACCGTTGACGAAGGCCATGTAGCCGATGCACATTCCGGCCAGGGTGCCGAATAGCGACACCGCGATGCACATTGTGATTTTAGCCATACCATCTCTCATTTCTTGTATCTCCATGCAACTACGGACTGTTCGTCAATGGGTTTTCCATCTGGGCCCTCGATGTACCACTGCTTGTCATAGTCAACCACCTCGTCACCGTCGGAATCGGTGTATGTGAACGGTTCCTCGCCCGCCCATACTTGTCCGGACACGATACTCCCGTCCTTCAACCGGTATTCTGTTTCATGGATGTCCCAGTCATACGGAAACGCAAAGGAAACTTCGCAAGATAGGAAACGGCCCTCCAAATCCTGCCATTCGGACCATTCTTCCATATTACTTATTTCCCGCAAGTTCTTTCAGGACTTCGAGCGCATGATTGTTGATGAGGGTACCTTGTGTCGGCTCGTCGATATGCCCGTTCTCGTCGATGTCGTACTTGTTCCCATCACAAACCAGGTAGTATCCTTTGAGGTGCTTTTCCCTGACTTGGTTCTGTACGGACATGAGGGCCTCGGCGTTACGGGCGATGCCGACCAGCTTGCCTTCCTTGTAGACGCTAATAGGGGACATGATGGCATTGTTTACCGTGAGTTCCGGTCCCCATTCATCCCTCAATTCGTCAAGGAGACACGAGACAGCGTCTCTGGTAAGAAACATTTCGCCTTCCCTGATGAAATCGTCCATCTTTTCCAGCATGCCGCGCCCGGTAGTCTCGTAGTGGTTGAAGAACAGTTCGCGCAATGCGGAAAGCTGCTTATCCATCGGCAACTGGAAGATTTTGCCGAGCAGGCCGCTCACATACTTCATGTGGTCGATTGTACTCTGGAACTGATACAGGGTCTCTGCGATTTCATGTTCGTTCTTGGTCATGGTGGTTCTCCTATACCAATGCTGCGGCCTTCGAGGGAAGCATTCCCCTGAGCCAGTTGAGACGGTGGCAGAACTCGCGGATGGTGAGAACGGTCTCGCCCTCCTTGCGCTTTCCGACACTGTGGGTGAATGTCGCGTTGCCGGCTGCCCGGAGCGCGTTGCGGAAGCCCTCGTTCTGGAACAGCGCGAGGTATGCGCGGTCCAGGAGGTCCTGGTATTCCTTCGACCGGCGCCCGATCTTCTGGCCGCGCCAGTAGAGTGTCTGGTGCTTCTTCCAGTCCTTCTCGCTACCGGCCCGCTTCGCGGCGATGCCGATGAGGGAGCATATATGTACCTGCATGTCCGGGTTCGCGAATTTGAGCGACTGCAGGAAGCCTTCCATCGAGGCGCAGCGTACGCCGTCGATTACGAACTCGTGCGCGGCAAAGTTGCTCAGGGCGTTAGAGGGATAAGAGCCGTTAGATCCTACGTCCATATTAGTACCTCTTGTCTTCGAGCCAGTCGTTTTCGAGCGATACGAACCCGATTACGCCGGCAATGAGTAAAATCATGTAGACAATCCAGAATATCAGCCGGTGGTGGACACTGACATAGGCATCGCGGGCCTTGTCGATGGTGACACCAGGTTTGAATTCGGCCTTGTTCATGCGGTGGTTGTCGATAATCGCGAACAGCGTTCCCGATACCTGCAACGGCATCGTATGGTACACGTAGCGCAGATGGTAGCCGCACGGTATTGTCTTGTAGTAGTCATAGTCCCGGTAGGGGAATTCGTCGAAACGAAACACCTTGCCGATGAAGCGCACATTCGCCACGCTGAACACGTCAGTCTTCTGGTGGTCCCAGGTCCAGTATGTTTCCTCATGACAATGGCGGTCCTTGCCCTCTCCCTCGCACACGGTGCGGTGATGCTTGGTGTACCTTTCCAGTTCGCGCCTGATGGACATGACCCCGCTTACGTTCTCGTCCTTCGCCTCGCCGATAGCGGACAGTGTCCCATAGGCGAAAGTGGAACCGTAATTCGTTGCGAAGACGTAGTTGAACTGCAAGGAGTCGTTGTTAATCTGGACGGCCTTGGTGTACACGGCATTCTTGTCGCGCATGTGGTTGTCGATTGCGTCGGCAATCTTGATGCCGAGCATCAGGGCGAGGCCGATGATGCCGATGGAGAAGATGACTTCTCGGAATGTGACTTCGATATCGTTCATATTAGAGGAGGTTTCTCGGTGCGTCTGCGGGTGCGTCGTATTTCAGGTAATCGAAGGACTGGATTTCATACCCGGTGAACGAGAGGAAAATGGATGCCGGGAAGGAACGGACATAGCGCTTGTATTCCTTTACGCTCTGGTTGTAGTTCTCGCGCACGGCAGCAATCTTGTTCTCGGTCAATGCCAGTTCCGTCATGTACTGGCGGTAGTTCTGGTTGGCCTTCAAGTCCGGGTAGCGTTCAGCGACGGCCTGGATGTATGCGCTCGCGTTCACCTGCTGGTTGGAATTTTCCTTCGGACCACGGGCCTTGGCAAGTTCCACGATGACCTCGCTTTCATGCTGGTTGTAGCTCTTGACGGCATCCGCCAGGTTGTAGAGGAGGTCAACACGGCGCTTCTGGTAAACGTCGATGTCGGAGAAGGCGGTGTTCACCTGTTCTTCCATGGAGATTGCGAAGTTGCGGTAGGAGAAGCATCCCACTACGCAGGCGCCAATGAGGGCAGCGATTGCGAAGAGGCAGATGAGGGTGATTTTGAGGTATTGCATTTGGTTGTTTTCCTTTTTGGTTAGTTGTTGCATGTCCCGGACATACGGTAGATGTCCAGCAGGGACGGGTTGTCAATTCCTTCGAGTACATCCACTTCGATACCGAGCTTGCGGATGTCGCGGATGGTGTAGGCAAGATCCTTCATGAGTTTCCGGCACTTCATCATTTCCTGGATTTCGACGGACTGGGTGACGGTCTCGGTTTCGCCCGGAACATCGCCTTCAACCTCGACTTCTACCGTAGGGTCAATAGCGCCGTTTGCGAGCTGCATCATCCGTTCAGTGGTCATCATCTTGAAGTTGTTGATGATGAAGGCGCACTTGTCACGCAATTCTTCCGGGATCTCGCGTGACGCAATCACCATCAACTGCTTGCACTGTTCATAAGAATATGTGTGGAACAGGTAGAAGTTGTGGTGTCCGAGTTCCCTCGCGAGTTGGGCATCATCCACTTCAGCCATGGTGTCGATGATGTAAAGGAACTTGTTGGCCGCGGACAGTTCTTTTGCTTTCTTGATTACATCTGACATTGCGCTTCCTCGGTTGTACCACAAATGTAGCAAATAAAACTATGCACGGCAACTACATCGGTTTCAGTACAATCTGCGCGGTCGCTTCCATCACGACGAACTTTACCTCGTCACCATATTGCTGTATCATGGGGACCTTTCCCCAGCACCTGAAATATGTGTGTTCGGTATTCAGTTCGCGCCGTGCGACATGTGGTGCACTGTAATGCTTTGCCAACGAGATGTCATCGACCCATTTATGGATCGTCGGCGTGCATTTCCAGTATTTTATGAAACCACCGTCACCTGGCTTGTGTGCGGCAATGACATAGAATGTGGTCGGGGCAATTTTGATTTCTTCCATCTTTTCTCCTAGACGATGTAGTCGGTTACTGCGGTTTCATTGACGGCTCCCTTGCGCCTGTAGGCGAAGTGGGCCTTGACGAGTACGGTCTTGCCGTGCATACGCGCATAGTGCGCACGGACGAGCCAGCACGGGACATTGAAGTTGCTATATTCGCGGGTGCTCGTAAGCGCCGGGGAATACTTCTTCCAGTTGTCATCCGTGATGTGGATGTACCGGTAGGCGACGGAATGCTTCAACGGCTTCTTGCCGGCATAGATGCACTTGCGGTCGGTCTCTGTCTTGGATTCCTGCGGCTCGGAAACGGTCTGGCAGGTGCGCGTCTCCTCCGCAATCCAGAGGTTCGCGAGAAGTCCCTCGACATCGAACACCTGGCCGGTGCCGGCGTTGTCGTATTCCTGGTCATACACGGTGTCCGCGCCCTTCATGTCCTGGTCGCGCACGAGGGCGCCAATGGGAATGTTGAAGTATTCGTTGTCCCCCTGGGCGACATCGCGCCGATGGATGACATAGCACATCTGCTTGGATGCGATGAGGTAGATGTATTCGAAGTGGCCGTTCAGGGGAATTTCGATTAGTTCCTCGTAGAACGAGCCGCGGATACCCGGCTGCACCTCCTCTTCCGGACTTGCATGGGCAAGATCGACCAGGTGCTTGCGATACTCCATGCGGAGTTCCTTGGTCGGGGACCCCAGGGACAGGAGGAACTCGGTAGCCCTGTAGGACAGCTTGCGCATGCGGCAGGTCGGCTTCGGATAAATCATGGAATCGCACAGGTACACGTTGATGTTGTTCCCGAACGGGGCGGAAAGGTCCACCTTAGGGTGGTCCTGTTCATAGTCGTGTACGGTAAATGGCAGGATTTTTAGCCTGCGCTTGCGCTGCAAGGCCTTCTCGTCGGTAAGCACTTGGAGCATGGCAGAGGCGTACTCGCCCTTGCCGACCAGCTTTTCCACGCGGCGGTACACGAGGTCATTGCAGTTAAAAACAATGGGATTCACGGTTTCCATGCTCAAAATGTAGCATTTGGGCCACAGAATGGCAACTTTGAGGCAAAATCGCATAAACTTTTATAAAACTTAGGGTAATTTTCGGAAAACTTTATGCGATTTGTACTAGTTTTCCTGCAGAAACAAAAGGAGGCCAACATGGCATACCGTGGATATCATAACTTACGCTCGGCAAAGGAAGACATCGAACTTAGCGAATGGGAACAGCTCGAAATCGACAAGTGCAAGGATTCCGCCGAATACTTCATCCGGAACTACTGCTACATCGACACCAAGGACAACGGGAAGCAGCTTTTCGACCTGAGGCCGCGCCAGGCGCAGTTGCTCCAGGAACTGGACAACAACCGCTTCATCAAGGGAGACTGGTACAGGCAATCCGGTTTCACGACCACCTGCCTGGCCTACCTCATGTGGAAGATGATTTTCACAGACAACCCGCTGCTCATCCTGTACATGAACGACACCAACGACGAGTGCAAGGGGGAATTCTACAAATTCCGCGATATGTACATCAACCTTCCATACTGGATGCAGCCAGGTGTCAGGGCGTGGAGCAAGACGAATGTTGAACTGCGCAACCGCAGCCGCATCATGGCCATGCCGGTGACTGACAGCAACGGGCGCGGGCTTTGCCCGAACTACATCATGTTCGACGATTTCGGCTTCCTCACTGACCGGTGCGCCATGCATTGCGTCCAGGCAATCATCCCGACCATCATGTCCACGAAGACCGCGCACATCATCACCGGCCATGCGCACAAGTTCGGCAACCAGACGGCATTCAACCTGATGTACTGGAAGAACAACGAGAAGCTGTTCTACGTGTCCGAGAACAGTTGGGACACCGATACGCAGCATGATGCCGCATGGGCTGAAGCGGAAAGGGTCAAGATTGGCGATTTCGAGTTCGAGCGCCGGTATGTCGGTACAATCGTCCAGGATGTCATGGATTCCAGCAAGAAGGATGAACCGGCACCAATACCGTTCTGGGCAGGCGCAATCGACAGGATACCGGATCTAATTCGACGCAACAGATGGAACGTTAAATTCCACTCCCGCCGGAATGACTGGGAAACCCTCAATGAACACCTGTCGGTGTACTACATGTGGCATACCGAAGTTGAATACTACGGGAAGAAGTACCCTGCCTTGAAATTCGGCATCAGGAATGACGAAGGAGCCGTGGCAAGCGCGATGGACCTTGAAGGCTATGTCACCGCGGATTTGAACATATTCGACTGGAAGCTCGGAAAACCGGTGGCCGGCACCCGATATGAATGCGTGTGTCTGAATTCCCTCATAACTCCGGAAATACTGGGGTATGAAGATGAGAAGGCGGAATACTGGCGCACCAACCTGACACTCATCATCATGGACAGGTGCTCCATCGTGGACGGTAAGGGGCGCATTCCAGAGATTACCGACGAGACAACGGATGAAATCCTGGAAGAATATCTGAACAAGACACATGGTTGGCGAGAGTCTATATCAATATTCCTGGATGACAACTGCCGTGCATAAGAAAAGGGCCCGCTGACGCGGGCCTTTTCCGTAATAACCATCAGGGCAAGGAAAAATATCGGCAAACCATATCCCGTGGAATGGAATCAAGATTAGGGCACTTCTCGCCAACGAATAAGGGCGCATACTTGTCCATGTGCATCCAGTCCCATAGTTGCAACTTGTATTCATACGTATCGAATATGCGATGTAAACTTGCGCGGAAGGTATTCGGATCCAACCGCATGAGATTACGCGAGATGGTATCCAGGGTCACCGGGCAAGGTTCCTTTTTGTGACATTCCACAATCCCATCATGTGATAATCTATCGGGACCATAGGAACAGCCTGTCGTCACAACCATCCAAGATTTGTAATCTTCTATTTTTCCCAATGCCTCACGAAAATCGTCATCACTCAGTGCCGTGATTTGTATCTTATCGGCCTGGCCATCATCACAATTTCTATTCCAATTGGTAATAGTTGCGCCGTATTCCAGCAGGATCTTATTTGCACTGGTATAGTCGGCACCCATCAGTCTATCATCTATATTGTCCGTTTTGAATGCGTACTCAAGAATTAAAGCATATTTGGGACTGCCCACAATAGAGAAATTGACACTAGGCATTTTTATGCCTCCTTTTATTTTTCTCGGCAATAAGCGCATATCGAATCATTTGCTACGCTCCCTCAGAGCCGAATACAGTGCAACAAGGTCACTTAAGTCATTTGATGCGATAGGTATCCGAGTAAGCTGCTGGGTGACATTGTACCAGTTGTGACCCTGTATATCAAAAAACTTGAACGTATAGGGTCCGTAAGTTCCAAGTCGTTCGTTGCACCATTTAGTAAGGAGCTCATCACAGACGCAGCCAAGCGAAGGTCCGGCCTCGGCATACCTCATTTTTTTCACACCGCCGTCGCAGTATTCTTCAAACCAAAGAAGAATTTTCATATCATCAGAAACATTGGCGCATTTCACCGCGTACATGTATTCATCAGGATCCACCCCAATGGACCTTATGAATCTATCCTGTGCCTCCGGATACCGATATTTCAAGAGTTTTTCACGAAGTTTGATAAAAAACCGAGTGATAATCATGGAATACGCAGACAATGTAATGTAACGACTCATTTCGCCCGTTCCCTCATTTCCGCCTGGTGCAACAGGGCGTTGTAGACATTCGACATGTCGGACCAGTTCTTGATGGATAGCGGCCACTGTGGGTTCATCGTATGTGCTCTCCCCATAGGCACCAGGCGCCGGTCCATTGCGCTAAGGTAGAAACCGTTTAACTGTTCCAGGTTCCGCCAGCACCAGTGCATGAAATTCTGGTCAGCGTCGACACCCAGACTTGGCCCGACTACCCAATCAATACTACCGGGACTGCTGCCGTTACTTATCTGGAGTACCAGTTCCATTTCCCGGCATATCTTTGCCTGGGACATGGCGTAATCCCATTCCTCTGGCGTGAGACCATTGGGCACCAGGCCCGGGCGCTTCTTGCCACGGACAAGTCGAACAACCTTCATGATGAATGCGGTGATTATCATGGTAAAGACGGACAGATTGAAGTATTTCATTTGTCCTCCTGGCCAAGCAGTTCATAGTAGCGGCCGACAATGTGCAGGATATCGGTGCGTGTCATGATATCTTCCAACTTGGAAACATCGCCGGCGCGAACGTCCGGGGGAAGTTCCCATGAAATTGTTGAAGTATGGCTGAACCCGTATCCACCGGTACAGTTGATTGTCCGGCAGAATTCATACAGTTTCTGCCTATGCTCGCATGTATTCAATTCCGGGCCGAGGACGACCGACTTGGCATCGCACCGAATGCGTCCATCGCTCGTTTTCCAGGTCTTTGTGAAATGCACCGCCGTATAAGGAGGTTGGCAGTCGTGGAACATTGGCTCGGAACCTCGAAAGGACATCTTGAACTTGTCGGCCAGCTTCATGACAAACGCGGCAAATATCGCTGAATAGAAAGCCAATGATAGGTTCTTGACACTCATGTAGCAAACTCCTTGAATGCCCTGATTACGGCATATTGTGTCTTCTGGTCCATAAATCTGCTCGATGCACCGGTACTCGTTATCGACCCATACGATTCGGGATAGTTGGCCAGTGACAGCACATCTATTTGATAGAATTCCCATCGTTGGGCCCGCATGTTGGAGGCTTCCCGCAGAAGTTCATATATTTCCGTAGGGGTCCGGTAGATTATCTTCTCGTACTCGGCATTACCGATAAGGAGATACTGGTCCTGCGCGATTGATGTCGTATCGGTGTACACGGCGAACATGCCGACAATCTGGTTGTCCCCGTGCAGGGTTCCCCGTTTGCCGGCAAGCAGGGTGAATACCTTCTGGACGAACCGTCCAGCAATACACCCGTACATGATCTTGATTGGTATGTCTAGTCGCATGGTGCCATCATGGTGTAGTAGGCGTTCTTGAACTTGTCAATTTCATGCTGGTTCAGCAGGCACCTGTCCAGCCCATCCATGTCGTCACCCCACCGGGACGCTGGTATCATATCCCTCATGATGGCTTCGTTCATACGCCATCCAGGTGCAGTAATGCACTTGCCGATTTCTCGCAGGAACCAGTTGAAATCGTTGAAATCAACCAGTTTACCGACATAGAGTATAATGACCACCTCTTCACTAGGGGTTTCATCACTCGTATCACTAGTTCCATAATGGATGTAAAAGACGGTTTCCTTCTTGCCGGTAATCTGGAAGGACAGCTTCCTGAACGACTTGTACAGGAAGTTGCCTATCACGGAACCGTATGCCATCAGCTGGAGGTACTTCATTTCTTCTTTCCAAGACTTCCGTCATGGCGGAAGCCGATGTCCATAACCTTGAACGGATGTTCGTATGCTTCCTTGCGACTGCATGAATGACACTGGCAACATTCACGAATGCGTATAATGCCATAGCCATCTTCCCAGGCAATCATGTCAATCCTCGGATCTTCACACGAGAATGTGCAGCGTTCATCGCCATACGATTCCAGTTCTTTCCTGATATCGGCCTTCTCGGTATCCTGCAGGGGGAACAGCAACGGGGTAAGCGGGATGCTCGGATGTCCCGGATGCTTCGTCCCATGCGACAACTTCCATACGGACTTGTACAGCCTACGCATCTCCGGGATATAGGGGATTGCATCGTCACCCTTGACGAAGCCGGCCTGGATCGACGACAGATTTTCAAGTGTCGGCTCCGGGATGTACCCGAGGGAGAACATGTTGATGGGCTGCTGGAACATGCCGGAGAAATAATGCGGAATCACGTCACACTGCACGTTTTTCAGGCAGAAGCACGGGCGAAGCATGAGATATCCATACTTCTCGCGGAGTTCATGCCATACAACCGCAGTAAGCAGGTTGAACTGTTTGCAGTCACAGTTGAACAGGTTGATAATGGGCAGGACATGCTTTCCTTCCCGGAGAGCACGGACAGCCAGGAGGGTGCTATCCATTCCGCCGGTAAACAGGATTCCAACAGTACCCGACGGTGCCTTGTCCGGGCCGTCTACGAGCTCGTAGTAGGCCTCGTCTTCCATTCGTTGCCCATAGAACAAGTTGGTGCAGTGCTTGATAATCTTATCGCCATCTTCGGTGAAAGGATATACATCAACTTTGGCTACCCCGGGGCGATTTTGGTTGAAAGCCGGCGCCTTGTCCTTGGTGTACACTTTTACTTTTACATCCATCATCTCAGCTTCACCTTCTTGGTGCAGATTTTGCCGCACTTGACGCAGCGGGACACGTATGTGCGTTCCTTGGGCCACTTGTCATCTGGGCCGAATCCCTGGTCCTGCTTGTCGATGATTTCGTACTTATGCATGCAGAACTTTTCGGTGAGCCAGAAGATTACAGAGAGGGTTATTGCGATTACCGCGATTACAACGATTACGTTCATTTTTACTCCTTTATGCCACAATGTAAATACAGGTGTTTTCGTCAGCCTTCACATCGTCCGTATGGTACTTGTCGGTCAAAGGACGATAATCGCATCTCTGGAAAATGACGTGGTAGCCGGTCTTGCTTTTGAGAATGAGGGAAACCTTGTCCTCACCAAACGGACGGCATTCATCCTGCAGACACTTGCGATATTCCTCAATCCTGGCCAACATGGTTTCATCGGTGTCATTCTCGCCACAGTCAACGTCGATGAAGTGCATTCCGCGGCCACTGGGACGGCACTTGTCGAAAACGGACGGGTATTCGACACTCGCGAAAGGAAACTGGCCATCGAGTTCACAAAGGCCCAGGTAATGGGCGAGCTCCACGTTCACGCGACGGATGTCCTTCTTGTTGATACCGATGACGATGCGGCCACCTTCCTCAACATGTTCGAGCATGCTCTTCTTGATACGTTCAAGTTCAGCCACATTGTGGATGAACCAGTGCTTGCCAGCCTGTGAGCCCTTGTCGGTCACGCCGTCCTTTCGGCGCTTGAGCCACATGACATGGTAGGCTTCATGGGGTTTGAGTTCCTGGGACGCAATCCAGGCCTTGATTTTTTCGTAATTATCCCTAATAAGTTCCATACACCAAATATAGCAATAAACAAAGAAAACTGCAACTCGTCGTCGCAGTTTCATCTTCATGACCCTAATTGTGACATTATTTCTCCGTTTCAGATATGATTGTTTCGCGAAGCTGTTCGCGCAATTCGGGTGGAGTGGTGGCAAGGAAAAGCGTCATCAGGGCAAACTTGCTGCCGATGGCGCCATCGCTGAACCTATGCCATCTTGCTATTTCATCATCAAGACTATGGGATTTGTTCGACACGTTTGAGAGTCTCCTCGAATTGGTACACACGGAAACCCTTGACATTCGTATTCATCTTGAATGCCTTGGTAAGGGCGTAAATCACAATCAGCGCATCATCCAGGCGTTCATACACCTTCGCTTCATGGATTTCGTCTGTTTTCGTGATTTCATTTGGACGACCGACCTCGTACTCACCGTTTTCATTCTTCCTAGACTGGACCCAGATGTCTTTGATGAACTTCGTGCCTCCCTCGACAAGGTCCTGCACGATTACATAGAACACATTGGGGATAAAGCACGGATCTTTCAATTCTGCTGCCATTATCGGTACTCCGCGACTACTGTGGATGATGATGTAGAACCGCCCATTCGTTCCACTTCGGCCAGGAATGCTTCGGCCTCCTGCTGTGTCCTGAAATGACGGTTCCAGGATGAATCGCAATCATGGCCCGAGAAGCCGCACCAGAAAATGCCGAGGAAACGGTACTGCGGTTCAAACCTGACATGCAGTTTGTCATCTGTATCGAACCATTCGCGCTTGACGATACGGTACTTAGTTGCCATTTTCATCCTCGACAATATAATGGAACTTGCACATGTGCATCTCATGCATACCCGGACAGATGATGGCATATCCCGGATAATTTCCACTCGGTGTGCAGTCCTTGGTGAACGGGTCAAGCTGGCACTGGGATGCCGGTGCGACAAATTGGACGAAATCGTTAAAGCTGGTTACGCTCGCACAATGATAGTGCCCACAGATAATTCCACGGAAATAGAAGTCCCTGAGCGCCCACAGGAATGTCTTTGCAGCATCCTCGTCGATGGAATGGGCATCGACATTCATGAACCTGTGGAATGGCTTAATCAGCGGCATGTGCATGAAGAGCGTATAACTGTCAGCACTCTTGCGGTTCCATTCGTGGTCCATAAATGCTTCGAGCCCCTGGTGCGGAAGCTCCTTATGGGCATTGTCCATTCCAATGAGCTTCGTGTTTCCGGAGCCGGCCAGGATACCGGGGAGCGTAAGGATAACCACGCATTTGCCGGGTTCCTCGAAAGTTCCTCCGATACGCTGCAAGTATGTTCCCGGCTTGAAGTTGTGCTCACGGTTGATATAGTCCATGTAGGCAAGGTCCAGGTGTTCGCGATTGTCGTGATTGCCCGGAATGACCAGGATCGGGGTACCGTTGCCGAACGTTTCTTCCACCTGGTTGAAAATTTCGGTATAGTCCTCATAGGAGCCTTCGTCGGCAAGGTCACCGGTAAGGGCGATTGCATCGAAATCGCGGGTCCTGTTTGCTTCAAGTATCTGCTTGAAGTGCTTCTTTACATCAAACTGGCCATTGTATTCGCCGTTGATGTGGATGTCCGTAATTTGAAGAATACTCATGTTGCCAAATATATGTATTAAGGTTCAACTTGTCAAGCCTTATTCGCATCCCTTACGAGACGGACCGGCATGTACTTTCCCTTGGGGTTCCATCCGCCAAGTGCCCATGCGCTCATGACACTGAGCGAACTGGAGAGCATTATCATGCTGGCCTCGGCAGTGTGATAATAGGCATGCTCGCCAAATTCCAGAGGATCCTCGGCATGAGGGAACATGGTATCGAATTGTCCAAGCGGTAGGATGCCAAGTAGCATAGATAGCCGTCGGACATGCCAGGCCTCTGTTTGCCTATCGACACCATCAATTGGCACGTTGCGAAATTCTTCCCGGTTGAAATACGAGTTTGCTTTCGCGTCGAGCCATTCCCCGACCGTCGGAATATGCCAGCCATCTAGCTTGCCAACTATACGCTTCGCGGCATACGCGGTGTAATAGTAGACTCCGCGGTAGAACTTGATGCCGGAACCGGGTCGGTCGATGTCCTCGCAATCTACATAGTCGAGGTCAGCCATCGACCACATGGCATTGCCAATCTTGATTGTATCGCACCAGGTGGGCCGTTCCCTCGCGGGAACATCCGGATGGGGCAAGCTGAAACCGGGCGCCGGCTTAGGCTTTGCCACTTCGGGCGGTACATAGAACGGCTGTCTGCCCTTTGGGGAAATGACATCATCTATGTCGATGAAGTTTTTCAGAAGTCCCTTTGCGACCTCTATGCTCGCCAAAAGTTGCTTTTTCTTGCGCTTGTTCATGCCCCGAATATAGCAAAAACCGGTCGCATCGGCAACCGGCTTTACTTATTCTTCCTTTTGCTGTCCCGCAAGCATGTGATGCTCACCGGGCGGCAATTCTTGATACATTCCCAGGTCCTTCAAGGTACGCACCAGGTCACTGAACTTGCATTCGAGTTTCTGGGTGCTTGTCCCGGTTTCGCCGAAGAACATGGAGTGCTTGACTTCCGTGCGTTCGACGGTCGCCTTTTCCGCTTCAATGTCATAGCGTATCCAGGAAACCTCCTTGGACACCGGATCGACATACTTAGTCGTAGTCATGTCGAAAGACTGCATACCGCGAAGGATGCCTTCTATGTACCGGAATTTCCATATTGCGAAGTTTACTAGGTCCATATCTACAGTTTATTACTTGGAAACCAGGAGGATTTCCTCGGTCTTGCTTTCCTTGGTTTTCTTGGATGCCTTGTAGGTGTAGTCGATACGGCGTTCGTCGAAGGCGCCACTTGCCCGGAGAATTTCCACGAGCTTCGTGGTGTTGCCGTCCTTGGCGCAACTGCTCACGATCCACTTGTATCGCATGTGGTCCATGATGAACCTTGCCAGCTTCACGTCATCCTCGACACTCCATCCCCCATTATATCCGGCTTCGGTATTGGAATATGGCGGGTCGGCATAAACAACAGTACCGTCATCCATATTTCCGTATGCTTCGTAGGAGCAGTTATTGAACATGATGCTGGTATGGGTTTCCTTGGGAATGTCAGTGAGTTTCTGCTTCCACGCGGTAATCTCGATAACCTTCGGGTCGGTAAGCTGGCGCTTTCCGCAAGTCTGGTTGAAACCACCCTTCTTATTGAAGCGAACGAGGTTGTTGGTGCAGGAGAGCATGAGACCGAAGAAGCGGTAGCCTATTTCCTGCCACCCCTCATTATGATGCATCTGTTTCAAAATCTCGACTTGGTGATTGTAGATACCCCTCAACTCGGCATACTTCTCGGGAATCTTTGAAGAAAGATCCCTGGCGTTCTGTAAGATGGTTTCAAGGGAATCGACGACCATGTTGCGGTGCATAAACACCAGCGGTTCCATGATGTCGTTGTAGATGACCTTCTTGAACTTATAGGCCATGTTCACGGCAACTACGCCGGAGCCTCCGAACATGTCAATAAGGGTGTCGCCGGCGGGAATAACCTTGTCAAGTTCTTCCAGGAGATTGTACTTACAGCCGGCATAAGGAAATGGTGTTCTTGTAAATTCTGTCATGATCCAAATGTAGCAAAAACGATCAAATATGGCAATTATCCACACTATACCGATTGTAAAGCTATTTTTACAAATGGCTACGGGAGGGTAATTGCCACCGGGTAAAAAATATGCTACATTTGATGAAAAGATGTTCACTTACCAGAGGAATATCCACCCATGGAATTAAGATTAAGCAGAGACAAGAGTTATCGATGGATTAACAAACTGGAAGTATCCAAATCCAGAATGGCCAAGTACACCGTAGAAACATTGAATGAAATGATAAACGCGGTCATGGCTGTTCCCGATAAGGCTCAAGACCTATACGACATCTATCCATTAGTTGATAATGGGTTTCTTACTTTTGATTCAATAAAGCTTTGTCCGGACGATGAAACGAGTGATCATAAAATTATGGGCATCGTTCTTGTCGGTGATGAAAACAAGGCACTTCTTGTATGGTCACCTCCACCACTACGTAATCTATATATATGTTACCATCCATACAAGGATGAAGCACGATGTGCGCATATTACGGTAGACGAACTGATGGTAAAAATTCAACAAGCCATTGCCCAGTGTGGTCAAACGATTGAAAAAATCAAAGAATGTATGAGGATTGAGGCACCAGAACGCAGATCCGGACAGCGTGAGCATATCACCGCGTTGATGCACCATCTTGCCGAAATCCGCACATTGAGTATGATGGGGAAACTTGAACTGTCGGATGAAATGATTAGCAACATTGCATCGCTTAACCACAAATTGTCCAATATACT
>ODAI013054218.1_pt1 | contig 161083 bp, 162 predicted proteins | sample 1539321 | NCBI WGS metagenome assembly ODAI01 (sample SAMN02144231, study PRJEB22623) | gut metagenome | biome: sheep rumen | host: Ovis aries | place: New Zealand | reverse complement strand
CTCATACCGGGCATACATGGTTTGAGAAGTGCCCAGAAGCTGGGCGATCTGTTCCTGGGTCAAATCGTGGTCTTCCCGCAGGTTTCGCAGGCGCTGCATATAGGACGGCATTTTTCTCACCAACATTCTTTTTTCAAAAATGTTAGCATAGTAAAGATATTTACTATTGATTTTAGTAAATATCTTTACTATAATAGAGAAAGAACTTCACTTCGCCATTGAAATTGCTGCCCTCCGATGCTGTTCAGTCCGGAGGTTTGCCATATACCGCCGGATTCATCGGCCGGGCACCAAGGCCGCCCCCTTTCAGGTTTGCAGCAGCCGTTCTCCCATGGTTCTGCGCAAAAAGCGGTCTGCAATTTGCAAAACCGCCTCCGGAATATTCCGGGGCGGTTTTTTTGCATCCAACAGAAAACAACGGATAAGCTAGATATAATTCCGGTCGAAGGTAATAACGGTAAAATAGGTTTGCGGTTCCCCTTTCAGTTGTTTGTCAATTTCCTGTTTCAACTCGATATTTTTGCGTGTCTCTTCATGGGGGACCACGACATCAAAAATCAGGTTCGTGTGGGTCGGTCCCGGCACCATCCGAAAATCATGGACGGTCATCTTGTCATTGACGCCGCGCACGATTTCCACGATTTTTTTGCGCATCGCCTGCGTTTCCTCGCAGTCATCGGCGATGGGGTCATAGTGGAGGACAAACGGCATGTGCAGCATAGACTGCACATGTTTTTCCGCGTTATCAATCATGTCATGGGCCTGCATCACATCTATTGTGCGGGAAACTTCCACATGAGCGCTGCCCATGATCCGGCCGGGGCCGTAATCGTGCAGGACCAGGTCATGTACGCCGGTGATATCCGGATAACTTAAAATAATGTCGTATAGCTCATGCACCAACTCCGGATCCGGCTTCTGCCCCAAAATCGGGCTGATGGTTTCTTTGGCAAGTCCATAGCCGGAATAGAGAATAAAACCGCCGACCATCAAACCCAAAAATCCGTCGATCGGGAAGGGAAGGAAACGCGCGATGATGATGCCCAGCGTGGTGGCGCCAGTGGAAATGCAGTCGTTCAGGCTGTCCTGCGCCGCGGCACGCAGTGTTCCCGAGTCTATCTTTTTGTCGAGTTTCCGGTTGAACATGCTCATCCACAGCTTCACCAGGATGGACAGCAGCAATCCGGCGATCACGAACAAGCTGAACTCTACCGGTTCCGGATGGATGATTTTTTCCACGGAGCTTTTCACGACGTCGAAGCCCACTAGAAATACAAAAAAGGTGATGACCATGCCGCTGATATACTCGATGCGTCCATGGCCGAAAGGATGGTCTTCATCCGCCGGCGCGGCAGCCGCCTTAAAGCCGATAAAGGTCACCACCCCGCTGCCCACATCGGAGAGGTTGTTGAATGCGTCGCCGGTGATGGCGATCGAGTTGGAAATCAGTCCCAAAATAAATTTTGCCGCGAACAAAAACAGGTTGCAAACGATTGCCACCCAGCTGCTGAGCATGCCGTAGCGTTCCCGTACCTTGGGTGAATCGGTTTTATCCGCATCTTTTATAAAAAGCCTTACCAAAAGATTCGTCATATCTTTCCGCCTTTCTACATTGTCATTTCCGCCTTGCCGCGTCTATCAAAAAATAATTGTACCTCTGCGATTCGAGTTGGTCAAGGGTATCCCATTGTGCGCGGCGCAAAAAAACGACAAATAAAAAGCCCGCCATAAGGCGGGCTTTTCTGAAAATTTTGTTACTTTTTATGAATTTCACAGATGCGAGAGGCAATGCTGGTCAGGATCTCGATATTTTTCTCCATAGCCTGAACGCAGACATACTCGTATTTGCCATGAGCGCTGTGGCTGCCGGCACCCAAATTGGGGCAAGGCAATCCCATAAAGGACAGGCGGGCACCATCGGTACCGCCGCGCACCGGGCCGCTGATGACTTTTACGCCAACGTTTTCAATCGCCTCTTTGGCGGCATCCACAATGTACATATTGTTGAGGATCTGCTCTTTCATATTGCGGTAGGAATCTGTAATGGTAACCGTAACCGTATCCGCGCCGTATTTGTCGTTGAGGTAGGCGGCAATTTTTCGGAACGTTTCTTTTTTCTTCTCCAGCTTGGCGGAATCGTGATCCCGCAGGATATAGGACATATCCGCATTTTCCACGTTTCCTTTCATGGAATTCAAGTGGTTAAAGCCCTCATGCCCCTCGGTATAAGCGGGATTTTCAAACACCGGCAGCATCCCCTGGAATTCCATGGCCACCAGCACCGCACTGACCATTTTGCCTTTGGCGGAACCCGGATGGACGCTCTGGCCATTGATATGTACCTTTGCGGAAGAAGCGTTGAAATTGTCGTACTCCAAGCTTCCAATGGTACCGCCGTCCACCGTATAGGCAAACTGGGCACCGAATTTTTCCACATTGAAGTGATCCACACCGGTGCCAACCTCTTCATCGGGAGTAAAACCAATTTTGATGGTGCCATGCTTTACTTCCGGATGCTCCAGCAGGTATTCCACCATACCGACAATCGCAGTAATACCTGCCTTATTGTCCGCGCCCAGCAGGGTCGTCCCATCGGTCGTGATCAGGTCCTTTCCCTGATACATAAGCATCTTGGGGAAGTTTTTGGGGCTGAGCACAATCCCCAACTCTTTGTTGAGTACAATATCGCCGCCGTCATAGTTTTTGATCAGCTGCGGTTTGATATCGTTGCCGGGCATATCGGGAGAAGTATCCATATGAGAAATAAAGCCGAATACCGGAACGTCAAAATCCACATTGGATGGCAGCGTACCGGTCACATAGCCAAATTCATCCATCTCCGCGTCAGCAATGCCGATGCCTTTGAGCTCTTCTACCAGGTATTGCGCAAGCACTTTTTGTTTCGCCGTACTGGGGAAACAGTCTGCGCCGGGTGCGGACTGGGTATCAAAGCTGACATACTTTAAAAATCTGTCTAAAACCGGGGTCATAGAAAATCCTCCTTGCGATAAGTAATATTCTTGTCCTTAGTATACCATTTATTGGGAGCTAAAAAAACCCCGGTTGTCAAATTTTCTTTTCCGTCGTATGATAGGGGTTAGAAAACAGAAGGAGATTGCCGCATATGAAAAAAAAGACATCAGGCCCCGCCCAACGGCCCCGAGGCCAATCGGTTAAAAAAACGATCGTCATCAACTGCTTTACAGGAGAAGAGCGGGAGGTCGACCGCCGTAAGATCAAAATCGTCGACGGAATGGAAATCGGAAACACCCGCGTAGAGCTGGATAATGGTGTTAAGCTGGCGGTTGTGGGCGATGGAAAATATCACACCCTGGGCAAGCCAAAAGAACGCTGGGCGGAAGTTGCCGAAGTTCGGGTCCTGCCCGACGGCGAATACGGGGACGGCGAACTGCTGGGATGGACGCCTCTGTTTTTTGCCGGCAGACAGGATGGCGCGCCCGGTGCCGGAAAACCCGACCCAAACAAGCACGACCAAACATCTTCTCAGAAACCACAGCCTTCCAAAGAAAATGCGGCAGATGTCCCCGCAGGCGGGACCCGCGCCGGACAAAGCGCACGGCTGCCGTTCCGTTCGCGAAAAGGGGCGGATCCCTCTTCGTCTTCCGTTCGTCCGGCCAAAACCGGTGGAAAGCTCCCGCCCCGCCCCAAACAGCCGAAAGGCCGTTCATCCGACAAAAAAGCGGCAAAATAACATTTGAAAGCTTTTCCCGCGTAAAAAAGGGACGGAATTCATTCCGTCCCTTTTTGTCATGCTTTGCGAAAAGCGATTAGCCCCATATACTCGGTACTCTGGAAGAACTATCGTCTGTGGCCGGATCGGTCTCGCCGGGATCCGGGTTCTCCGGGTCAGTCTCTCCGGGGTCCGGATTCTCCGGCCCGGACGGCTCCGACACAGACGGGGCTTCCCCGCTGGAAGAAGGAGCATCCGGTTGTTGCTCCGGAGCAGAGCTTGCGCCCGGCGTGACAGTAATGGTCAAGGTCACCGCGCCGGAGCCATCGGAAAAGCTGCCCCGGATTTGAACGGTTCCCGCCTTCACGCCCTGGATCACCAGGTCGCTGCCATCAACCGAGAGATTGATCTGGCCGTCACCGGCGGCAATGGTCCAAACAACATCCTCGCTATTTGAAGAACTGAATTCAATGTAAACGCGCTTGCCAACGGCGATCTCAGCCTCGTTCGTTGCCAGCTCTATGGTTCCGCCCTTGGATACCGTTACGCTGTAGTAGGCTACAAACTCTCCGTTTACACTGTCATACAACGTTGCTTTGATTTGGGTTTTTCCCTCTTTTACGCCTGTTACCTTTCCGGTATTGTCCACCGTCGCAACACGCTCATCGCTGCTGGACCAGGATACGGTCCGCATGGTGGCGTTCTCCGGCGCGATCACCGCCTGCAGCTGCACGCTTTTTTTCGGCGCCACGATGGAGGGGCCTGAAATACTCAGCCCTGTTACCGGGATGTAGGTTCCCACTTTCACGGTAATCGAAGCGGACACCCCATTGGCTGTTGTGGCGGTAATAACCGCGGAACCGATCTTTTTGCCGGTGACAACGCCATCTAAAACAGAGGCCACCGCCGGATCACTGGTCGTCCATATAAGCCCTTCTTTGCTGGCGCCTTCCGGCTCAACAACCAAAAGCGAAATCAAATCGATATTTCCGTCTACCGGAATCCCAACGCTTTCATTGGAAAAATGCATCGCCGTGATGGCGCCCGCGCCTACGGTGATGGTCGCGGAAGCCGTGTAACCGCTTTCCTCCGTCGTAACGGTAATAACTGCCACACCTGTTTTATGCGCGGTCACATTTCCGTATTGGTCCACGCTGGCCACTGCTGAATCGGAGGAAGACCAACTCACATTGCGGTTCACAGCCGTGTTGGGCAGCACAGTAGCGGTCAGAGACGCCGTTTCTCCCGGCTTCAGCGACAGATTTTCCGGAGACAGGGAAACGCCGGCCACCAGCGCCGCGATTTTTTTGGCTTCATACCAGGCTTTTGGCATGACCGGGTTCGGGTTTACATAAGAAGCGGAAGTATCCACCGTCTCTGACTCGCCCTCCCGCACGCGGCGGGCCACAATGGCAAAACGGGCTTCTTTGAAGTCATACGTGCAGGTGGAAAGAGTGATCAGTTGGTCGCCAGGCTGGATGTCCACGCCGGTGACGATCAGCGAACGGGACAGGACCTCGTTGGCAAATGCCATCAACTCTTCATCCGTTTCCGCCTCGATAAAGTTATGATATTCAAAGTTCGGGGCATGCTCCGGCAAGGTAGACGCGATGAACATACCGACGATCTTATATTTTCCCTCTTCATACAGGCTGTCGAAATTAATGACCGGATGCTGTTTGTAATAGTCCAGGCTCTGATAATTAATCAGTTCGCCAAACATCTGGCCGTCTTTCATATTATGGCTGTAAATCGGGATATTGGTACTTGGCTTTTCGATATCCACACGGCAGTCAGCAAAGGGAATGCCGTATTTATTATCCGCTTTGGAGAAATCCTTGTGCAGATAGTAATCGTTGTCGTCGGTCTGCACTACAGGGTAATTCACTTGCGTCCCATCAATGGACAGCCAGCCGACGATATCTTCATTCATCTCCCACAAGGAAGCAAACTTGGTCAAATAGGCCCTCGGATAGTTCTCGCTCACCTCGCCGTTTCCCAGCAGGTCGGCTACGCCGTTGTAAAATTTGGCATTGTGGTCCGACTGTCCGTAATAACTAATCAAGTAGGAGCAGGAGCCAATAAAGACAATGATCGCTACATCAAAAATAATTTTTCGGATCTTGTCCGACGTGCTGTCCTTTTTAGTTGGCACCATCATGCGCAGGATTTTTTTGTACCAGGGAATCTTTCTTTTTCTCCTGGGAGATGTGGAAACGCCCGCCAGTTCCGCGGAAGACGCCGCCGATCTCACGGTCGTCTCTTTCGTTTTTTTGTATGGTTTTCTATTATTTGGAAGCATGTTCTGCGTCCCCTTCGTTATAGATTACCTTGTGCTTTCACACAAGTCCCGCATAATAAGTACCTGCCAAAAAGCAATTTATTGCAGAAGTTATTGGATTTTCACCGTTTTGTCATCATTTTTTCATGACTACAGCGCATCTTTTACTATTGTAGCATCAACCGAAAAAAAAGCCAAGAAAAATCCAAAAATTCATTTTATTTGCGCATGGACAGATCTTTTTTGCGGCAGAAAGAAGCTGCCGGCAGAAGAAACTGCCGGCAGCGCAGCGCCATTTTTTGTTATTTCGCTTCCTCTTCGCAGTATTCCACGATTTTTTGGCATGCTTCGGTAAGATATTCCGCTTGTGCATGTTCAATCTTACCCTCATCGCACAGCTGAGCCAGTTGCGGGTCGATAGGCATCTTCGCCAAGACAGGCAGGTTAAACTCTTCGCCGATCCGATCGATATGACTATCCCCGAAAATTTTGATCTGCTTGTGGCAGTCCGGACATTCCACATAGCTCATGTTTTCCACCAGGCCGATTACATTGACCTGCATGGCGTTGGCCATGTTCAGCGCCTTTTCCACCACCATGCCGACCAGTTCCTGCGGAGACGCTACAACAACGACCCCGTCTACCGGGATGGACTGGAACACCGTGATTGGCACGTCGCCGGTCCCTGGAGGCATGTCCACAAACAAAAAGTCGATATCGTTCCAGATCACATCGGTCCAGAACTGCTTCACTACGCCTGCGATCATCGGGCCGCGCCAAATAACCGGAGCAGTTTCCTCCTCCAGCAGCATATTGGCGGAAATCACATGGATACCCGTTTGCGTTTCGGCGGGGTAAATGCCCGCCTCGTCGGACATAGCGCGGTCATGTACACCGAACGCGCGGGGGATCGACGGGCCGGTGATGTCCGAATCCAGAATGCCCACCCGGTATCCCAGGCGGCTCATGGAAACCGCCAGCAAAGAAGTAACAAGAGATTTACCCACGCCACCTTTGCCGCTGGCTACCGCGATGACTTTGCGCACCGAGCTCATCTCATGCGGCGCCTCTAAGAAATCTTTCAGGCTCTTCGTCTTGGAGGGACAATTTTCTCCGCAACTACTGCAGTCATGGGTGCAATTTTCCGGAACTTCCCGGGAAGAACACTCCTCCTGACAGGAAGAGCAGTCGTGATTACAATTTTCAGCCAAACCATTCAACTCCTAATCAAACATTTTATCTTTTCTTATTGTATCTCGCTACTGACAGGCTGTCAACTAATCCTCGAACAACCCCTTTTTCAGTACTTCTCCCTCTTCCATCAACACCTGTCCTTTGGCCACTACCGTTTGAATTTCCATCTCCGGGCCAATTACGACCAAATCCGCATCGCTGTCCGGTGCCAGGCAGCCTTTGCGCGGATAAATTTCCAGCGCCTGCGCCACATTCCGGGTCACAAAGCAAAGCGCCCTCTCCAAAGGCATCCCATTTCTCACAAGGGACTTTATCTGGCCGAACAGGCTGGTCATTTTTGCATAAGTAATGCCGATCAGCTCTTTATTCGGACCCCATTTGGGCATACTCCCGTTGGAGTCGGAACTGATGGTCAAATGGTCCTCGGGAATGCCGCGGGCCAGCACATCCAGGATCTCCTGAGATTTCGGATCGGCATCCTCATTGCTGGTGTAATCCGCATAGCCGCCCAATGCGGTGAATTCGACCACATCGTCCTCCAATATTTTGCGCATATGGGTGGGGCGGAAATGCTTAATGGGGATGTCGGTGGTCTTGACAATATCGATAATCATTTTTAACCCCTGGCGCCCCACGCCGGTGTGCATATGGACCACGCCGGGCTTTTTACTCAAAAGGCCGGCGATTCTGGCCTCACTTGCCAGCTTAATCATTTCCTCCTTGGTCAGGTTGGAACTGCGGTGGTCGGAGATGGCCACCTTGACGCCGATGACCTCCTGCAAAAACATAATGTCATCTCCCACCGACCCGGTCAGGGTAGGCGATGGGATCTCATACGCGCCGGTCAGGCAATAGGCTGTAATTCCCTCTTCGTTGAGCGCTTTGGTTTTGGCAATGAGATTCTGCACGCTGCGGGTGCGGGAGTCCGTTCCTAAAAGGCCCACAAGGGTGGTAACGCCGGCTTTTACGCTGTCGGAAAAGCGAAGTTCCGGCACACGGCTGGTAAATCCGCTCTCGCCGCCGCCTCCGGTGATGTGGACATGCTGGTCAATGAGTCCCGGAATCACACGCCGGCCGGCAGCATCGATGATGCGGCAGCCCTCCGGCAGCGCCGTGATCTGCGGCTCTATGGCAATCACTTTGTCATTGCAGATCAGGATATCCCTTTTTCCCAGATGATCCGGGCTGTAAAGATCCGCGTTTTTTACACACACAAACATACTGTTGTCCTCCCTTTTTACTGTAACCCGCCAAAGTTGCTGAACGGCCACAGAGTAAATCTGGCCCTGGCTTTAATATTTTCCGCCGGGATAAACGGTTCCTCCCAATAGCGGGCATCCTCGGACCCAGCCCGGTTGTCGCCTAAAAACAGGTAATACCCCTCCGGTATTTCAAATTCCATCTCTGCTCCGCCTTCGGGGTACACGACATACGGTTCCTCCAGCGGCTGCCCGTCCACAACGACGCTGCCATCCTCCCGGATCGTCACCGTCTCGCCGGGCAGGCCGACCAGGCGCTTGATGAGGGTTTTTCCCAGTTCATCCGATTCAAAAACCAGGATCTGCCCCCGCTCGACATTTTCCACATTGTGGACATAGGTGCAAAACAACACGCTTTTTTTCTGGATCGTTGGCAGCATGGAGCCAGACGGCACCATCACCAGCATGAATACAACTTTCAGCAAAAATATGATAACCAGGACCTCTGCCCCCAAGGGAAAGATCCACTCTTTTAAAATTTTTTTCCAAACGCTCACTTGTTCGCACCCGCCCTTTCTCCGCCGCACGCTGACTCCGGCGCGGCAGCAGTTTTCTTTTTCTTTCGAATCCAAAAGTCCCACACGCCTGCAAAGCATCGCGCAAAACAGGGACTTTTCCTCCTCGCGCCAAACTTTGCCAACAGCCACCATTATACACTCTTTTTTTCTGCTGTACAAGAAAAGAGCCCAGAAAAACATACAAGAAAAAGGATTCGCGGAAAATGAATCCGCAAATCCTTTTGCTGCCGGAACGACCTTATTTTTTCAGCGCGATCGCTTCGATCTCTACCAGGCCGCCCATGGGAAGCGCGCCTACCGCGAAGCAGCTTCTGGCCGGACAATCGGTTTTAAAGTAAGTCGCATAAATCGAGTTGACCGACGCAAAATCGCTCATGTTCTGCAGATAAACGGTGGTTTTCAGTACCGTATCGTAATCCGCGCCGCCCTCTTTGAGCACCTCGCCCAGGTTTTTCAGCGCCTGCATGGTCTGCTCTTCTACCGACTGGCCCGCCAGTTTGCCGGTAGCAGGATTGATTCCCAGCTGGCCGGAAGTAAACACCAGGTTGTCACAGCTGGTTCCCTGAGAGTAAGGGCCAATCGCGCCGGGGGCTTTATTCGTCGCAATAATCTGTTTCATCGCACAAACATCCTTTCTGTTTTTATATGTCTTCATAACATATAGCGCAAAATTTACCTTTTTATCTTATCCTTTTCCCCGTATGATGTCAAGAAAAGAAAGGTTTTCGTCACTATTCCACCGGCAGGTACAGCGCCACATAATCCAAAGGGTTCGGCTGGCTGTAGTCAGTAAAAATCCAGAGGCCATAAATTTCTTCTTTCACCGAAAGCCCCTGCGCATCTGCGTATTCCAGCGCAGGGGCGAGCATCTGCTCCATCCGAATGCCCCAGGGGGAGCGCAGCACCGTATAAACGGCTTTCGGCGCACTCACCAACCGTCCGTTCTCCGAAATCCCGCTTTTCTTTTCTTCCGGCAAAAGCGCTGCCGTAAACAGGTGAGTCATTTCCCATCCGGTTTCTCCCCGGGCTGCAACAAATCCTGCTTCAACCAAAGACCCCACAAGCTGTGAAGGCGGCCGGCGCTCCTGTTCCACCATATTGTTAAAATAGGCCTGGCTGTCTGCCGGCGACTCATGAAACAAAACCATTGGCGGCATAGGGCACACCTGGAACACGCCCAGATTTTCTTCCATGATCCGATAATCCTCTATTGTCGCCCGGATCCGTCCCAGCAAAGCCTGCTGCTCCCGGATTTTCTCCTGCACCTGGCGTTCCTTTTGCTCCAGCAGGATTTTCACATCCCGGTGCTGGTAGGAATTCATAATGTTCCGCACTTCTTCCACCGGAATATCCATGCTGCGGTAAAACAGTACGTCCAACAGCGCATAGATATCCGCCGGCGTAAAATACCGGTACCCGTTTACCGGGTCTTTTTTGGAATAGACGATCCCCATTTTCTCGTAGTATCGGATCGTATCGGTCGAAACGCCCAGGATATTGGCCACTTCTCCGATTTTGTAGCTTTTGCGCATCTTGTGTTTCCTCTTTCTTTTCTCAGCGCTGTGGCGCCTTTCGCGCCGCCTGCAGCACAGCATACAACGCGTGATTTTCTGCCAGATGCCGTACCCTCTCCCGCTCATTGCCGCTTCCTCTGGCCAAATGCAGCTGCACCGTCTGTTCATACCACGGGCTGGATACCGATACAAAAACCAATCCCACCGGTTTTCCTTCCGACGGGTCCGGCCCCGCTACACCGGTGACCGATACGCCGATATCAGCACCGGTCCGGATTCTGACCCCCTGGGCCATCTCCAGCGCTGTCCTCTCAGAAACCGCGCCGTAATTTTGAAGCGTTCGCTCCTTTACGCCCAAAAGTTCCGCTTTCATCCGGTTGGTGTAGGTACAGATTCCCGCCTGCAGCACCTGCGACGCGCCGGGCACTTCGGTAATCCGCTTTGCCACACCGCCGCCGGTGCAGGACTCCGCAGTGGATACGGTCAGACCCTTTTGACGAAGCGCTGTTACCGCCGCATTCTGCAATGTCCCCACGTCCACACCGTAAACGTAGGGACCCATGCGTTTTTGGATTTCTTCTACTGCCGGGGCCAACAATTTCTTTGCCTCCTGTTCATTCTTCGCGGCAGCAGTCACCCGCAAAAGCACCTCGCCTGTTTTGGCATAAGGCGCAACAGTCGGGTTGTGGGAGGACTCCATCAGTTCCCGCAGCTGCTCTTCCGCCGCCGACTCCCCAATTCCAAACAAATGCACCGTTCGAGAAAGAAAAGTCTGACCGGTTTTTCCTTCCAGATAAGGCCGTACCTGATTGCAGAACATCGGCTCCATTTCACTGGGTGGGCCCGGCAGCAGCACAATGACTTTTTCTCCGGATTCCATGGCGGCACCTGGCGCGGTGCCGTTTTCATTCTGGAACACTACAGCCCCCTCCGGCATCATGGCCTGCTTTCGGTTGTTTTCGCTCATCACCCGGCCGGTGCGCGCGAAGTATGCCTCCATCCGGTCATACGCCTGCTGGTTCCATACCAGCTTTTTGCCCAGTGCCTCGGTGGCCGTTTCCTTGGTGATGTCATCGTAAGTAGGTCCCAGCCCGCCGGTCATGACCAGCAAATCACTGCGGGAAAGGGCCAGTTCCACCGCCTCGCGCAGCCGACCTCCATTGTCGCCCACCACCGTCTGATGGTATACTCCAATGCCCAGCGCCGCCAATTCCCGGGCCAAAAAAGCCGCGTTGGTATTGATAATATCGCCGAGCAAAAGCTCGGTGCCGACACACAAAATTTCTCCTGTCATATTTTCCGCCTTCTGCTTTGTTTTTTTCTAATGGTACCGCTCCCGGACAAAAAAAGCAAGAGAAACGCTTTATTGTCTTGCTACAGCAAAGCAAAAGGAATAAAATGAAACCGTTATCCCATTGCCAAAACCTAAAAGGAGGAGACCCGGATGGAACAGATGAACAAGCAGCAAGTGTTGCAATGCCTTCCCATGAAAGAATGTATCCGCTTGATGCGTACAACACTGCAGGACTACGCGCAGGGCAAGAGCCGGCAATATCTGCGTACCGTTACCCCCTTGCCGGAAAACAAACTGCTTGGCTTTATGCCCGCATCTTTGGGGGACCACGATTATTTCGGCGCCAAGGTCATCACTGTTTTTCCCGGCAATCATCAGGCGGGACTTCCCTCCCATCAGGGCAGCGTGCTGCTGTTCGACGCGGAACACGGGTCCCTGCATTTTATGGCGGACGGTGACGCTATCACACAAATTCGCACCGGCGCGGTCAGCGCCGTGGCAACCGACCTTCTGGCCCGGCCCGACGCCCAGCGGCTTGCTCTTCTCGGCGCGGGAGCGCAGGGCCGCTCCCATCTGGAAGCGATCTCTTTGATCCGGCAGCTGCGGGATGTCACTGTCTGGGAAGCGTGTTTGGAAAATGCCTGCCGTTTCGCGGACGAGATGTCAAAAACGGTAAGCTGTCCCATCCGGGTTTGCTCCACCGCTGAAGAAGCTGTGAAAAACGCGGACATCATCTGTACGCTGACCCCCTCCCCCACGCCGATTCTGGAAAGCGGCTGGGTGAAACCCGGCGCTCACATCAACGCGGTAGGCGCCTGTTCCGCGTCTGCCCGGGAATTGGACTCCGCCTTGGTCGCCCGCTGCCTCCTGTACGGGGACAGCATCGAATCGGTGGAAAAGGAGAGCGGCGATTACCTCATTCCCCTGTCGGAGGGCGCGATTCGAAAGGGGCATCTGCTTGGCACCATCGGGCAGCTTTTGTGCGGTGAAATCGCCGGGCGCGCATCCGCGGCAGATATCACTTTATTCGACGCTCTGGGGCTTGCGATAGAAGATGTCGCCTGCGCCAAATATCTCTATCTTGCGGGAAAGGAAGAAAAATAGCATGAAAAAAATTGGATTGATCGGCGGACTCAGCTGGCAGTCCACCGTAGAATATTACCGGGTCATCAACGAGGAATCCAACCGCCGGCTGGGCGGACTGGGTACGGCTGAGTGCATTCTTTATTCGGTAAACCTGGCCGAAAAGCTGGGGCGGATGACCCGCGGCGAGGAAAAACAGCTGGGGGAAGAATTTCTGGATGTCAGCAAAAAGCTGGTTTCCGCCGGGGCTGATATGATCCTCTTGTGTACCAACACCATGCACGCTGTTTATGATGTGCTTGCTGACAGACTTTCGGTCCCGGTCATCCACATTGCCGACGCCACCGCCGCGGCGATCAAAAAACAGGGCCTTACCAAAGTGGCGTTATTGGGTACTCCTTTCACCATGACCCAGCCTTTTTACAAAGACCGCCTGAAAAAGCTTCATGGTATCGATGTGGTCATCCCCACGAAAGAACAGGGGGAAGAAATTTACCGGGTCATCAATGAAGAATTGACCTTTCATATTTTAAAAGAGGAATCCCGCCGCTATTTTCTGGATGTGATTGATTCCTTGCGGGCACAGGGCGCCCAGGGGGCGATCCTCGGGTGTACGGAAATTCCGCTTCTGATCCAGCAGGAGCATACGGCCCTGCCGGTATTCGACACCACTGTTCTGCACGCCATGGCGGCGGTGGACGCTGCGTTTGCTTAAAATCCAGCCGCAGGCACGGGGAAAGAAAATTTTAGCGAAGAAATGATTTCAGCTTTTCCTAAAAGCAAAAAAAGACGGCCCGAAGGCCGTCTTTTTTTGCTTAGGGCAATATTGCAATGGGAGGTAAGAAGATATCACAGGGAAGACGTTTTTTGTGCGGTTGACTTTCCCTCATCTGAACGACATTGGCAGCTACCGGAACATCCGGAGCAGCCGCCTGGGCAGCCCCCGCTTTTCACGCTTTTCCGAACAGAAATCAGAGCCATCACAACCGCTGCGGCTAAAATACCCAATATAATCCATGTGCCCATTATCAGTGCTCCTTTCTATCTTGCTTCTCCGGTCAGAAATTCTATTTTACGCTGGCTTTTGCCGCTTCAATCGAACTGGCGGATTTTGTTTCGCCCACATATCCTTTGCGGACCAAAAGCCAGATATAAACGACCAGCAGCACCAGCGCTGCGAGCGTACCGATTCCAAAGCTGCCACCGCCGAACAGCAGGCCCAACTGGTAAACAATCAATGCGATGGTATAAGCGAACACCGTCTGATATCCAATGGCGAACCAAGTCCATTTTGCATTGTTCATTTCGCGTTTGATTGCGCCAATGGCCGCAAAACAGGGGGCGCACAGCAGATTAAAGATCAGGAAAGAATAAGCAGACAGGGCTGTGAAATGCTGGGCAATGGGCCCCAGTTCATTGAACGCACCCTCTTCTACCAGTTCCAGCGCATCGCCGGCAACGCCATAGAGTACTCCGAACACGCCTACTACTTCTTCCTTGGCCACCAGTCCGAGAACACTCGCTACCGTTGACTGCCAGTTTCCAAAGCCCAAGGGCGAGAAGATTGGAGCCACAAAACCGCCGATAGCAGCTAGAATCGAGGCGTCCATATCCTCGACCATGCCAAAGGAGCCGTCTACAAAGCCGAAACTCTTGGTAAACCACACGAAAATGCTTGCCAGAAGAATAATCGTACCTGCTTTTTTAATAAAGGACCAACCGCGCTCCCAGGTGCCGCGCAGAATATTGATCGCCGTCGGCGCGTGATAAGCGGGAAGTTCCATAACAAACGGGGCCGGTTCGCCCGCAAACATTTTGGTTTTCTTTAAGAGGATACCGGAAATCACGATTGCCGCCACACCAATAAAATAAGCGGAAGGCGCCACCCACCATGCGCCGCCGAACAAAGCGCCGGCAATTAAGCCGACGATCGGCATCTTTGCCCCGCAGGGGATAAAAGTCGTGGTCATGATCGTCATTTTTCGGTCGCGATCCTGCTCAATAGTTCGGGAGGCCATAACGCCGGGTACGCCGCAGCCGGTGCCGATCAGCATCGGAATAAAGGATTTACCGGACAGTCCAAAGCGGCGGAAAATCCGGTCCATGATAAAGGCGACACGCGCCATATAGCCGCAGTCTTCCAGCAGACACAGCAGCAGGAAAAGCACCAGCATCTGGGGGACAAATCCCAGCACTGCGCCAACACCGCCGACAATACCTTCCACAACCAATCCTACCAGCCAGTCCGCCGTTCCAATCCCGGTGAGGAAACTTTCCACCGCGGGGCTGATCCACTCGCCGAACAATGTATCGTTGGTAAAATCCGTAACAATCGTGCCGACTGTAGTCCATGAAATATAATACACCAGCGTCATGACCACGGCGAAAATCGGCAGAGCCAGCCATCGGTTGGTCACAATCCGGTCGATTTTGTCCGAAGGGGACATGCCAGTTTTCTTTTTCTGCACGCAGATTTTAACCAGTTTTGAGAGATAGGAATAGCGTCCATTGGTGATGATGCTTTCCGCGTCGTCGTCCTCTTTCTTCTCCAGATCGGATATGATCTGCTCCAATCTCAGCTGCACGTTCGAGGGCAGCGAAAGAGACTCCAGTATTTTTTCGTCCCGCTCAAACAGCTTCACGGCAAACCAGCGGGCATTTTCCGGCGGGACCAGCCCTTCTGTCAGCGATTCAATTTCCGACAACGCTTTTTCCACCAAATCGTCAAAGGTGTGTTTGGGACGAAATCCGCCGCCAGACTGCGCCACTGCAATCGCCTTCTCTGCCGCCTGCATACATCCTTCGCCTTTGACAGCCGACGTTTCAATCACCGGGCACCCCAATGTGTCAGAGAGGGTATCAATATCAATGCGATCTCCGTTTTTCCGGACAATGTCCATCATATTCAACGCGATGACCACTGGAATCCCCATTTCCGTCAGCTGGGTCGTCAGATACAGGTTGCGCTCAATATTGGACCCGTCTACCAGATTCAAAATCACATCAGGTTTTTCCTGGATGAGGTAATTTCTGGTTACAACCTCCTCCAACGTATAGGGGGACAAAGAATAAATGCCGGGCAGGTCGGTAATAATAACATCTTTATGTCCCTTCAGCCTGCCTTCTTTCTTTTCTACCGTAACGCCAGGCCAGTTACCGACGAATTGGTTGGAGCCGGTCAGGTCATTAAACATGGTCGTTTTGCCGCAGTTTGGATTGCCTGCAAGCGCGATTTTAATCGCCATACTCTTTAAACTCCTTTCATCGCTGGAATGCGGATTTAGCCGTTTCGAAGCATTAGTTAGTTTAAGCTAACTAATGCTTCGAAAAAAACGCGGGCCTTTGCCTGCGCTTATTCTACCTGAATATTTTCCGCATCTCCTTTGCGAATAGACAATTCATAACCTCTGACCGTGATTTCCACCGGATCCCCCAGCGGTGCGACCTTTCGCACAAAAACCGAAGTTCCTTTGGTGATTCCCATGTCCATGATCCGGCGCTTAAGAGCGCCTTCTCCGGCAAGGCGGACAACCGTGACCGTTTCGCCGCATTTGGTCTCTTTGAGTGTTTTCATAACATCCCTTCTTTCTCTGAAAAACCGCTGCAAAGCAGCGTTCTAAATCATAATTCGATTGGCCATGCCCTTACTCAGCGCGATTCTGGCATCCTTTACGTTGACAATCAGATTTCCGCTGATTTCCGATATTACCTGAACTTCCCCGCCTTCTACAAATCCAAGGCTCTCCAAAAAGCGTTTGGTTTCATCCTTTCCCTGAATCCGTTTCACTGTGTTGATCTCACCAGATGCAGCCATTGTTAACGGCATATCCATTGCTCCTCCCTATTGCATATCAAAATCTGCATAAAAGCTATTTAGTTAGTTATTGCTAACTCTTCTCGCAAACACAGTTTACTATTGCTAACTCTATTTGTCAATGGCTTTTAAAAAATTTTTTGAATCAAAAAACGGCACTGCCCATGATTTTTGTAAAAGCACAAGGCAGTGCCGGCCAATTGCGGCGTATAGAATAAACTTTTTTCTATTCGCTTTTTAGATTCCCATCAGGCGTTCGGCTAAAAACACCACGGCAACCGCACCCAGCGCCACGGTCAGGAGGCTTTTCCCCCGGTAAGCAAGCAATACCGCCGCCGCCAGCCCCAAAGCCGCAGAAACCAGGGAAGATGTGGCGAAAAAGATGTCCGGAATGGTCATCGCCGCCAGCACCGCATACGGTACATAGGCCAGGAAAGAACGGATAAACCGGTTTTCGATTTTTTTTGAAAAACAGTCACCGGCAGCATGCGAAGAAGATAGGTCACGCCTGCCATAATGGCCACTGACAACAGCACCCGCTCCATGTCCAATTCCATTACGCATCCTCCTTTTCTACCGGATAACGTATCGCTGCCCAGGCAGACGCCGCCGTCGCACAGAGTATAATGACCCAACCGGATGACAGTTTGGACAGAACCGGTACAAATCGGAACACACAGCTGATCGCAGCCGAAACACACACGGTAAACAGGACCGGGCGCAGCTTTCGCATCGGCGGTACGATAATGGCGACGAACATCCCGTAAATAGCGATATTCAGCGCACTGGCCGCACTGGCAGACAGCGCGCCAAAGGCGGTTGCCCCCAGCAGAGTCCCTGTCGCCCAGCCGATATAGGGCAGCGTAATCAGCCCCAATAAGTATTTGCCGCCCACAAAACCCGTTTGCTGCATGGCCACAGCAAAAATCTCATCGGTGTTGCCAAAAGCAAGCAGCGCCCGCTCCCACCACGGCATTTCGGGGTCCAGCTTCTGGGACAATGAGAAGCTCATCAGCATATAACGAAGATTGATGACCAGCGTGGTGACCGCCACTTCCAGGTATGCTCCTCCGGCCAAAACCAGTGCAGTACCTGCAAACTGCCCCGCCGACGTCAGGTTGGTCATAGAAATCAGCTGAATCACCCACAAAGGCAATCCACCTTTTGACGCCATCATACCAAATGTAAAAGAAACCGAAAGGTACCCCATACAGATGGGGATCCCGTCTTTCAGTCCTTTGAAAAAGGTCAACTTCTGCTGCATCACACATCCTTCTTTCGCAAAACACATTATACGGGACTTTTTTGCAAAAGACAACGGATTTCTCCGACCAATGCCAGACAGAAAAAAGCAGCGGCCGGGATTTTCCCTGTGCCGCTGCTTTTTTCTGTTTCCTACTCCCCATGCTGCCGATGCCAGGCTTTTTCCAGTTCACCGATCATTTGGTCCAAACGCGCTGTGTTCCGGTACCGAGCGGACAACTCCTCTTCACAGGGAAGTTCTCCCAACATCCGCTGGGCATAGCGCTGAAGCGCATCCAACAGCAAAGAATCCCCGCTCCATTCATCGCCTGTTCTGCGATCCATTGAAACGTTCGTCCCCCTTTAAAAGCGCCGCCAATTTACGCTTACCACGGTGCAGACGAACCCTGACATTTTCGGGGCTGGTCTGTACCAAATCGGCGATTTCACAGTCAGAATACTGGTAGTAAAACTTGAGCATCAGTACATCGGAATATTTTTTATCCAGCTGTCCGATATACTGCGCGATCGCTTCCACCGATTCTTTGGACGCCACCTCTTCGAAAGGCGTAAGCCCCTGCGCACAGTCTACCTGTTCAATTTCCTCAATGGGAACCGCCTGCTTTTTCTGCTGGTTATACATGGTAATTGCGACGTTTCTGGTAATAATAACTAGAAACGCCCGGGTTTTGTTACAATCAGGATCCTCGATCTTATGCAGATTATCCAGCACTTTCATAAAAGATTTTTGAACAGCGTCTTCCGCCAGCTGATAATCCCGCAGAATCCGCTCGGCCGTGTAAAGCATCACATTTTTGTGCAGAGCATACAGTCGCTCCAATTTCACGCTTTTTTCGTCGAATTCCATGTTTTTCCCCTCTGCAGCCTTTCTTAAAAAAATAGTGTCAAAAACAGGAGATTTTATTGCAATCTATCAAAAAAGTTTCAATTATTTTCCTTTTTCTTCTTATTTTAACAGATAACGACAGATGTAGGAATTTTTCTTCAAAAAATTCATAATCTTTTCAAATTTCTTTTCCGTTGCGCCGCCGAAATTTTCTGCTATACTAAAATACAGAATGACACAAAAGGAGACCATACATTGGAACTGACCAGCCGCATTTGTGAAAAACTAGCGGAGCAAACCGCACAAAAACTGTTTGAAAGCCGATATGAAAACGCGTCCGCCCAGCCGCGCCGCTATCTGGAAACCGTCCGCGGATTTGAAAAAGCCTTTGGCCTTGAGCGTGAGGCGGCGCTGTTCTCTTCTCCCGGCCGCTGCGAGATCATCGGCAATCACACCGATCACCAGATGGGCCGGGCGATTGCCGCCGCTGTTACGCTGGACATGGCCGCGGCAGCCTCTCCCAACGGCACCCACACGATTCGCATGGTTTCCGAAGGATATTCCGTTTCGGTGGTGGAGCTGGATGATCTGGCACCGCGCATACGGGAAGCCGGCACCCCATCCGCTTTGATCCGGGGCGTCGCCGCCGGCCTGACCCGTCTGGGTTTTTCTCCCGCCGGATTTGATGCGTATGTTTCCTCCCAATTGCCCTCCGGCGCCGGATTGTCATCCTCCGCTGCGTTTGAGTGCCTTATTGGCTCCATTCTGAATCTGTTTTTCTGCGGCGGACGCCTCTCTCCTGTTCAAATCGCGCAGGCCGGCCGTTTTGCCGAATCCGAATACTTCGGAAAACCCTGCGGCCTGATGGATCAGCTTGCCTGCGCCACCGGCGGATTCGCCGCAATGGATTTCGCCGATTTATCCGCCGTTCAGGTGCGCAAGCTTTCTTTCTCCCCGCAGCAGCATGGCTTATGCCTGTTTTCGGTCCATACCGGCGGCAGCCATGCGGATTTGACCAGCCAATACGCCGCGATTCCCGACGAGATGAAATCCGTTGCCGCCTTCTTCGGCCAGCCCGTTCTTCGGCAGGTGCCGGAAGATATGTTCTGGGCAAGGATCGGGGAGTTGCGCGGCCAGGTTTCTGACCGGGCAATCCTGCGCGCCATCCACTTTTTCAAAGAGGATCTGCGTGCCGCCGCATTATCCGAAGCGTTAGCTCAAAACGATATTCCCCGCATTCTGGCTCTTTTTTCCGCTTCCGGCCGTTCTTCGCAGCAGCTTCTGCAAAATGCCTGGCCGGACGGGGATTCTAAAGAGAGGGGGCTTTCCCTTGCCCTGGCGCTGTCCGGGTATCTTTTGCAGGATGAGGGCGCGTGCCGCATCCACGGAGGCGGATTTGCCGGAAGCATCCTGGCGCTGGTTCCGCAAAAAATGGCCGCCGCTTATCGGCAAAAGATGGAATCAGCCTTTGGCCTGGGTTCCTGCCGTCAGCTGTTTATCCGTCCTGTTGGCGCAGGGGAAATTTTGATCTGAGAGATGAAATTTCTCCCGCCGGCAAAGGGTTACTGTTACAAGCAATGTAAAAAGGAAGGGTTTTTCTGATGAAAATACTGGTCACCGGCGGCGCCGGATTTATCGGCAGCCACACCTGTGTCGAATTGCTGGACGCGGGATACGAAGTCGTCATTGCGGACAACCTCAGCAACGCCAAACCCCAAGCGGTACAGAACATTCAAGAAATCACCGGGAAGCCGGTTGCCTTCTACGAAACCGACCTGCGGGACAAAGAAGGAATGCGAAAAATTTTCGCCGACCATCAAATCGACGCGGTCATCCATTTCGCAGGATTGAAAGCAGTGCCGGAATCGGTGCACAAGCCGCTGGAGTATTATGAAAACAATCTGGGCAGCACGTTTGTTTTATGCCAGGTTATGGAAGAAGCCAGATGCCGGCGCATTGTGTTTTCCTCCTCCGCCACCGTTTACGGCATGAACAATCCTGTCCCGTTCAAAGAAGGAATGCCCACCTCCGCCACCAATCCATATGGCTACACAAAAGTCATGATTGAACAGATTCTGACCGACCTGGCTGCGGCAAACCCCGATTGGAGCGTCAGCCTTCTGCGGTATTTCAATCCCATCGGTGCCCATCCCAGCGGGCTTTTGGGCGAAGACCCCAATGGAATCCCCAACAATCTGCTGCCTTATGTATCCCAGGTAGCGGCGGGAATCCGGCCTGAGGTGGTGGTATACGGCAACGATTACGACACGCCCGATGGTACCGGCGTTCGGGATTACATCCATGTGGTGGACCTGGCGCAGGGGCATCTGGCCGCATTAAAGTATGTGCTGGAACACACGGGGGTAGAAGCGGTCAATCTCGGCACCGGCCGGGGCAGCAGCGTACTGGAAATCGTCTCGGCCTATTCCAAGGCCTGCGGGCGTCAGCTTCCATACCGTATCGCGCCTCGCCGCCCCGGCGATATCGCCACCTGCTATGCCGATACGGAAAAAGCGCGCCGTCTGTTCGGATGGGAGGCCAAGCGCGGCATCGACCAGATGTGCGCTGACAGCTGGCATTTTGCCCAAAGCCGCTATGGGGAAAAATAGTCTTTCTTCCGGCTTTCCAATCCTTTCGGGCAAAAGAGCAAATAAAATCATCCTTTCGCATTTTCGTGCAAAAGAAAAAGGGGCTGCTTTGCAGTCCCTTTTTTCCATTTTCTTTTTGATTATACAAAAATCATTTGACCTAACATGGCAATCAACGGCACCGTGGCAAGGCAGCCCACCGTCGTCACCGCCACGATGACCGACGCGTATTCCCCGTCCAAGCCGTAACGAGCCGACATCATGCTGGTGGCGATGGCTGACGGACACGCCCCGGCAATCAGGTTGACCATCACCAGCGTCGCCCCGTCTCCAATCCAGTGATGCAGGCCCAAGGCCCAGTATAACAGCATGGTCAGCAGAGGGATCAGCACCAAACGGGTCAGTGAGGTGTATAAAACGCCTCTTTCCCCAAACCGCTTCCAATCCACACCGGCAATGAAGAAACCGCACACCAGCATGGCCAAAGGCGTGTTCAGCGAAGAAATATAGTTGACCACCGGTCCGAAAGGCGAGGGGAGCGTAATGTTCAACACAAACAGCGGCACCGCTACCAAAGCGCTGAGTACCCCCGGATTCAGCAGCGCTTCTTTCCAGGACATCTGCCGGAACGAACCTTTCAGGATGCCTACCCCCACTGTCCAGGAAAGCACATGGAAAACCACTACGAACACAACAGCGAACACCGCATATTCCGCGCCAAAAATGCCGGTTACCAGTGGGATGCCGATAAAACCCACATTGCCGAAGCTGGCACCGTAGCGCTCAATCCGCCTGTTCTCCTCCTGCCCACGGGGGAGGAAAAGGAACCGCGCGGCCAAAATCGCCAAAAAAGAGGAAAAAACCGCAAGCGCCAGCGAAAAAAGCATTTCTTTCGCAATTTCCGGGCTGAACGGACGCTGCAGATTACTCAATAACAGACAAGGCGTCACGATCATCAAAAGAATGTTGCAGATGCGGTTGCACTCCTCTTTCTTCATACCGGTGGTTTTTGCGTAAACAAAGCCAATCAACATCAGCAAAAACATGATGAATACCTGCTGAAATACAATGGTGAACATAAACCGCACCTCCCGAATTTCTTCCGACATCAAACAAACGGTAGCTGACCTTTTTATTTTACCGGAAAAAAGAATCTTTTGCAACAAGAAGAAAAGCGCCCGACTCCTGTCCGGGCGCTTTTTATCATACGGCTAAGCCTCTTTATTTTTGCGTGCTGTTGTTCTGCAGTCCGGCGGAGGAAGTTGTTCCGGTATCCTCCATCAGCGTTACCGTCACTTCAAAAGTGCTTCCCTGAACGGTCTGCCCGCCATAGGAATAGCTGTAGCGGGAGCTGCCGTAAGAAGACCTGCTCGCTCTGAAAATCGTCATTTTCACCTGGTCACCCGGCGCATAATTGCGCAGTACGTCGGACAAGGTGGTAAAGCTGTTGACTGCGGTACCTTCCACCTGGGTAATGACATCACCGGCCTGTACGCCCGCATCCAAAAGGGTGGAGTTGGAGTCGATACTGTCAATCAGGATACCGCTGGGGATTCCGTTGACGCTGGCAACATATTCATTGATCGCATAGGCGGAAATACCGAGTTTTACCCGTCCGGTGACTCTGCCGTAATTCATCAGATCTTTTAAAATCGGCAGCGCCTCGTCAATGGGAATGGCAAATCCGATGCCTTCATATCCGTCGGCGGCAAGCTTCTGGGAATTGATGCCGATGACCTGGCCGAATTCGTTGACCAGCGCGCCGCCGGAGTTGCCGGGGCTGATGGCCGCGTCAGTCTGGATAAAGTCCATGGTATATCCATCCGTTGCCGCCCGCAAAGAACGATTCAGGCCGGAAATAATTCCCTCAGAAACGGAACCCGCGTAGGTCAAACCGCCGGGATTGCCGATGGCAATGGCTTTTTCGCCGACTTTCAGTTCATCGGAAATGCCCAGCTCCGCGGGAGTCAAGCCGGAAGCGTCGATCTTAACAACCGCCAGGTCGGTTTTGCTGTCATAGCCGACGACTGTTCCTTGATAGGTCATGCCGTCGCTGAGGACGACTTCGAGGCTGTCCGCTCCCTCGATCACATGGGCGTTGGTGGCAATATAGCCGTCTTCCGAAAGGATAATGCCGGAGCCCTCGCCCGTCGGCTCAAAATAGTTGGACTGGTACTGCACAATACCGACCACCGACGGCGCCACTTTTTCGTTGATCTGCGCCGTGGTCAGCGTCCCGTCGGTGGAAATCGTGTTATCCGACGGTTTGCTGTTGGTCTGCAGTTCGGGGACATTCTCGTTCGCGGGAAGTTCCTCTTTGTTTTGAGACTGCGCCGGAGGTTCCACCACGTTTTGCTGCGGTACCACCAAACTGTAAATGCCGAATACGGCAAAGCTCAGCACCGTAACGCCCAGCAAAGCCCCGACAATTCCCGCGAAGATCTTCAGGCCTTTTCCTTTTTTCTTTTTCGGCGGTTTTTGCGGACCGCCGTATTCCGGAAAGTTCCATTGATCCGCAAAATTCGGTCCCTGCGGTGGGATCTGCCCCGCGCCTGTCATCGGCTGCTGCGCAAAGGGATATCCGGCGGAAGGCGGCGCCTGCCGGTTCACCGGCGGCTGATACTGATAAGCCTGGCTCTCCTGTGCCGGACCGGCAGCCGCTTCTTCCGGGTCCGCCGCTGCGGTTTCGTCAGCCAAGTGATTGTTTTCCAAAGAGCCGGCCATGTTATTGTTTTCCATGTCGTTCATGCTCTATTCCTCCTTTGTATCCTGAAAAGCTTTGCATCCCGCAGGATCCGCCGCTGTTTTTTTAACTGATTTTATTATAGAAAGAAAATATGTCTATTGCGTAACGGACTCTTTAAAAAAAATAGGGAATTATCCGTTTTTTCTGAATAAATTTTGTGAACTTTTTGTTCCGGCACTGGGAATGGAAAATGCGAATTCCGTATATTCCCCTTCTTTGGAACTGACATGGATTTCACTGCCGTGCAGCTGAATCACTGTGCGCACAATGTAAAGGCCCAATCCCACGCCGGTTTTGTCCTGGCTGCGGGAGCGGTCGGTCTTATAAAAGCGCTCGAATACGTTGGGCAGATCCTGCGGCGCAATGCCGGAGCCGGAATTGCGGATTGCCACCAGTGTGCGCGCGCCGTCGCTGTGGTATTTCACCTCGATGTATCCGCCCTCATTGACAAACTTCACTGCGTTTTCAATCAGGTTGTAAATCACCTGATGCATCAGGTCCGGGTCGGCGCTGACCATAATCTTATCCACGTCCAGTCCGATGATATCCAGGTTTTTCGCCTCAATCGCCTGCTCAAAGCTAAAAATTACCTGGCAGACGGTACTGTTCAAATCGAATTCCGCCGGATTCAGCTTCATCTCTCCCGCTTCGATTTTGGCCAGATCCAGCATAGACCGGACCATGCGGGACAGACGCTTCACCTCATCGGATACGATGGTCAGATACTGATGATGCTTCTCCGCCGGGATGGTTCCATCCAGAATGCCATCCACAAATCCGCCGATGGTGGTCATCGGCGTTTTCAACTCATGGGAAACATTGGCCACAAAGCTGCGGTTCATCGCCTCATTGCGTGCCAGAGCCTCCGCCATATAGTTAAACTCATTGGCCAGCTGGCCGATCTCGTCGCTGCTGTTGACCTGTATCCGTGCCGTATAATCCCCCCGGGAAAAGCTCTGGGTCGCAACCAGCATGTCCCGCAGCGGCTTTACCATACGAGCCGTCACAAAATAGATGACAATAAAAGCGATGACGACCATCGTCAGGGAGCTTAGCAGGAACAGATTGAGAAGCTGGCCCAAAAAAACACTCAGGCTGTTGGCGGAAGCGGATATAAAGACAAATCCTGTAATTGGTCCGTTAGGCAGCCCGATTGGCTGCGCTACTGTGTAGTTTTTGCTTTTATACGCGCCGCCTAACCGTCCTGTTTCCTGATAGCTTCCGTTCACCGTCTGTTTCAGGATGCTTTCCGGCACAGTATTCTGCCCCGTGACAAACAAGTCCGTGTCTGTGCAGATTAAAATGTTCCCCTCGGTATCAGAAAGGAAAATCGTCGCTTCAATCGCATCGGCCAATACAGAATAGACCGAAGTTAACGTTTTTTCATCTAAATACAGATAGTTATTCTTTTGATAATCGGTTAATGTCAAAGCTGCCGCCTGGCTTACATACCGGTCCAGCACCTTCAGCTTGTCGCTGCGAAAATATTGAGACGCAAATCCCATCAGCAAAGCGCCCAGCACCGTGATGCTCGCCAAAATCATACCGGTACAGATGGTAAAATATTTGGTAAATAAATTTTTCTGCATCGAACAATCCGTCCTTCCGAAATAGAAAACCGCGGCAGCCGGCACCCAAAAGGCACCGGTTGCCGCGGAAAAGCCCTTCTGTGAAAGATTACTCTTTTACTTCAAATTTATAGCCAACGCCCCAGACTGTTTTAAGGGTCCACTTGTCCGAAACACCCTCCAGCTTTTCGCGAAGGCGCTTTACATGCACGTCTACCGTTCTGGAATCGCCATAATACTCAAACCCCCACACCTCGTCCAACAGTTGGTCACGGGTGTATACGCGGTTGGGATTGCTGGCCAGATGATACAGAAGTTCCAGTTCCTTGGGCGGGGTATCCACCACTTTTCCGTCCACTTTCAGCTCATACTTGGTCATGTTGACCACCAGCTTATCGTAGCTGACTTCCTTGATGTCGTTTTCTGCGGCGCTCTTTCCGGTCCGGCGCAGTACCGCTTTGATCCGGGCCACGATCTCCTTGGTTTCAAAAGGCTTTACCACATAGTCGTCGGCGCCCAGTTCCAGACCCAGCACCTTGTCGAAAGTCTCGCCCTTGGCAGTGATCATAATAATCGGGCATTCCGATTTTTTACGGATTTCCCGGCAGACCTGCCATCCGTCCAGCCTGGGCATCATCACATCCAAGAGGATAATGTCCGGATTTTCCGCCGAAAAACGGGCAAGGGCTTCCTCCCCGTCGCCGGCCAAAACGACCTGAAATCCTTCTTTCACCAGATAAAGCCGCAAAAGTTCGCAGATGTTTTTATCATCGTCCGCAACCAGGACCTTTCCCATTGCCATATTGTTACCTCCTTGCCAGTCCGGGCAAAGCCCGAACGCCGCATTCTGAATACCATTATACCCGAAAAAAAGCGCGAAAGGTTACAAATTTATAAACCTTTTGCAGATATTCTGAAACGCTCTTGCCGCCGCCGCTTTTTCTATGTATAATTATAGTTTGTAAAAACCCGTTTGTATAGAGGTTTTCCGGGAAAAAGGCATACGCCGCCGAAAAAAGAACCCATACAACGTTTTGAAAGGACGAAATGTCAAGATGAAATTAGGTATCGTGGGTCTGCCCAATGTGGGTAAAAGTACCCTTTTCAACGCTATTACCAATGCCGGCGCCGAGTCGGCCAACTATCCGTTCTGCACCATTGAGCCTAACGTAGGCGTAGTGGCGGTTCCGGACCGGCGGCTGGACGTGCTGGCCAAAATGTACGATCCGGACAAATACACCCCTGCCATCATCGAGTTTGTGGATATCGCGGGTCTGGTCAAAGGCGCCTCCAAAGGCGAGGGGCTCGGGAACAAATTCCTATCTCATATCCGGGAAGTGGACGCTATCATTCATGTGGTCCGCTGTTTCGAAAGCACCGAAATCATCCACGTAGACGGCGAAATCGGCCCGGCCCGGGATATTGAGACCATCAACCTGGAATTGATCTTCTCCGATCTCGACGTGTTGGAACGCCGGATCGACAAAGCGCAGAAAGCGGCCAAAGCCGATAAAAAATACCTGGAAGAGGTGGAACTGCTGCAGCGGCTCAAAGCCCATCTGGAGCAGGGAAAATCCGCCCGCTCGTTCCAAACCAACAGCGATGAGGAAGAGCAGATTCTCTCCTCCATCTCTCTTCTGTCCGCCAAACCGGTCATTTACGCGGCCAACCTGAGCGAGGATGATTTTCTCGGCTCTTTGGAGGAAAACCCCTTTTACCGGCAGGTCTGCGAGATCGCCGAGGCGGAAGGCTCGCTGGTACTGCCCATCTGCGCCAAAATCGAAGAGGATATTGCCGATATGTCCAAAGAGGACAAACAGCTTTTCCTCGACGAGCTGGGGTTGGAATCCTCCGGTCTGGACCGTCTGATCCAAAAAGGATACGAGCTGCTGGGCCTGATTTCCTATCTGACCGCCGGCAAGCAGGAGGTTCGCGCCTGGACCATCAAAAAAGGGACCAAAGCACCTCAGGCGGCGGGCAAAATCCACTCGGACTTTGAAAAAGGCTTCATCCGGGCGGAAGTTGTGGCTTTCGACGATCTGGAAGCCTGCGGCTCTATGGCTGCCGCCAAGGAGAAAGGCCTGGTCCGCTCCGAAGGCAAGGAATACGTATTCCAGGACGGCGATGTGGTTTTGTTCCGCTTTAACGTCTGATTTGCGCCATCTGTCGAAAACATACCCCGGCCGCATCCACTGGGTGCTGGCCGGGGTGTTTTTTATCCCGTCCGACAGCCTGCCCGCCAAATTTCCTTTTGATTTTGGCCGCAGACCGCGCTTTTCTTTTGTTTTGGCTTATCGGTCATAATCTTCGGGCCGGTATTCTTCCGCCAGAATGCTGTACACCGCAGCATCCACAATTCCCCGGTTATTGTAGTCCGCCTGCCGCAGAGCCCCCTCATAGTGAAGACCGCTCTTGGCCATGACCCGCCCGGAGCCCGGGTTGTTCGGGTCGTGCTGAGCGCAGATTCGGTTGACCCCCACCTGCTCAAAGAAAAAGGGGATAATCCGCCGGAACGCCTCGGTCACAATCCCTTTCCCCCACCATCTTCGCCCAATGCAATAGCCGATTTCCACTGCGGCAGTTTTCTCGTGAATAGCCACCGCACTGATGGTTCCGATTGGCTCGTCCGCCCCATCTTTACACACGATCGCCCACTGGTAAAAATTCATTTTGGCGTAACTGATCATCCAGTCTTGCAGAATTTTTCTAGTCTCTTCCGGGGTTTTGCAGGGGGACCAGCGCAAAAATTCCGTCACTTTCTCATCGCTCTCCCAGTTTCGGAAAGCGGGCGCCGCGTCATCTTCCCGGAACCTTCTCAGCACCAACCGCGGCGTTTCCAGCCTGACTGTTCCAGCATGCCTCATCCTTTTCCCTCCCGATTTTTATGAACCGGCCTCCCGGTCCTTTCTTTTCTGTGCCGCCAGCTTGACTGCGAAAAAAACGGCCGACACCAAAAGGCTGCCAATGCCGCATCCCAATACGGTCCAGCCGAATCCGGCCGCCGATAATTCTCCCCGCTTCCAATTGGACAGCGTAATGCCCGATACGGTTCCAACCCAACTGCCAATCCCAATTCCCATCACCTGCCCAAGTATGCTCCGGACCAGTTTTTTGCGCTCCATCCGCTCAACTTCCTTTTTCTATTTTCTTCATCATAGCAAAAAATACCGCCTCATGCAAAAAAGAGCCGTTCCGGCTCTTTTTTTACTGGGGTGCTGTTTTCCTTTTTCGGACATTTAGCAAGCTAAAATAAGTATAGTAGCACCGAAATCACCCATTTTTTCAGTTCTTCCATTTTCCTGCCGCCTTTAAAATCTGTGTTTTCTCTCTTTGTAAAGGAGAACGCCGGATGTTCTCTTTTTGCTACAAAAAAAGAAAAATTTTCTTTCTATGCTATCACTTTGTCACAATCGAAAAAAAGAAAAACACGCCGCACTTTGCTTTTCCTTTGGAGCAAACAAAGCCGGCCGCAGCGATACCAATCCGTTACGGAGCGGATGGGCCGGAGCAAAGAAAAAAGAGCGGACGTTCCGCTCTTTCATTCAAACTCTTTGTCCGACCGGCTGACGCCGGGCAGCATATTTTTTCGAACCTGACAGGAAACGCTGCACATTGTTACAACGTCGGTAATGCCGCTGACCAAAAAACCGATTCCCAAAATCCGGATCATGGCCGTAGCTGCGGAAAAGGGGTTAAATAACAGCACAACGCCAAAGCCAATGGTCAAAACCGCATAAAGCATGACAATGCCCCATCCGCGGTATTCTACCTGCTTGAGTTCCAGCGACCGCTGCAGTTTTACCGCCCCGTTCACAGCGAATACCGCGCCTATCACCAGCGGTATCAGCCCGATGACGCTGTCCGCCCTGGCCGCTACAAAAGCCGCCGCCAATACCAGCAGCAGGCCGATTACCAGATCCATCCCTGACGGCAGTCCGTGCCTGCGCCCACTGAGATAGCTGAGCAGATAGCTGAAAGCCCCGAGCGCCAACACCACCGCCAGCAGATAGCAGACCGTTCGGGCGGCCATGGCGGGCCATCCTGCCAAAACGATCCCCAAAAACACCGATCCGATGGAAATCGCCGCCGCGTTCCATTTTAAGCTTTTTAAAAAATCCATGGTTTCCACGCCTTACTTTCGAATAAACAACACGCCCAGCGTATTCGGCCCGCAATGGCTGGATATGGTGCATCCCGCTTGCGTTTCGGTGACTTGGCTAAATCCGCCGTATTGCTTCACACTTTTTTTCACCGCTTCCACAGTTTTGGCATCGCAGGGCGTATGGGTCACAAAAATCCGATCGGTCACCAGATCATCCCGCCCGTCCAACCGCTCTTTCACATAGGCAAGCAGACATTTTTCAAACGTTCCGCGGTATTTTTTGCCTACCTTCATTTTCCCGTCCACTACCTCAATGCAAGGTTTCAGGTGAAGCAGATTGGCCCCCAGCGCAGCCAAAGAGGAACAGCGCCCTCCCTTGTGCAGATATTCCAGACTGTCGATCAGAAAACTCGCTTCCACCCGGCTGGTCAAATCCTGCAGCCGGCGAACGATATCCGGCGCGGACAGCCCCATCTTTGCCAGGCGCACCGCTTCCATGACGATATGTCCGCTGCCGGTGGAAAGGTTGCGGGAATCCACCGGATATACATTGGAAAACTGCTGCGCCGCCAGACAGGCGTTTTGATAGCAGCTGGAAAACTCCGCGCTGAGATTGATATGAATCACCGCATCGTACTGGGGAGAAAGGCGGGAAAAACAATCCTCATAATCCGCCACGCTGACCGCCGCGGTTTTGCACGGTTCGTTTCCCTGCGCTACAAAATCAAAAATATCCTGCGGCGCAATCTCCAACCCGTCCCGGTAGGATACCCCTTCCTTGACGACATACAGCGGAAGGAGTTCGATTTCATTTTCTTCAACCAGTTCTTTCGACAAATCACAGGTACTGTCTGCCGTGATTTTGATGTTCATGCAAAAATTCCCTCCTGAATCGGTATCATTTGCTTTTTATGGCTATATCTCCAGCTATTTTATTATTTAAATAAAATAGCACAAAGAAAATCCGACGTCAACTTTTCTGGAAATGCTGTTTTTTCTTTTGCAAACCGTTACGCCTGCCCAACCGCGCCGCAGACCTGAATCTTTTGTTCCACCAGCTTCTGCACGCTCCGTCTTCCCGGAAGCAGATATTTTTTGGGGTCGAACATCTGCGGGTCATCCGCCAAAGCTTTGCGGACCGCTTCGGTAAACGCCTGCCGCAATTCGGTTGCAAAATTGACCTTGGCCATCCCCTTTGCCACTGCGTCCCGCACGACAGAATCCGCAAGGCCGGAGGCGCCGTGCAGCACCAGAGGCAGATTCGCCGCGGCCTGGATCAGCGGAATGCGGGCCAAATCCAGCTTTGGAGCCGTACGGTAAACGCCATGGGCAGTCCCTACCGCTACCGCCAGGCTGTCTACGCCGGATCTGCCGGCAAAAACAGCCGCCTGTTCCGGATCGGTATACGCTCCTGCCTGCGTTTCCAGAGAATCCTCTTTTCCGCCGACAGTGCCCAATTCCCCCTCGCAGCTGGCGCCGCAGGCCCGGGCCATCTGCACCGCCTGGGCCGTAAGGTCGGCGTTTTCGTCGAAAGGCAGGCGGGAACCGTCGAACATGACCGAAGTATATCCCGCGTCCAGGCATTCTTTCACCAGTTCCAGGCTGTCCCCATGATCCAGATGGAGCGCTACCGGCACCGATGCGTTTTTTGCCGCCGCGGCGACAATACCCGCAAAACACGCCGGCGGAAGATAGCGCAGCGTAGATGGGGTCGTCTGGATGATGACCGGCGCTTTGCATTTCTGCGCCGCCTCTATGATTGCAAAAACCATTTCGGCGTTTTCCGCGTTGAACGCGCCCACGGCATATCCTCCGTCCCTGGCTTTGTTCAGCATTTTTTTGGTATCGGTCAGCATGGTTCTTTTCTTCCTTTCCTATAATCGATCATTACCGGTCCGGCCAATTCGACCCGCTGCGGCTGCACTTGCGTCTCAAATGCCAGCGGGATCACCCCTGCGTCTTTCGCCTGCAGCAAAGCCTCGCCAAAAGCGGGATGGGTGCTCCAGTTCGGCGAAAAGCCTTTGATCCCGCTCATTTGGATGACAAAAATCGCGTAGCACAAATACCCTTGCGCCGCGGCACAGGCAAGATGCTTTAAATGCTTTACGCCCCGCTCGGTAGGCGCGTCAGGGAACCTGGCCCATCCGTCCTGCTCCAGCGTTACACCTTTTACTTCCGCAAAAGCCTTCTTTTCCCCGGCTTCCATATAAAAATCAAAACGGGATTCACCGTAAAAAGTCTCCGGGCGTATCAGCTGCGGCGTCCCCAATCCCGGCAGCGTCAGCCTGCCCTGCCGCAGCGCCTCCTCCACCAGACGATTCGGCGCCTGGGAATCGATATGTACCAGCCGCTCTCCCTTTTGCACATGGGTAAGCGTATACTGCGTCTTTCTCCCCGGTTCCGGATGATACTGCAAAAGCACCGGTGCGCCCGGGATCAGCAGCTCCCGGCAGCGGCCTGTATTTTTTACATGCGCAGCAACCTGCTTTCCTTCCAGCGTGCAGATTGCCACAAATCGGTTGGGACGATTTACAAAAACAGCTGGCAAAACCTGTTGATATTCCAAAATACTTCTTCTCCTTTGGCAAAATAGCGCAAAATATAAAAGATAGCCTACAAAATACTTAGGAGAAAACGCCAAAAATCAGATTGTTCTTTCGTAGTTAATCCCGGTTTTTGTATTTTTGCACAAAAAACTGTTTACAAATCCGCCAAGTATGGCTATAATAGACTCATCAGGACAACAAGAGTAAATTTGGTTCCTCATCTTATTGCTTCTCCTAATAGATAATTTTAACCGGGAAAAAGGGCTGACCTCATCAATCAGCCTTTTTTTCTGCCCTTTTTTCCGGTTAATCCGGTATTTTCTTCCGGAACTGAAGCCGAACAGGGAACAAAATTCTGTAGATTTTTTCTCCGGCCTTTGTTTTTTTGCTCCTGCATCTTGATCCGCCCGGACTACACTACCGCCGGATTGTTCCGCAGCTCCTCTGCCATCCGGTCCGGATGGTTGGTGATGACGATATCGGTTCCCAGCCGGATCAGACGGCGCATCTGCTCCGGTTCATTCACGGTCCAGGTATGGACGCGAAGGCCCTGCTTTTTTAACTGGGCCATATTCTCATCGGTCAAATACCAGTGCTGCGGATGTACGCACTCCAGGCCCAGGTTTTTCACATACCCGCCCAAATCGACGATCCAACTTTCTTCCAACGCGCCACAGGGTATCTGCGGCGCAATTTTTTTGCACCGCAGCATGGTGTAATGGTTAAAAGAAGATAAAATAATCCTCTCCTGCATGCCCATGCCGAAAACCATATCGATCACTTTCTGTTCGATTCCCGGATACTCGCAGACATTGGTCTTCAGCTCCAGATTCAGCCGCAGTCCGGTCTGCCTGCACCACTCCAGCACTTCCTGCAGCGCCGGGATCTGGGTTCGGCCCGCCTGCTTTTCGCTCTGGCCGGAAGCGTTCAGCCGCCGCAGCTGGTCAAAACGCATACAGCCGACCCAACCGCTGCCGTCGGTGGTGCGGTCTACCCGTTCGTCGTGGATGACCACCAGCTCTCCATCGGCGCTCAGGTGCACATCCATCTCAATCCCGTGGCAGCCTGCTTCATGCGCCTTTTGAAACGCAAGCATGGTGTTCTCCGGATATGCGGCGCTGAATCCCCTGTGTGCAAAATTTTCGGTCATATGCGTCCCCTCTTTCTAACTTTCAAAATATCATAAAACCGTGCCGCTGTAAAGGGAGCGGACCCTCTGCCCTGCCCTTGCTTATAAAGGAAAGTGTGAGTATAATAAAAGTAAATAAAGATGCATATTCTATTCGTTCACAGACAGAGAGGTCGTTTTTCATGCTTATTGATTCTCATATTCATATTTTCCCCGACCCGTTGGCCCCCAAAGTAATCCCAAAATTGGCAGCGGTCTCGGGATACGACAACCAGACCGACGGAACGCTGTCTTCCACCTTGGAAAAAATGCGGGAGTGGGGGGTGGATAAAGGTGTTTTCTTAAATATCGCTACCAAACCGTCCCAGCAGAAATCCATCAATGATTTTTGCGCCTCCATCGCTTCCGACACGGTCATCCCCTTTGGCTCGGTTCATCCGGACGCGCCCGATTGGGAGGCGGAACTGGAGCGGATCGCGGCTTTGGGCCTGAAGGGTATAAAGCTGCACCCGGATTACCAGGATTTCGATATGGATGAGCCCCGCGTTTTGCCCATCTTTCAAAAAGCGCGGGATCTTGATTTGTGCGTGGTCGTCCATGCAGGCTTTGACCCGCTTTCTCCCAAACACATCCATTGCCGGCCCAGCGCCTGCCGCCAGGTGCTGGACGCCTGCCCCGGATTGAAGCTGATTCTCGCCCACATGGGCGGAATGCGCCTGTGGGACGATGTGGAGCGCTGGCTGGTAGGTGCCCCGGTCTGGTTGGACACCGCCTGCTGCGCCGGCCAGATCGACCCCATCCAGTTGGAGCGGATCATCAAAGCCCACGGAGCAGACAAAATCCTTTTCGCCAGCGACTGTCCCTGGAGCGACCCGCGGACAGAAAAGGTGATGATCGAGGCGCTGGACCTTTCTGATTCGGAAAAGGAAGCGATCTTTTCCGGAAATATCAGCCGCCTTTTGAGGCTCTGATGTTGTTTTTTCCCGCGCAAAGTGCTAGAATATGGCTACTGGCCGGACAGCAAACCGGCCCATCTTTTGAAAAGGAGGCTTTTTATGGCTTTTTTCAAAGGCTCTCTGCGTTCTCACTCGCTGGGCATGGATACCGGCCTTGCGGTCGTTCTGCCCTTTGACCGGGCCACGGTGCCGGAAGCGGAATGCCCTGTTGTCTACCTGCTGCACGGGCATGGGGAAAACGCGGATGTCTGGACCCGCATGACCTCAGCGGAGCGGTATGCGAACGCCTACGGTGTCGCATTGGTAATGCCCGAAGTACAGCGCAGCTTTTACACGGATATGGCCATGGGCCTTTCTTATTTTTCTTATGTGACGGAAGAACTGCCGGCCGCCTGCCAGCGGCTGTTTCATCTGAGCGCCCGGCGGGAAGATCGCTTCGTGGCTGGGCTTTCCATGGGCGGCTATGGGGCAATTAAATTAGGCCTGCGCCGTCCCGACCTGTTTGCGGGGTGCTCCGGATTTTCCGGATGCCTGGATATGGAAGCGCTGCGTGCTACCCTTGCCCAAACGGAACCCGGGCTGCTGGAAGAAGCAAAGGCGATTTTCGGAGAAGATCTTGTAATAAAGCCGGAGGATGATTTGTTTTATCTGGTGGAAAAAACTGCCCGGCTTCCCGAGCAGCAGCGGCCAAAAGTGATGGTCACCTGCGGAACAGAAGATTTTCTGTATACGCATAACACCCGTTTTCGGGACGTCATCCAATCGCTGCCGTATGAATTTTCCTATCGGGAGTGGCCCGGCACCCACGAGTGGGGTTTCTGGGATCAATCCTTGCAATACGCGCTGGAATTTTTCTTTCCCGGCCGTCGGGAAGCTTTGCTGACTGCGGCAAAAAACTGACGCTTCCCTTGCTATTTCACATCAGAAAGGAATTTGTCTGTATGATAAAAACCAATCGTTTCATTTCCCTGCTGCTGGCTGTCGCCGTGCTGATCCCCTTATTGGCGGGATGCACCGGTTCTTCCGCCGATTATTGCGTTAAGGTGGAGGGGGATACTGTTTCCATTCCGTCGATGAATCTTTCCTTTTCCTTCCCTGCTCCCTGGTTTGTAATAACAGATGAAGAAGCTGAGGCCATTGCTCAGGATGTGGAGCTGCTTCGTGATTATGTGGATGAAGAAGGAAACCTGCTGTGTTCTCAGCCGGAAGCTTATACAACGGAAGAAATCTTTTTGCTGAACGGAAAAACATTGGAGACCTGCCGTATTTCCGTCAAGGAAGACCGAAACGAATACAGCCTGGAAAATTTCGCTTTCGGCCTGTTCGATAAAATGCAGGATGAAATGAGCGAAACTTCCCTGCCGCAAGTTTGGAACATCGGGAAGTACAAAGGCTATGCGATCAGCACCATCCCGCAGGATTCCAACGCGCATCTGAAACACTATTACCTGCACGACAAAAACACATTTGTCGAGATTATTACTGCCGGTTCCTCCGACCATGTAAAAGCGGAAGAAATCATTGAGGAATCCAATTAGATTTCCTTTGTCTGCGGCATATCAAGCAAAACATAGATTCGACCAAAGAAAAAAGCCCGCTCTTTTAGGGCGGTGCTGGTAAGACAGTTAAGTACGAAAAAGGCGTGGCTCTGGTCACGCCTTTTACCTTGAGAGGAAAGCCGCCAAGCGGCGCAAGGGGTTCAGCCCCTTGTTCGGAACGCAGTGACGCAAAACAGCCCGGACATTCAAGGTGTCCGGGTTGTTCGGCCTCGCAGAGCGCACATACGGGGCTTGCCCCGTATAGAAGTGCGCCCTTAGTATCTGTTCGACAAACTGGAAGTTGTCTATCCCCAATGGAATGGAATAACAATATTAAACAGAAATGCAAGAACTATACTTATTGTTCCCATTAGCGCAGAACTCCTCAATGTGTCTCTCCTCAAAACAATAAGTCCAATAATAAAGACTATCACTTCCATAACAGACCTTACATTAAAATACCAGCATCCATATACAAAGCACATATTGAACAATACTGCCAAAATCAGTGCCGACAGTATAAATGCCAGTTTGCTTTTCCCCTTTGCATACCAGCAGACAAAAGCCAATAATGGAGAAACAGCTGTAAATCCAAACCAAATCATCGCATAACTTCTTGGAAAAAATCCTGCAATATAGTTTGAATACAAATAGTAACTTGCAACCATACCAACAAAGAATACAAAAACATTAATGCTTGCTCTTATTGCAGAATTACTATAAATAGAAATACACAGTGCAATCAATACCCAAATTGCAAAACGTCCAAGGAAATTATGAACATCTAATGCTCCATCTATCGCCATAAGCACACTTGGAAGTTCAGTTTGACGAAAATCCAAAAGTTTTGAAAACGTCCCCAACGCTATTCCAAGGAACAATAGAGCTATGGTATTTATAATTTTTCTATTATTGGATATAAGATTTTCTGCATTCCTTATATCATTCAAAAACTTTATCATAATTATCCTCACAAATTCAAGATTTGCAGGTCCGTTTGGTTCCATATTATCACATAACAGGATAAAGCGTAAGAACAGCCACAGCAGTGCAAACTACTGTGGCTGTTAACTGTCTTAAGAACACCGTCCCTTAAGAGCAGGCTTTTTTGTTGATCTGTTGAAAATAAGAGGCCGCGCCTGCGGCTTTTATAGGGTCTCCGGTTCTCCGATCTCTTCGCCGAACGTTTCAACCGTCACTTTCGCCATTCGCTGATCCTCCAACGGTTTGTCCGACAGATTCCGTCTGACCGACACAATACGGTCTGCCTCTTCGATTCCCTCGATTACCTTTCCGAACGCCGCATAGCTTCCATCCAGATGAGGCGCATCATCTACCATGATGAAGAACTGGCTGCCGGCACTGTCCGGACGGGAAGAGCGCGCCATCGAAATCACGCCTTTGGTGTGCTTCAGCGGATTGTGGAAGCCGTTGGCCGAGAATTCCCCTTTGATGCTGTAGCCGGGGCCTCCCACGCCTACGCCCTGGGGATCTCCCCCCTGGATCATGAAACCGGGGATGACGCGATGGAAAATCACTCCATCATAAAAGCCCTTGCGCACCAAAGACACAAAGTTTTTTACGGTATTCGGCGCAATTTCCGGATATAACTCCACTTTCATTTTATTTCCGTTTTCCATTTCAATGGTCACAATTGGATTTTTCATGGGATTTCCTCCTTTGTTAATCATCTTTATAGCATTTTTTCCATGACAAAATTAAGAAACACCTGACCGCGCAGCGGTTTTTCCTGCCGCTTCACCACACGGTAGCCCCAATGCTCAAAAAACGGACGGGCGGTGATGGAAGCCTCTGCATAAACGCGGCCGCAGCCCTGGCAGGCCGCCGACGCCTCCAGCCGCTTCAGCAAAGCGGAGGCGACGCCTCTGCGAACAAAATCTTTATGAACATACAACCGATCCAGATAACCGCCTTCCGCCAAATCGCCAAAACCGATAATACAGCCGCTTTCGCAGGCAACCCAGGTCGTGTGAGAAAGAAGAGAATCGGCCCAGCGGGAACGATCCATCTCCACAGGCGCCCAGGCATCCAATTGGGCCGGCGCATAATCGGCACGGTTGACAGAATGTACGGTATCGTAAAAAAGGCGGTAGACCTCTTCCAGATCCTCCGGTTGATAGGCACGAATCTCCATCTGTTTCCTCCTGGGCAGGCGAATTGCCGGTACATGCCGCCGGCGATTGCCCGATGCTCTGGTCTATCCCCGGCATCTGCTGAATCTTTTCGGGATTCTAACAGTACAATCCGTATTTCTTCGCCGCAATGTGAAGTTATTATACCACAGTTTCTCCCAATATGGTATCATAAAATTGTTCCGTATCAACCTTTTCCGCGAAAGGAGAAAAATGATGGCACTTTCGATTCAAAAAGCCGGTTTGCCAGATGTCGATTCTATTACCACGCTACTGAATGAAGCGACTGCGCAGCTGCATCAAAAAGGAATCATGCAGTGGGAATATCCCTGGGACCCTGCCCAAATAAAAGCGGAAATCCAGAAGGGTTGGGTCTGGAGCGCGAAAGAAAAATCTGTACTCGTCGGCACCTTTTCCCTACACCCTTTGCCATTGGCGCCCTGGCTGCCCGGCGGCAGCGGCCCTGACGAGCAATGGTACTTGTATCGCTTGGCATTGCTTCCCGAATGGCAAGGCAAAGGACTTGGCAGAGAACTTCTCCGCTTTGCCTGCGATTTGGCCCGGAACGCCCAAAAAAATCTGTACCTGGATTGTTGGGCAGGGAATACGGCGCTGCGAAAGATTTATTCTTCGTCAGGATTTGATACAATAGGTATATTTCCTGAAGAAAATTACGAAATATGTGTTTTTTCTTATCGATTCGACCGATAAACCGCAACAAAAAACACCGGAGAGCTCTCCGGTGTTTTTTCATTCGCAATGTTTCCAATCAGGTCATCGCATAAGGATCCAGCAGCTTGTTGATCTCTTCTTCCGTTAACAGATTACGGCTGATCAACACATCCTTGACCGAAGCGCCGGTGCGAATAGCGGTTTTGGCAATATCCGCCGCCACCGAATAACCTACCCGCGGGCAGATAGCGGTGATGATACCAACGCTGTGATCCACCAGTTCCTTGCAGTGTTCCTCGTTGGCGGTAATATCGCAGATACAGTTGTCGGTAAAGGTCTGGACGCCGCCAGTAAGCGTAGTGATCGACTCAAACAATTTGTAGAAAATGACCGGTTCAAACGCATTGAGTTCCAACTGTCCCGCTTCCGCCGCCATGGTAATGGTCATATCATTGCCGATGATGTTGAACGCCACTTGGCTCATTACCTCGGGGATGACCGGGTTGACCTTGCCGGGCATGATGGAAGAACCATTCTGCTTGGGCGGCAGGTTGATTTCATGGAAACCGGTGCGGGGGCCGGAGGACATCATTCGAAGGTCGTTGGAAATCTTAGACAGGTTGACCGCGCAGGTTTTCATGGTGGCCGAGGCGGTGACAAAACAGTCCAGATTCTGGGTGGAGTCGATCAGGTTTTTGGCCTGGCGCAGATCCAGTCCGGTAACGGCGGACAAATTGGACACAATGGCACTGACATAGCTTTCGTCCGCGTTGATGCAGGTGCCAATGGCAGTACCGCCCATGTTGACGTACATCAGCTCATCGGTGATATGGGTCATGCGGCCCAGATCCCGTTCGACAACGGCGCGGTAAGCGCCGAACTCCTGGCCCAGACGGATCGGGACCGCATCCTGCATCTGGGTACGTCCCATTTTCAAAATATGGTCAAATTCTTTTTCTTTTTTCCGCAGCGCGCCGATCAAACGGGCCAGTTGGAAGTTCGCCCCCTGCAAAAGCTTGATGGCAGTGATTTTTCCCGCAGTAGGGATGACGTCGTTGGTAGACTGGGACATATTGACATGGTCATTGGGGTGCACGATCGAATAATCGCCTTTTTCCCCTCCCAGGATTTCAATCGCCCGGTTGGCAATGACCTCGTTTGCATTCATATTAAAAGAAGTACCTGCGCCGCCCTGAATGGAATCTGTGATAAAGGCGTCGTGCATTTTCCCTGCCAGGATTTCATCGCAGGCCTGCACAATAGCGTCTTTTCTCTCTTCAGACAGCTCGCCGGTCTGACAATTGGTGATGGCCGCAGCCTTTTTCACCGCAGCCAGGGAGCGGATAAACTCCGGGTGAGCCCGGCGCCCGGTGATGTTGAAGTTCTCATAGGCACGCAATGTCTGCAGGCCATAATAAGCGTCTTTTTCAATTTCCTTGGTTCCAATCAGGTCGGTCTCAACACGCATGATACTTTTCCTCCTGTCAACGCAAAACACTTTTTCCTGGTTTGCTAGCCGCTTCCCAAAAGTTTGGGATGAAAAAGCAGGATTTTTTGCGATTTTTATAAAAGTCATTCACAAAGACGCAATTCCTGCACCGTTTACACATTATAGCCCCAGATAAGGAAAAAATCAAGAGGAGAATGAAAGTTTTCCGTAATTTTGCTTTTCACTGCATTTCCTCTGTCAAAGGAAGAGTCCCCGAAAAACATCTTGCCCCATGCATACGGTCAGAAAAGGCCCCGGAGAGTTTTCTCCGGGGCCTTTTGTCTATTTCTTTTTATCCTGGCCGCTCTCTGTTGGAACAGCCGTTTTTTCCGGCGGCATTGGCCTTGCCAGCTGGTCCAACGGAAAAGGCGGAGAGGCCAGCGGCTTCACCGCAATGGACATCAGCCGAAGCGGATTGTCGTCAGCGGCAATGCGGTTGGAATGGAATACGCCGCATTTGCGGCATCGGTGAATCAGGGCCCACTCGCCGTTTTTACGAACCCAAACTCCGACCGGATCCATAACGCCGCCGCAGCAGGCCGCCCGATCCCCGGGAATATGGTCGAGATGAACGCTGGACAGGCAAAACGGGCAGTGATTGCGGTGACGGCTGCCGGCATTTTTGGAAACGACCAACGCGCCGCACACCTGACAAACAAAACTGCTTTCTCCCTCTTCGCCGGATTTTTCCTCTTTTTTATTTTGAAAATAACTCACTTGAAATCATATCCTCCTAAAGTTATCAATCACTTTACGGAGGCCCTGCAAAATCAGTTCACACAAACCTCCTGCTGTGCGACAATTGCCGAAGCATATGCGGTCAACAAAAAGCATTTCTCCTTTTCCATGAATTTTGTCTCATCCTATTACATCTTTTTCCCGTTTGCAAGGAAAAATCCCGCACTTGCCAAACGGCGGCAAATCGGGTATAATTTTTTCATTATAATGTAAGGAGAGGAAACCATGACCGTAACAAAAAACACTTTGATCGGCGATCTGCTGGCAAATGATATGAATACCGCTAAATTCCTTTTTGAGATGGGAATGCACTGTGTTGGCTGCCCTGCTTCCGCGATGGAGAGCCTGGAAGAGGCCTGTGAAGTACACGGTGCGAATGTAGACGAACTGGTGCAGAAAATCAACGATTATCTGGCGCAGAAAGCCTAAAGGCCCGCGGGGAAATGATTGGAGTTTCCCCGCTTTCTTTATAAGGTATCACCTTTGGGGCGTATTGCGGCCATTGGAAAATCGCATCTGCCTTGCCCCAAAAAGCTTGACCTGGAGCAAGCTTTCAGTTGTATGCTTTGATTAAGACACTTTTATCCAAACAACAGGAGGTAAACCCATGAAAAATCAATCAACAAAAAAACTTGTGCTGTCGGCGCTGTTTTTGGCCCTGGCCTATTTGATGCCCTTTTTGACCGGGCAGATTCCGGAAATCGGCAGCATGCTTCTGCCAATGCATCTTCCGGTGCTGATCTGCGGCTTTGTATGCGGATGGCCTTACGGCCTGGCTGTCGGTTTTGTCGCACCGCTGCTGCGCTCCCTGACGCTGGGAATGCCGCCCATCTTCCCCACCGCAGTAGCGATGGCGTTTGAGCTGGCTGCCTACGGCGCGATCACCGGCATCTGCTACAAAAAGCTGCCGAAAAAGCCTTTGTTCCTTTATGTGGATCTTCTTGCTGCCATGATCGGCGGGCGGATTGTCTGGGGGGCGGCCATGATGATCTGTTTGGGCATCAAAGGCGGCGCCTTTACCTGGTCGGCCTTTTTATCCGGATCGGTATTGGGGGCGATTCCCGGGATTATCCTGCAGCTGCTCCTGGTTCCGGTCATCGTTGTGATCCTGCAAAAAGCAAAGTTGATCCCCGGCGAACAGTAAACCCTTTCCGAACCAAAAAAGCCGCGGCTATGCCGCGGCTTTTTTTACAGTCAAATAATTTTTCAAAGATTGTGATAAAGGCACCAACTTTTTCGTGCTTTGTGCTTTCGCGAATCGTTCCGGGCCGTCTTTGCCTTTTCCCAAAAAACAGATTATTTCTCCTGATCTGTTTTTTTCTTTTTGGCAGAGATTTTCTCACGGATTTTTTCCATCGCCGCATTATACCGCTCTGAACGCGCGTTGGGGAACGCTTTCAGCAACCGGACCGGCATTTTTTCCTGCAGGGTTCGCTCATATTCCTGCGACAACTGTGCCAAGCGCGCCTTCTTCTCTTCCAGCGACTCCAACATCGATTGCTTTCTCTGTTCCGCCGACAAGTGCATCTGTTCCTGTTTGGCTTCTATCGTATCGCGAAGCATCTCCCGTTTCTGCTCTGCTTCCGCTTTCCATTGAGAGGAAGATTCCCTCAGTTTCTCCCCCGTTTCGGCCAACTTCAGGGCACCCTCCGCCAGGCCGCTGCCAATATCCTCCGAGAGCTCGTGCATCAGATTGCTGACCTCTTCCAACCGTTTGAGCCGGCGGTTGAATTGGAGGATACCCGCCACTGTCACATAAAAATCACAGGCAAAAAAGAACAGGCATATCCCCACAATGATCTCCCCGGCCGGCACAGGAATCCAGCGGACAAACCGGGTGATCGCCGGATGGATCAGATCCATTACCATGACGCAGCCCAGCCCCCACAGGATGGAAAAGCGCAGACAGATATACCCGCCGATGTTAAATGGTTGGTCTGAATAATCCCACCAACTGGTGTGAAACGCTTTTTTCAACACATATCCTGTAATCAACTCCAGCACGCTGGTCAGCACCATCGAACCGAAAAACAAAAGCAACCAGTTATCCTGCAGCGGCGTAAGGCAAAACACCACAATAACCATGCCAAAGCCATAAATCGGGCAGACCGGGCCGCTCAGAAATCCCCGGTTGACAAAATGTCCTGTATTGATGGTATTGAAAATCACCTCCGCACACCACCCCAAAAAGGAATAGATGACAAAAAAGGTCAGATATTCATAGAAGGAATACACAGGCGAACCCCTTTCTTTTCAATGATACCTATTATTATAAGACAATCTTTGCAAAAAGCAACAGACGCCGTCTCCCTGTGGAGACGGTGTCCAGCATATTCAGCATCTTTTGTGTTGGAGCGCAACAAACGGCAGGCAGCAATGCCGTTTGGATGATACAGCCGGCCGCTTTCTTTTCAGAGCAGAAGCATCCGGTCGTTATCCAGTGTTTTGTGCTGCTTGGCAGAGTACAGCTCCATCAGCCCGGTGACGGTCATCTGTTCCCGTTCCTGCCCGGAAAGGTCCAGAATGATTTTTCCGCTGTCCATCATGATCGTGCGGCTGCCGCAGGTCAGCGCGGATTGGATGTTGTGGGTAATCATCAAGGTCGTCAGCCGGTTTTTCCGCACAATGTTGTTGGTTATGTCCATGACTTTTTCCGCGGTAGCCGGGTCCAAAGCCGCCGTATGCTCGTCGAGCAAAAGCAGCTTGGGCGGCACAATGGTGCTCATCAGCAGCGTCAGCGCCTGCCGCTGTCCGCCGGACAAAAGCCCCACCTTGGCGTCCATCCGGTCTTCCAGCCCCATACCGAATTCGGCCAGGGATTCCCGGAAAAAGTTCCGGTCTTTTTTGCATACTGCCATGCGCAGGCCGCGGCGCTGGCTGCGCGAATAAGAAAGCGCCAGGTTTTCCTCAATGGTCATATGCGGGGCCGTCCCTTTCATCGGGTCCTGGAACAGACGGCCGATTTGAGAAGCCCGCTTATGCTCGGGATCGTAGGTAATATTCTTTCCATCCAGAAAGATGGAACCGCTGTCTGGCCAGAAAGAACCACCAATCGCAGAAAACAAGGTGGATTTCCCCGCGCCGTTGGACCCAATAACGGTGACGAATTCGCCCGGTTCCAGCGTGAGGTCCAAATGATCCAGCGCCGTGTGTTCATTGGGAGTACCCGGAGCGAAAATTTTGGTCAGGTCACGGATGTACAGCATTGCGAAGCCCCTCCTTTTTGATTTTCCTGCGGACCAGCACCTCTTTTACCGCCGGTACGGACAAGGCCGCCGCCACAATGACCGCCGAGACAATTTTCAAGAAGTAAGCCGGGAAGAGGTTGCTCTTCAGCGCCAGGGCGATGATCAGACGATAAACCACCGAACCCGCTACCGTAACGACCAGGCCCCAGGTCACACCGCGCTGGCCAAAAATCCGCTCACCGATGATGACCGAAGCCAGGCCCACCGCCACGATACCGATACCGGAGCTGATATCCGCAAAGCCCTGATACTGGGCCAGCAGCGCACCAGACAAGCCGATGCAGCCGTTGCCGATCGCCAGCGCAAGAATCTTGGTCGCATCCACATTAATAGAGGAGGCCCGCACCATATCTTCGTTGTCTCCGGTCGCCCGGATGCAAAGGCCTACGTTCGTTTTAAAGAAAATGGCCAGGACCGCTACCAGCACCGCGCAGAACAGGGCCGACAAAACCAGCTTGATGAGTTCCTTATCCACTTCGGGAAACAGGTCAAAGGCCATTCGAAACAAGGTGTCCAGCCCCACCAGTGAAATGTTGGAACTGGAGCCCATAACCGCCAGGTTCACGGAATACAGGCCGCTCATGGTCAGGATACCTGCCAAAATGGGGTGGATTCGCAGCTTGGTCTGCAGCAGGCCGGTAACCGCGCCGCCCAGACATCCGGCCAAGAGGCCGAAGAGCACGCCCATCAGCGGATGACCTTTGGCGGTCAGCGCCGCTGAAACCGCCAACCCGAAGGTGAATGTTCCCTCCGCCGACAGGTCGGGAATATCCAGAATGCGGAAGGCGATATACACGCCCACTGCCAACAATCCGTAAATGAAGCCCAGCTGCAAAGAGCCGACTACCAATGTCATAATGCAATCTCCTTTTCATCCGGCCCTTTGGCGAGCCAGGCGGTTGTTCCTGCCGGAATTATTTTGCCGCGTCTTCTACCAGAGTCGCGGTGGAAGAGATATCTTCCGGGATGTTTGCGCCGATCGCTTCTGCCGTAGTCTTATTGACAACGATATCGGTAGCCGGCACGACAACCGCCGGGATCTCCTCAATGGCTTTGCCGCCGAGGTATTCAATCGCCATGTCCGCGGTGATTGCGCCGATTTCGGTGTCGCTGATGGCGACAGTGGCGAATCCGCCGGACTCAACGGTCGTGGTAGAGCTGCAGTAAGCGGGGATCTTGGCCTCACGGGCAACTTCCGCCACCAGGTTCATGGCGCTCTGGATGACCGAATCATTGGGAATAAAGAACGCGTCTACTTTGCCTACCAGGCTTTGGGCAGCCTGCTGTACTTCGGAGGAGTTGGTTACAACCGCTTCTTCATAAGAAAGGCCGATGGAATCCAGATATGCTTTACAGTTTTCAACGGTCGTCACGGCGTTGATCTCGCCGGTGTTATACAAAAAGCCATAGGTTTTGCAGCCGGGGGTCAGCTGATCCGCCAGGTCGAAAATCTCGTTGACCGGGATGGCGTTGGAGGTACCGGTGGCGTTTTTATCCGGTTTTTCCATATCGCTGATAATCCGTGCTCCTACCGGGTTGGAAACCGAGATGAAAAATACGGGGATATCGCTTTCCAGATTTACCATTGCCTGGGAAGCGGGAGTGGCGATGGTCACTACCAGATCCATGCCTTTATCTACCATTTCCTGGCAGATGGTGTTAAGGTTGGTCGAATCGCCCTGGGCGTTTTTGTAATGGAAATTCGCTTTGCTCTCGTCATAGCCTTTGTCTTTCATCTGCTGGATGAAGCCCTCGCGCATATCGTTGAACGCGCCGTTTTCAATCAGCTGGATGATGCCGATATCGATTTTCTCCGCGGACTGCTGCTGGCAGCCGGTAAAAAGTGTCAATGCCATGCAGAGCGTGATAAGAATTGCTGCGATTTTTCGAATGGTTTTCATAGTGGGTTTCTCCTTTTCAAAAAATATATTTTTGTCGGAAGAATCCGAGGGTTTCTCAGGCAGTGCTTTTTGCAATAAAAAACATCTGTCCTTGAAAAACAAGGACAGATGTTGTAATCATCTGCGGTACCACCTTGATTGGCATATAAAACATGCCCACCTCTGCGGAGTGCCGACACACTCCCCGCCCTGTAACGCTGGCGCTGCGTCGCGGAATACTGGGGACTTTCGTCCTTTTCCCCGCGCCCTCCGTGGTCCATTTGTCAGTTCCGCATCTCTGCCGGGCTCGCCCCTGCCCCGACTCTCTGAAAGCGCGTAAACCGTTTTATCTCCACTTCTGCGGTTTGCGGTTTTTTGGTTTGACAATATAAAACCACAAACCGATTCCTTTGTCAAGTGTTTTTTTAAATTTTTTATCGCTGATTCAGCCGGAGGCAGACAGCCCACTTTTCAGGCAGCCCATTTTCTTTTGTTCTCATCGGCTTACATAAGGCACTGTACTGCCGCCGTGAGGCATGACGATCACATCTTTTCCGGAGAAGTCCACCGCTGCCAGAAGGCTCTTCATATCGGTATACCCCTCGATCCCCATATCCTGCAGCGTCTCGGGGGACAATTCGGTCAGCATCATCACCCGGCCGTTTTGGATCACCTCGCAGCCCGCGTAGAAAATATATCCCGCGATGGTAAATCCCGCCCGCAAATCCGCGTCCAGCGAATTTGTTTTCAGCGAACGGCTCCAATCAAAGAAATCCGGCGCGCCTCCGCCGTCGGGACACTGGGCGATAAAAATCATGGTGCCGCCGGGTTTGACCGCCTGGCCCATATTCAAAAGCGTCTTGATTCCTTGATAGAGGTTGATGTCCTTTGGGTACCCGCCGCAGCTTGCAATGACGATATCCGCCTTTTCCCGGATGGGAACGCCGGAGATCTGCTGCACCAGCCGGCAGCTTTCCTCCCAGGCCTGCTGCCACTGTCCGCAGACCAAACGGCACTGGCGGCCGTCTTTATTCATAACGATATTAATTCCAAATACCGGGCCAACCATAGATGCAGCCTCGGTCATGTCCAGATGGACCGGATTATCCTCCAGCTTTCCCATGCCGATCCGGTCGGAAGAACACGGACGCTCGGGATCCAGGCACATCATGTGGTTGTGAAGAATGGTCTGCTTGCCGCTGATACCGGGCAGAATGCTCTTTCGCCCGCCGCCGTACCCGGACATCAAATGATGCACTGTGGCTCCGATGGTGATTACCTTACGTCCCACCGCCAGCGGATTGACCCACACGGGTGTTCCAAAGCTGGTTTCCCCCAGATAGGAAAGCTTGCCCTCGCAGTCATGGCAGACGACCTGCACCTTCTGGTAAACCTCCTCCGATGCAATCTGCCGCAATTCCGCTTCGCTCTGTCCCCGATGGGTGCCCAGCGCCACCAGAACAGCCATATTTTCATAGGGCACACCGCAGTTTTCGCGCAAAAAGGCCACCAGTTCCCGGCACACCAGATCCTGGCGGGACCAGAACCGGGTAATATCGCTGATTACGATGGTCACCAAATCTTCTGCCGACACCAGCCGGTCCAACGGTTCCCCGCCGGTTGGATGAAGTACCGCCGCATCGTAAAACGCCGTTTTCACATCTTCAATGGCAGGCTCCGCCGCCGGTTCTAGATAGGTTACCGATTTTGCGCCGTCAAAAGCCACTTTCACCTGGGACGGCCCGTAACCCAATAAAATCTTTTCCAAGAATCCCGCCTCGCTTTCCGCATCTTTTGCAATCTGAACATTTCCGGCAGGGTGCCGGAATGAAAGCAATTTTTTTCATGATACGCTTCTTTTTTTCCGCTGTCAATTATGCTATACTCTTGAAAACAGATCCTCTGTTTTCGATCGATTTTTCAAAAGGAGTGACCCTGATGTTCAAACATCTGGTTTTATGGAAATTTTCTTCTGCGATTTCCCCGGACGAGCGAGCGGCAATGGTCAAGGAATTAAACGGTCGGTTCCATGCCATGGTCGGACAGGTCGATGGCCTGTTAAAGGCGGAAACCGGGCTCAATCTCGCGCCGGACAGTGAATACCACATGATCCTTTATACCGAATTTACCTGCCGGGAAGCGATGGAGGCTTATCAAAACCATCCGCTGCATCTGGCGGTAAAGGAGGATATGAAAGACAACGTCTGCGGCCGCCAGGTCGTGGATTACGACGTTTGATTCCGGCGGCGTGACCACCGGCCCGGTTACGGTTCCTTTTATCATGGCGCTGGGTCTTGGCCTTACATCGGTACGCAGCGACAAGGGCGCCGAGGACGACAGCCGTTTTTTTCATATCACCATCCAGCCGGAAAAAGAAGTCGTCTTTACCATTGTGCCGCTGTCGATCAAAAAAGCCGTCATGCAGTCAATCTTTAGCCGGATCCTGGGAAAAGCGGCGAGCATGGTATTGTCTTCTCGATCCCGGTAGATGAGGCTTTGGGCCTGCGTATGCCTGACCTGCCGAACAGCCCAAATGCGTAATTTCTGCTTTGCTTTCTCACAGTTACAGCCAACGGTTTTGTTTTTGCAGAACCGTTGGTTGTTTTTTCTCAAAATTCTGCATGCCTGCGCTCTTTTTTCCGTCCTCTTGTGCAGAAAGAAGTATGAAGTTTGTATAAAATCGCTATATAAAATTTTGTCAGTTTTTAGTACAATATGGATTAGTGGGTGTCATTCCACTAGGAATTTTTGAGAAGGAGAAAAACAATGGAGAAAATTTTTAAGCTGAAGGAAAACGGTACAAACGTAAAGACCGAAATCCTGGCCGGCTTGACCACGTTCATGACGATGGCTTATATCATCGCCCTGAACCCCAATCTGCTCACCGGCTTTGACGTAGGCAGCCAGCTGTGGAACGGCGTGTTCCTGGCCACCTGTATCGCCTCGGCCATCGCGATGTTTGTCATGGCTTTTCTGGCCAACAAACCTTTTGCCCTGGCTCCTGGCATGGGGCTTAACAGCTTTTTCGCAATCGTTGTCGCCAATATTGCCGGCCTGACGGGATTCAGCTACCTGCAGTCTTTCCAGGCAGCTCTGTGCATCATCCTGATTGAGGGCGTCGTATTCCTGATTCTTTCCCTGCTCAGCATTCGGGAAAAAATCGTTGATTCGATTCCTCTGGGCGTCCGGATGGGTATTGCTCCCGGTATTGGCCTGATGCTGATGAACATCGGCTTGGGTTCCAACGTCGGCATTTACAGTGCGGACGGCGGCCCGTTCTATGTAATGCGCGACTTCTTTGGCGCGCTGACTCCCTCGGTCATCAAAGGCAGCATGGGCGATTCCTATCCTCAGATGGTATTGACCGTTGTCACCATCTTTGTTGGCCTGTTCGCGATCTGCATTCTGGCAAAATTGGGCGTAAAAGGCGCTGTTCTGCTGGGCATGCTGATTTCCTGCATCATCTACTGGGCAGGCGAAGCGATCTTCCTGGGGGTCAATCCTTTTGCTTCCCTGGCAACCGCTTCCTTTATTCCGCCTTTCGGCGACATGGTAGCAACCACCCTGTTCAAGTTCGATTTCAAATCGTTCTTCTCGATTGGTTGGTTCACCATCATCACTCTGGTCGTTACTTTCTGCATGATCGATATGTTTGACACCATCGGCACCTTTGTAGGAACCGCTTCCCGTGCCGGAATGATGGACAAAGACGGCAAAATGCCCAAGATGAAAGAGGCTCTGATCGCTGACGCCGTTGGTACTATTGCTGGCGCCGCTACCGGTACCTCCACCGTTACCACTTTCGTAGAATCCGCTTCCGGCGTTGAGGCTGGCGGCCGCACCGGTTTGACCGCGCTGACCACCGGTATCCTCTTCCTGGCTTGCATGTTTATCGCTCCTATCGCCGCCATCATCCCTGCTGCTGCCACTTCTGCGGCACTGATTTATGTTGGCATTCTGATGCTCAGCGGATTGAAAAACGTTCACTTCGATGACCTGACCGAAATCGTTCCTGTCGCTTTGATGCTGATTTCCATGCCGATTTCCAGCTCGATCGGACACGGCATTGGTCTGGGCCTGATCTCCTACACCGTCATCAAAGTTTTCACCGGCAAAGCGAAAGAAGTTTCGATCGTTACCTACATCATCTCCGCTCTGTTCCTGGTAAAATTCTTCCTGGTGGTATAAAAGGAACCGACACTTTTCAAAGAGGGGCAATTGCCCCTCTTTTTTTAAAAAAGCGCTCCGGCCATCTGCCGGAGCGCTTTTCTCTTTCTTTTCCCTGTCAAAAGTTTTTACTCTTCTTCAGTATAATATTTGCAGACGTTGCAAAGCTGCTCTTTCATACCCCGCACCGCCTTTTCCGGAGAAAGGATACGAGCCCCTTCGCCCAGCGCAAAGACCCATCCGTAAAACTGCGGGCTCAAAGCTACCTTGGTGTAAATTTCAAAAAATCCGTCCGGCTTGGGGAATACCGAAACATCTTTTCCGAACCGGTCCATCACCACTCCGATCAGCTGATTCTCAAAGCGGAGGCGAACCATCTCTTCCTCTCCGCCAAACATGGAAAATACCTTTCGGGAATAAACGGCGAGATCCAGCCTTTGAAACTGTTCGTTTCCTTCCCGGGGAAGATCCAGAATCTGTATCTCGGTCATTTTATCCACCCGGTAATGCTTTAAAATACCGGCTTGTGTATCAAAACCCAGCATATAATAGTTTTCATCATCCCACGCCAACGAGAAAGGACTGATCCGGTATTGGGCCCCGTCATGCCGGAAACGCCGTTTTTTCTCCACTGTATATTCAAAATAGCGAAACCCTATTTGCCGGTTTTGTCCAATGGCCGCATGGATTTGGTCCACGTTATAATATACACTCTCATTCATCGCCTTGATCCGGCCGGCAACGAATACCTGCCGCTGCAGCTGTCTAGCTTGGTGGGTACTGGTGAGGCTTTCCAGTTTTTTAATTAATTCCATCGATTTTTTGCTGGTGATAAATTTAGAAGCCTGCACACTGTCGACCAGCAGCTTCAGCTCCGCCAGCTGAAAAGTCCGGTTCGGCACATGATAGCCGCCCTCTTTTCCTTTTACAAACTCTACATCTATGCCAAATTGGCGCAGCTGCTCCAGATCGTCGTACAGGCTTTTCCGTTCCGCTTCGATCCCCCGCTGCGCCAAAAGCGCAGTCAGCTGCGAAAGGCTGAGGAAGTGATCCTCATCTGTCTGTTCCAGCAAAATCTGCATCAGGTATAGGATTTTTCTTTTCTGATTGGTGGATTTCGGCATTGTTGTTCCCCCTTTTTTTTGATTGTATCAAATCCACCTGTCCGATGCAATCTAAAGCGGTAAAAATCCCCGTATGGGCAATAGAGCCATGCGGGGATTTTCTGCTTTACAAGCGCCGCGCGCCTGTGGGGGACTATTCCGACTGAAACCGTTATGGTTCTGATGTCGGGAAAAGGAAAGCGGACGGTGCTTCAGCGCTTTTTACGACACCTTGATCGTCAATCGGAGTTTGTCGCTGAGCATGGCGATGAATTCCGAATTGGTGGGTTTGCCGCGGGAATTGTGAATCGTATACCCAAAATAAGCGTTCAGTGTATCCACATCGCCCCGATCCCACGCTACCTCAATGGCATGGCGGATGGCCCGCTCTACGCGGGAGGGCGTTGTCGCGAATTTTTTGGCCACTGTCGGATACAGCACCTTTGTCACCGCATTCATTACCTCCGGGTCTTCCACCGACAGTAAAATGGCTTCCCGCAAATAATGATAACCTTTGATATGGGCTGGCACACCGATTTGGTGGATCATCTCTGTTACCATCAGCTCCATATCCTGCCCGCCAGTTCCAAAAGATACTGTCTTCACATTCTTTCCACCCCGCTGCTCATCGCTGCCCATCAGCTGAACAATCCGTTCCGCCAGTACTTCCGGATCAAAAGGCTTCAGAAAATAGTACCGTGCCCCGGACTGCATGACCTCGTTCTGAAGCAGAACATTGTCAAAGCCGGACAGGACCATAAACTGAGGCTGCGGCAGATTTTCCTCTTCCCGCACTCTTTTCATCACGCCGATGGCATCGCTGTGCGGCATAAACACGTCGCACAAAACGGCTTGTGGCTTTTGCGCGACGATCGCCTCATACAGTGCTTCTCCGTCTTTCGGCACCAATACTGCTTCTACGCCAAAGCTTTTCAGCAATCTGGCACAAGGAACGGCAAATTCCCGGCTTTCATCTGCAATTATGACCTTTCTTGTAGTTGCTTCCATGTCGATGATTCCTCCAAAAGCGTTTTTCCCGCAACATTTTGTCTACCAAAATACTATCATGTTTTTCCCTCATCTGGCAATGAATGGACTGCATGAACTTTCTCGCAGAAGTTTGTGCGCTATTTTTTCCGCTTTGATGCCGCATTTTGGCTATTTCCGAACTCTTTTGCACCATTTCGACATTTCTTTCCTGTCTGGATGTCGAAAAGAGAAGAAAATTTCGATCAAATCTTTGCCAACTGCAAATTTCTACAAGATCAATCCGTTTTTTCTCTGCGCCCTTTTATAAAAAAATTTTCCTTTTATTAAAACCGTTTCTTTTTCGATCTCTCTTCGCTTTTTCAGCTTAAAAGGCAAACGGTTTTCCACCGGCATCGCCGGCCGCCGCCTCCTGCTCCTTTTTGCTGCCCAGATCTTGAATCCAGTCAATCAGCAAAGAAGAAACCGTTACTGTCACCAGCGAGTAAACGATGCGCCGGAACGGGATATAGCTCAGGGAAAGCAACAGCACCGACAGGTCGGTCACCAAATAAGCCCTTGATAACCGGCACCGGCTCAATTTGGAGATCACCAGCGCCAGCGCGTCGTCGCCGCCGCTGGAGCCACCCTGGCGGACCACCAGCCCCACGCCGACCCCTACAAAAGCGCCGCCCAGTAAAGCCGCCGCCAGCGGATGAGCCGAAAGATCCGGCAAAACCGGCGGGAACTGCTCCCAAAGCCGGAAAAAGGCGGACATTCCCAAGGAGGAGACCGCCGAGAGCTTGATAAAATCCCAGCCCAAAAAACGCAGTCCCAACAGGTAGCAGGTGATATCCAAAACGGGCGTCATCAGCCAGGGAGGGAGCGAAAGCTGATGATCCAGCAAAAGCACCATGCCCAGAACCCCTCCTTCGGTGATGCCCACCCTCCGGTGGATGTTGTACATGCCGAACGAAAGGACCGCTGTTCCCAATAAAAACAATGCCAGTCGCTTGGGCGGAAGCCAGGTCTGCATTTGTTCAGCCCAGTGTTTTATTCGATTGCGAAAACTCATTTTTTGAAATGCTCCTTGTCCTGCCTTGTGCAAAATAAAATCGGGGGCTTGCCCCATGACATTTAGTATAAAGGTTGGTATAATACGAATGTCAAGAGCCTTTGTGGACCGGTACTTTTACCGTTTTTATGCGCCGGAAAGATTTTTCAATATGGAGGATGCAATGAAAAACGAATACAGGATCAAGGAGTTGGCACAGCTGTACGGCGTCGGCACCGATACGCTCCGCTATTACGAACGGCTTGGTCTGATACGGCCTCGCCGCGGTGAAAACGGTTACCGGCTTTACAGCCTGCAGGATATTTACCGGCTGACGATCATCCGGGATCTGCGGCAGCTGGGGTTTTCCACCGATCGGATCAGCGCTTATCTGGACGATTTGAATATCAAGAATACCCAATCCCTTCTCTCGGAGGAGCAGCAGCTGATCCGGCAAAGGCTCCGGCAGCTGCGCCAGATCGACAGGGCCATTTCCGAACGGCAAAAACATCTGAAACAATATGCCGCCCTGCCTGGTGGGCAAATAACCATCCGCTCCATCGCCGACCGGCCCTGTCTGCTGTTCAACACGGACATCTCCCGGGACGAAGAGGTGGATTTTGCCATCAAAAAGCTGCACAACCGCCATGCGGATACCATCCGGGATCTGGGCGGGCAGGCAATCGGTGCCGGGATGCGTCTGGATGAGGTGCGCGCCGGCCGGTTTGGGCATTACCATTCGGTTTTTTTCCTGTTGGAGCCAAACGCGAAAGAATACGATCTTCTGCTTCCCGGCGGGAAATATGCCTGCCTGGTTTACACCGGAAGCTATCGCGCCGCACCATCGTATGCGCAGCGGCTGCTTTGTGAAATCAACGCCCAAAAGCTGTGTGCGGCGGGAGATCTGCTGGAACTGTATCACATCGACAACCGCTACACCGGGAAAGAGGAAGAATTCGTTACCGAACTGCAAATCCGGATAGAAGGTTAGGGAAAGCATCCTATCCCCCCATTGGTAATCATAAAAGCGACACACAAAAACCATCATACTCTTTCCACCGCTTATTACACAGATTCAAAAAATAGTCTATAAATTTCCCATAATATCTTTATTTATTCTATGGATATACAATATCTGTAAATTTATATATAATAGAATCATATTCGACAAATTATTTTTCAAACATTTCTTCGCAAAATTTAAATTTTAATAAATTTTCTATTTCGATACCAATCTGTTTGGTTTTCTTCACATATTTTTCAAAATCCTATGCTATAATACAAAAAATGGAAAAAGTAAAGGAGGTTGCGCATGCTGTCCGTTATCATTTGTGCGAAAGAACCGGCCCAAACGACCCTTTTGGCAAAATTGATACAGCTATGGGCGGATCAGCGCGCGCTCTCGGTTCAGGTTCTATCCTATCCCAACGTAGAAAACTTTCTCTCTTCCTGCGCGGAACATCCTTTTGGAGATATCCTTCTGCTGGATATCCGCTTGGCCCGAACAAATAATATAGAACTAGTCCGAAAAATTCGGGAAAATAACCGCCAGGTGCAAATTATCCTGTGCGCTGACCGGCCCGGTCCCACCGATGCGGGGGACGGCGTGGGCGCATTGTACTACCTGATCCGGCCGATTCAGGATATCAAGTTGTTCCAGTTATTGGACCGGGCTGCCTTGAATTTGCATCGAACACCCAAGGCTGTGCTTCTGCCGCTGAACGGCCGGCCGGTTCGGATTCCAACGGCGGATATTTTATATGCGGAAGCTTGTTCCCACAACGTTCGTCTGCATTTGTCCCACGGAGAGGAATCAATGAGGATGCGGATGTCGGATCTGGAAGAGCTGTTGGACGGAGGTTTTTACCGGTGCCATCGGTCTTATATCGTATCGTTGGAGCATATCGGGCAGTTGTCCCGGACTGCTGTACTGTTGGATAACGGGCAGCAGATTCCGCTTGCCCGCGGCGCTTACGACGGGCTCAAGCAAGCGATCACGCAAGCACAATAGCGGCGTCTGTTTTCGTCATTCATCAGTCTTAGTGATTTTGACAAAAATTCATAAAGGAGGAGCATTGGGAACTAAGAACCTATCATTTGGATGGCACGTCAATCGGCTGTGTTGATATGTCTGAGATGCAAGAAGATATGAATGACTTTAAAATCGGACAGATCCACGTAATCGGTGATTATCTTTTGATTACAGATTGGGTGGAATTAAACATCTATAAGCTATCGGAAGATTCCCTGCAGCTTGTCGCGAAAGGCAATGGAGATGCCCTTTTCCCGGCTAATTTCACAGAGCATCTGCCAACTGACGATATTTTTATTTACAGTGGAAGAGCAGAGTCCTTTTTGTTTCATCCCGCGGACAATACGCTGACGCAAATGGATTTACCCATTATAAAAAATAAAGAGACACAGGCGATCACATCCGCTTTTCAAGATGGTCAATCCATTTTGCTCGGTGTTTATGACACGGCTGCAAAGCAGTATGCTTATTATGTTATGTCCGTCGAAGAAATGAAAGAATATGCTGTTGCGGTAAATCCAATCACCGGCGAAGAACCGCTCAACTTTTTGGGCGAAGATGATGAAATGATCATCATTGAACCAAAGAAATAATATCCTATTCCCGATTCATTGTCAGAAAACCCCGCGTGAATATTCACGCGGGGTTTTCTCATTTTTTATTCTCACATCTTAATCTGTTATTCCGCTCACACGTTGTAAGCGGTTAAACGATATTGTGATTGTGAATCATTTTCCCGGCAAAAGCAAAACCGAAGAAATTTCCCGCGCGCACACGCACAGCGTATAATCGCAGCGGAACGGAACAAATCGGAGCTGCAGCCCATCTACCTCCGGCAAAAGCCCCTGCTGCCCTGCAACGGAAAATCGCCCGAAGTTCCCGCCGATTCCCTCTCCAGAAAACTTGACAAAACTCTCTTTCGCCGCCCAGACCCGGTAAAAATCCGCAAAACCGGCCCTTTGCAGATAGCGGTCTTCTTCCGGATGGAAAAAGCGATGCGACAACGCCGCCAGGCGCCCCGGCTTGTGGATCTGCAGGTCGATTCCCACCTGCTGGGTACAAAAGGCGCCGAGCCAATAATCGCCGCTGTGAGTAACCGAACAGTGTACCTGCGGATGGTTGGGAAAAAAGGGTTTTCCCCGTTCCTCCCGCTCCACTGGCCAGGATGCTTCCGCCCCTTCCGGCGATTCCCCGCTGAACAAAGCGGCGCATCGAACCAAACACTGACGGGAGGAAGGGCGTTTCGGGCCGTACCAGTAAATCGTAACCTCCGCCACCCGGCTATTCCTCCAAGCCGCGTTCTCTCGCGTATTCAATGACATCCCGAACCTGATGCAGCTTCCACACATCGCGGGTTGGGATGGTCGTCTGGAAATATTCTTCAAAAGCACACACGATATTCATCACGTCAAAAGAGTTCAGCTCCAAGTCACGCACAAAATCGGTATCGATCGTAACTTCGCTTTTTCCGGTAACCTCAAAAATGATTTTCTGGATAATTTCCAACATACTGCTTTTTTACTCCTTTTGCGACAACAAATTTCCTGATTATTCCATATCGCAAATTATACTATAAATTTCCAAAATATGCAAGTCCCTGTCCGCAACACCCGGCACACTTTCTATCACTGTTGCAGCGGAACTCCCAACTCAAACCGTATGCCGCTTAATTTTTTTCGACGCTGTTTTTGTAAATTCCTGGTCCCGAATCGTAATCATCTGAATCTGCTGGAACAAAGGAAGCGTTGCATTCAATTGGTCGATTTTCGATTGCAGATGCTCTAAAATTTCGTAGGAAGACATACCTTTGGACAATTCCGGATCCGGATAGATGCTGGCGGCCACCACTACCGTATCGGCGGAAGAGCCATTGGCCGCGCCATACACCATGACCTCTTTCACCATCGGGATTTTCAGAAGCTGTTCTTCCAGCTTTTCCGGCGAAACCTTCTTCCCGTTTTTAAAGACGATCAGATTCTTTTTCCGCCCGGTGATATACAAAAATCCATCCTTGTCCAGATACCCCAAGTCTCCGGTTTTAAACCATCCGTCTTCGGTCATGACCTCTTTTGTCTGCTGGGGCTGTTTATAATACCCATTCATCAAAGACGTTCCCTTTACCCAGATCTCGTCTTCTACGATTTTAACCTGATAGTGATCCAGCACCAGGCCTACCGAGCCCATTTTACAGTATTTGTTGCCGTTGGTAGATACCATCGGCGCACATTCGGTGATCCCATATCCTTGCAGGATCTGGATGCCAAATAACTCAAAATCCTCACAGATTTTTTTCTCCAGATGGGCGCCGCCGCTGACAATGACATGCAGGCTGCCCACCATCTTTTGCCGGATATCGGACAACGTTTTATTTTCCCACGGCAAATGCAGTTTTTTCAAAATTCTGCACATCTTTAAAAGGCTTCGCAATTGCTTGGCCTTTCCCTCTTTTTCCGCGCTGAGCCACAACTGTTTATACAACATTTCCACGACCAGCGGAACGGTGATCATAGAGTCCGGCTGGGACAGATACAAGTCCCGCATCATGGTTTTTAAATCCCCGTTAATGCAAAGTTCCGCACCGCGCACCAGCGTATCCAATACCGCGCCGGTCATCCCGTAAGAATGGTAAAAAGGCAAAGACGAAAACACCCGCGGACCGGCGTCTACATCCCGAATCGCGTCGCCTGCGTTATACAAAATCGCCCGATGGCTGAGCATAACCGGTTTGGATAGGCTTGTGGTACCCGATGTATAAACAATGGATGCCGTTGCCGCAGGGTCACAGGCCAAACCGTCAATCCGATTCTCTTTCTGCTCCATCAGAGGCTGCCCCTCACGGCATAAATCCTGAATGCTCACCTGTTCCTTGGAAGATTCGCCCAGCAAAAACAAATCCCACGCAGCGGCTTCTTCCTCCGTTTGCCGGCAGATCGGCAGATAGGTATCGGAAGCAAACACACCCACGGCGTCTGCCTGCGAAATCATTTGGCGAATATTCTCATCCGACTGTTCCACATCGATACAGACTGCCGCCGCGCCGGCGCTGGCAATCGCCAAATATGCCACCAGCCAATCATAGCAGTTCTCTGCCACAATAGCCAGATGCTTTCCGGCATATCCCCGCGCCTTCAGCGCATGAGCCGCGCAAAGCGCCTGCTGCGTCACCTGCGCATAACTGGCGGTAACCGGCTCTTTCGCTCTGGTAAAATAAGTAATGGCCGGTTTCTCCCCGAATTTGCGGGAAATCCCATCCAGATAGGAAGGGAACGTTTCGTAATAATCAGCCTTGTTCAACGGGACTCTTTTCATATTTGCTCCTCCTGTATTTCAAGAACTCCGGTCTTTGTCCGCTAAAAGCAGCCCGTATCTAGTCTTCCAGACCAGCCAAATCTTTTTTCAATGTCTCTTTATCCTGCAAAACCCGCAAGAACCAATCCACAAGCTCTCCGTCGAACTGGCTGCCCTTGCCGGCAATCAACTCTTTGACGGCTTTTTCCTCGCCCAGGCTGGACCGGTAACGCCGGTTGGAAGTCATTGCGTCGTAAGAATCCGCTACCGCGATGATCCTCGCCTCCAGCGGGATCTGTGCTCCGCGGAGTCCATCGGGATAACCTTTTCCGTCTATCCTTTCATGATGGGCGCGAATAATGGGTACGATCGGCTGAAACCGGGTCAGCGAAGAAAGGATCTTCGCGCCGGCGGCCGGGTGCTCTTTGATTTTGGCGTATTCCTCTTCGGTCAGTCTCCCATCCTTCAGCAGAATGTTGTCCGGCACACCGATTTTTCCGATGTCATGGAATAATCCCGCCACATGCAGCTGTTCGCAGAAAGCTTGATCTTTCCCCATTTCACGGGCAATGCGTACCGCATAATAGGCCACCCGGTCGGAATGGCCGCGGGTATAAATGTCTTTTGTATCCACCAGCAGGCGCATGGCGCTGATGATCTGGGTGTAGTTCTCCCGCAGAATGTTGTTGGCTTTAACCAGTTCTTCATTTTTCTCAATCAAAAGCCGCTGCAGCATCCCGTTCCAGATAGCGGACGAGGCCTGCCTTGCGAAAATGCCCAACAATTGGCGCTGGTAATACTGGGGAGCACCTTCGATTCGAACGCCCAGAGAGCCGACGATCTCTTTTTCATTGACAATCGGCGCGACGACCCAGTCCCCATCTTCCTGAACCGCTTCCTGCCGTAGTACCCGCTCTGAAAGCTGTATTACCTCTTCCAAAGAAGGCGCCTCTCCCATCGAGCGGAGAAAGTAAGGTTCGTCCGGTTCCACTGCCGATTTGTCCAAAAGGCTTTCCCGCCGAAGCGCCAAATAAACGCTTTGGCCATCCATCAAATCTTTTGCCGTCTGCAGCAGCTTATCCGCAATTTCTTTCCGCTCCCGCAGGCCGTAAATCCGCGGCATGTCCTCTGTGATTTTCGTCAGGCCTTTCTGATAGTTTTGGATGGTGCGCATCTGCTTGATCGATTTGATGCAGGACTCCACCAGAAGCTCCAATTGGTCGAACCGGTCGCTTTTCTCATAATATCCCTGAATTTCCAGATCGCGGATGGTTTTGATCGGCGGCGCCAAGCTTTTATGGCCGGTAAGCAGAATGATAAACAAATCCTGATTAAAGCTGCGGATCTGTTCCACGACCTGGTCGCCGCAGATCGGTGTCATCAAAAAGTCCAGGAGCAGAATGTCATAATGGCCGTTTCGCACCCGCTCAATGGCTTTGTAGGGATCGTTTTCTACGTCTACGTGATAGCCGGAACGCTGAAAATAGGTTTGCAGCGTTAAAGTCATGGTAGGATCGTCATCCAAAGCCAAAATCGAATAGCTGTTGGTAATATCCACTACTTTTTGGTGTTTTCTCATTGTCTGCTCCCTCCTTTCTCATTGAATTGCGCTTCCGAAACAGCGGATAAGGGAATTGACATGCCAAAAATCGCGCCGCCGCCCGGATTGTCTTCCGCCCACATGCTTCCGCCGAATTTTCCGCGGACCACGGTGTTGGAAATATACAGTCCCAGCCCGGTACCCATCGTTCCTTTGCTGGTGATCATTTCTTTGAACAAACGCCTTTTCACCTGCGGCTTAACACCCGGCCCGGTGTCTTTGACATAAATTTTCAGGAAATCTCCATCCTGCTTAATGCCGATTGTAATCACGCCGCCGCCGGACTGCTTCTGCGCATAGATCGCGTTGGACAGCAGGTTGTTCAGCACCTGGACCAGATTGTTGATATCCCCGTGCAAAACAATGTCCCGGCTTTTCTCTTCGCCTTCCACCTCCAGCGTGCAGTTGCCGCTTTGCAGTTCATGGCGCATCAGAAGCCGTGAACGGCCGACCAGTTCGTCAATCGTAAAGGCGGTCGACTCAGAAAGATTTGCCGTTGTAGCCTGCCCTTTGATCGCTGTAATGATGTCCGACATATAAGCGGTCGCCTCACGGATTCGCTGGAACCATTCGCCCATCTCTGCGTAAATCTCCCGGTAATCGTCCGCCGTTACCTCTTCGTCGCCCAAGCTGCTGGCACATTCCTCCACCAGATCTTCCACGGCGGAAATACACCCGGATATGCTCATGATCGGCGTTTTCAGGTTGTGCGCCACGCCGCCCATCATCTGTCCCAAAAAAGCCATACGCTCTTGTTCCATCATCCTCGTCTGGCTGTCCTGCAGCTGCTGCATGCTCTTTTTCAGCTGTGTGATGTCTTTGTAAATGACCACGAAGCCGGAAAGCTTTTCGTGAATGTTTAACGGCGTTACATCGGTAATGTAGTAATTCTTTTTATACATGTCCCCTTCATAAACGCCTACCGCCTGTTCATAGGAGACGGCGGATTCGCTTTGCCGGCAGGACTCGATGGCGGTCAGCAGATTGTAGACCGCCTTTTTTTTCTCCACATCCTCTTCCTGCACGCTTTCGGACAGGTAATGATTTTCCGAAATGCCAAAACGGGAGGCAAAAATCTCCTCAAAAGGCTTATTGTATGTAATGACCAGCCCTTCGTCACTGAGCACCAGATAGCAATCGGTAATCCAGTCCAGAATATGCTGCGTCGCGATTGGCTTGATGTCCAGCAGGTGCAGCTGGTAAATGGCGATTCCGTTGCAGGCAACCGTTGCCACGAAGCTCAAGGGCGTGGCCGTGATTGGAATGCTGGCCGGTCCGAAAGTCGCAAGCGAGCTGACTACCAGGGGGACGAGACCGCCAAGGGAGAAAAGAACGCATTGCTTTAAATACAAACGGCTGTCATTTTTGATTGCAAAGCTGATCATCAGGATCATGCCGGCAATCAGGCAAAAATAGGTATAGATGCCGGAAAGATAAATATAAGGGCCGAACACGATCTCGCTTTTGACTACCGAAAACACCCGGTACTGCAGATGATGAATCGGGTTGGTCCAAACAATGATATTCGTCAGCACCGGCACGATAAAGGTGGCCCATCCCAAAGGGCGCATCCGCTCCCAGCCTTTGGTGAATACCAAAGCGATGCAAAGGGTGAACGCCGGAGAAAACGCGACGCCGATATAGGTAAAAGAGTCCCATATCCAAAGCATTTTCATGTTGGCCGGATCGGTGTATTTCATACACAAAAGTGCCGCCAGCCAAATGCCAAATGAGATCGCGATTCCCAAATATAATTTGTGGATCAGCGGAAGATAGCGCATCTTCAGACTCCAGATAATGAAAAGCGCTATCGCCACCAGAATAACAGTAAATACCGTTGCCACCCAATCGGAAATCATTCTTTTTTCCCCCTTTACCGATCCTGCCAAAATGCGCGAAGCAAAACCGAAGGCTCTGCCTGTATCCGTGAAACCCCCAGCGCGGCTAACTGCCGCCGGGTTTTTACGTCGCTTACCCGAATACGAATCGCGGGTCCTGCACAGACACGATTCCACAAGTCCACAAGGGCCGACAGCGCTGCCGGACCTTTTTCTTCCAACCCTTTTGCCAAAATACCGGGAAATGCTTCATCCGGCACAACAGTCAGATGCGGACAAATCGCCCGGGCCGCTTCTTCCAGCGGATAGGTTCGCCCCAGCAAATGCCAGACCGTGCCGCCGCTGTCCCGCAGGGCGACGATTTCCCCGGCGCAGACATCCACCGGCGTCAGATCCACCGGCGCTGCCGCCATGGAAACCGGCAATGCGCCCAAAGCCGCCACGCTTTGCAAAAGCAGGAAAAACGCATTTTTCTCCGGATTTTTCTGGAACATTCCGTCGCTGGCACGCCCCACCAGCCGGCCTACCCGGTAGACCCGGGCATCCAGGCCGCTGCGGACAGCCTGCTGAATCTGCTGCTCTGCCAGGAATTTGGACTTTACATATACGTTATCCTGCCAGTTCTGCCCGATATCCAAATCATCCTCATCGAACTGTACGGAGGATTCCGGCAAATCCGGCAAGTACTCTCCGCTTACACTGGCGGTAGAGATGTGGTGCAGGCGGGCTTTGGCCTTTTTCGCGAAGGCTATCATCTGCTCTGTACCGCCTAAATTAACCGCCAGCGACGTCTTTTCATCCGCCGCATAATGGCGCACATCCGCCGCGCTGTGGTACACATCCCGCACGTCTGCCGCCAGAGATTCATAATCTTCCGGCGCCATGCCAAGGCCCGGAAGCGTCACATCCCCGCGGACGATTTCTATTTTTGAGGTATTTTCCTGTATCCATCCATAGCCAAAATAATCGCACAGAGTCTGCAGCAGCCGCGCGCCGCTGCCGTCCCGCATCAGGCAAATCACCCTGGACGCGCCGGCCCGCAGCAGCGCCGCCAGCAAATGCGTGCCCAAAAATCCCGTCGCGCCGGTCAGCAGTACCGCCTCCAGCGGCCATTCGGCCTTTTTGCCGGACGGGGCCGTCTCTTTCCGAACGGACAGCGGTGTATGATGTCCCGCTTGATCTGCTCCGCTTAACAATGCGGCCTGCTCCCGTGCAGTCGGATGTGCATAAAACTGCGTCAGCGTCAGGGCATATCCTTTGTTGAAATAGCGGCTGAGCACATTGAGCGCGGCCAGGGAACTGCCGCCCTGCTCAAAGAAAGAACGGTCCGGCTGCAGATCACCGCAGCCCAGCACCTGCTGCCAAATCTGAAGCAGCTCCCTTTCGCCGGTCGGGTTCTGGCTTGGTTTTTCAGCGGCAGGGCTTTCTTTTGGCGCATCCGCCTGGAGGGATTCGCCGGAATGTGCCTGTTCTCGCTGTGCATCGACCGGTTTGCCCTGCGGCAAGCTCGCCGATTTTTGTATTTTCTGTTCCCCCGCCGGTTTCAGCGGGCTCTGTTCTTGTTCTTCTCCGGCCAAACCCACCTGTTCGGACGGCTGCGCCAACTGCCGCAACCGCGGCAAATCCAGCTTGCCGCTGGCCGTGTAGGGCATTTGCGGCAGGCGATGATAAGAAGCCGGGACCATATAGCCGGGCAGCTGTTCTTGCAGCCGTTCTCTGATCTGCGCGCTGCTGGGCGGGTTTTCGCCGTCACAGGTGAAAAAGGCCAGTAATTCGGAGGAGCCGTCCGCTTTTTTCAAGGGCAGTACCGCCGCTTCGGATATGGGTTCGACCTTCAAAATTGCTTCGCTGATCTCATCCAGCTCTACCCGTTGGCCGTTGATCTTGACCTGCGCGTCCCGACGCCCCAGAAAATCAAAATTGCCGTCTGAGCGCAAGCGGCCGATATCGCCGCTTTGATACATTTTTTCTCCGGGGAAAAACGGGTCCGGCAAAAACGCCTGGGCGGTCAGATCCTCCCGGCCGATGTAGCCGTCTGCCAGGCAGTCGCCCGCCAGATACAGCTCGCCGTGTGCGCTGGGCAGGACCGGTCTGCGGTTTTCATCCAGCACATAAACGCGGCAGTTGCGCAGCGGTTTGCCAATGTGGACCGGAACACCGTCCTGCAATTCTGCGGCGGTTACATAAACCGCTGCCTCAGTCGGCCCATACATGTTCAGTACTTTCGCTTGGCTGACGGTACGAAAATCCCGGAACAGCCCTTCGCTTACCGTTTCGCCCACCAGGATGATCCGGTCCAAGCCGGGCGCGGCGGCGCAGAACGCGTCGCTGCCCAGGCAAAGCCGCAAACGGGAGGGGGTAAACTGCATCATCCGCACAGCATACTGCTTCATCAGCTCCGCAATTTCCCAGGGCAAAAGCATCTGCTCGTCATCCGCCAGCACTACGGGGATTCCCATGGCCAGCGGCAGCAGGCTCTCGGTGATAAACGTGTCAAACACCACGTTGGTGGTGCAGAGGATAGGCCCATCCAGCCCGGCCATCCATTCTTTCATGCTGCCATACAAATTCGACAGTGCCCGATGGCGCAACATCACGCCTTTTGGCTGACCGGTGGAGCCGGAGGTGTACAGCACATACATCAGATCTTCCCCGCCGGTTTCGCAGGGCAGATATGGCGCGTCTTCGCTAAAATTCATCCGGACGCAGCGGCAGGGCAGATTTCCCGCCGACAGTTTGTCCCATGCCGATTCCCCGCACAAAACGATCTTCGCTCCGGCGGTCTGCATCATATAAGAAATCCGTTTTACCGGATACGATTCCAAAAAAGGTACATACGCGCAGCCCGCAAGCAAAATGCCCAGCAGACCTTCGAAAATGCCCTCTTCCCGGCGGCAGCAGAGTCCAATCCGGTCTCCCTTGGCAGCGCCGGCCCGGGTCAGCAAGGCAGCGATCCGCCTGGCCCGCTCCATCAGCTGACGATAGGTGACAGACTGCTCCCGGCAAGTATAAGCAATCGCGTCCGGGGTGAGCAACGCGCGGTTTTCAATCATCCGGTGTACCGGCAGGTTCAAATACGGAGAGGATAAAAGATTGGGTTCCTCCCAATAGGTCATCCGATCCCGGGCTGAAAGCTTCGGCAGCGCGTCCACCGTTTCGGCAGCGCCCTGCACCATTGCGCGCAGAATGGTTTCATAGCTTCTGGCGTACAAATCAATGGTCTGCGGCGCAAACAGGCTCGACGCATATTCGAAAACAAAGTGGTATCCGTCCTCTTCCCGGGCGGCTTCCAAGCTCAGATCCAGCTTGGCGCTGCCGGTGGGAATCGGGTGATAAGAAAGCGCCTGCCCGTCCCAGGTGAAGCGGTCGGACCGCAAAGGGCGCAGGGAAAACATCGCCTGATACAGCGTGTTCTGCGCCAGGCTGCGCGGAAGTTCCAGCATCGACACCAGTTCTTCCAGCGGCATGGCCTGATGGTCCAGCAAATCCGCCGTTTGCCGGCGAACCTGCTCCCAAAAAGCATGCAAAGGCATCTGTTCCGACAATGTCAGCCGCAGCGGCAATGTATTCAAAAACGGCCCGCAGATTTTTTGAAGCTGCGGATGCAAACGTCCCGAAACCGGCGTTCCGATCAGCAGATCCTGCTTACCGCTGACAGCAGACAGCAGTACGCCGTAAGCTGCCACAAACAACATGAAAGGGGTAATGCCCTTTTGCCGGCAGAAATTTTCGCACTCCTCGCTAAACGGTGCAGGCAGCACAAATTTCACCTGTCCGCCTTTGAAATCAAAGACCGGCGGGCGCGGACAGTCGGTAGGAAGTTCCAGACCTTCCGGCAAAGGCGATAACAGTTCTCCCCAATACCGGCGGTCTTCCGGCAGAGATGTTTTCTCCCCGGCATGATGATAGGTCCAATCGATATAGTGCATTTGCGGGATCTGAGGGTCTTTCCCCTGATACAGAAGATTCAGCCGTTCCAATATCAACGGCGTACTCAGCCCGTCGCCGATGATATGATGGCTGTCGACCAGCAGATACCAGCGGTTCGATTCGTCCGTCCAAAGCGCCGCCCGCAAAAGAGGCGCCTTTCCAAGGTCAAACGGGCGCAGGAAACGGCCGGCCGCTTCCTCCAGCGAAGCGGCTTCCAACAAAGGCAGGTCAAACGCAACCCGCCCGGCGACACGGCAGCGCAGCCCGCCCTCTTCCATGTGGAAAGATGTCCGCAGGATTTCTTCCCGGTCAACCAGCTCCTGGAACGCTTGCTGCAGGCGAAGAATATCAGGATGCGCAGAAAAGGCAAACGCGCCGGGCATGTGGTACGCATAGCCGATTTCTTCGCGGCAGGACTGCACATAAATGCTCTGCTGCACCGGCGAAACAGGATAGCTGTCGCACGGCGGCGCTTTTTCCATCCATACCTGCGCTGTTGTTTCTTCTTGCTCTCCATCCAGGAAAGCAGCAATTCTTCGCGCCGTCCGACAGACATACAAATCCGAGATCCGCATGCTTTTTCCTGTTTTTTTGGCGATCTCTCCAATGACCTCCATGGCGTTCAGCGAGTTGCCTCCATGCAGGAAATAGTCGCTGTCCGCCCCCAGCGAAGGCTGGGACAGCGCCCGCCGGAGGATATCCAGCAGTTCCTGCTCCCGCTGGGTTCTGGGCAAGGAGCCTTCTTCTTCCATTTGGGGCGCAGGCAGACGGTTTTCATCCACCTTTCCGCTGGCAGTATAAGGAAGTTCCTCCAATCGGATGATATAAGAAGGGACCATATACCGCGGCAGGTATTCGCCCATGTACCGCATCAATTCGTTTTGCGGCAGCTGTTTGTCCGATGTATAATAGGCGGCCAGGATCCCCTGTCCGTTTTGCTCAAGCATTTTTGCGGCCGCCGCTTTTACCCCCGGATATGCGGCGAGGCGAGCCGCCACTTCCTGCGGTTCGATCCGCAAACCGCGCAGCTTCACCTGACGGTCAATCCGGCCCGCCAAAAGCAGTTCGCCGTCCTGCGTCCAACAGGCCAGGTCACCGGTCCGATAAATCCGCTCGCCCGCTTCAAAGGGGCTGGGGAAAAAGCTCTGCTCGGTCAGCTGCGGCGCGCCGCGGTATCCGCGGCCCACGCACATACCACCCACATACAAATCTCCGTATACGCCCACCGGAAGCGGCTGCATCCACTGATCCAACACATACAGCCGACAGTTATCCATCGGTTTTCCTACTGTGATGGTTTTTGCCTCGTTTAACCGCTTGATGCTGACTGCCACCGTCGTTTCCGAAGGACCGTATTGGTTATAAATCTGCGCGTCGGTCAACTGCTGCAGGCGGTGCAGCAGTTTTGCCGGGAACGCTTCGCCGCCGCAGACAATGCTGCGCAGCCCACGCACTGCCCGAGCAAAATCCGGCTGCCGCAAAAAAGCCGACAACCGGGACGGTGTCAACGACAAAAATCCCACGCCAAAGGAGCGGATCAATTCCGCCAGTTTTTGAGGCGATTCCTGTTCTTCCTCCTGCGGCAGCACTACCGTCCGCCCATCCAGCATGGCGGCAGCGCTTTCCAGCACAAATGCGTCAAAGCCCACGCTACACACCGAAAGTATCGCGCCGGATGCATACACCGGGTGCATGGCCTGGGACAAATTCAAAAGGCTCCGGCGGCTGATTTCAACCCCTTTGGGCGTACCTGTGCTGCCGGATGTATAAACCACATAGACCAGAGAATCCGGCGGCGCAGGGCGCGCCGGCGCTTTTTCTTCCGGCAGATTTTCCATATCGATACAAGGAATCTGTACCGGTTCCAACCCCAGGGTCTTCAGCACCTGCGGCGTACTCAGAAGCGCTTGTGCGCCGCTTTGGGATAAAATCTCACGGATTCGCCCGGAAGGCAGATCGCAGGCGAGAAGCAAATACGGCATACCTGCGCGCATGGCCCCTATCATCGCCTCGTACAGATGCGGCGTGCGGGGCAAAAGCACGGCAATCAACGGTTCTTCTTTTGGCTGTGCTCCCAACACATGTTCCAGTGCCGCGGCAACACGGGCGGCCTGGCTTTCCAGGTTCTGATAATCGATCCGCTGTCCGTCAAAAATCACCGCCGACCGTAACGGATGCGCCTGCACCTGCGCGGCAAATTTTTCGTAAAGGTCAAAATCAGGCAGCGGCTTTTCCGTCTGGTTAAAGGCGTACAGCACCTGATCCTGCAAAGAACGGGGCAGGATGCCCAATTCCGCCAAAGGCTTCTGGGGATTGTTTAATGCCTCATCCAAAATCCGGGTCAGGCACTGGTGCAGCACCTCAATTTCCTGTTCGGAAAAGATCTGTGTCAGATAGTCATACTCCACCAAAAACTGGCGGCCACCATCCATATTGCTCAGGTGAATGCACAGCTGCTCTGCCTGAAATCCGCTGTAATACCAGCAGCCGGAAAAAGCGGCCTCATCGCTTTTCTGGGTAAAAATCCGGCTATCCTGATAAGACAGCGCGATTTGAAACAGGCGGTCCGCTCCCATTCCTCTCTCGCCCGCCAGCCGCTGGATCTGTTCAAACGGCAGCCGCTGATGCCGCAGCAGATCATACCAATGCTCCGTAAACGTCTCGCTGAACTGGGAAAATCCCTTTGTTTCATCCAAGGGGCACCAGAAAGGAAGGGTGCTGACAAACATCCCCGTAGTTTGCTTTGCGGTAAAGGTGGAGCGGTTGAACACCGGAACGCCGATCACCGGATTCTCCAACCGGACCGCTTTTTTCAAATAAATGGCAAGCGCCATGTAAAACACAGCGAAAGGCGCGATCCTCTGCTGTTCGCAAAATCGCATCATCGCATAGCTGACGTTTTTGGGCAACAGGCATCTTTTGCGTTCCCCCACCGGGCTGACCGCCGCGCTGTGGACCTGCCGAAGCGCGGCAGGCTCGCAATTGGGCCCCAGTATGCCGGACCAGTAGGCCTCGTCCTTTTGCCGGGCGTCGCTTTGCAGATATTGCTGCTCCTCGTCGACATGCAGCCGGTATTCCGGCGCAGGCTGCAGCTGCGGCTCATTCCCCGCCAGCAGCTCCAGATAAATCCTTTGCAGCTTGTTGCACAAAAGGACCTGGGACCAGCCATCAGAAATCAGATGGTGCAGCTTTATCAATACGCCGCCGTCGTTTTCTCCGATCTTAAAAAGCCAAAAATGGCACAAAGCTCCGTCCAGAACAGGCATGGCTTCCTTAGACAGCGCCTGCGCCCAGCTTGTTACTCCTTCTTGTCCCGACAAGGAAAAGTCGAATACAGGGATAGGTTCTTCCTCCAGCGGCGCAATCAATTGCACCGGCTGTCCTTCCTGCATGCGGATACGGGTACGAAGCGATAAATCAGACGCCAAGAGAAGCCGGATGCTTTCCTGCAGAAGATCCAGCCGAAACTGCCCTTGAATTCGTACCGATGTCGTAATGTGATTGATCGATGTACCGGAATACGCTCTCTCCAAACCCCAGATGTTTTTCTGGCTCTGGGACAAAGGGAAAGACATCTCTTCCTCACGCATCCACTCTGCCACAATATCCTCCACCCTCCTGAAACAGATGCTCATCCTATTTCGGATGAAACACTGTTTCAAAAGTTCATTCCCGTTATTTCCGCAAAACACATAAAGTTCCACCTTTATTTATACCGTGAATTTGTTAAAAAAGCAAGAAAAATAGGGAAAATACCCGCATAAAAAGAGGAAAAAGCAGAGATTTTGGGGCCCGTATCCGTATGCTGGAAAGAAAATGCATTTTGATTGGCATATGATTCCATTCTTCTGCCCTGCATCCGTCTTTTGATCGGGTTATATTTTCCCGGCCTCGGAGCAATCTGAAACGTCCACATGAAAACAGCAGCATCTTTTTCCGGGCAGCGGTTTTTCGAAAATCGCTTGCAAGATCACGGCACGCACAGGTATAATAAGCACAGATTCCGGTCCGGCAACAAGCGGGGCCGTTGCAAGGAGGACGTATGGATACGAAAGAAATCTATCTGGCCGGCGGGTGCTACTGGGGCGTTGAGAAATACATAAGCCAAATCAAAGGTGTACTGCAAACCGATGTCGGTTTTGCCAACGGCGATGTGGATGCGCCGACTTATCAGCAGGTCCGGTATGAAAACACCGGTCACGCCGAGACCGTCCGCGTTCTGTATGATCCACAGGTTCTTTCTCTGCCTGTTTTGCTCAAACTGTTTTATAAAATCATCGATCCCACCTCGGTGGATCAGCAAGGGGAAGACGTAGGCCATCAGTACCGGACCGGCGTTTATCATACGGATCCTGCGGATCAACCAATCATAGCGCAATCCCTGCTGGAGCTGGAAGAAAAAATCGGTCAGCCGTTGGCGGTGGAGGCCTGCCCTTTGCAAAGCTTCTGGAAAGCGGAAGAATACCATCAAAAATATCTGGACAAAAATCCCGGCGGCTACTGCCATGTGCCGTTGGAGTTGATCCGCTGGGTCAAAACGGTCGATCCGTCCCGCTATCAGGATTAAAAAAGCCCGGCTGCTGCCGGGCTTTTTTCATGCCGATTTACTTGGGATAAACAAGATTTTCTTCCCGAATACAGTACAGGCAGGTATCCAGATATTTTTGGGCCTGCCATTTTGCCATACCGAGATTCTGGTCCAGATAGTTTCCACAGTCTTTCGCCGCGGCGCCGGGGATTTCCCCTTCAAAATCGCGGATAAACTCAAACATGCCGGTGACCAGCGGCAAAACATCCCGGGAGGTGTAGTCTCCGTTCAAAATCAGATAATTGCCCGTCCTGCAGCCCATGGGGCCAAAATAAATGATACGGTCCGCCCAATCCGGATGATTGCGCAGATAAGTCGCGCCCAAATGCTCGATGGTGTGCAGTTCCGCCGTGTTCATCACCGGTTCCCGGTTGGGTTTGGTCATCCGCAGGTCAAAGGTGGTCAACACCGCTTCCCCCGCTTTGTCCTTGCGGGACACATAGATCCCCGGCAGCAGGTCCAGATGGTTGATGGTAAAGCTCGCAATCTTTTCCACACAGGCACTTCCTTTTTCAGAATAATGTCTTTATTATAACGAAAAATCCGCGTCTTGACAACCTGGACCGCCTTTGCTTTTCTTGCGCCGGCAGGGATTTTATGGTACGTTGGACAGCGAAAAAAGAAAGGCGCTTCCCAAAACATTTCACGGCAGAGCGCCGGAAAGGAAACAAGATGAATCCATTCTTTGATAACGCCCCGGACCACCGGAAAAACGGCTCCTACCGCTGGGAGCAGCCGGCAGGCAGGGATGACGTTATCGGCATGGGCACTGCTGACCTGGATTATTGCTGCCCGGAATGCGTCAAAGAAGCCTGCCTTGCCATCGCGCAGGAAAATGCTTATAATTACCGCAAAAAACCGGATTCCTACTTTCAGATTGTGACAGACTGGTACCGGCGGAAATACGGCCTGCTGGCAGAGAAAGAGTGGCTGTCCAACGTGCCCAGCACCATCGGCGCGATTCGAATCGCCCTGTCGGCCCTGACCAGGCCGGGGGACGCCGTCATCATGCAAAGCCCCTTTTTCGGCCCCCTTCCCCGCGCGGTCGAAAGCGCCGGATGCCGGTTGGTGGAAAATCCTATGATCCGCCAAGATGGTGTGTATGCTTTGGATTTTGCGGATTTTGAGCAAAAACTGCGGGACGAAAAGCCCAGTGTTTTCCTTTTGGTAAATCCGCACAACCCAACCGGGCGGGTCTTTTCCCAAAAAGAACTGGATCGGCTGGTCGCGTTATGTGAACAATATGATGTCAAAATCATTTCCGACGAGGTGCACGGGCTGATTATCTATCCCGGCAAAAAACACATTCCCGTCCTCGCAGTCTCCCCTGCCGCGCGGCGTTTGTCCGTCCAGGTCATGAGCATGAGCAAAGGTTTTAATCTCATGAGCCTGCCGCACGCCATTGTGGCGGTTGCTGACCCGGTGCTTCGCGCCGCCTGGAATGACGAAGTAATCCCCTATTCTTTCGGCTATGCCACCAATCCTTTCAGTATGGCGGCGGCCGTAAAGGTAATGGACGGCTCGGCGGATCAATGGCTGTCCGACCTGACCGATTATCTAAAAGAAAACCGGGATCTGGCGGTTTCCTTTCTGCAAAATGAGGTCCCCGGCATGAGGGCCACTGTTCCGGAGGGAAGCTTTCTTCTGTGGATCGACTGCAGTGAACTGGGCCTGGAAAATCCGGCGGAATTTCTGCTGGAAAAGGCAGGCGTCAGTGTCAACGACGGAGCGGAATTCGGCAATGCCTACGGCCAATTTATCCGTATGAATTTTGCTTTGACCCGCCAAAATCTGCAGACCGCCCTGGATCGGATCAAAAAGGCGGTCGCCGCCCGATAAGCAGGCTCCTCAGATAAAAAGCCGATGTTTCTGCTCAAATCAGAAACATCGGCTTTTTTCGTAAGAATCAAATTTTCTTTGGCTGTGGAGCCATCGTCGGGCAGCTTCCCGGTAAAATCAGACTTCTGCGGCGCTTTCCTCAACAGCCGGCTTTGACTTTGAAACAACCGCCTTGTCTTTCCATTTCCCGCTGCAGTATCTTCCTACTGCCAAAACCGCTGCGCAGAACCATCCAATGGGAACCGCATAGGCACAACCCATAAATCCAACGCCCATCCACAGACTGATGGCATATGCTGCAAGCACCCGCATGCCCAGGTCCGTCAGGAAAATGAACATGGTCATAATGCTGTCTCCGGCGCCCCGCAGGAACGAACCAAACAAGGACATGATGGCGTGAACCGTCAGAAGCGGACAAAATGTTCTCAAATACGCGGTGCCCCGCAAAATCACTTCGGTTTCAGATTTTCCCACAAATATCTCAATAAGCCAGGGACCTACGATAAAAATAATCGCGGAGCAGCTCAGCGCCAGAATAAGCACGAATATCAAGCTCTTGCGCAGCCCGTCTTTGGTCCGTTCGACCTCTCCGGCCCCGATATTCTGCCCGGCGAAAACCGCAAAAGCCTGTGAAATGCCGCCGAAAGGCACCATCGCGAGACTCTCAAGCTTCATCGCGGCGGTGTATGCCGCTATATTCATCGTACTAAAGCTGTTGACGAGCCCCTGCACAAAAATAAAGCCCATATTGGTCACGCCGTTTTGAACCGCGGAGGGAATCCCCATGCGCATAACATACCGAAAGAGCTGTTTTGAAAACACAAATTCTCCTTTTTCAAAGTGAAAATACCGGTTTTTTCCCCTGATATGGATGATGCATAGCAGCACAGATACCCCCTGCGCGATGACGGTTGCCCAGGCCACGCCCGCAACGCCCAGACCGAGCCCGACAACGAAAAACAAATCCCCCACGATGTTAAGCAGGCTGGAGATTACAAGGAAAATCAGCGGTGTCACCGAGTCGCCCAGAGAACGCAGGACAGCTGTGAAAAAATTATACAGCATCAAAAAAATCAGCCCCACACAGTAAATGCGCATGTAGGTGACAGATGCGTCCATAATATCCTCCGGCACATTGACCAGGCGCGCTACCCCCGGTGCAAGCGGCGCAAAAACCAGTGCCATTATCACCGAAAAAATTACCGAGAAAATAAGTGTAGTGGAGATGGTTGCTTTAATCTTGTCGTGTTCGTCGGCGCCGAAAAGCTGCGACACCACAATGCTGGCCCCATTCGCAAAACCCGCGCACACCATCACCAGAAAATTGCACACCGTGGCCGATGAACCAACAGCCGCAAGCGCTCCTGCTCCTTCAAAATTCCCTACTACGATGCTGTCCACCATACTGTAAAGCTGCTGGAACATACTTCCGAAAATAATTGGGAGCCCGAACAGGATAATGCTCTTCAGCGGCGAATCGCGAAGCATTGAGTCAGGTGAGATTTTTAAAACTCCTGCTTTCATATATGACCCTCTTTCTGATAATATCATGCATATTTTACCACAAATAGTTAGGTACCGCAAGGTTTTATTTCGGTACCGTACCGTATTTTTCTTCGTACCGCATGCCCCTAAAACGCTGTCTGCCATTGGGAATTTACAAAAGAAATCCTGAATCCACAAGTTTTTGAGAAGCTCTTTCAGCGCCAGTTTGCTAATTGCGGAGGAAAAGAAAATATGGTATACGATAAAAAATATTGTATAAAGGAACGAATGGTCTGTATTTTTTCCCGCTTTTCCCAAATCAACGTATCCGAGGTGGCGTATGAGCGGGCTGAAACAAAATAGATCCGGGCAGGAACAATTTATCAAACAATTTCTTCGCAATTATCTGGACAATCCAAAAGATCGAAAGACGGTCTGCCATATTCTTGCTGATGTCGGCCGCTATTACGACGCGGATTGCGCCTGCATTTTTGAATGGAACGAAGCACATACCAAGATCACCCGAACATATGAATGGGTCCGTAAAAAGCATCCGATTCGTTCGGTATTCCCAAACACGTCGCCAGCGGAGAATTGGGGCTCTTCTTTGACGCTTTGGAGAAAGAAGGGGAAATTTTCATCTCTTCGCCGGATACAGCAAATCACACGGCTCAACCGGTCTGCCGGCAGCTTGTATCCGGAAGCACCGGCAGCCTGATGGCATCCGCTATTACAGGCAACGGTGCTATGATCGGTTTCTTAGGTATTTACCATCCCCGCAAAAACACCGCGGACCGCTTATCTCTGTCTGTCGTGGCCTCTGTTTGCCGCAGTGAGATTCCGAAAAAACGCACAATGGAGCAGGAACTTGTCACAACCGAAAAAGCGTTTTTGGGTTATATGAAGATTATTCAGGCCATGAGTGAAATCTATACTTCGCTACCACAAAGGCTATTCGCAGAGAAGTTGGCGAAGACGTTCCCATTATTATCATCTCCGCTTATGACTGGTCGGATATTGAGCAGGAAGCCAGGGCCGCCGGCGCGAATGCGTTTATCAGTAAGCCGCTGTTCCGCTCCAGGCTCGCGAAAACCTTTCACTCCCTTGTCGCCGGGGAAGAGTTTAAACCACAGGAAGCGCTCCTGCTGAGCCTGGAAAAAATGTGCCTGACTGGGCACCGTGCGCTGCTTGTGGAGGACAACGAGCTCAACGCGGAGACCGCTGCGGAAATTCTGAAGATGACCGGCCTTGAGGTGGAGCGCGCCGTAGACGGTACCGAGGCGGTTGATAAAATGCTTCGCTGCGCGGATGGGTACTATGATATTATCTTCATGGACATCCAGATGCCAAAGATGAACGGCTACGACGCTACGAGAGCGATTCGGTCAGCAAATCGGAACTACTGCAAGAAGGTCCCCATTGTCGCAATGACGGCAAACGCTTTTGCGGAAGATGTGCAGGCGGCCAAGACAGTAGGAATGAACGGACATATTGCCAAGCCGCTCGACTGGAATGAATTGGCGAAAACACTAAACAAATGGTTTTACTGATTTTTAAAAAACAAAAAGCGCCGCGAAAGCCTGCGGGATGACTCTCCCGCCGCTTTTGCGGCGCTTTTTCGGAACAAAGGCCCTTGATAGGAAATCTTCCGTATTTTCTCTGGGAAAACACAAGATTTTTTCTGAAAAAGCCCTTGCTTTCTTTAAAAAACGAACTGTTTTTATGCGGGATTTGCTTGTTTGCGGAGCCGGAATATTGTATGATGTAGATACGGTGAAAACCCATCCGCTGCATACCGCGGATGCCGGAAGATCGGTAGGCCAAACAGCTCAAACCTACAAAAAGTAGGTTTGAGCGGCGCTCCTTTCTTCCAAAGCGTTGACAAAGCATTTCCGGCCGCCATAAAAGCGGAAAGCCAAAGCCAAATAAAAATATCATGGAAAAGAGGAAGGATTATGGGACTTATCAAAGCGGCATTAGGTTCTGCCGGCGGCGTGCTGGCCGACCAGTGGAAAGAATTTTTCTATTGTGACGCGCTCCCCGCCGATGTGCTGATGCGCAAAGGGCACAAACGGGTCTCTGGGCGCAGCAGCAATACCAAGGGCAAAGAAAATATCATTACCAACGGCTCTGTGATCGCCGTTGCGGACGGTCAATGTATGCTGATTGTGGACCAGGGCAAGATCGTGGATTTGTGTGCCGAGCCCGGCGAGTATGTATACGATATGTCCACTGAGCCGTCCGTCTTCTACGGCGACCTGGGCAAGAGTATTCAGGATGTGTTCGCCAATATCGGCAAACGGTTTACCTTCGGCGGCGAACCGCCCAAGGACCAGAGAATATACTATATTAACATCAAGGAAATCCTGAACAATAAGTTTGGAACCCCTACCCCCATTCTCTTTGAGGTGGTCAATAAGGCGATCAATATGCACAGAACGGTGAATCTGCGCTTTAACGGTGTATACTCCTATATTATTTCCGACCCGCTTCTGTTCTATACCCGCCTTTGCGGGAACGTGGAAGAAGAGTGTACCCGGGATCTCATCGACGGACAGCTGAAAGCGGACTTTATGGATGCGCTGCAGCCCGCCGTAGGCGCCCTGGCCGAGCAGGAGCTCCGCCCCGCTCAGATTCCAGCAAAAGCGAAAGAGCTCAAAACGGCCATGAACGCCGAGCTGCAGGATAAATGGGGGGCCAGAGGTATTTCCATTGCGTCCATCTCTCTGAACCCCATCACCCTGAGCGAAGAAGACATGAAGAAGATTCAGGAGATTGAAGACGCCGCCACCTTTGGCTCCAGCGCCAATATGATGGCCGGCCGCATGACCGATGCCACCGCATCCGCCATGCAAACCGCAGCGGGTAATACCGCCGGAGCCATGACCGGCTTTATGGGCATGGGTATGGCAGGCGGCATGACAGGCGGCGGATTCGGCGCCGCGCAGAATATGTACGCCATGGGCCAGCAGCAGGCTCCTTCTCAGCAGCTTGCCGGCGGTAACGGCGCAAGCGGCTGGAAATGTTCCTGCGGCGCCGCGGCTTCCGGGAATTTCTGCCCGGAATGCGGCAAGCCCAAACCCGCCGGCATCAGCGGCTGGACCTGTTCCTGCGGCAAGGTGAACAAAGGCAAGTTCTGCACCGAGTGCGGCAAGCCCAAACCCGCTGGGGTACCCCAGTACAAGTGTGACAAATGCGGCTGGGAGCCTGCCGATCCGGCCCATCCTCCCAAGTTTTGCCCGGAATGCGGGGACCCCTTTGACAGCGGCGATATTCGGAGATAATGCGGCGAATGAAGATGACGGTCGGCCCTTTCTCTTCCGCAGCCGCAGCTGTTTTTTCAAAAGCGGGATTGTTGGAGCAATGGGTATCAGGCAAAACGTGACAAATGTATTTCCTGTATGGGCGGCGCTGACGGCGCCGCCTCTTAGCAGATGGGTTTCCCCCGGACGATTGCTTTGTGCAAGAACCGCGGACTGCTATCCCGGACTGCCGCGGCGGCCGGGATCAGGTCAATGGAACGGAGGATTTGGAAAATGCCTTCACAAGTGACAAATTATCAATGCCCTTCCTGTACGGGACCGCTGCATTTTGTGGGCAGCACCGGAAAGCTGGAGTGCGATTACTGCGGCTCATCCTATGATGTCGCGGAAATTGAGGCGCTGTACGCCTCAAAAGAAGAACAGGCTGTCCAGGCGCAGCGGGAGGCAGAAGCGAAAGAGGAGCAGGCCGGATCAGACTGGGACTTTTCCGGTCTGAACAGCGATTGGGGCGCGGACGCGGAGAAGATGAAGTCTTACACCTGCCCTTCCTGCGGCGCGCAACTGATCTGCGACGTCTCCACCGCCGCCACCTCCTGCCCCTACTGCGGCAATCCCACTATTGTGCCGGGGCAGCTTTCCGGCGCTTTAAAGCCGGATTTCGTGATTCCTTTCAAGCTCAGTAAAGAGGACGCGGTCGCGGCGCTGAAACGGCATTACAAGGGAAAGTTTTTCCTGCCCAAGTACTTTGTCAGCGAGAATCATGTACAGCAGATCCAAGGCGTCTATGTCCCCTTCTGGCTGTTTGATGGGCAGGCGCAGGGAGAAGCGAGGTATGAAACCACCCGATCCCGTATCTATCGCACCGGGGATTATGAGGTCACCGAAACAGATCACTTTTCCGTCCTGCGGGCTGGATGGCTCTCTTTTGAAAAGGTTCCTGTCGACGCCTCCAGCAAAATGCCGGACGACCACATGGACTCTATCGAGCCATATGACTACAGCGAACTGAAGCCCTTTTCCACGGCGTATCTGCCCGGTTTTCTGGCGGATAAATTTGATGTGACCGCTGAGCAGAGCCGGGGACGGGCAGATACCCGCTGTGAGAGCACCCTGCGCTTTGCTTTGCGCAATACGGTCATCGGCTATGAGAGCTGCCTGACGCTGGGGGAGCGGACAGAATTGAATCGTGGAAAAGTCCACTACGCTCTGATGCCTGTCTGGATGCTCAATACAAAATGGCAGGGCAAGGATTTTCTTTTTGCTATGAACGGCCAGACCGGCAAATTGGTAGGCGACCTTCCCATGAGCTGGGGTAAATTCTGGGCGACTTTTGCTGCGATCGCGGCGCCTCTCTCGGTGCTGAGCACGGTACTGGCGCTGACATTTTTGGGGTAAGGAGGGGCGAACATGAAAAAAAATCTGATTGCTCTTTCCCTCATCCTGATTTTGGCGCTTTCTTTGTGCATTTGTGCTTTCGCGGCCGAAGGCAGCGTGGAAATGCGTTATGTGGTGGATACCTACGGTCTTCTCAGTTTCGACCAGTGGGCATCTTTGGAGAACCGGGCGGCCAATATCTCGGAACAACACGGATGCGGCATCTATATCGTCACGGTGGATGATTACAGAAATTACGGTGATGGGAGCGTCTATGACGTGACCACCCAGATTTATCATCGGTCGGGCGCCGGCTTCGGCATGGGCAGCGGACGGGATGGCATTATGCTGCTGCTCAGCATGAACAACCGTAAGTACGCACTGTTTGTCTATGGGGAAAAAGCGGAATATGCATTCAATGACGATGGCCTGGAGCAGCTGGAAGAAGTTTTCCTTAGCGACTTGGGAAACGATAACTGGCTTGACGGTTTTTCCGGGTATCTGAAGGCGTGTGATCAATTTTTGACCTGCGCCGAAGAGGGCGAGCCGGTACGGGACAATCCCCTGGGACTCATCGCAATCGCAGTCGCGGTATCCTGCGGGATCGCGCTGGTCATTTGCCTCATACTCAAAAGCATGATGAAAACGGTCCACCAGAAGGCGGGAGCCAGCGAATATGTCGCTGACGGCGGGCTGCATCTGACCCAACAGATAGACCAATATACGCACACGACGAAAACCCGCCGCAAAATTGAAAAAAATCCCGGCAGTTCCGGCGGTTCCCACAGCGAGAGGGGAGCAGGCGGCATCGGGCGCAGCGGATCGTTCTGAGAAACCGCTGCGCAAAGGGAAAAGGTCTCCCCATGCGAGGGAGCCGCTGACCGTCGGCTGCCAAGACGATGTCATTGTGTTTTCGCGAAAAACAAATATCAAACAAAATGGGACGGATGATCCCCTTTTCTGCTATTTGACCGCTCATGGCACGGCAACAGATGCCCAGTAAAGCTGTCTGAACGTTACGCGGGCCGTAACCCTGTTTTCTGGCAATGCAGGCCATCGATCAGATCAAGGGTGCGGCGGATCGAGTATTTCTTTGTCCGGATTTCTTCCCGGCGCTGCTGTTTTTTGTAGCGCCGGGTTCCTTTTTTCGGAGGAGTACTATCCTTTTTCTTTGTTTTCGGATTTGTCTGCACAGGATTTCTGAGCCGGTAATCGTCATGCTCAGCAATATACTCCAGATATCCCTGAATGGTATCTCTTTTTGCATTTTGCAGATGATAGCCCGGAATAAGGCTTTCCCAGTCATGAGCTGACCGGTGGGTGTTCTGATGGTAAAGCTGAAGCCGCAGGCCGTCTTCCGAGGGTACGATTTTCCACTTGCTGAAAGATGTCGTCACAACAAGAGCCCGGTCCGTATAAAAGAACGCAATGCCTTTTTCCTGTGAATATGTACAGGAATCCGATTCGCCTTTTCGGTATTGACGGGCAAGCAGGCTGCAGTGACGGCAAAGCCGGTACCCTTCCCCGTACGCTTCCTGCAGGGTTTCAAAGCATTCGATGTTTTCGTCACGGATGCGGTCCGCTGCCGGACAACTCATATGATGAATGATCTTCTTTCGGCTGATTGTGCTGTAGTAAAACATATTTAACACCTCGTTTTTCCCTCTTTGCCTTTATGATAGAAAAACTGGTGTACGATAAACCTCCCTTTTCTATGACCCCAAATAGTGTTAAGTTCCGTGCAGCCGGGCTTAACGCTATTTTTTATCGTCTCAAAAATGATCAGAATATTTTGGCGGAGTTAAATTCCATTTTGTAGGAGACAGTATACCTGCTTTCTGGGTTCTTTCCCAATGCGTATCGAATTGCCACAGATCTGCAATGATATGCGGTTCCGGATTGATCTGATACCATTTGACGTGGATTCAATCAACCGATGCACAGATATCAGAGAAACCTCCCGCCGTAACAGGATACCTGCCCAACTGCCGCCATAGAATTCATTGGCGGTTTTCAGGATCCGCATGGCAAGTTTTTGGGGAATATCATTGGTATGCAGATACGCCTCCAAACCGCTGATAGCCTACAGCTTATAATCTATTCAAAAATCAATGATGTATCCTGAAACCGAAAAACAGAGCAGCCTTATCCATTCATTTTCAAAGGTGGACTGAAGGAATAAACGCCCTGCTCTCTGCCATGACAGTTAAAGCAAAAAACGCATAGAAAATATGCTTTGTTTCTGAGATATCAGCATTTTTCCACATCTTTTCCATTGACTACCGAACGATAGGCAGCTATAATAGTAATGCAGGATCTTTCTGCTAATGTCCCAGACATGGCAACTGCGCAGCCTGCCGGGAACATCACCACGCTTCTGACCGCAAACCGCCTACCCGCTGTGAAAAGCTGGCGCAGAAAGAACAGCGTAAGGCAGAGCGGCGGGAGCGAAAAGCAAGGTGAGCCGCGCACTAAGAAAAGGAGAAGCGCATGTATTCAGGCGGCAGAGATACGGTGGTCGCGCTGATAAAAAACTGTTGCATGGTGAAAAATCGGTATGTCCGAAGTGCGGGAAAGACCGTCTCACGTGCCTCCACAGGAAATCGAAGAAAAGGGATTGTGATTGGAAATTCCCCTGCGGTGAGAGCTGCGGTGAGAGCTGCCGCGCGGTCACCACGCTCAGGCAACTGCCAAAGTTCGAAAGGCTTGGCGGCATGTTGATCACCTGCGGCGCACATTCCTTATATAAAAAATTGGGGCATCAGGTCCTGCCCTGAACGACAGGACGATGGTAAAAGGCTGAATTGTCAGCAAGCTGGATCCTAAGGTTACGAGCCTGTACACCGGCTGCATATCAGGAGGGAGAAAATGAAAGTATTGAAAAAAACACCGACTGTGCTGCTGACCATTGCGGTGGTTTTGACGGCGGTTTTCCTTGCCGGGCGCTACGGATGGAAGCTGGGCGGCTTTCGCGCCTGCCAGGGTGCGGGGATCACCTCGGTGGAAGTCAGCGAGACGGCAGTACATATTACCGGATTCTATCCCGGTTCCATCCCGGAGGGCTTCTGTGGCTATTATTCCAAAGAACAGGACGGAAAATTCTATGTGGGCTTTCGGTTCAGCGCCGTGTTTGGATTCTTTGAGACAGGCGACTTTGATATCACCATCCCGATCAAGGGCAAGATCAATGAGGTGATCTTAAAAACCAGAATGAACGAAGCCTCCCTTTGGCGCGCTCCGACTGGCTTCCTCCCCCAGTCGGAGCAGTACGGTGTCTATGTAAAGCTGGAACGCAACGATGTAGTTTCCGTCTCCATGTCCTATGACGGCTTCAACAGAGGAATGAACAATGCTGATCTCACCGCAATAGAGAGTGGAGAATACATCTTTATGGATAACGATATCATGATGGTTTCCAAGGATGCGGGTACCCCGGTGCCCTTTCGCATTGCCGCCAAAGACGCGGATGGACGCATTGTGGCATCCGGGGCGTTCTCTTTTGATGCCCAGGTAGAAAAAATGTTTCTGACCATCACGGCAGACGGCAGAATCATGGAGGACAAAGACGATGAAGGATAAACATTTTACTTCCCGTATGCTCATCTGTGCCGGAGCATGGATGAGTATCTCGGGTATTCTCATGGCAGTCTGTGCGAGGATTGCCTATGGCGGCATCCTGTTTGCCGCAGCTGCCTGTATGTTCTTCGCGGCACACAATTTCCGTGTCGCGGAGGACAGAGATGACCACAAACGCCGGAATTTGGGAAACGACCATGACCCGGACGAATCTCATGGAGGATGAGCGGATGAAGAGAAGTATCATGAATCCATTTTCCATGCTGTGTTCCGGGCTTGCCATCGGAACTGCTGCGAGACTGTTGGATATTTTCACAACAAATTTGGGAGAAGTCTTTTCCCAGATGGCGGTCTGGATCCTGATGGGCACTCTGATCTCCATTTACAGCAGGACGGCGAAGCTCGCGATGGCAAATGTTTTGGTATTTTGCCTTGGAATGCTGCTGACATATTATTTCGTAGCCGCCTTGAGCCACGGGGTATATTCGATGGTATTTATCATCGGGTGGACAGTGTTCGCGCTGTGCTCGCCTGTCATGGCTTACTTTGCGTGGCTGGCAAAAGGATGCGGAATATTCGCCAGAATTGTGAGTGTGGGGATCGTGGCTGTTTCGATCCTATCCTCCATCCTGTTGTTTGACAGGCTGCGAATATATGATTTTATTATTGACGGCGCTTTGATCTACTTCTTGTTCTTCAAAAAAGTGAACAGGTAAAAGGAGATGATCTTATGGAAAATGTATTCGATTTTCTTCGGGCAGCACTGCCGTGGATCGCGGTTGGTTTGCTGCTGGCAGTGTTTATCGCAAAAAATGCGGGAAAGGAAAAGAAAGAAAGAAGAACAGCCTGACGATTATGGAACCACGGGAATGTGCCTGGGTATGTGCTTTGGAACAGCCATCGGCACCGCCCTGGGGAATAATACCGGTATCGGTATCTCCTTGGGTATGCTGATCGGCCTGGCCATTGGAACCTGCATCAAAAAAGAGGGACCGAACAATGACGAAAAGGAATAAGTCTGTTTTTATCGTGCTTCTCCTGCTGATTCTTACAGGGGCTGCCATATTTCTGTTCTGCTGCAATCAGGCGGGCTTTACGGGCAGCCGTGTCAAAAATCCGGTCGAGTATCTCCTGGACATTGAGAAGATGAACGGAACCGATCTGCACACGCTAGAGCTGCGCGAGGGGGATGTTCTTCAAATCCAGTTTGAAGCCGAGAAAGGCGAACTGTACATGGAGATCAAAGCGCCGGACGGGACAGCCGTTTACCGTGGGAACGGGAAGGAAACCACGGATTTTACGTTGAATATCCGGGAAAGCGGTATCTACACGGTTGTTGTGGAAGCTCGTCGTGCAAAAGGAACCATCCATATTCAACTTGAATCGTTTTGAAAGGATATACAAAGAGATTTATTCCGCCGGTCTTGAAAAGAGAATCATTTATGTCAATAAGGAAACCGGTGTGAATTCCCTGTATGTACAGAACGCTGCAGCGGCGGATGACGCCACTGCTGGATGCAGACGGAAAGCCGATCATCAGCCCAAAGCTCTGACTTTGACAGGTCCGTTCTTTCACTTTGAACCAGCAAAAAGGGAGGAAAACTCTATGAAATCCATTGGCCTGATGAAAGCGATGCTGCTTTGCAGAGAGTAGCAAAAAGCATCTTTGGAGCGCAGAACTGAGATACATAACCAGAGGCTCCGGGAACTGGTAAGCTATTCGAGGCAGAACAGCCCCTACTATGCCAAACTGTATGCTGATGTTCCGGAGCAGTTTACCCTGTCCGATCTGCCCGCAACCAATAAGAGGCAGCTGATGGATCACTGGGATGACTGGGTAACGGACGGTACCGTTACCCTACAGCAGATGAACGACTTTATGCATGATAAGGACAACATCGGCCGTAAGTGGCAGGGCAAATACATGGTGGTGACCACCTCCGGCTCCACAGGCAATCCTCTGGTAATGCTCTGCGACAAAACCGTAAACAATGTGATGGCTGCTGTCAGCGCCAGCCGCTCCTATGCCCGGAAAAAGGACATGAGCGCCTTTATTCGGAAAGGCGGAAAATCCATGGGCGTGTATGCGGACAGCGGCTTTTATCTGGGGAACAGTACAATCCGCTCCAAGCTTTTGATGATGCCATGGAAAAAACGCCAATTTTGACTTTCCAGCGCTCTGTGGCCCACCGAGAAGATCGTGGAGCAGCTCAACCGTTTCCAGCCTGCCATGCTGGGCGGATATCCCTCCAATCTGGAGTTTGAAGCGCCGGAGTACTCGCAGGAGGGCATTGACCATTTCCGGACAAGTCTGGAAGATCAAGAGCGAATTCGCAAGCTGACCTTTTATGGCTCTTTTGATGGCGACAAACTTGTTGGAACACTCTGTATGGGAGCACCCCAACATATCGGAGGGTTTTTCGTCGATGCGACCTATCACCGCCGGGGCATTGGAAGACGGCTGTTCGAGGCCATGCGGCAGGATTATGCCCGCCAGGTGTTCACGGTCAATTCTTCCCCCTATGCGGAGGAGGTCTACCGGCACCTAGGATTTACCCAAACCGACAGAGAACAAACCGTCGATGGATTGCGGTTTACCCCTATGCAGTACGATGGTGAGAGAATATGACATTTCTGAATCCCAGATTGATTGAGGAGCGATGAAATATGATGAAAAAACGAGTCAGAATACTTGGGGTTTTCGGGGTCATTAGCCTGCTGTCCTATACGGCGATGGTGGTGTTTTCATTGGCGTCCTTGGTGCTGATTGCAGCCAGAGCGAAAAAAGAGCAGATTAGATCGCTGTGTGTATGGGCAGTTGTCTGTCTTGCGGCGATGATAACCGGTCCGATCGGTACATCTTTGCTGCCCAAAACGGTATTCGGTCTGTTTGAAAGATTTAGTACTTTTTCAGCGGTCGTATTTAACGCCGTATTAGGAATTCATCTCATAAAAGGACGGTTTACCAATGAGCGGATCGATCACATAACTAAAAAGGAACAGGAGGATTCGAAATGACAGCAGCAAGAATCAATACGGAGGAAAGGAAAAAGCTGATCACCGATCTGTGGATCATCGGAATTGTCAGTTTTCTTGCCCTTGGGATCGTCGTTTTTGCCATGCAAAACGGAATGAACGACTTTGCAGGCAACCGCAGCATTCCCATTGTTCTTCGTGTCCTGGCGATTGGACTGTGCGGCCAGTTTGCGGTATCCGGTCTGGGGATTTCCATTGTGTGCCTGATCCGAAAACAGCGGTTTCGGGAATTTGGCCTGAACACCAAAAATCTGATTCCTTCACTATTGCTGAGTATTTGTGCTGCGTGCCGGAACTGACTTACTACCTGGTGCGGGGGTCTGTTTCCGGCTGGTGCCCCTTTCAGGGGTTCATACCACGGCGGAGGTTCTTGCAAGCCCATTCCCTGCCAAATGTTATCGGGTATCTGATCACAGCCTTGTTTTGGGGCTTTTTTGAGGGCTTCAACTATGTGGTCATCCGGGACAAAATCAGTATGCTCTCTCCAAGCAAATACCGATTCTTTGACTGGGGCGCTTTGGTATGCGCTGTGATGTGCATTCTCATACACGGGGCTGTTGGCGTAACGCCGGATGCAGTACTTGAAATGGTGGCAACCTTCATTCTGATTTATGGGATGCTGATTGTCCGCAAGGAAACGGGGAACGCCTGGGGCTGTATCCTGATTTTCTTCGTTTATTGGAATGCGATCTGATCATGATACTGTAATATCATGGCAGCTCATGTCATGTAGAAAGAAATGTGAGAAAGATACTGTTGAATCTGCTCGCCATGTTCATCATTGGCCTGTGTATGGGAATACTATCCCAATTATTGGACATATACACAAGACCTGGGGGAGATCTTCTCACGGATGGCAGTGCGGATCCTTTTGGGCGCCTTGATCTCCATTTGCAGTGAATGCCCAGGAGAGCCGCGGCAAATGCCCTTACCTTCGCTGGGGATGCTGATCGAGTATTACGCTGTGGCTGCGCTCAGTCATGGTGTCTGCGACAAATCTTTCATCATCGGATGGACGATTTTGCCCTGTGCTCACCTGTTTTGGCATGCTTTATAATGAGGGGCCGGATATTTCCGGCCCCTCATTTTGCGGTATAACCGCAGCACAACGCCAAGCCGCCGATGTAATGAGGAATTTGCTATCCAATGCTTTCTAAGCCTCTCCTGACCTTTCCGACGTTTCGTGGTTTGGGTCAAAATCTGGGTCGATCCCAGTTTCAGACAAAAGAAGAAGCCGATGGAATCGCGATCCCATCGGCTTCTTCTTCTGGCATATCTACCGCTTGTGGATACAATGCACCATGTTTTGAAAGCGTAGTGCATGATTTGCGGCGTTGACTTTTGTGTTGAATTCATAGAAAGTCTCCGCACCAATATTGGCATCAGTTTGTGTTGACGATATCATTGAGGGAGATTATTATAAACTGGCAGGAAAGCAGAAGCCCGTGAAACCGTATCATCCAACCATGTAGCCTGTTGACGGGCCTTGCGCTGGTATGTTTTGCGGTGGACTTGAGATACGAGGAGGATCACATGATGTACTATCATATAGCTGAGACGCTGAAGCTCATACAACCGGAAGATGCAGAGGGTTGGGAGAACATCGTAGTCATTCTGAAGCCAGAAGAAATAGAAGCAAATGAGCTGCCGCCTATGCTGCTTCCGCCGGATTCCATGCTCCGTGCAGAAAAAATCAAGAGCTGCCGGTTGATGGTTGAGCAGAATCGGATCATCGGTGAGATCCATATTCCGGCAAGACCACATCAGCATGAAAAGAGGGTTGTTTTCACATGGTGGAACAGTGATCTTCTTTTCATTGATCCGGACGGAGAAGCTGGCGAATGTATGGAACGGGTCAAGAGCATGCGCCCACATCATGCGGATGGGGCGGATGATGTGCTGATGGATTTCTATCTGGCCCTGATCATGGATGACCTCTCCCATATTCAGAACATGGAAGAGCGCATTTCCGGACTGGAGCAAATGGTACTGGATAACCGGACGGACAGGTTTATCAGGCAGATGAGCCTGCTCAGGAAGGAGCTGAATCAACATAACCGGTACTACGCTCAGATGAATGATATGGTGGCAACCCTGCAGGAAAACACCACCGATCTGCTGGATGAAGGCAGTTCCGGCAGGCTGCAGTACATTCTTCGCAGACTGAACCGCTTACAGGAAGAAACCCAGATGCTGCGGGAATACGCAAGCCAGGTCAGCAGTGAATACCAGGCGCAGGTAGATTTGGGGCAAAACCGGATTATGAAGCTTTTGACAATCGTAACCACAATTTTCATGCCACTGTCTTTGATTGCAGGATGGTATGGAATGAACTTTGCCAATATGCCGGAACTGCATTGGACCTATGGGTATCCGGCGGTAATTGCGTTGAGTGCATTGATCGTTGGCGGCTGCATTTACTACTTCAAGAAAAAACGGTACTGGTAAACGAAAACGCCCTGGAATGAGCTTCCAGGGCGTTTCCGTATTTGGTTATTCGTCTGCCAGCCGGTAGCCGACGCCGATTTCTGTTAAAATGTAGCGTGGCTTTGCCGGCGACTTCTCGATTTTCCGCCGGAGCGCCACCCGAATTCGGGCCATCAGTTCCGTGGCAGAGAAGGGCTTTGTCAGATAGTCGTCCGCACCGCTGTCCAATGCCGACGCTTTCTCATTGTCCTGATCCCGGGCGGAGACAACGATGATCGGCACCTCAGACCATTCACGGACTTTTTTGATAACCTCCATCCCGTCAAAATCCGGCAAATCAAGATCCAGAAGAACAGGACCAGCTTTGCGTGAGATTCAGACCTCATGCTCAAAATCAGCGGGAATCCGGGAATTTCGCGCTGCGGCCATGGGTTTGGCCCTGATGTCCTTACCATTCTGCTGCAGGAGCTTTCCCGCACACTCTCCCGCGCCTTCCCGTCACTCTCCCACTCATGGGAAGCTTCCCGCATTTTACCCCCCGCCCCGTCGTCGCCGCCGTCGCGTCGACGGGGTTCCGGGCGGTGTTTTCTGTTCACTTTTTACCCGCGACGCCGGCTTGCCCCCGAAACAGATCCGTCTAAACCGGTCTAAAACCGAATTCTTCCGATTCGCAGGCAGTCTTCATCTACCGCCATTTGCGCGCAGAAATAAGAAAAGCACCCGATTTCTTTCGAAACCAGGTGCTTTTGTCTGGTTGCGGAGGCAGGATTTGAACCTACGACCTTCGGGTTATGAGATGAAATTTTCCCCTTTTTTATCTTCTCGCAAATTGCCATAAATCGCATAAATAAGCCATTTTTTAGGTATATGCTTTTTGTAGCTTTTTATAGTTTTGGTGCACATTTCATGGTTTTGTGCGCCACGTGTGCGCCAAATGTGCGCCACGTGTGCGCCAAATGTGCGCCACAAATCACCGCCAAAAGCAATGTCTTTTTTGCTTTTTTACGTGCTAAAAATTGCTATTTCAGGAAAAATATCCGTGCTATTGTCTGCGCCCGGTTTTGGCTGGACACGCCGAAAAGATTTTCATACCCTTTCCCGCTCATGTGGAAAGTCAAGTTTTGTCAAGTTTTCATTTTTTTACATCGTTCCGGATTACTAATACAGTCAAATGCAAAGCTTATCTCAGCTTCCGATGGTTCATTGTCCGGACAGAATAAAAAATTTTGATCGTATGCGTGAACAAACGCGCAGCCTATCCGTTTACTGATATTTTTTACTTGTGGTACAACTATCAATTTATTTCCGTCCCGCTCTAGCTCATAACCATTAAAATTTCCCATTTCATTTTGTCCTTTCTTCAAGGTTCGTTCCTGCTTCGTCCTCCGCTTCCTGAATAATCCGGGAAAGGCTTAGTGTATACGCATTGAAGTTATCTTGCGCCCATTTCGCCCAATCCCGCGCCATAGAAAGCAGCGTTGTTTCCGGTATGCCCATTTCCTTGTCATTTCTGTTTTTCCTCCCGTTAAACAAGTGTTATTTTCCCGCGATCGGTTCTATATTCAATCATGGGATTACCTTTATATCGATAGCTAAACCATAGTTCATATATGGCGCATACAAGCCTTTCACGCCCTTGTAAATGGCCTTTACAGCCTTTCCAGCGTCCAGCAAGGGAGCAATAAAAGCAGACAGGGAGCGGGCTAAATATCCCATACAGAAAGCCCCTTTCCTGCTTACAACGGCAACGACCGCCACGGCGTTTTTGTCGTGTGTGTTTCTTTTGTCCCGCACAAGATGAAGCGTTACCCGCTCCGGGGAATATCTCGCTAAATGCTCTAAGGCTCTTTGCCGGTTTCCAAAGGTCACGCCAACAGCTTTGGTGCTGATCTTGTCCAGCTTGACTAAAACCCACGCTTTTACAAAAGCGTTTGTTCTGCTATATCCATAAGAAACAAGATGGTTTGCGATTGCGGTTACTGCACTATGTTTTCTTCTCATGTTTGTTACTCCCTTCTTGCATTGCTGATTGACTTATGCTAAAATGGAGTAGCAAGGGAAAGGCGTTGTGTCTGCTTTGCTCTTTGCTTAGTGGTTAGTCGTTGCAGCGGCTAACCGCTTTTTTATATTCGGAAAAGTATTCCTGTTTCTGGTTTTCGCTTAACCGTTCAAACTCTTTACAGGTCACTTGCAACCCCTCCTTTCTTCGGTTGCTCTCTCCCTTGCTACAATTATATTATAAACGTTTTTATTTATAATGTCAATATCTTTATTTAAATATTTTCATTTTTATTTTTCATTTTTCCATTGACTAATTAAATATAATCGTTTATAATAATATTACATTGAGGAAAGGAGGTTTCAATGTGGCAACATCAGAACAATTAAAAATCTTGTGCGTGAAACTAGATATAAGCGTGTCTGAATTAGCGCGGAGATGCGGAACAAGTCCGCAAGCGTTTTCACAAAAAATGAAAAGAGAAAGATTTACGCCGCTGGAATTAAAAGAAATAGCCCGCGCTGTTGGTTGCAAATATGAAAGTTCTTTCGTTCTTCCTAACGGTGACCGTATTAGCGAATAGAAAATCGTATGGAGCGGGCAGGATATATCCATTCAGAACCGCCAGAACCCCGCCAAAATTAGGCCAAATTAAAGAGTTTATGTGTTTTGCGTGTCTTTTCCTATCTGTCAGCAAAAACACAAAACAGACGGCAAAACAACGGCTTATAGAACAAACCCGCTCAAAATAAAAAAACAGACCTGCTCGCGGCCTTTGTTGGCTCATGTAGCAGGTCTTTTATTTTGTGCTTATACACTACACCTACACGCAATGTCTTTTCGCTGGAATGTCTTGAACCCTCACGATAAAGCGATATATACATACCCGCTTTTTTCCGAATGGGGGGAGCGTTATAGATTTCCCCCTTTCTAAAAATATTCGGCAGAGTTGGAAAGAGGGACCCACGCCATTAGAGCCCCCCGAACATTGCACATTAAGGGGCATGGGGGTATCTTTCTTTCCTGTTGGCTTTTTGTTATTTTTCCCGCATTCGCTTTTCTAAAAAACCGTTGGGTTTTCTAAAAACCGTTGGGTTTTTTCGCTTTTTAGGTCTCGCGTTCTTGCTCGCTGTCCAGCTTCTCCGCTGTGATCTCCACAGAAGACGCGCCCATCTGGCGAAACATGCTAAACCCTGTTTTGTATGCGTATTGGTCTATGATATCTTCCCGCCATGTTTTCAGCTTCCGCAGGTTTGCCCCGCGCCGAAGGCCGCGCAACGCGTTTGTTTCTTGAACCCGGACATACTGGAATGTGCAGCCTTGCCGCTCTGCAATTTGTTTCAGCGTCTCGCCACGATAGAACCGCCCCCGGATGGTATCGGCTTCCTGCGGCCTTAGCGTATCAAGGCAGCTTTCCAGCACGTCATGAAGCTGCTGCGTGTATACCCGCTCAAAGCTGCTTTCTATGGCCTGTTCTGCGGCCTTGTCCGGTATAACATCCCCCAACGCGATATCTTCATTTTCTCCGGCAATCGGGCTTTCAAGACTGATACAGCGGTTGAGCGGGTCAAACTTTTCCCGGCCATATCTGACATCCAGCATTTGCGCCCATTGGTTTAGCAAATGGCGTTTCAGGTAGGTTGTCAGCTTGTACCCGGTTTTATGGTCAAAGCTTTTCACAGTGTCCAGCATGGCAAAATATCCGGCTTGTATCAGGTCTTCAAGTTCTATCCCTGATCGGGCGCATATGACCTGTGAGCGGGCATAATACCGCCCGGCCAATAGAGTAACAAGCTTTTCCACCCGCTCCCACAAAAGGGAATACAGGCCGGTTTCCCCCTGTTGGATTCTCGCGGCCATTTCTTCATTGGTCATTTGCAACAGCCCCTTTTCAGTGATATAATAAGCGTATCGGCTGGGCTGGCGTGTTTGTTGCGCTGGCCTTTTTTTATGCAACTTTTTGCGTTTTTTCGTCCACACTTTTTGGTTGTCCCAGCAGGGAACCGCCAATATTTAAGCCGGCTTTTTGTTCTTTCTTTGTTCTAAATCCTTTGCCGCGCGTTCCATCGCGTCCAGCATGTGCGCCCGCGCTTTTTGTTCTTCTGGTAGTTCCTGCATGACTGCGGCCAGATAATCACACAGGAGCTTTTTTTCTGCTTTTTCTGCTTCCAGCTTTGTAAGCGTTGTGATCTGATAAATAAGGCTTTGCACTCGTACATCAAATTCTTTCAATGTGGTTCCCCCTCATAAGGTCAATCGCTGCTTGTATTTGTCTTTCTGCCCGCTGGCGGTTCCAATTCCCGGCAAGGTATTCATAATACGCCGCAACCGGCCAACAAAGAATCTTAGCGCATGTGAGCGGGTCTTTCTGTTTCTGGGCGATCTGCTCACCCTCTCGGAAGAAATCAGGCGTTCGGCTTAAATCCCCTTTCAAACGGATCGCCCAATCCCACGCCCATTGCTTTAACTCCTGTTCATTCAAAACGGCGGCGCACTCCCTTCTTCCGGCTCTCCCACAGCAAAAAAGCGTTGCATCTCTCCATCAAACCGAAACTTGATAAACCCGCACTGTCCTTCTTTGTTTTTCGAAATTATCAGCTTTCTTTCCTGATCGTCCGTCTCTTCCCCGGTTGCTGATCTGTGCAAAAACAAAATCGCGTCCGCGTCCTGCTCGATCTGCCCGGATTCCCGCAAGTTTACCATAGTCGGCTCACCATCTCCCGCCCGGTTTAACTGCGATAAGGCAACAACGGCAATTTTGCTTTGCTGTGCCATGGTGTGCAAGCCTTTGCTGGCGTTTGTCGCTTTCTCATAAAGGCTTTTTCCGTCTGCTGACAGCAGCGTTAAATAGTCGATGAATACCACTTCCGCCCGCTCTTGAATTGCCTTTGCCTGAATTTCCGGAACTGTCCACCCTGCCGATTCCACTACGGACAAGCACAGAGAAGAAAAGCCATCTTTCAGCATTTCTAACTTGTCTTTTTGGATTTGCCCGCCTTGTTTGATCTGACGGAAAGACAGATTCCCATAACAGGCCAAAGCCCGCTCATAAATCTTTTGCGCGGATGTTTCACAGGAAAAATAAACAACTTTCCTTGTTCGCGCCATATGTAAAGCCATTTGCAACGAAAAGGCAGTTTTTCCAACAGATGGACGCGCCCCAATTACTACAAAATCACCCGGCGCAATAAATAAAAGGCTATCCAGCTTTCGGAACCCTGTCCCGATGTATTGACGCGGCTTCCCCAAAGAATCAGCCACCAAAAGAAAACCATCCGCAGCGGAAACGCTGTTGCTCTCATGCCCGCTCATGCTCTGCGCTGTCAACGCAATGGCGTTTTGTACGTCTTCCAACGGATCCCCGCTTTGCAGTCTGGTTAATGCCACGTTTAGGCGGCTAACCGCGTTCGCTCTCCGTGATTCTTCCGAAACAATGCGTATATATTCACTCAAGCCGCGAACAGACGGCAACGTCTCCACCAGCTGCACCAGATACGCTTGATAGGATTCATTCCCCAAACGGTCAAGCACCGTTACCACGTCAATGTGCTTTTGCTCTTGGAAAAGGGAAAGGCAAGCCGAAAAGACCCGCTCACACTCTGGATTGATAAAATTTTCTGCCGTTAGCTTGTCCGCTACCAGCGGCATAACGTTTTTAGAATCAACCAGAATAGCCCCTAAAATAGATTCCTGTGCCTGTTTATAGCTGCTCATGGCTATAACTCCCGATAAATCGACTTAGGAGCGGGGGAAGTGGCTTTTTGTTCTTGACTCTCTATTGGTTCCCAAGTTCTTACCGCTGCTTGCCAGTCTTTCATGGTTTGCTTGCCGACTTTCCATCCGTTTGACTCATAGTGATCGAAAAAGCGTTTAGGGTCTACGTTGTTTTGTCGTTCCTTGCAGTATGATTTTACCCATTCCAAATCCGGTGGGATAATATTTCTTTGTGGTTTTTCTTTTTTGGGCGGCTTGTCCGCCCCTATAATATTATATTTTCCTTTTCCTTTTCCTTCTCCTTCTCCTTCTCCTTTTCCTTCTCCTTGGCTTTTTTGGGTTTCTGGAAAAACCGGTTGGTTTTCTAAAAAGCCTTGACTTTTTTCGCTTTTTCTAGGTCTTCCGCCTTTCATGCCGTTCTGGCGGCTTCTCTCGCATTTTTCTTCATACGTTTGTCGATCTCTATCCATTTGTGACCGAATAAAATAAAACGCCATGTCTGACACCGGATCAAGTTCCGGTTTTTCTTTGGTCTTCTCATATTGAAACATAGCCATAAAGATTTTGCCTATTTGCTCATAACTCAATGACTTTAACGGTTCTTCATAGGAAAAATATACTTGAAAATATGCTCTTGCCACCCTCTCACCGCCTAACCAATACGGCGAATTACGCCTTTTTGCTCATGAGCGGGTTTTTCAAATTTTCCCGGATTCTGCAAATATTCCTGCAAGGTGTCCAAATTCAAAAGGTATTTGCTGCCCGCTCTAACAGACGGCAGCTTTCCACTTACCACCAGCCGCCGAAGGGCTGTCATGGTCAACGCGCTGTCCGGATCGGTTTCTCTGATTGTTTCATATGCCTGTTTAAGTGTCCGCATGGGCGGCAATCTGGTTTCGCTCATTCGTTCGCCCCCTCTAATCTTTTTTGGATATCCTCATAAAACCGAACCCACGGAAAATCCAAAGCTTTTGCAATTTTCATTGCAGTTTCCACTTTTACATCTTTACTTCCTTGTTCAATAAAACAAAAATAAGATTGTGAAATACCTGCCATTTCTGCAACTTCTCTTTGGCTATATCGTTGACTTTTTCTAATTTCTCTTAACCATTGTCTCATAAAAAAACCCTCCTTTTTATTACATTATATTACTTTTTCGAATTTTTGTAAATGCTTAATACGATATTTTTCATTTGATATATTGATTATCTCGCATAAGTATGATTAAATAAAGGCGGAGGTTTCTTATTATGTTTTGTGATAAATTTAAGAAGCTACGACTGAAAAACGATTATACGCAAGCAGAACTTGCAAAGAAATTGAACGTATCGCAACCAACCGTAGCAAGCTGGGAAGCAGGGAAAAGAATTCCAAAATGGAAAAATATTAAAAAAATAGCGGAAATATTTAACGTTTCTCCGGAATCCCTTATTGATGAAATGGAGGAAAAGCCAGAAAATGAAACATTCATTTCAACAAAGAAAAATATTGCGGATTTAATTTTCATGGCGGCAAAAGTACTTTATGGAAGCGATGAAAAAACAAAAAAAATGTTGTCAAAAGCCCTTGAAGCATTATTAGAATTCTCGGAAGAAGGGGAAGACCATGCCGAACATAACAAAACGGACAAATAAAGACGGTTCCTTTTCCTACAAGATCACGGTAACAAAAGGCCGGGACGCGAACGGAAAGCAAATCCGGCATTTCATGACGTTTACACCCGCTCCCAACATGACAGAGAAGAAAGCTGAAAAGGAAGCGCAGCGGGTAGCCTTTGCCTTTGAAAAGCAAATAGAAGACGGTTTTTCCCTTGATAACCGGCAGACCTTTTCACAGTATGCCGCATATGTCATAGACCTGAAAGAACGGTCAGGCGCAAAGCATCGGACAATAGAACGATATCGGCAGCTGATGGAACGGATAAACCCCGCAATCGGCCATATTAAGCTAGCAGACATAAAGCCACAGCATCTAAACGCTTTTTATAAAAACCTTGCAGAAGAAGGGATTCGAAAAGGCGCAGACCGGGCGCAGACAAAAGTTGACTTGCCCGCTCTGCTCAAAAAAAAGGGGGTTACACGCGCGCAGGTGGCCGCTTTGGCAGGGGTTGCACCTATGACCGTTACCACGGCAGCACAGGGCAAAAAAATCACCCTAGAGCGGGCGCGGATGATCTCAAACGCTCTGGGGTATCAGGTAAACGAACTTTTTTCCATAGAGAAAGATACAACGCCGCTTTCCAGCAAAACGATTACAGAATATCACCGGCTGATCTCAACCGTCCTAGCGCAAGCGGATAAAGAAATGCTTGTTTTGTTCAATGCCGCGTCTAAGGCCACCCCGCCAAAGCTGGAACGAAAGGAAGCAGAAACCTTTCAGCCGGAAGAAGTGCAGAAAATACGGGATTGCTTAGAGCATGAGCCAATTAAGTGGAAAACCATGACGCACCTGCTTTTGATTACCGGTTGCCGCCGCGGGGAAATCATGGGGTTAAAATGGGAAGATGTGGAATGGGACAGAAACCGCTTGAAAATAGCCCGTTCCTTGCTTTATTCACCGGCAAGGGGAGTTTATGAGGACACCACCAAAACCGGCAATATCCGCCGTATTTCCCTGCCTAGCGAGACAATGCAGCTTTTGAAATCATATAAGGCTTGGTATTCTGAACTTCGGTTAAAAAATGGGGACCGTTGGCAAAATAGCGGCTATTTGTTCGTACAGGACAACGGCGCGCCCATGAACCCGGACAGCTTGACAGACTGGCTCAATAAATTTTCCAAACGGTACGGAATTCCAAACGTTCACCCACACAAATTCCGTCATACGATGGCAAGCCTTTTATATTTCGGCGGGTTAGACAGTATCACGATTTCAAAACGGCTGGGACATGCAAAAGTAAGCACGACAACGGACATTTATTCGCATATCATCCAGCAGGCAGATGAACAGGCAGCGGACAAGATCGCCGAAACCATTTTCAGAGCGGGCAAAAAAGAAATCGGATAAAAAAAGAAGCGGTTCAAACTCCAAACAGATGGGAGAATTTGACCGCTTTTTTTGAGGTTGTGCGCCAAATGTGCGCCACGGGGCGAATAAATTTCATTCGCTAAAGGCATAAAGAAAACCCGCAAAGCCTTTTGCAATGCGGGTTTCTGGTGGTTGCGGAGGCAGGATTTGAACCTACGACCTTCGGGTTATGAGCCCGACGAGCTACCGAACTGCTCCACTCCGCGATATAGAATCATTTTGACTGCTCAATTACTATACAATATTTTATGTGTTTTGTCAAGCACTATTCTTCTTTTGGGAAAAGTCTTTCATTTTACAGAAATTTTTGATAAAATTCACAGAAACATGCTGTTCAATCCCTTTTCTCCGGCGTATACTAAAAACAGAAACAAGAAATGAGGCGCATGATGGCTTATATTACTTTTGAACAAATTAAAAATGATCCTACCGTCGCTACCTATATTCGGCAGGCAGACGCGGCCTTAAAGGCTTACGGGTATACCGAGCACTCCTTCCCCCATGTCACCCGCGCCGCCAAAGTGGCAGCGCAGATTCTGGAGGATTTCGGATACAGCAAGCGGGAAATGGAATTGGCCCAGATTGCCGGCTTTTTACACGATATCGGCAACTGCATCAACCGGGTGGACCACGCGCAAAGCGGCGCGATGATGGCTTTCCAGATTCTGACTTCTATGGGGATGCCGCCGGAAGAGATCGCCGTTATTATCGCCGCCATCGGCAATCACGACGAATCGTCCGCTGTCCCGGTCAGTGCCGTAGCCGCTGCGCTGATTCTGGCGGACAAGACCGACGTCCGTCGTTCCCGCGTCCGCAACCGGAACATCGCTTCGTTTGATATTCACGACCGGGTCAATTATTCCGTAGAGCATTCTTCTTTCTCCCTGGATGCTGCCGGAAAAACCATGACGTTGGATTTGACCATTGATACGGAACTTTGTCCGGTTATGGATTATTTTGAAATCTTTTTGGGTCGGATGATTTTATGTAAGCGGGCCGCAGATTTTTTCCAATCTCGTTTTCGGCTGCTGATCAACGGATTAAAAGTAATGTAAAACAGGCGGACCTGCCCGGTCCGCCTGTTTTTGTGAACTGCTTTTTATCAAGTGCCGTTTCTCCTGTTTTCGGATTCATTGCGCTTTTTCTTCTTCCGATTGATGAAACAGTGCTCGCAATTTTTGAGCCGCCTTTTGCCGCCGCCGGCAGGTCTCTTCTTCGTCGATATGCCAATTGCCCTCTTCGTCTAAAAACAGACAGTCGCCCTCCCGGATCTTCTCCGGAAGCGCTGTCCTGTCCAGACGGGCTATGCCGTCCTCCTTTTCGCAGACAACCCAGTTTCCCTCCATACGGTCTATGATCCAATGGCTCATTGAACGGCCTCCTTTTCTGTATGCACAACGATGTCCGTTCCGTCTGTGGAAAAGATCACCGTTCCCTGCAAATCCGTCCGGCAGACCGTTATACCCCGCTGGGAGAAGCTCGCCATCACTTCTTTATGCGGATGGCCGTAATCGTTGTTCTGTCCACAGGAAATCGCCGCTATTTTGGGGCGAACCGCATCCAAAAAAGCATCGCATGATGAGGTGCTGCTGCCGTGATGCCCGGCTTTGAGCACGTCAGCTTGCAAATTTGCTCCGGCGTCGAGTAGGTCTTGCTCCACCTGCTTTTCCGCGTCGCCGGTAAACAAAAAGGATGTTTGGCCGCAATCCAGCCGGCATACGACCGAGTAGTTATTCAGGTTATCATAATCTTTCACCGGCGCCAGCACAGTCAGGGAAACGCCGCCGCCCAAATCATAGACGAGGCCCGGCTCGGCAGCGACAGCACGGACATCCTCTTTTTCTACCGCGGTAAGCAGCCGCTGAAAAGACGATGTTGTGGGTACCATTTCGTCACTGAGTTCCGGCATCAGGATTTCTTCGGTACGAATTTGCGTCAACACATCCGCAAGGCCGCCGATGTGGTCCGAATGTGGATGGGTGGCGATAACCAAATCCAGTTTGTTTACCCCGGCGCTTTTGAGATAATCGCAGACGGTCTGTCCCTGATCCCGCTCGCCCGCGTCAATCAACACGGCCTTTTCCTTCGTCTGGATCAGGATGCTGTCACCCTGTCCCACATCAATCATGTGGACCGCCGCCATTTTCTCATCTGTCAGCTGTTGCACCGGCTCATAAGGCTCTTCCATTTTGAGCAGATCGCTCCAGCTTGGCATATCAAACGGGAGCCATCCCATCTCGCTCATGGTCATCAGCGTAAAAAACACCATGACCAGAACCGCTACCATCAAAAACAGCCAGGTAGGCGTCCGGTCGATCAGCTTCTGGATCATACGGGCACCGCTTTTTCTTTGATTCATCTAGATTTTCTCCCTTTTCTTTTTGGGGCCGCGCCAATTTTTTCTTTTGGGCCCGGCGCCGATGGCCGCCCGTTTCTTCCCCGGCCGGGCTGGGTTCCTTTGCCGCTTTGCAAGCCGGCTTTTCGGGCAGGTTGATCCGGTGGGACCAGGCAGTCCGGCCCGGTCCCGATCAAATCGCTTCGCCCCGCCAGCTTCAACGCCTCTATGACCTGCGGACGCATTTCCGGCCGGTAGTACTGCAAAAGTGCCCGCTGCATCGCCTTTTCTTTCGGATCTTTGGGAACAAAAACCTGCTTGCCGCTAAGAGGGTCAATGCCGGTGTAGAACATGCAGGTGGATACGGTTCCCGGCGTGGGATAAAAATCCTGCACCTGTTCGGGGCGTATCCGGTTTTTCTTGAGATATACCGCCAGCTGAACCGCGTCGCGCAGCGTGGAGCCGGGGTGGGAAGACATCAAATAGGGGATCAAGTACTGCTCTTTGCCCGCCTGCTCGGTGAGTTGATAAAAGCGCTTGGCAAACCGGTTGAAGGTTTCAATGTGCGGTTTACCCATCCTGTCCAGCACCGCTGCGGAACAGTGCTCCGGCGCCACCTTCAGCTGGCCGCTGACATGGTGCTCCACCAATTCCCGGAAGAAGGATTCATCCTTATCTTCCAGCAAATAGTCAAACCGGATGCCGGAGCGGATAAATACCCTTTTGACCCCCGGCAGCGCCCGCAGACGGCGCAGAAGCGCCAGATATTCGCTGTGGTCCGCCTGCAGATTTTTACAGGGAGACGGTGCCAGACACTTGCGGCCGCGACACAGCCCATGTTCCAGCTGCTGGGCACAGGACGGCTGTCTGAAATTCGCCGTAGGGCCGCCCACATCATGGATGTAGCCTTTGAACCGGGGGTTCTTCGTCATGGCCACCGCCTCTGCCAGCACCGATTCTTCGCTGCGGCAGGTCACCTGCCGCCCCTGGTGGGTTGCGATGGAGCAGAAATTGCATGCGCCAAAGCATCCCCGGTTGTGCATGATAGAAAATTCCACCTCGCGAATGGCGGGTATGCCGCCTTTTTCTTCATACGAAGGGTGATAGTAACGGGCAAAGGGCAGCGACCACACCCAGTCTAATTCCTTTTGGGTCAGCGGCGGCATGGGCGGATTCTGCACCAGATACCGCTCCCCATGCTTTTGGAGGATGGTCTTGCCGTATACCGCGTCGTGTTCCTCGTATTGAATCTTAAACGCGCGGGCATAGGCTTCTTTGTCCTGAGAAACTTTTTCAAAGGACGCGCAGGAAACGGCGCCCGGGATGACCGGCGCTGTTTCGGATAAATAGCAGGTTCCCCGGATATCGGTCAGAGCCGAAACCGGCTCACCGGCCGCCAGGCGGCGGGCAATCTGGATGGTCTGGTTCTCCCCCATGCCGTAGGACAGAAGGTCGGCTCCTGCATCCACCAGCACCGACGGGCGTACCGCGTCGTCCCAATAATCGTAATGGGCAAACCGCCGCAAAGAGGCCTCCAACCCACCGATGATTACCGGGGTCTCGGGGAAAAGTTTTTTCAGCTGCCGGGTATAGACAATGGTTGGCCTATCCGGCCGGTATCCCGCTTTTCCGCCGGGACTGTACTCATCCTCACCGCGGCGGCGCTTGGCAACCGTGTAGTGGGCGACCATCGAGTCAATGTTTCCACCGGAAACCAGAAAGGCCAGCTTCGGCCTGCCCAATGCAAGGAAACTCTCCTCCCTCCGCCAATCCGGCTGGGCCAGCACGCCTACCCGAAACCCCTGGGATTCCAGCACCCGGGCGATGATCGCCGCGCCGAAGCTGGGATGATCTACATAAGCGTCGGCCGAGACCAGCACAAAATCCAGCTGATCCCAGCCCCTTTTTTTCATATCTTCTTTGCTGATGGGTAAAAACGGATTCATAGCTTTTCCTTCCTGCCGGATTTGCCGGAATAAAGCGCCGCCTTTGGCTTTGCCCGGTCAAAAGCAGCGCTTTGTAACGATATCAAAATGTTTCAGGCGATTTTCCTCATACAACTCCGGTGTTTATTCCTCAGCCTGCGGGGCCGTGCCATCCGCCTGCATTTTCATTTCAATCCACTGCTGGCGGGAAATCAGCACCTGGCGGGGTTTGCTTCCCTCAAAGGGCCCCACAATTCCGCGGGACTCCATCTCGTCAATGATCCGCGCCGCTCTGGCATAACCCAATTTGAGCTTGCGCTGCAAAAGAGAGGTGGAGGCCTGCCCGGTTTCCACCACGCATTCGATGGCGGCCGGGAGCATTTCGTCATCTGCATCGAACCCGCCCCCGCCGGAGCCGCCGGAGGACTTACCCGCCGCTTCCGCCTGCCGTTCGATCTCCTCCAGAATCTGGTCGTCATACTCGGCAGTCTGGGAACCTTTGATAAAGGCCACCACCTTTTCCACCTCTTTATCGCTGACGAAGCAGCCCTGAATACGGGTAGGCTTGGCCGCTCCCACCGGGAAAAACAGCATATCGCCTTTACCCAGCAGCTTTTCCGCGCCGCCGGAATCCAAAATTGTCCGGGAGTCCACCTGGGAAGAAACCGCAAAAGCGATGCGGCTGGGGATGTTTGCCTTGATGACGCCGGTGATGACATCCACCGACGGCCGCTGGGGCGCGATGACCAGGTGCATACCCGCCGCGCGCGCCATCTGCGCTAAACGGCAAATGGCGTCTTCCACCTCGTTTTGGGCGGCGATCATCAAATCGGCTAGCTCGTCGATGATAATGACGATCTGCGGCATTTTCGCCAGATTACGCTCCGGCTGCTCTTCCGCCAGACGGTTGTATCCGTTAATATCCCGAACGCTGTTGTCCGCGAACAGCTTATAGCGCCCCAGCATTTCGCTGACCGCCCAGTTTAAGGCACCGGCCGCCTTGCGCGGATCGGTGACCACCGGCACCAGCAGATGGGGAATGCCGTTGTAAACGCCCAGCTCCACCACCTTGGGGTCTACCATCAAAAGGCGGACCTCTTCCGGCGAGGCTTTATAAAGGATACTCATAATGATCGAGTTGATGCAGACCGATTTACCGGAACCGGTGGCGCCGGCGATGAGCATGTGAGGCATCCTGGAAATATCCGCCACGCACACGCTGCCGCCGATGTCCTTGCCCAGACACATGGTCACTTTGCTCTTGGCCTCACGGAAGGTTTGCGAATCAATGATATCCCGGATGGGCACCACACTGGTCTGACGGTTGGGCACCTCAATGCCCACCGCCGCCTTATTGGGGATCGGCGCCTCGATACGCACGCCGCTGGTGGCCAAATTCAAAGCGATATCATCGGCCAGGTTGGTAATTTTACTGATCTTAACGCCGGCCGACGGCTGCAGTTCATACCGGGTGACCGCAGGGCCTCTTGCAATATCGATGATGCGCGTCTGTACGCCGAAGCTGGCCAGAGCGTCCACCAAAAGCTGCGCGTTGGCTTTCAACTCCTCACTCAGATCCTGCCCGTCAGGCTTTTCGCCTTCCTGAAGCAGATATACCGGAGGGAATATGTAACTTTCGGTGGCCTGCAGCTGTTTTGCCGCTTCCAGTTCCCCAGCGATTTTTTCATCCGCTCCGGTTTCCCCATCCGAATTTCCTTCATGCTCATACGGCTGCAGCGGCGCTTCCGCCGTCGGTGCAGGGGCTGCCGTTCCTTCCGCGGCCTCACTGTCCGATGGCGCAGGCGTCAGAATGCTTTTCGCGATTTTCCCCACCAGATCATCCAGCAGGGGCGGCTCTTTTGCCGCGGCTTTTTCCGGCCGCGGTCCGGTTTCCAAAACAGGCGCAGGCGCTTCCTGCCCCGCGGCTTTCATCAGTTTTTCTTTTGCTTTTTTCACCGTTTCCCTGGCCTCCGGCGACTGTTTCTCCACCCGCACCGGATGTGCGGGCATCGGTTCCTCGTCCAGCGGCACATCGATGTTGAACTGGGGCCGGCGGCGCTCTTCCACCCGCTCTACATAAGTTTCCCCGATTTTTTTCACCGGCTTATAAGCGGAACGAATCAAATCCAGCAGCGTGGCGCCGGTAATCAACATGATAAAAGTAAAAATCAAAATCAAAATCGTCACTGCCGCCGGGGTTTTGCCAAAGGATAAAAGCGGAATGCCGATCAGCCCAGCGGCCAGTCCGCCACCTTTCAGCTGAATACCGCTTTCGTACAGATAGGCGGCTTTTTCCACGAAATTTTCGCCTTCCACCGGCGTTTTTGAAAAGATCTGAGCCGCACCGCAAATCAGCGCCACCAGCACGAAAGTCTGCCAAACTTTGTGCCCCAGCGCTCCCACCGGCTTGTCCATAGCGGCCATTACCGCGATATAAATCAGCGCCGGCGCAATCAGATAGGCACACCAGCCAAACAGGCCGAAACAAACGGTGTGCAGCCAGTTCCAGAATCCCTGCCCAGGGATCACCGACACCGCCAAAAAGAAAATCCCCACAGCAAACAGAATCACTGCCCAAAGCTGTCTGCGGGAACGGGCCTGCTCCTGCGCGCGGCGTTTCTCTTCCGCCGTTTGCCGGCTGGCCGTCTTTTTGGCGGCAGTGGATTTCTTTTTTGCCGCCGTTGTTTTTTTCTTCTCCGCCACGGATACAGCCCCCTCAACTTTCGTTTTTCACTCAGTGGATAAACTTCTCCACCACACCGATGATCACCGTCGCGGTGCCTAAAATCGCCGTATACCAGGCGAACACCTTAAAATTACCCGACCGGGCCAGCCAACGGACCAATTTGATGGCCAAAAAACCAACGACCGCCGCCGTTACCATGCCAACCAGCATCGGCAGTATCTCTATTTCGGTGCCGGCCTCCAAAGCGTCTTTCACTTCAAAAATATTCGCTCCCACCACTGCGGGAATCCCCAGGATGAACGAAAAGGCTACCGCGAACTCACGGTTGAGTCCGGCGAAAATGCCCGCCGAAATGGTAGAACCGGAACGGGACAGTCCCGGAAGCGGCGCGATGCCCTGCATCGTCCCCACCAAAAGAGCGTCACGCACCCGCATATTAGACGCTGTCTTTTTACCGGGTACCAGGTGATCCGCCAGATACAAAAGGCCCGCTGTGGCCAAAAAGCACAAACCCTCCACAATAATGTCATTGTCGGTGGAAAGGGACGTATACCAATCCCGCAAGAAAAAGAACACCAAAAGCGGGACCAGCGCCACCACGATCATAAAAATCATCCGGCGGTTGGGATCGGTGGTGTGAAAGGTAAATTTTCCTTTCAAAATATCCCCGATCATGCGGAAAAACTCCACGATCATTCCCCAAATGGTATCCCAAAACGCAATGCAAACCGCCGCCAGCGTACCCAGATGCAGCAGGATGGAAAACAATCCCGCAGCCTCGCCGGACTGGCCGGTAAAATGCTGATACAAGGACAGATGGCCGGAACTGGATACCGGCAGAAACTCTGTCAACCCCTGGATAATCCCCTGCAAAATCGCGTTCCAAAAGCTCATAGTGTCTCCTCCCTATTCCGCACACTTTTTATGCGGAATGTTGCTTTGAATCTTCTCTTTTTGTATGTAAGGGCCGGCATTTTCCGGCCCGAAGCCTTACGATTTTCCCTTTTGAGGCACCTGGCAGACCGCACCGGGCTGGTACAACGGGTTCAGATACATGGCCGGGTCGGTGGAAACAAGACGGGTCACCGTTATGCCTTTTTCGCATAAAACACCCTGTATCAGGCCGCCTGGGACCTCTTGCCAAACACCGGGATCTTCTTTGCGCTCCATGATTTCCATCGGGTCAATAATCGAATGGATCACCAAGCAGACCCCTCCTTTTTCGCCGGATGGCGCGCTTCAATCAGTTCGGTCAGCTTTCCGACCGCCTGGGCAAGCCCGCCCAATTCATCGATCAGCCCTTCCGCGACCGCCTGTTCGCCGTCCAGTACCGTTCCCACGTCCATCACCAGTTCGCCGGTATTCATCATCAGCTGCCGAAAGCGCCGGGCGTCCACGCCGGAATTATCCGTTACAAAACGGACGATCCGCTCCTGCATTTTGTCGAAATACGACAGAGTCTGAGGCACTCCCAGCACCAACCCGCTCATCCGCACCGGATGGATGGTCATGGTAGCCGACGGGGCAATAAAAGAATACCTGGCGCTGCAGGCCAGCGGCACACCGATGGAATGGCCACCGCCCAGCACCAGGGATACCACCGGAGTCTCCATGGTGGAAATCAGCTCCGCGATGGCAAGTCCCGCCTCTACGTCGCCGCCCACGGTGTTAAGGATCACGATCAGCCCCTCGATCTGCGGATCCTGCTCAATGGCGACCAGCTGGGGAATGACGTGTTCATACTTTGTGGTTTTGTTCTGCGCCGGCAGGATATAATGCCCCTCCACCTGGCCGATGATCGTCAGGCAATGAATCACATGTTTGCCATGGGTCTCGGTAGTCACCGAACCACTCTGCATAATCTGCCGCTGCTGCTCTTCCTGCTGCTTTGGCTCTTTTTCTTCCGGCATAGCTTCTCCTTTCAGGCACTTTTTTCTTATTATGCCCTTCAGAAGATCTTCCTATCCTGCACATAGATTTATTATATCAAAAACCAATGCATTTCACAACCGAAAAAAGTCAAAAAAGCGAACTTGTGTTCCTTTTAAAATCAGCGCCGCTTTTCCCTGCACAATCAGCAAAATATTCTTTGAAAAAGCACTCGGTTCTTTGCTTTTTGTGCATGGAACCGCTTTTACAAGGGCAGACTCTGGTGTAGACAAAAAGAGGAGTGGTAATTTGGACAAACGGCAGCGCGTGTGGTTTTTAGATGAGGCAAGAGGGCTTTCCATTTTATTGATGGTGCTGCACCATGGGGCATATGACGCCGCTTTTCTTCTGGGATGCCGGCTGGATTTTCTTTTTGAGGGATGGTTCGGTGTGATTCGAAATTTTTTTGCCGGCGTTTTCATAGTGATTTCCGGCTGTGCCTGCCGGTTTTCCCGCAGCAATCTTCGCCGCGGGATTCGGTGCCTTTTGCTGGCGGCGGGGCTGTCCGCCGTCACCGCTTTTTTGATTCCCGCCCAGCGGATCCGTTTCGGCATTTTGCATTTGCTGGGGTGCGGTATGCTTCTTTTCGCTTTCCTGCAGCCGCTGCTGGACCGGATTCCTCCGACCACCGGCGCCTTTGCCGGGATCGTTCTTTTTTTCTTTTGTTTTGGGGTGCCCGGCGGGCGGCTGGGCTTTCGCCCGGTTCAAACGGATCTTCCCGCCTTTCTGTATCAAAACGCTTTTACCGCCGCGCTGGGATTTCCCGGTGAAAGATATTATTCCGCCGACTATTTTCCGCTGATTCCATGGCTGTTTCTCTTCTGGGCAGGGACCTGTCTGGGTGTTGGGATTCGCCTTGGGCAAGGCCCCGGCTGGTTGTACCGGTTGCACAGCCCTTTTCTGGCGGCGGCTGGACAAAAAACCCTTTGGATCTATCTTCTCCATCAGCCAATCCTTTATTTTATTTTTCTTCTGATCCGGCTGTGGTTTTAGCTTTACAAATGAACCTGCAGGGAGTATTGTAAAAAAGCACGACACGCTTTTGGAAGCGAGCTGTTCTGCATTTTATCCAAAGGGGGATCTTTATGGCTGTCGCTGCCGCCAATACCGTTTCGAAAACCGCAAACCGCTATCCTTTTCTGGATGAACTGCGCGGCTGCGCAATCCTTATGATGATCGCCTATCATTTTTTATACGACGGCGTTGTATTTGCCGGATGGGATATCCCTCTTTTTTCCCCTCCCCTTTCGGTCTGGCAGGACAGCATCGGAGCCCTGTTTATCCTTTTATCCGGCTGCATGTGCCGGCTGACCCGCAGCAACTGGCGGCGCGGACTGCGCTGCCTGGCAGCCGCTTTTGTCATCACAGCCGTCACATTCTTTCTGATCCCAACTGTAGCCGATTGGTTTGGCGTACTTCACTTTCTGGGATGCGCCATGCTGCTGTATCCGCTTTTCCGTCCCCTTTTGGACCGGGTTTCGCCTTTGCCCGGCGCCGTCATCTGCTTTTTGCTGTTCTGGATCACCTATCCTGTCTGCTTTGGAAAAATCGGCGTGCTGATGTGGAAAATGCCGCTTCCTTCCTTTCTTTACCAAAATTTTGCCACTGCTATTTTGGGCTTTCCACCCTATAATTTTGTTTCCAGCGATTATTACCCCATGCTGCCTTGGATCTTTCTGTTTTTCTGCGGCAGCCTGCTGGGCATAATTCTGGTCAACCACTCTGAACAGCCGGCACTGTTTCGCTCACACTGCTGGCCGCTGGCCTTTTTGGGGCAGCATAGCCTGGTGATTTATCTGGTCCATCAACCGGTGTTGTACGGATTTTTCCTGCTTATCGGCCGGGGATGAGCGTCTTTGTGTGCGGGTAAAATCCTTTTTCTACAAGGTTTTACAGTATTTGGATAGGAAATATGAAAAATTTGCGAACTTTTGCCGCGGAACTTTTTTTTCCAAATCAAATCCGATATAATGAATGTGAAATTTGCGGGCGCTGACAGCTTTTGAGCACAGCGCTCGTTTTCTGCAACGAAAAGGCAAACTGAAAGGAGGGGGTTGGATGCCGAACCGTTTTTTCCGCCTGGCAGCGGTGCTTTTGATGCTTGCTGTCCTGTTGGCCGGCTGCGGCGACAAGACCGCCGGTCAGGTATTCCGGCTGGACATTCTTTGGGAGCCTTCCTCCCTTGACCCGCAGACCGCCTCCTCCGACGAGCAGTATCTCATCCTGCTCAACACCATGGAAGGCCTTTTGAAGATGGACGAAAATCAAAACCCGGTGGAAGCCGCCGCCGAAAGCTACACTGTTTCTGCCGACGGGTTGACCTATACGTTTCTGCTGCGGGAAGGGATGCTCTGGTCGGACGGGGAAACGCCAGTTACCGCTTACGACTTTCAATTTGCTTTTCAGCGCCTGCTGGACCCGCAGACCCAAGCGCCCTTTGCTTCCAATTTCACCTGTATCCGCGGCGCCGCTGCCGCCTTGTCCGGGGAGGGAACCGTTCGGAATATCGGCGTAAGCGCTCGGGATGAACGCACGCTGGTCTTTTCTCTGGAAAACGCGAACCCCACGTTTCTTTCCCTTTTGACCACGCCTGCGTCACTTCCCTGTAACGAGGACTTTTTCCGTGCCTCCCGGGGGAAATACGGCGTGTCGGATGAATTTATGCTCTTTAACGGCCCGTTTTCCATCTACAACTGGTCAGAAGGGAAATATATCCATATACGCAAAAATACCCATTATTATGCCCAGGATGAAGTAATCCCCTCTGCTTTCCGGCTGTACATTCAGGGAGAAAACGATCTATCCCGCCTGACCGGCGGTGCTGTGGATGCGGCGGCGGTTTCTTTTTCTGATTTGGAACTCCTGGAAGAATCGTACGAAACGGTACAATTTTCCAATATTCTCTGGGCAATCCTGCCCAATCTTGATAGGCCCGCTCTCGCCAACCAGTCCATCCGCCAGGCGCTGGCCGCCGCCATTGACCGGGAAGACCTTTCCGCTTATCTGGCGCAAAACCAGCAAATCGCTTTTATGCCGGTCCCGCCGGCCGTGACGATTGGCGGTGTTTCCTACCGGGAACGAACAGGAGAGTCCGACGGATTGGATGCACTTTCGTATACTGCCGCCGAGCTGTTTCAAATCGGCTTGCGGGAATTGGAGGAGGAGGCTCCCCCGTCTCTTACGCTGATCTGCCCTGATTCTGGTGGAACCCCCCTGCTTTTGAGCCAGCTGCAGCGCCAATGGCTGGATACGCTGGGCGTTTTCATCAATATTGAGCCGCTGGAACAGTCTCAGTTGGAAGCGCGCATCGCCAGCCGCGATTACGATTTGGCCCTTTGTTCCGTCAAGGCGGCTTATGACAGCCCGGAAGCGGTATTGTCACAGCTGTGCGGAAATGAATCGCTTACCGGCTGGCAAAACGACCGGCTGGCCGGATACATGAACGGGGCAAAAACCGCATCCACTGCCGACGGCATTCTCTTTGCCTACCGTTCTGCCGAGCAGCTGCTGACCCAAAACGGCATTGTTTTGCCGCTTTTTTACGAAACGTCCTACTATGCCACCGCCCCCTCGGTCAGCGGGCTGCGTTTCTCCCCGTTCGGCTGCCATGTCTATTTTGCCGGGGGCCGAAAGAAAGGCTGATACGGCCTGCACTCTGCCGGGACTTAAACCGCATATAAACGAAAAAGCTTCTGGAAAGACATCGTCTTTTCAGAAGCTTTTTTCACTTTAAAACCCTTTTCGCCTGCGATTATGCCTCTTCTGACTGCGCGGCAATCTGTGCGGAAATCGCTTGTTTCATCTTCTTTTCCTTTTGTACGTACAAGAACCATCTGATGGTACCGTAAATGGTGTTGACCAGCATGGCGAAGTCGTCAATCAACAAGCCGTAAGCACCGGCGGAAATATCCATGATGATATACAGTATCGTCGTGATAAACCAGGCGTACCACTGTTCACTGTACCGCAGCAGCAGCAAAACGCCGTTTACCATGCCAATTGCCGAGGCAAACGCTTCCAGATAAGAAGATTCCGCGCCGGGAATGTTCATGGTGATCGAACCGGCCACCAGGCTGAAGGCGATGACCAGCGCCATCACCAAAATTCCTTTTTTCCAGCCGAGGGATTTTACCTGCGTTAGATTCTCATCCTTGGCGTCGGGATATTTGCTCCAGCGGATAAAGCTGACGATATCAATCGGAATCCAGAAAAAGATACAGGTCACGGCCAGGGTATACCATCCCAGCGCCAGGGCCAGTATAACATAAGTCCCCTCAATAAAAACAAGGTCCACGATAAAATTCCACTTACTCTGCTTGGCAATCAGCAATTCGCAGACCGGGTTCGCAATCACGTTGATCACCGAGCAGGCGATAAGGAGTACGCCGCCGGTACTTTCCAGCATCATTTCAGGGAAAAAGATCGTTACGACGGCGGCGAGCACCAGCACGGTCACCAGATAGCCGATCTGATACGGGGTAAAGGATTTCAAAAAGCTTTTGCATTTTTCAAAGTTCGTTTTTGGACTCATTTTATTTTATAATTCCTTTCTCACGAAGAATCCCGGCAAGCTTTGGAAAAGCCCGCAGCGGGTTGTTCCAGTAAATGTCCTCAAATTGATCCGGGGTAAAAATCTGTCGGATGGTTTCATCGTACTCGCCGAAAGCGGACAGCGCAATCGGCGGGCAGAAATCCGTTCCGTAAAGAATCTGCCGGTAAGCGTCGGGATACAGATGAATGGCGCGGTCATATGCCCGGATGGTCTGTTCAATGTCCTCCATGGCGCTGGCGCCCGGTTCGAACGTTCCGCTGAAATCGCTGTACATGTTGGGCAGCCCGTGCATGGCCTCGATACATTCGTCAAAGCGCGGGTCGTCCAGATGGGCAACGATAAAGTTGACATCCGGATAGGCGATCGCCACGTTGCGCACATATTTCGCGCTGGAGCCCTCCATGTCGTCATCCGTGGGCAGATGCAGCGAAGGCAGCCCGGTATGATAGGTGACGGACAGCCCATACCGGCGGGCAAACTCGTAAATACACATCATTTTTTCATCGTCCGCCCGGCCTTTTTGATAGGTCAGAAAAATCTTCAGGCCTACCACGCCGCATTCCGGCCGCGCCAGCATCTTGTCTTCGATTGCCGCCAATTGGGCCGGGATATCCTGATGGATGTCAATGCAGGGGGACAAAAACAGCCTTTCGTCCTCTGCGGCCAGTTGCCAGGATTCATCCGGCATCTGCGCGTTGGCAAACTGAGGCAGAAACTCCATGATGATGGCGTATCCTCCGGGGTTTTGATAATAAGCGTCTTTAATTTTCTGGTTTACAATGTGGGTGTGACAGTCAATTCTGTGTTGTTTTTCCATTGTCCTCTCCTATTCTACCGTCCCTCAAAGCCGCCTTTTTTGTTGAAAGTGGTGCAGGGCCGGTTTCCTTTCTCACAGCAAACCGACTTTATCACGGCGCGTTGATGCTTTCCAGCATCCGCATCATTTCAATCCTCACTTCATGTCTTTCCAAATCCTCATTGGAATAGCAGAACAGGTCCAGCCCGCCGATGGCAAATCCCCGGGACAGATAAAACCGGATCGCCGGCATATTGCAGCTTTGGGTCTCCAGCACCAGCATTCGGGCGCCGGCCTTTTGGGCCACCGCGGCGGCATGCTCCATCAGCGCCGTTCCCGCTCCGGTTCCCCGAAACGGCTCCTCCACAAACAGATTGGCCACCCGCATCCGGTTATTCCAGCGTTCCAGATTCAATTCTATATAGCCCGCGATTTCCTCATTGCCGCTTACCGCCGCAAACAGCATCGGCGCGTGCATAAAGTCTTCCATCCAGGTTACTTCCAGTTCCTTTTCGATGGGAGTATCAAACATCTTTTGCCGAAACTCAATCCGGCTTACACCCGGCTCTTCTGCAATTTGGACGTCTAAATAGGAGTCCGTCCGATACCGAAACAGGCGTGTCTTTCCTTTCCAGGAATCATCCAGCTTGACGATTCTATACGATGCCATAGTGCTCTCCTTTTTCGCAATCCTTTTAACCGATCAGCGTTTTAACCGCCTGGGGGATGTCCGCCGCCTTTGCCACCCGTACTTTCGCATCATCGACCTCGTGGGGCAAATAGCCGTATTGGCAGCCGACAAAGGGCAGCCCGTTGTCCCGGGCGGCCTGCATATCGTGATGGCGGTCGCCTACCATTACCGCCTTGTCCGGCCGGATCTTATCCAGCACCATTTTCAGCGTATCCGACTTGGTGCAGCCCGGTTCCGCTCCCTGCAGGTAGGTAAAATAAGGCGCCAGCCCTAAAGCGCCGACAATTTTGCGCACATAGCCGTTGGTACCGTTGGTGCATACGGCCAGGATATATCCCTCGTCCGACAGCTGCCGAATCATTTCCGGCACCCCGTCGAAAGTGCCGTGATACAAGTCGATATTGCGATATTCCGCCTCGGCGGTCAACGCCATGAATTCATCGAACCGCTCCATCGGCGCGCCGGGCAGGAGGCCCTGATAGATTTCTTCGTCCACACATCCCATCAGACGCAGCACCGTGTCATCATCCGCCTCGGTACCCGCAAACTTTTGCAGCACCTCTTTGTAGGTGGGAATGATAAACAGCTCAATACGGTTGAGCGTACCGTCCATATCGAATACGACCAGCTTTTTCTCCCTCATCAGCGTATCCCTACTCTCCCAGAATAAACTGCTCTACCACCACTGCCACGCCGTCTTCATCATTGGACACCGTCACATGGTCGGCAACGGCTTTTACCGGCTCCTGGGCATTGGCCATCGCCACGCCGAGGCCTGCAAATTCGATCATCGACCGATCGTTGAAGCCGTCGCCGCAGGCGATCATCTGCGCTTTGTCCAGTCCCAGATGTTCCAGCAGCTTGCCCAGCGAATAGGCCTTGTCGATGTTTTTGGGCATGATCTCCAGGAAGAACGGCTCGGAGCGAAGTACGCTTAAAGTATCGCCCAGCCGTGCTTTGACTTTCTGTTCCACCTCGGCCAGATAATCCCCGTCCTCCACCATCAGGCATTTGGTCACCGGGAAATTCACGAAGGACTTAAAGTCCTTTACCTCCCGCACCGCCATTTTATTGATGCGGGATTCCAGTTCTACATATTTGTCATCTTTTTTCGGGGTGATGACCGTTTCGTCCAGATAGGTCATGATATTGGTCTTATATTCCTGGGACATATCGTATAACAGCGCGGGCATTTCCGGCGGAAGGGTCTTTTGATAAATCGCTTCGCCGGTCTGGGCATTGATGATCCGCCCTCCGTTAAAAGACAGAATATATCCGCCGTAGCGTTCCAGCTCCAATTCTTTTGCCACCGGCATAATGCCATACGTGGGCCGGCCGGATGCCAGCACGATTTTTACCCCTTTTTCCTGGGCTTTTTTCAATGCCGCATGGGTGCGGGGGGTGATCTCCTTTTTCGAGTTGGTCAGGGTGCCGTCGATATCCAAAACCAAGATTTTGTATTCCATAACGCTTCTCCATTCCTCATTCAAAAATTCCGCAGACCAGTATAGCATATTTCCCCCGGGCCTGTCTATTTTTTAAACGCAAAACTTGACATTTTCCATCCGCTTTGTAGACTGAAAAACAGAAAGCGGGGTGAGAGCATGGTAGACCGGGAGGACTTTTTTGAACGGGTGTGGGAACTGGTGGCGGAAATCCCATACGGCCGGGTGGCGACTTACGGGCAGCTGGCAGATATGCTGGGCTATCCGCGGCATGCCAGACTGGCAGGCGCCGCTTTGCATCACGCGCCTCAGAGGCTCCCCTGCCATCGGGTCGTCTCCGCCGACGGCCGATGTTCTCCCCACTGGCCGCAGCAAAAAACGCTGCTCATGGGGGAAGGCGTTTCCTTTTTGCCCAACGGGAAGGCAGATATTGCCCGCTTTCGCTGGGAAGGATTATGAAAACTGGCAAAAATACGCCGGATTGGCAAATACTTTGCATTGAAGCGGGCTGTTTTTCCATGATAGGCTTGATATCGAACCGAAAGGTCAAACCAAACACGGAGGAATCCCGATGAAAAAACTGTTTTCGTTTATCTTGGCGGCTTTGGCCGCCGCTTCTTTGACCGCTTTTGCTTTTGCGGACGAACCTGTCCGGTCGTCCGGCGTAACCCTTTCTGTCGGCAGCGCCGATGGGCTGACCCTCGATGGCAGTGCCCTGCTGCATCCCGGCGAGGAATATCGTTTTCCGCTGCTGATTGCCGAAGGCGGCGGCGCTGCCCGTCCCATGACCGTAGAGGACATGGAAACCTACCGCATAAAGGTTTTCGCCAAAGATGGCGCCGGCGCCATGGCCGACGCAGGCCGCTTGGAATCCGGCCGGCAACAGTATCTGTCCTTGACGCCCGCGGACATTTTCACCGTATCCACCCAGGAAGTCAAATACACCGTAGCCCTGCAAAAGAAAAACAGCGACGATACCCTGTCCCAGCTCACCGTCCAGTGGAAAGTGGGCTATCCCGCCATAGATGACAGCCAACTGGGCGCGTCCACTGCGATCGATCTGTCTGCTCCGGTCATCACGAAAGAGCAATTCGCTGCGATCCAAAAGGCCGCCGGTGCCGGTCAGGCTTCCTTTACCGGCAGCGGCTGGCAGTTCGATGTTCGCCTTTTGGACCAGGACGCAGCCAATTTTCACTATTCGGCTCAGAATATCCGGGAGATTTCTGACCAATACCCGGATGCGGATTTCCGCTTCCTGCGCTTCGGCGGCAAACCCTCCTTTGACTTCTCCGGCCGGCTGACGCTGGATGTCCGAGAAGTTCTGGACCAATATGACGAGATCTATCTGTACCGTTATCTGGACGGCGTATTGTACGCGCTGAAATATGATCTGGACCGGGATGCGCAAACCATCTCTATCCAGACCAAACAGTTAGGCAGCTATGTGATCTCTGACACCAGGATCCCCAACGGCACTGCGGTGCATGGCGCTTCTTCCGGCGGCAGCTTTGTTTCCGGTGCGGACAAAGACAACCCCTCCACCGGCGGCGCCGGCTTCATCGGGATCATCCCGGCGCTGGCCGTGCTCTTCGCCACCGGCGGCGCGGCTGCAGTGGCAAAATCCCGGAGAAAATAGGCCAAAACATTCGCTTTTTCGCAAAAACAGGCGCGGATATCCTCCGCGCCTGTTTTATTTTCTGTTTTCGGTGGGCAAGCATTTTTTGCAGGCCGCTCTTAATCGTTTTGCTCCAGGTTTTTATAAAACTCTTCCAGCATGCTTTTTTCCGTTACGCCCAAAACACGGCAAAAGCAGGCCAGCTCATAGTCGGTCACAATGCGGAGATTGCGCTCGATTCTGCTGATCATTTGCTGGTCGATGTTGACGTTCATCGTCTGCATTTTCGCAGCCAACTGCTCCTGCGACAGCCCCTTTTCTTTCCGCAGCGTTTCCAGGCGCCGGCCGATGATATTTTTATTTCCGTAATAGTCTATTTTCTTCATCCGCGTCCCCACGTTAATATAACGTATTTTTAATTGACATTATCATAAAGAAAAAAGTAGAATTACGTTATATAAACGTAATTCTGCTGAAATATGGAGGGAAACACGTGACTTTATACGAAGAACTGCTTTGGAACTGCTTGCAAAACGCGCCGGTAGAGGTAACTTTTCCTAATCTATCGATCCATCCCAACGAATTGGTCGAAATGAAATGTTTTCAGGCCATCGAAGAGATTCGGGATATTCTAGAGGATAAAAAGCTGACCGATCAGGAATGTGCGATGCAAATCCGCTATATCATTTACACAATGGAAGAAGCGGGAATTCACATCCAAAACCGCTGACTCCAAAAGGCTATTTGCCTCTTCGTTTCGCGTGGCGCTGCCTGAAAATTTTTTGAAAGAATCATCGTCCCATCTTGAAGAAAGGATACAAATCTGCTATGATATGGCTTGTAAACCATAATCATGTGACAGAGGGTGATGGATTGGCAATTCGAAGCGACGGACTTCGGACGAAAAAGCGGATTTTGCAGACTTGCGTCCGGCTCTTTTTGGAAAACGGATATCATCGGACAACCATGGTACAGATCCTGAAGGAAGCACAGGTCTCTTCCAGCAGCTTTCAGAACCTTTTCCTCAGCAAAGACGGCGTTTTGCTGGAGCTGGTGGACTTCATGTTTGAAAACCAGTTTGGTGTGGCCAGAAGCGTTGTGGGGGCCGCGCTGCCGCCGGCGTATGTCTACGCGGCGGAAACCGCGCTGCAGATCACGCTGACCGAGCTGAACGAAAATCTGCGGCAGATCTATCTGGAGGCCTACACCCAGAAACGCCTGCTGGACCATATCCAGCGCGCCACGGCAAAGGAACTGCACGACATCTTCGGCCCGTATCAGCCCGGGCTGACCGAGCAGGATTTTTACGAGCTGGAACTTGGTACGGCGGGTCTGATGCGGGGATATATGGCCAGCCCCTGTACGGAGGATTTCCCGCTGGAGCGCAAGCTGGAGAAATTCCTGACCCTGTCGCTGCGGGGCTACAAGGTGCCGGAAGAAGAACTGCAAAAGGTTCTCGCTTTTCTTGCGGGTCTGGATATTCACGGCATTGCCCAAAAGGTTATGGAGGAGCTGTTCCGGCAGCTTGCCATGCGCTATGAATTTTCGCTGGACGGCCTGCTGCCGCCGGAGAAATAAAACGGAGAAGGAAAAAACAAGCCGAACCCCGAAACCGGCGTCAGCAGCAATCTTTCCGTATGCGCTGTTCTGCTCACCGTATCGGCCGCGGGATGATCGGTACCGGCGTGTACGATAAACGCAAAAGAAACGCCCGGACGAAATAAATGGGGCAAAACAAAAAAACAGCCACAAAAGGCCCTGCAGGGCTCAAAAATCCTGCAGGGCCTTTTCATTCTGTACGGGTGGCAGAAAGTTTCTGCTTTTGGGTGCCGCTTTGTGGCGTGAAAGCGAGCCCTCTCGGACGCAGATGCCGTGCCGGGGCTTATGCCGTTTTATAAATCCCTGCCGCTGGACTTTCTTTTTTATTTCTCCTCGGCCCAATTCTGCGCGCGGCCCACGGCTTTGTGCCAGCCGCGCAGCAGTTTCTGCCGCTGCGCCTTTTCCATTTGCGGATGGTACTGATCCTGCGGCTGCCAGGTAGCGCGGATCTCGCCCAGATCCCGCCATACCCCTACCGCCAATCCTGCCAGAAACGCCGCTCCCAACGCCGTTGTTTCAGCAACGCCGGGCCGCAGCACCGGCCGGTCGATCATATCAGACTGGAACTGCATCAAAAACCGGTTGGCCGAAGCACCTCCGTCCACCCGCAGGCTTTCCAGCGCTACACCCGTATCCTCCTCCATGGCGTGAAGCACATCGCAGGTCTGATAGGCGATGGATTCCAGCGCTGCCCGGATGATGTGTTCCCTGCTGGTTCCCCGGGTCACGCCTAAAATGGCGCCGCGGGCATACATATCCCAATAAGGCGCCCCCAGCCCGGTAAAAGCGGGAACAACATAAACGCCGCCGTTGTCCTCCACCTTTTGGGCGAAGTACTCCGTATCCGCTGCCTCGGTGACAAAGCGCATCTGATCGCGCACCCACTGGATCACCGCTCCACCGACAAATACGCTGCCCTCCAGCGCATAGTTCACCTTTCCGTTCAGTCCCACCGCAATGGTGGTCAAAAGCCCATTTTTGCTCTGTACTTTCTTTTTTCCGGTGTTCATCAGCAAAAAGCAGCCGGTGCCGTAGGTGTTTTTGGCCTCACCCTCGGCAAAGCAGGCCTGCCCGAACAGGGCTGCCTGCTGGTCTCCGGCAATGCCCGCAATCGGCACCTGCACTCCCTGGATATTGACGGTACCATATACCTCGCTGGAGTTTTTCACCTGCGGCAGCATCGCCATGGGGATATCCAGTTCCCGGCAGATTCTTTCATCCCAGCAAAGGTCCTCAATATTATACAGCATCGTACGGGAAGCGTTGGTGTAATCGGTGACATGCACTTTTCCGCCGGTGAGTTTCCAAATCAGCCAGCTATCCACCGTACCGAACAGGATTTCCCCCTGCCGGGCCTTTTCCCGCGCGTCAGGCACCTGATCCAAAATCCATTTGATTTTGGTGGCGGAAAAATACGCATCCACCAAAAGTCCGGTCTTTTTCTTGATATACGCGGTCAAATCCGCATCTTTCTTAATCTGTTCACACAGCCCGGCGGTTCGCCGGCACTGCCAGACAATGGCGTTATACACCGGCCGGCCGGTGGCTTTGTCCCACAGGATCGTTGTCTCACGCTGGTTGGTGATCCCGATGGCCGCGATCTCTTCCGGCGCTATGCCGGTTTGCGCCAGCGCCTCCATCAGCACGCCGTACTGGGAGGAATAAATTTCTGTGGGATCATGCTCCACCCAGCCGGGTTGGGGATAAAACTGGGTATATTCTTTCTGTGCCATGCCGATTACATGCTGGCCTTTGTCAAATATGATACAACGGGAACTGGTAGTTCCCTGGTCCAGCGCTACCACATACTGTTTCATTTGTCCTGCACCTCGCCTGTTTGGGTTGAACTTTTGTGTTTTTATCAGTATATCAGCAGAAAGGGTGCGGTGTCCAGTTGCATCCTGAAAAAGGACCTGTCCGGTTTTGATAAAATCTGTTGGAAGTATGCGGGGAAAAAGGCGCCTTTTCGGCAATTTCCCCATTGACATTTTTCGCTGCCCGTGTTTATAATGGGAAACGTAAGAATGCGCTGAAAAGACCAGTGTCCGCCCGTTTTGCCTTTAGAGAGGAAGGCCTTTGGCTGCAAGCTTTCCCAAAACACGGATACAAGCCATCTTGGAGCAGCGGCGTGAAAAGCGCCGACGGTTGGCCCCGTTACAGGCCGCAAAGTGACGTCGCCTTTTTTCAGGCGGTGTAATACGGGTGGTACCACGGAGCGATCGCTTCGTCCCAGAGCTTGGGACGGGGCGTTTTCTTTTGTCCGCCCGGAAAATGATAACAAAGAAAGCAGGATGAACAAACATGAAATGGACCGGATTAAACGAACTGCGTGAGCAGTTTCTCGCCTTTTTCGAGAGCAAGGGCCATACCCGTCTGCCCAGCTATCCGCTGGTGCCGATTGACGACAAGAGCCTGTTGCTCATCAACTCCGGTATGGCGCCGATGAAAAAATTCTTCCTCGGCATGGAAACCCCGCCCAACCGCCGGGTGACCACCTGCCAGAAGTGCATCCGCACCCCGGATATCGACAACATCGGCCATACCGCCCGCCACGGCACCTATTTTGAGATGCTGGGCAACTTCTCTTTCGGCGATTACTTCAAAAAAGAAGCCACCGCCTGGGCTTGGGAATTTTTGACCCAGGTGCTGGAGATCCCGGTAGACCGCTTGTGGGTCTCCATCTACCAGGATGACGACGAAGCGTTTGATATCTGGACCAAACAGGTGGGCGTAGCGCCGGACCGCATCGTCCGCCTGGGCAAAGAAGACAACTTCTGGGAGCATGGCTCCGGCCCCTGCGGCCCCTGCTCCGAGATCTATTTTGACCGCGGGCCCGAATACGGCTGCGGCAAACCCACCTGCGGCGTCGGCTGCGACTGCGACCGCTACATGGAGATCTGGAACCTGGTGTTCTCCCAGTACGACAGCGATGGCGAGGGCCATTATGAGCTTTTGAGCCCGCCCAATATCGATACCGGCATGGGTCTGGAACGGCTGGCCTGCGTGATGCAGAATGTGGGCAACCTCTTTGAAGTGGACACCGTCCAGAACATTATGAAGCACATCAGCTCCATTGCCGGCGCTCATTACGGCGAAAACGCCAAGGAGGATATCTCTCTGCGGGTCATCACCGACCATATCCGCAGCACCACCTTTATGGTGGGCGACGGCGTCGTTCCCTCCAACGAGGGCCGCGGCTATGTGCTGCGCCGCCTGCTGCGCCGGGCCGCCCGTCATGGACGCCTGCTGGGAATCGATCATCCTTTCCTGTATCAGGTATGCGAAACGGTCATCGCCGAAAACGCTTCCGCTTATCCGGAGCTGGTGGAAAAGAAAGACTATATCATCAAGGTGCTCAAGGTGGAGGAAGAGCGTTTCTCCAAAACCATTGACCAGGGCATGGAGATCCTCAACAGCATTATGGATAAAATCAGCGCCGACCAGATCAATCAGGCCGTGTTCTCCGGCGAGGATGCGTTCCGCCTGTACGATACCTTTGGCTTCCCCATCGACCTGACCAAGGAAATCCTGGCTGAGCGGGGCCTTCCCATTGACGAGGAAGGATTCTTCCGGCTGATGGGCGAACAGAAAAAGCGTGCCCGCGATGCCAGAAAAGACGTAAGCGGCTGGGACACCGATGAAATGCTGGATGTAGAAGGGAAAGCGGAATTCGTCGGCTACGAAAAAATCTGCAGTCAGGGAAAGATCCTCGCAATTCTGGACGAGGACGGCAATCCTGTTGATTCTTTGACCGAAGGAATGAAAGCCACCGTCGTGCTGGATTCCACCCCATTCTACGCCGAAAGCGGCGGTCAGGTAGGCGACAGCGGCGTAATCGTCCGGGGTAAATCCATTTTCCGGGTGAAAGACTGTAAAAAATCTCCCACTGGGCAGTTTTTGCATCTGGGCGTGATGAAGAGCGGCCTGATGAATGTGGGCGACACCATCGACTCCATCGTCGACGAGGAACGCCGCATTGCCATCATGCGCAACCATACCGCCTGCCATCTGCTGCAGGCGTCTCTGCGCCAGGTGCTGGGCACCCACGTACAGCAAGCGGGTTCCATGGTAGATGAACACCGCTGCCGGTTCGACTTTACCCATTTCTCCGCCATGACACCGGAGGAAATCGCTCAGACCGAAGAAAAAGTCAACCAGCTGATTTTGGGCGCATATGATGTAACCGTTACCGAAATGCCCATCGCCGAGGCCAAAAAGCTGGGCGCTATGGCGCTGTTCGGAGAAAAATACGGCGAAACCGTCCGTGTCTGCAACGTTTCCGGCAAATCGGTGGAGCTGTGCGGCGGTACTCATATTTCCAACACCGCCCGCATCGGGCTGTTTAAAATCATTTCCGAATCTTCTGTCGCCGCCGGCGTGCGCCGGATCGAAGCGGCCACCGGCGCTAATGTGCTGGAGTTGATCCGTCAGGACGAGGCGCTTCTTGCCCAGACCTGCGAAAGCCTCAAAGCCGGAAGCCCGTCGGAATTGCCCCAAAAAGCGGAAGCAATTACCGCTCAGCTGAAAGACAAGGAAAAAGAAATCGAGGCGCTGCAGCATAAGATCGCTGATATGCGCATTGAAGGACTGTTTGAAAACGCCATGGAGGTCAAAGGCTGCAAGGTGATTTTCGCCGCCTTTACCGGAACCGCTCCTGACACGGTGAAAGCCATGTGCGACCAGGTCCGCGCCAACGCGCCGAAGATGATCGCGGTTTTCGCCTGCGCGCAGGGAGAAAAAGCGACCGTATTCGCTGCCTGCGGCGACGAAGCGGTGAAAAAAGGCGCCCATGCCGGCAATCTGATCCGTCAGCTCACCGCAAAGCTGGGCGGCAAGGGCGGCGGACGGCCTGAGCAGGCGCAGGGCGGCGTTACCGACATCTTCAAGATCGACGAAGCGCTAACCGAGGTTCCCTCCATGCTGGAGAGCATGATCAAAGACTAAAGGAGGGTTTGAGATGGATTGCCTGTTTTGTAAAATCGCCGCCGGGGAGATCCCCAGCAAAACTGTCTACGAAGACGCTGAAATCCTCGCGTTCTGCGATATCCAGCCACAGGCGCCGGTCCATGTACTGGTCATTCCCAAAGAGCACATTCCGTCAATGAACGGTGTAACCGCCGAAAACAGCGACGTGGTAGCTCATATTTTTGAAAAAATCCCGCAAATCGCCGCCAGCTTGGGCCTGACCGGCGGTTACCGGGTCATTTCCAACTGCGGCGCGGACGCCGGTCAAACGGTGCCGCACCTGCATTTTCACATTCTCGGCGGAAAGCCCTTAAGCCTGACGATGGCTTAATCCGCCTTCCTGCTTCTTTTGAAAGGAGTCTTTTTCATGAATGATGCAAAAACCTATGAGTTACAGGTAGCCGGTCTCACCCGGCAGCTGCCGTTGTGCCCCATCAACGACAAAACGTCCATCGCCGCTTTTATCATGTTTTCCGACGTGGAATTGACAATTGCCTGCGCCACCGAGCTTTTGAAAAAGGTGCCGGAGCACGATGTGATCCTCACCGCTGAATCCAAGGGCATTCCTCTGGCATACGAAATGTCCCGTCAAAGCGGTATCAAGTACATTCTGGCCCGGAAAAGCGCCAAGCTTTATATGTATAACCCCGTGGGGGTGGATGTGAAATCCATCACCACCGCCCGGCTGCAGACCCTGTATCTGGATCAGCATGATCTGGAATACCTCAAAGGCAAACGGGTCCTGATTGTAGACGACGTAATCAGCACCGGGGAGTCCCTCAACGCGTTGGAGGAGCTGGTTCGCAAAGCTGGCGGCATCATCGCGGGGCGGGCGGCCGTTCTGGCCGAGGGCGATGCGGCCAACCGGGATGACATCCTGTTTTTGGCGCCGCTCCCTATCTTTACCGAAGAATAATTTTTTCTGCCGAAGAGTCCGGTTCTTTGCCGGGCTCTTCTTTTTTTGACAAATAACCTGTTTATCTGATATGATCGGAACATCAAAAGAGCGCTTCAAAAAGGAGGGGCACGGATGAAGCGGCCTTTGTGCTGGATCAGTCTGGGATGCTTCTTTGCTGCGGTGGTTTTCGGCTATCTGTACCCGGCAGATGGGTGGATTTCCCCTGCGTCTGCCCTTTTGGGCTTATTGGGATTGTTTTTCCTTCTTTGGGGCCGAACCCGTCCGATTTCGCTCTTCTTTCTCTCTGCTTCTTTCATGCTGCTGTTCTGCCTTGCCTTTGGGTATTTTCACGCCGCTCCCGCTCGGTCGCTGGCCGGACAAAATGCCACGCTGTCCGGCACAGTTCTGGAGACAGGGAACGCCTCTTTCCTACTGGACGGAGAAACCGAAAAAGGGCAATCCATAAAAGTGCAGGTCTGGTGCAGCGCCGATATGGTTCCCGACCGCTATCAGCAATTTTCCGGTACCGTCGCGCTGTCTGAAATCACCTCCACCGATCGATTCGACAGCGAAAACTATTATCGCTCACAGGACGTGTGGCTGCAGGGGAGGCTGCTCAGCGGCAGCTTTTCCGGGAAAGCGTCCTTTTCGCTCAGGACCTGGCCGGGACGTTTGAACGATTTTCTCTGTCAAAAGATCCGCTCATCACTTCCCGTAAAATACAGCGGCCTTGTTTGCGCGGCGATACTCGGAAACCGCTCCTATCTACCTGACGGACAGTACGAATTGTTCCGGCAGCTTGGGATCTCGCACCTTCTGGCAGTCAGCGGTATGCACTTGACGCTGCTGTCCGGCTTGTTTTCATTGATAATCGGCCGGTTTTTAAGAAAAAGCCGCGCAAAAACGATTCTTTTCATGGCTTTCGTGCTATTTTATATGCTTTTGACCGGCATGCGCCCCAGCATTGCCCGCGCAGGGATGATGCTTCTTCTTTCCTGTGTGGCACAGTTGATCCTCCGCCGCCCGGACCCTCCGGTCAGCCTGTCGGCCGCAGTGCTGGTCATGATCCTGTATCATCCGTTTCTCGCTGTACACGCTGGCTTTCAGTTTTCCATCTGCTCTACCATCGGTGTGCAGATATTGGCGGGGCCACTCAGCCAAAAGCTCTTGTCTTTGAAAAAAGCGCCCGCTTCCCAGGGATTTTCCTATTTGATCCGGTCCTGCTGCACTGCTCTGTGTGGATATGCCTGCGCGGCACCGCTAACGGTTTTATACGATTCCTGCCTTATCCCCATGTCTATCCCCGCCAACCTTTGCCTTTCCCCTTTGTTCACGCTGTTTTTAGCAGTATCCGCCGGATTGGTTCTTTTCTGCACGGTCCCGGTATTGGGTTCGGTTTTTGCTTTTGGGGTGCGGTTATTCGTCGGACTGTTTTTGGGTGCCGCCAACTGCCTTGGCAGGATCGGGCCAAAACCCATTTTCGGGAGCGGACCCGCTTTGTTGATCGCCGTGGTCTGCTTTTCCGCCGTGATCGGATACGGCGCTTTCCAGCCAACTTTTCGTCATTTTGCCGCGGCGATATGCCTGGCGGTATCCGTTTCCTGTGCCGCTGTCAGCACACAGGCGATCATCGAAAATCGACAAATTCACTGCTATACCGTCGCCTTTGACAAAAAATTGCTGCAGATCTTTTCTTACGGTGGCCATGCTATCGTCATTGGCCATCTGTCCGCTCAGCCTCAGATCGAACAGGCGGCGCTGGAACTGCAGCGGGAAAGGGTACAAACGATCGACGCTCTTATCCTGCTTCCGTCCGGCGGAAATCCGCGGGTTTCCCTTTCGGAATTAACCGGCCATTTTTCGGTAAGCGCCGTCGCTTTTTCATCGGCCGACAATCTGTCGACCCAAGCTGTGGAAAGTCTGGCCGGGATCCCCGCTTACGATTTTGACGGTCTGTGTTTGACCTTCTGGCAAAACAACCGTATCCATTTGGACGGTGAGGGCGCGGTCAGTCTCTGTATCGGTTCAAAAAAGCTGTTAATTTTGCCTGCGGATTGTGCTATACTGTATGAAGAAGAGCCCTGCTGGGATTTGGCGATCACCTGCTGGGATGTCCCACCACCAGTATCAGCGGACGCTCTTTTGTGCGCAAGGCATTTTTGGGGAACGGAAAATCAAAATCCCAACTCCTATTTGCTGCCTTACGGAAAAGGCGTCCGGTTCCGGCTGTCCGCCGGATGACAGAACTTTCCCGGCAGCAAAAATCAGATATATCCACCGGGAAAGAACAGGAGAAACAGAGAAAGGAGGCGCTGTATCATGCGGTTGGAAACGGAACAGGAGCTGCTGCGGCATTTAAAAGAGGATGCCTGCCTGCCAGTTTATCTTCTGCACGGCCAGCAAAGTTATCTGGTGCGCCTGTATGCCAAAAAACTGCGGGAAAAAGCAGTACCTTCCTCTCTTGCGGATTTGAATTTTACTTCTTTCGAGGCTTCCCGCACCGGTATTGACGAGGTGTCCGACGCGCTGGAAAGCGTTTCTTTTTCCGGCGGAACCCGCTGCGTACAGCTGACCGATCTGGACGCAGACAAACTTTCCGCTTCCGAATGGTCCAAACTCAAAGAGCGGCTGGCTTCTTTTCCGCAGGACACCGTGTTCATCATCAGCCAGCAAAACGTTCCGGTGGACGCCAAAAAATCCGCCCGCTGGCGGGAGATTCTCAAAGCGGTGGAAAAAAGCGGCGCCTTGGTGGTATTGGATGGCCGCTCCCGGCGGGAAACAGCGCGGTTTTTGGCAGCTTTGTGCCAGAAAAACGGGTGTACCATCTCTCCTGCGCTGTGCGAATCGCTCATTGACCGGTGCGGCGACGACATGATGGTACTGGGCCAGGAGATTCAAAAGCTGTGTGCTTATCAGGGGGAAGGAGAGATTTCTGCCGACGCGGTGGAAAAACTCAGTATCCGCCAGCTGGATGCCAATGTGTTCGATCTGGCCCGCCGGATTTTAGCCAAAAACCTTTCCGGCGCATTGGAAAATTTGCAGGAGCTTTTTGACATGGGCAGCGAGCCGGTAGCGGTACTGGGCGCGCTGAACGCTTCTTTTATTGATCTATACCGCTGCAAAATCGCCCGGGAACAGGGCCTTTCGGCCGCCGACGTCACTGGCGCTTTCCCCTACAAAGGCAAAGAATTCCGGGTTCGCAACGCCATGCGGGATGCCGACCGGTTTTCCCGGCAGAGGCTGGCTCACTGCGTTTTCCTGCTGGCCGATACGGACTACCAGCTTAAAAGCAGCCGGTCCGATGCGCAGATCTTAATGCAGGAGGCGGTGACCCGCCTGTTTTTAGCGCTGCATCAGCAGGAGGGCAGCTTATGATTCATTTGCGCCAGGCTGTCGTCGTTGAGGGAAAATACGATAAAATACGCCTGTCCGCTTTGGTGGACGGACCTATTTTGGTAACCAACGGATTTCGCATCTTCAAAAACCGGGAGCAAATGGCGCTTCTGCGCCGGCTGGCCCGTCAGGACGGAATTTTGATTCTCACCGACTCGGACGCCGCGGGTTTTAAAATCCGAAATTATATCAAATCCGCTGTTCCGGACGGCAAAATCTACCACGCCTACATCCCCGAGATTTTGGGTAAAGAAGCCCGGAAAGACCGCCCGTCCAAAGAGGGGACGCTGGGAGTGGAGGGGATGCAGCTGCAGGTATTGGCTGCCGCACTGCAAAAAAGCGGCGTGCTGTTTGACGAGGGACCGAAAAAGGATCCTGTTACCCGAATGGATTTTTATGAAAACGGCCTTTCCGGCGGACCGGACAGCAGCCAAAAGCGGTTGGCTGTCCTGCAAAAGCTGGGTCTGCCTCGCTATTTGTCTGCCGCCGCGTTGCTGGAGGCAGTCAACGCTCTGATGAATCGGGAAGAATTTCTGCGCCTGCTGGACGGGCTGGACCGTTTTAGGCAGGATGACGTATAACACGCGAAAAGGGAGGTTTTTATGCAGCTGGCTTCTTTGAGCTTTCTCTATCTGTTTTTACCCGCTTCGCTGGCGGTATATTACCTGTTCCCGCGGCGAATGCGTTATGGCGTTTTGCTCGCCGTTTCCCTGGCCTTCTTTTTGCTGAACGATCCTGTTTCCCTTTTGTTTTTATCCGTTTCTGTCACGGCCGATTACGCCCTCGGCCTTTTGATGGAACGCTTTGAGCAGCAAAACAGGCGGCGGCGTGCCATCATGCTGGTGATGGTCGGCAAGAATCTGCTTTTGTTTTTCGGCATTTCCTGCTACTGTCAGCTGCACGGCATGGCAACGCCGCTGGGACTTTCGATCTGCACTTTGCTGGGGACCGGGTACGCGGTGGACATCTACAATGGAGAAGCGCTGTATGAGCACAATTGGGGCAAATTTTTGCTGGCTCACACCCTGTTTATGAAGCTGCCCGCCGGACCGCTGGTCCGCTACCGCACGCTGCGTGAGCAATTTTTGCCCAAAAAGGCGGATTTTGCCAGGATGAGCGAACCGATCGCCCTTTTTATCCAGGGTGTCGCCAAGCAGGCAATACTGGGGTCTCCCATCCGCCAGCTATATGACACGCTATCTTCTTTTTCCCGCGCCGACCATTCGGTTTTTTCCCTGTGGCTGATGCCTTTATGCGCCGCCATGAATTTGTATTTCATCCTTTCCGGTTACTGTGATATGGCCCGGGGATTGGGCGGGATGTTCGGCATTTCCCTGCCCCGAAATTTCTACTATCCTTACCAGTCCCGCTCCATCACCGATTTTGTGGGACGTTTTAACATTTCGGTGACCGATTATTTGAAAACTTACATCTATCACCCTTTGGGCGAAGATTCCGGCGGCTTTGCCTCTTCGGCGCTGAACATCGGGGTCGTAACGCTCTTGTGGGGGATCTGGTTCGGATTTCGGATCAATTATCTTCTTTGGGGCGCATTTTTCGTCCTGCTGATTTTACTGGAACGGTCGGTCTGGGGAAAAATTTTGATAAAGCTGCCGGTCTTTTTCCTACGGATCTACACCTTTGCCCTGGTTCTGCTTTCCTTTGTGATCTTCAATGGGCGCAGCGTTGGACAAAGCCTGTTTTTCTTCCAGGGGATGCTGGGCCTGGGTGGCTTGCCGATGGCAACCTCTCCTATTTTGTACCTGCTGAGCCAATACGCTCCCTATTTGGTACTGGCGGTTCTGTTCAGCACCAGCCTTCCCCACTCCCTCAAAGGAGCGCTCCGAAAGAAATCTCCTGCGGCGGCATCAGCGGTCGGAATGGTCTTCTATGGCGGCCTGCTCTTTTTATCCACCGGCTTTCTGCTGCATCCGTAGACAAAACAGGAGGATCGTATGCGATCTCAAAAAATTTTTTCTTTTCTCATGTTATCGCTATTTTTTATCCCCGCGGTCTTGCTGATCCTGACCGGGGGCTGGCGTGGCTTGACCGTTTCTGCCGCTGATTTGTGGGATGGCTTTGCCGCGCAGTCGATGGAAGAATCCTTCACCGAGGCTTTCCTGGGCCGGGATTTTCTGTGCAGTGTTACCGCCTCTATGCAGACCGCTTTGGGCCGCAACCAGAAAAACGACTGCTTCTACGGCCAGGATGGTATTTTGCAAAATCTTCCGCAATCGGATGAGGAAATCACCGCTTTGAATTTGCAGGCACTGCAGGACTTTGCCGAGAAGCAATCGGTTCCCTGTTATTTTCTGCTGTCTCCTACCGCCGCAGCGATTGAACAGAATAAAATTCCTCGCCTGGCGCTGGAATCCCTGTTTAACCAAAAGCAGTATATTCAGCGCTGTTACGCTTTCCTTTCCGCCTCTTTCCACACCATCGACGGGTATAACTCGCTGTTTTCCCACCAGTCGGAATACCTATTCTACCGCACTGATTCCCGGCTCACCGCGCAGGGCTGCTATTATTTATATGTGGGCGCCGGGGACAAACTGGGTTATTCTGCCCGCTCCATGGATTATTTCTCCATCTCCCATCCGCTGCATGACTACAAAGGAAACCTCTTTTCGTTGGTGCCCTATGGGCAGACAGAACCGGACATGGTCTCTCTTTTCCATTATCAAAAACATAACCGCGTGATTCGTCTGGTACAGGACCCGTTGGGCAAGGCAGAGGAGACTCTCCTGTTCGACCCTACCCTTCTGGAAAGCGGAGATCCGCTTCAGGTATATCTGGGGCCGGACCGCGGCGTTACCGACATTCTGGTCAGCGATACCCCTTACGATGGGCATCTGCTGGTCTTTACCGATGGAAGCTGCGACGCGCTGTTTCCACTTATGGCTATCCACTATCTGCAGATCCGCGTGGTTGACCTGCACACTGTTACAACCGAGCAGCTGTCTCAAATCGACCCGGACGCGTTTGACCAGGTGCTGTTCGCGTTTTCGGTCGACCAATTCGGTTATGACATTTTTATCAGCGATTCGCTGGGGAAAAACTAATTTTTTCTCTGCGTATCCTTTGAACCGTTTTTGATGTCCGCTTTACCCTGTTTTTACGAAAATTGCCTTATCCTTTTTACCCGTCCGGACCAGACTGGGAAAAAGGAGTTGAATCAAATGTCCATTTTGCCAAAAGAACCGCCATGCTCTCTGCCGTTCTTCTTGGCCTGACGCTGGCGGGCTTTCCGGCCTTTTTTGCCGGGCACGCCGATCGCCTGGTCTATACCTTTGGCATATTCGGCGGACTGATTGCGTTCGGCGGACTGATATGGGGCCGGATTGTGCTGCGATGCCCTTGCTGCGGCGCGCCATTGCCGCTGCAGGGATGGTGCGACCTTTACTGCCCCAAATGTGGTGAAAACTTAAAAGATCCATCCAAAAGGCCTGGCAAATAATTGCCGGGTCTTTTGGAAATACTGTTTTCCTTTCCTGTCTGGCATACGATTTTCCCCTAAAATCACTTTCTTGTAGCAGGAAGCGTTTGCTGTGCAATCGTCGCAACAGGGAGTTGCTTGGCGAACAAAGCGTTCGGTGATATCATATCCGTAAAGGGGTGAGCGATATGGAAACAAAAAATGTCATTTTTGAGTTGCGGATAAACCATGGATTATCCCAGGATGAGCTCGCGGAAAAGGTATATGTCACGCGGCAGGCCGTCTCCCGTTGGGAAACAGGGGAAACAACACCCAATACCGAAACCCTGAAATTGTTGTCCAACCTGTTTGATGTATCGATCAATACGCTTCTGGGTTCTCCCAGAAAGTTAATTTGTCAATGCTGCGGAATGCCTCTTGACGATTCCATAACCAGCAGAGAATCCGACGGATCGTTCAATGAAGAATATTGCAAATGGTGCTATGCCAACGGCGCATTTTCTTACCAGTCAAAAGAGGCTTTGCTTGATTATCTTGTCGGCCACATGCCAAATCCTGATCATTTGCCGGACGAAGAGAGGCGCGCGCAGTGGGATAAATACCTTTCTCTGCTGAAACATTGGAAATAGTTCCGGCCGCATTCTCCATGCCAAAAGGAAGCGGACAGTCCAAACGGTTTTCCGTTTTATTCCGTTGGGACAGCTGCGCCTTTTGCACCGAAAAAGCGCAACGGCAAAACAGGTTAAAATATGCGCAAAAAATCCTCCGCATGCTACAATGATGCGGAGGATTTTGTTTTTAACACCGGATGGCTTTCCGGTCTTTTTCCTCTGTTTAGTTTTTCAAACTTTGCAGCGGCGCAGGAATCCGTCCGCCGCGGCGGATAAATTTGGCGGGACTCACCTGGTTGACCGGCATAACCGGGCCGCTGCCCAACAAACCGCCGAATTCCAGTTCATCCCCCTCTTTCTTGCCGATGGCCGGAATGACGCGTACCGCCGTCGTTTTGGAATTGACCATGCCGATAGCCGCCTCATCCGCGATCATGGCGGCAATCACTTCCGCCGGCGTGTCTCCCGGGCAGACGATCATGTCCAGCCCCACCGAGCAGACGGCGGTCATCGCTTCCAGCTTCTCCAGTTTCAGGCATCCGGCGCGTGCGGCATCGATCATGCCGGCATCTTCCGAAACCGGGATAAACGCGCCGGAGAGTCCGCCCACATGGGAGGAGGCCATTACCCCGCCTTTTTTCACCGCGTCATTTAAAAGAGCCAACGCCGCAGTGGTCCCATAGCATCCACATTGCGCCAGGCCCATCTCCTCCAGGATATGCGCTACCGAGTCGCCCACAGCGGGGGTCGGCGCCAAAGACAGGTCTACGATGCCAAAAGGTACACCCAACCGGCGGGACGCTTCCGAGCCGACCAATTGTCCCATTCGTGTGATTTTAAATGCCGTTTTTTTGATGATATCGGCGATTTCCGTCAAATCGCCATCAGGGCACTTTGTCAGCGCCGCTCTTACCACGCCGGGGCCGGATACGCCCACGTTGATGACACATTCCGGTTCGCCAGGCCCGTGGAAAGCTCCTGCCATAAAGGGGTTGTCCTCCGGCGCGTTGCAGAACACCACCAGTTTGGCCGCGCCGATGCAGTCCCGATCGGCAGTCAGCCGCGCCGCCTCGCAGACTACCTTGCCCATGACCCCGACCGCGTCCATATTGATGCCGGTTTTGGTGGAGCCGATGTTTACCGACGAACAGACAAAATCCGTTTGGGCCAGCGCCCGCGGAATGGATTCGATCAGTTCTTTATCCCCTGCGGCAAATCCTTTATGCACCAGCGCCGAATAGCCGCCGATAAAATTGACTCCCACCGCTTTTGCGGCCCGGTCCAGCGTTAAGGCGTATTTTACCGGGTCTCCGCCGGAAGCCGCTACCAACATGGCGATTGGCGTTACCGCGATTCTCTTATTGATAATCGGTATCCCATATTCCGCTTCGATCTGTTCTCCCACCTGTACCAGGTCTTTGGCATAGGTGGTGATTTTGTCGTATACCTTCTGGCAGGAACGGTCGATGTCCGGATCGCAGCAGGACAACAGAGAAATGCCCATGGTAATGGTCCGGATATCCAGATGCTCTTCTTCAATCATCTGGACCGTTTCCATAATATCCTTCATGTTAATCATGGCCGTGTCCTCCCTTAAATGCGGTGCATCGAATTGAAAATATCTTCATGCATCACGTGGATCTTCAGATTTTTCTGTTCTCCCAACTCATTCATGGATTGGGCCAATCCGTTGATTCCGCCGGATAAATGGTCGATATTCACCAGCATTACCATGACGAACAAATCTTCCATCACAGATTGGGTCACTTCGATCACATTGGCATTATGGTCGGCACATATGCCGCTCACCGACGCCAGAATTCCTACGGTGTCCTGTCCCACTACTGTAATAATTGCTCTCATCCTTGCTTTCTTCCTTTCTCCTGATTGTCTTTGTATCAAAGACAGTTTTCTTAAAATGTCCTCGTCAAAAGATAAAAAACAGGGCGAACGGAATAGTCCGCCCTATTGTCTGCGTATAAAAGACAGAAATGCAAATTTCACTATTTTTTGAACGACAGCCAGCACCGGTTATTTGCTGCTGTCCACCAGCCAACGGAAGAGGTTTACATAATCGGCAAACCGCTGCGCCATATTTTCCGGATGGAACTGCACGCAAAGGATCTTCTTTTCCATACATTCCATTGCCTCGACAATACCGTCTGCAGCCACTCCGGTAACGGTAAAGCCCCGGGCGATATCTTTTACCGCCTGATGATGGAACGTGTTGGTCATGATTTTGTCTGCTCCCATCAGCTCACGAATCTTGCTGCCTTCTTTCAGCTCCACCCAGTGGAACGGCTCGTCCCGGTCGTCCATGCTGCCCACGTGAGCTTGGACACTTTTGGTCTGAGAGGGGATATCCTGGATCATATTCCCGCCGTATGCTACATTCACGACCTGCATGCCGCGGCAGATACCGAACACCGGCTTTTTCGCCGCCACGCAGCCTTTAATCATCTGGATTTCAAACACGTCCTGCTCCATGCGGAAATGGCTCATTCCTCGAACAGGATCCTCGCCATACAAGTGCGGAGCAACATCCGCGCCGCCGGGACAGAGGAAGCCGCCGATGGAATCGACATACTGGGCAATCAGCTCCGGGTCGTTGGTTTCCGAGAGAATGACAGGACAGCCTCCCGCCATCCGGACGGATTTTATGTAGTCGCCGCCGATGCCATAATGACCTCTGGGGCCCACTTTTCCCATAAAAATGCCGGTAATGCCGATGATCGGTTTTTTGTTCATGATTGGATCCCTGCCCTTTCTCCCAATCGGCTGTAAAGCCTTTAAACGAAAATAAGTATAGCATACCTGTATTGGGGTTGCAATCGTTTTTGGAAAGGAAAAAGCCCTTCGGCAGCAAAAGAGCGAAAAAAGCGCCTTTTCCCATTGTGAAGCGCCCTATGAATATGTTATACTATTTTCACCACGCACAAGAAAAGGGGATCTTTATGTATCTGAATATATTCGACAGCCATACCCACAGCGACACATCCTGGGACGCGGAACATTCTATCACCTTTTTGTGCGAAACCGCCGTAAAAAAGGGCATTCTCGGCTTTGCCATTACTGACCACTGTGAAATCAACGAATATGCATCCCGGGATATTGAGACCCGCATCCGGCAGGGCCATTTTGAAATGCTCAAGGCCCGGGCCGCCTTTGGCAAAAGTCTGATGCTCTGCTACGGAATTGAACTGGGGCAGATGAACTATGATTTGAACCTGACCCACCATGTGCTGGAAATGAAGCCGTACGATTTTGTACTGGGTTCTTTGCACTGTATCCGCGGCAACGAGGATTTTTACTTTATGGATTTTAAAGACGAAGACCCTTACGCGCTGCTGGAAGAATATTATCAGGAGCTTTATGAAGTTGCCAAGCTGAATCTTTTTGACTCCATGGCTCATATCACCTATCCTATTCGATATATGAACGGGACGCATCATCTTGGGGTGGACCTGTCCCGGATGGATGACCTGATCGACCTGACCCTGCGCACTCTGGTCCAGAACGGCAAGGCTCTGGAGATCAACACCTCCGGCCTGCGTGGCCCCATCGGCGAAACCTCTCCGACTTTGAAATATGTCAAGCGCTTCCGTGAACTGGGCGGCGAATACGTCACTCTGGGGTCAGACGCCCACTCTGCCGAAAATCTAGGTGACGGCATCCAGCAGGCCATGGAAATGGCCCATCAGGCTGGTTTTTCTTACTTTACCTTTTACAAAAAACGGCAGCCCCGCCTGCTGCAAATTTATTAGGAGGAATTTTTATGGATCGACTGCTCTCTTTACTGCAAAATAACGCACGCCTTACCAACAAGCAGCTGGCTGTCATGCTGGGCCGGGAAGAAGAGGAAGTGGCAAAGGCGATTGATGCATATGAAAAAGCCGGGGTAATCCGCGGCTACCAGGCGGTAATTGATTGGGATAAAACCGATTCCCCCACCGTATTCGCCCGCATCGAAATCAAAGTCACACCTAAAAAAGACTTTGGCTTTGAGGAGATCGCCCGCACCATCATGGAACTGGAAGAAGTCCAGTCTGTTAGCCTGATGAGCGGCGGCTACGACCTGGCTCTGACCGTATCCGGCAAAACGTTCCGGGATATTGCCATGTTTGTAGCTCATCGTCTCTCTCCCATCGATTCGGTCAATTCTACCGCGACCCACTTTATTCTGAAAAAATACAAAGAGCGGGGCGTACTCTTTGAAGAAGAAGTCAAGGACGAGAGGGGGATGACCCTGCTGTGATCGATTACAATAAGATCCTGTCCCAGCGTGCAGTGGCCATCAAGCCCTCCGGAATCCGCAAATTTTTCGATATCGCGGCGGAAATGGATGACGTAATCTCTTTAGGCGTGGGCGAGCCGGATTTCAAAACCCCCTGGAGCATTCGTCATGCCGGCGCCGAATCGCTGGAAAAGGGGCGCACCTGGTATACAGCCAATGCGGGCCTGGCGCCGCTGCGTACCGAAATCGCCAACTATCTCAAACGGCGCTTCTCGCTGGAATACGATCCCAAGAACGAAATTCTTGTTACGGTCGGCGGTTCGGAAGCCATTGATATTTGTATCCGCGCGGTCATCAACCCCGGTGACGAAATTTTGCTTCCGGAACCTTGTTTTGTGGCCTACGCGCCTATGGGCGCCCTGGCTGACGCCAAGGTCATCCCCATTCCCACCCGTGCGGAAGACGGATTCCGCCTGACCGCCGAGCAGCTGCGCGCCGCCATTACTCCCCGCACCAAGCTGCTGGTGCTGCCTTTCCCCAACAATCCCACTGGTGCGGTCATGCGCCGGGAGCATTTGGAAGAGATCGCCGATGTGTTGCGCGGCACGGATATTATCGTTTTGTCCGACGAAATCTATGCGGAAATGACCTTTGGCCGGGAGCGGCATGTGTCCATTGCCGAGATCGACGGCATGAAAGAGCGGACGATTGTGGTCAACGGCTTCTCCAAAGCTTATGCCATGACCGGCTGGCGGTTGGGCTATGCCGCCGGACCGGAGCCGATTTTAAAGCAGATGACCAAAATCCATCAGTTTGCTATCATGTGTGCGCCCACCACCAGCCAGTATGCGGCGGTGGAAGCACTCAAACACTGCGACGATGAAATCGAATCGATGGTTGTGCAGTATGACATGCGCCGCCGTCTGCTGGTGGATTCCCTCAACCAGATGGGCCTTTCCTGCTTCTCACCGGAAGGCGCGTTTTACGTCTTTCCCAGCATCCAGTCCACCGGCCTTACCTCCGCCCAATTCTGCGAGCAGCTTTTGTATTCCCAGAAGGTCGCGGTGGTTCCGGGCGACGCTTTCGGCGAATCCGGCGAAGGATTTGTCCGTATTTCCTACTCCTATTCGGTGGATCATCTTCTGGAGGCGCTGCGGCGCATTCAGACATTTCTGGACCAACGCAAAGGTTAAAACAACCGCCGCGTTTCCATGGGCGGATTTTATCCGCCCAACCAATTCCAATTTCCCCACTTCATACAAAAAAGGCCGGGCCGGCGGCCCGGCCTTTTTTGTGTGAAGATTTTCCAGGAAAGGAAGGCTGATTTTCTTGCCGCAAGTCAGCATATACAAAACCGAATCCTATGATCCCGCCCAGATGGAGGCGGCGGTCCGTTTCCATTTTGAGTCGCTGGACCTGTCCCATCTCATCCGGCCGGATCAAAAAATCGTCATCAAACCCAATCTGGTCATGAAGCGCAGCCCGGACGACGCGGCCACTACCCACCCTGCGCTGGTGGAGGCTGTTATCCGGCAGCTGCAGGAACTGGGTGCGCAGGACATCACCATCGCCGAAAGCGGCGGAGGCCCTTATGCGGAACCGCTTCTTCGCAGTCTCTATGGGACCTGCGGAATGGCGGAAGCTGCCCGCCGCACCGGTGCGGCGCTGAATTTCGATACCGGTAGCTGCCAGATCGAGGGGGACGGGCAAGTCACCCGGCGTTTTACGGTGATCAATCCCGTCGCAAACGCGGATCTTATCATCAACGTCTGCAAGCTGAAAACCCATTGCATGACGGTTTTGAGCGGTGCCGTAAAAAATCTGTTTGGCTGTATTCCCGGCCTGATGAAGCCGGAACTTCATATGCGCTATCCCGAAAAAGAAGATTTCTGTCAAATGCTTTTGGATCTGTCCGCCGCCCTGCCACAGGTCATTTCCTTCGTGGACGCGGTGGATGCTATGGAGGGAGACGGACCTACCGGCGGCAGTAAAAAACATGTGGGGTTGACTCTTTGCTCTTCCGACCGTTACGCGCTGGACCTGGTCAACGCCGCTGTCCTTGGCGTTGACCCCTCCGATATCATCACTGTCCGGCAATCCATGGAGAGAGGCCTTTGCCCTGCCTCGTTGGAAGACATAGAGCTTTTGGGCGATCGGGACGCCTTGACACAGGCGGGTCCTTTTCGTTATCCGCGTTCCAAGCAGACGGATTTTTCTTCCCAGTTTCCGGCGCCGCTGCGCCCCGCTGTGAAAAAAGTGACCCGCTGGCTCCAGCCGAGGCCCGCCATCCGGACAAAAAGCTGTGTCGGCTGCGGAAAATGCGCGGAAAGCTGCCCCGCCCACACCATTCAAATCCGGGAACGCAAAGCGGTCATCAACTATCAAAACTGCATTCGCTGTTTCTGCTGCCATGAGATGTGCCCCAAACAGGCGATCGACATCCACCGGTTGGGAATTTTTGACCTGTAAGCAGGGCATACTGATTGGCGGGAAAGGAGGCTTCCTGTGAAAAAAACTGTCTTTCTTTTCTGTGTTCTGCTGTTTTTCCCCCTTTTCTTTTCGCCTCTTGCTCTGGCCGTCTCCGACGGACAGGACGGTCAAATCACCGTTCGCGCCCGTGTGGAAGAGGTTCTGGCCGACGAAATGGTCTCCACCCCCTATTCCGGCGGCGAAATCTCGACCCGGGTGCTGACCCTCCGGGTTCGTATTCTGGAGGGCGCCTTTGAGGGGCAAGCCGCCACCGTCCGTCAGGTTTTTGATGAAATCAGTCTGCCCTCCGCTTACCCTGCCAAAGCGGGGGACCTTTTGTTTGTCTCGCTGGATTTGGACGAACAGAATCTTTTGGTCGGCACTGCCGCCGATTATGTCAGGGAATGGCCCATCGCTTTGCTGGCAGGCGCATTTTTGCTGTTTTTGATTCTGTTCGGCCGCCAAAAAGGGGTCAAAACCGTACTTTCCCTGGCCGTTACTTGCTTTGTCATCTTCGGCTTGTTCTTCCCGTTGGCGGTGCGCGGGGTAAGCCCGGTATGGCTGTCCCTTTTGTGCGCGGCGCTGATGACCGGATGCACCCTTTCGCTGGTCTGCGGCTTTACCCGTAAAGCCCTCTGCGCTGTTTTGGGATGTCTCGGCGGTTTGACGGTTGCCGGACTTCTGGCGATGCTTTTTTCCTACGCCATGCGCTTATCCGGTATCGTAGACGAAGAGGCGGCGTTTCTGCGCTTTCTCTCCGACGAGTTTGTCCTGGATTTCAAGGGGCTTTTGTTCGCCGCCATTATTATCGGCGCGTCCGGCGCGGCTATGGACGTGGCGGTATCCATCGCCTCTTCTTTGGATGAGTTGTCTCAAAAAGCGCCGGATCTGTCTGCCCGGCAGCTGTTTTCCAGCGGCGTAGCCATTGGGCGGGATATTATGGGAACCATGTCCAACACGCTGATTTTGGCCTATGTGGGCGGCGCGATCCACCTGATTTTGCTCCTGTATGCCTACCCGGTCCCTTTTGCCAATATCATCAATCGGGAAACTGTGGCAGCCGAAATCCTAATTGCTTTGTGCGGCAGCATGGGAATGCTCAGTACCATCCCGCTCACCGCCCTGATTGTCTCTTTTCTGCATCGGCACACCGCTGAACATCCCTTTCATCCAGGCAAATTTCCCGAATAAACGCCAATTCTTTTTTTTATTTTGACAAAAACGCCGATTCTTTTCTTCTTACAGAAAAAGAGCGGCACTTTTCTTGTTTTTAAAAAGCCGGATTGATATAATAAATCCCAAAGCAATTCCCTAAAAACAGGAAGAAGAGGTGTATTTTTTTGGAACAGAATCCCGCCCAAAACAAAACAGCATTGGCATTCCTGAAAAAAGCTTTCCAACGCTATTTTATCGACGCCATGGGCGCTATGGCCCTGGGGCTTTTCTCGTCGTTGATTATCGGATTGATCCTCTCCCAGCTGAGTAAGTTTTCCTTTCTTTGCTTTTTGGAGCCTTACGCAGCGATGGTCAGCGCTTCCTCTCCGGTGGTCGGAGCGGCCATCGGTGTCGCTATCGCCTATGGACTGAAAGCCAAACCTCTGGTTCTCTTTTCCTGCGCGATATCCGGCGCATACGGATACGCGGTAGGCGGCCCGGTAGGCGCGTATATCGGAGCGGTGTTCGGGGCGGAGATCGGCGGGCTCGTGGCCGGCAAAACCAAGGTGGACATCATCGTCAGCCCCATCACCACGATTGTCAGCGGATGCGCGGTCGCCCAGCTTGTGGGGCCCGGCATCCAGGCAATGATGAACGGCCTGGGCGCCGTCATCAATTCCGCCACGCAACTGACGCCTTTTCCCATGGGAATTTTGGTCTCGGTCATTGTCGGTATGGTTCTTACCGCCCCCATCAGTTCGGCGGCACTGTGCATTATGCTGGACCTCAACGGCCTGGCTGCCGGAGCGGCGGTTGTGGGCTGCTGCTGCCAGATGATCGGGTTTGCGGTGGCCAGCTTCCGGGAAAACGGCTGGGGCGGCTTGATCAGCCAGGGCATCGGTACCTCCATGCTGCAATTTCCCAACATTATGCGCCATCCGCAGATTTGGATCGCGCCCACACTGGCTTCGGCCGTGTTGGGTCCTGTTTCCACCTGCGTTTTCAAAATGGCCAATACCGCTTCCGGCGCCGGAATGGGCACCAGCGGACTGGTCGGCCAGTTCGGCGCGTTTGCGGCCATGGGCGGCACAGCCGACGTCTGGTTCCAAGTGATTTTGATGCACTTTATCCTGCCCGCTGTTTTGAGTTTCCTGTTCGATTGGTGCTTACGCAAAATCGGCTGGGTCAAAGACGGCTACATGAAAATCAACTGATTGTTCCTGCTGCAATAAAAAGGGAAGCAAAAGCCAAACCGCTTTTTGCTTCCCTTTTTCTTTGTTTTTTATTCTCCCCAGTCCGCGTCGATGGGCAGGCTGGCAATTCCATTGAGATCCAATCCCGCCGTATGGCCGGCCAAAAACTCATAATAACCCTGGGCGCCAATCATGGCCGCGTTATCCCCGCACAAGGAAAGCGGCGGCTGATACAGGATGTAACCGCGCTTTTTGCATGCAGCCTCCATCGTTTCCCGCAGTCCGGAGTTGGCCGATACCCCGCCGGCAATCACCAGTTTGCGGTAACCGAACTGCTCTGCCGCCGCCAAAAAACGGCCGGACAGAATCTCCACCACCGCCTGCTGAAAGGATGCCGCCAGGTCATTCACCTCTACCGGCTGCCCTTTTTGCGAAGCGTTGTGCAAAAGATTCACCACCGCCGTTTTCAGCCCCGAAAAGCTGAAATCATAAGGGCTGCCCTCTACTTTCGGGCGGGGCAGCACATAGGCCGACGGTTCCCCTTGCCGGGCCGCTTTGTCTAAAAACACGCCGCCGGGATAGGGAAATCCCATGGCTCGGGCCGCCTTATCAAATGCCTCGCCTGCCGCGTCGTCCCGGGTGCGGCCGATGATGTGGAATTTTGTGTAGTCCAGCACCTCAATCAGATGGCTGTGCCCGCCAGATACCACCAGACATAAAAAAGGTGGTTCCAGTTCCGGGTGTGCGATGTAGTTGGCCGCAATGTGCCCCCGGATATGATGAACCGGAATCAGCGGCTTTTTGGTAGCCATTGCCAGCCCTTTGGCAAAATTGACCCCCACCAGCACCGCACCAATCAGCCCCGGCGCATAGGTGACCGCGATACCGTCGATCCCCTCTAAGGTAAGCGAAGCGTCGTCCAGCGCTTTTTGGGTTACGGCGATGATATTCTCCGCATGCCGGCGGGATGCGATTTCCGGTACGACGCCTCCATATTGCCGGTGTTCTTCCACCTGGGAATTGATCACCGACGAAAGCACACGCCGCCCGTCCTCCACCACGGCGGCAGCAGTCTCGTCACAGGATGATTCAATGGCAAGCAGTTTCATTCTGGTTTCCCTCCTCTTTGATTTGCCGGGTCATCAGCAGCGCGTCTTCCAAAGGATTCCGATAGTAGTTTTTTCGCACTCCTACAGGGCAAAACCCGTGTTCGCGGTACAGCGTCTGGGCGCCCAGATTGCTTTTTCGAACCTCCAGCGTTAAAAAAGCAAGGCCTTTTTGGCAGGCAAAATCCACCGCGTCCTCCAACAGCGCGGACCCGATCCCCTGCCTCCGGAACAGCGGATCCACCGCAATATTGGCGATGTACCCTTCGTCCAGCACATAATGCAGGCCCAGATAACCCAACAGCATCCCGACTCTGTCCTGCGCCACCATAAACCGCGAGCCGGGATTATCCAATTCCGCCCGGAAAGCATTTTCGCTCCAGGGATCGGAAAAGCAGATGCGCTCCAGCGCCGCCAACGCCAAAAGATGTTTTTCTTCCATGGGTATCAGCCGGTATTCCATTCCAATTCCCCCTATTTTGCGTCATACCAGCTGACGCCGACGCCGCAGTCCACACTCAGCGGCACCTTCAGCTGCACAGCGTTTTCCATCTCCTGCCGCAGCAGGATCTTGGCCGCTTCCACATCCTTTTCAGCCGCCTCAATAATCAGTTCGTCATGCACCTGCAAAATAATGCGGGCATCCAGCTTTTCCTTTTCCAGCCGCTGGGCGGCCTTGACCATGGCAATCTTGATGATGTCCGCCGCCGTTCCCTGGATGGGCGTGTTCATAGCCACCCGCTTTCCAAACGCCTGCAGATTTTTGTTGGAGGCCGCCAGCTCCGGCAGATACCGCCTCCGGTGGAACATGGTTTCCACATAGCCATGCTCCTTGCCAAAATCCACAATGTCATCCATATACCGTTTTACGCCCGAATAGGTGCGTAGATAATCCTTGATATACTGGTCTGCTTCTGCCACCGAAACGCCGATATCCTGCGACAGCGAAAACGCTCCGATGCCATAGACAATGCCGAAATTGACCGCTTTGGCCCGGGAACGCATCAGCGGCGTAACGAACATGGGCGGTTGATTAAACACCTGAGAGGCGGTGACGGTGTGAATGTCGGTACCATCCAAAAACGCCTGCTGCATGGTCTTGTCGTCCGCCACATGAGACAGTACCCGCAGCTCGATCTGAGAGTAGTCCGCGTCTACCAGCAGATACCCCGGCCGTGCCTTGAAAAACTTGCGCAGATTGCTGCCCAACTCGGTCCGCACCGGGATATTCTGCATATTCGGCTCGGTGGAGCTGATACGCCCGGTACGAGTCTCGGTCTGATTGAAAGAAGAGTGGATACGCCCATCCTCCCCAATGAGTTTCATAAAGCCATCGACATAAGTGGACTTGAGTTTGGTGACGGTACGGTAGTCCAGGATCAGCGGTACGATAGGGTGCTTATCCTTGAGGTAGTCCAGCACGTCCGCATTGGTGGAATAGCCGGTTTTGGTCTTTTTGCCCGCCGGAAGCCCCAGCTTCTCAAACAGGATCGTTCCCAACTGCTTGGGAGAGGCGATGTTGAATTTCTCGCCCGCCTGCTGGTAGATTTCCGATTCCAGCTGATCGATCCGCCGGGACATCTCCTCTCCGAACGCCACCAGCTCATCCCGGTCAATGCCGAAACCCTCTTTTTCCATCTGGGACAGAACCCTCGCCAGCGGGATTTCCACCTCTCTCAACAAATATTCCTGCTGATTTTGCTCCAGTTCTTTTTCCATCGGCTCATACACCGCCATCAGTCGTGTCAAACGTTCCTCGGGGATCTCATATCCCTCTGTCCGGGACAGCGACAGGGTCGTATTCGCATAGGCGGCGCTCAGCCGTTCCAAATCGTAGCTGTTGGCCGTGGGATTTAACAGATAACCCGCCAGCGCCGCGTCAAACGTGATGCCGGCCGGTTCGATTTCCCACTCCAGCGACTTTCGGTACAACTGCTTTGCATCCGCCACCGCCTTGGGATTGCCGCTGGTCAGGACCTTTTGCAGCAAACTTCGGTCCTCTGCAGAAAAGCAGGCAATCCGCTCCTTGTCAGACATCGCGAAGCGGCCTATTTCGTCATCCCAGCAGATAAAAATCGTTTTTTCGCCGGCGATAACCTCCTCCGCCGAGGCCGCCTCCAGCACCTGCTGAGACTGCTTCTGCTGATTTGCCAAGACGCGTTTTTCTTCCGGATGCAGCCCCAACCGGGCGACCATGGAAAACATCTCTAGCCGGTTTAGCGCAGCCACAGACTTTTCCTGGTCCGCCGGCCGGATCTGATACGCGTCCATATCCGTCTGCACCGGTGCGTCCAACCGGATACGGGCCAGATCGCGGCTCATGTAAGCGGTTTCCCGGTCCTTTTCCAGCTTCTGCCGCACTGCCGGCCGGATAGATGGGTCATCCAGATGGTCGTATAGGTTGTCCAAATCATGGAAATCATGAATCAGCGCCACCGCTGTTTTTTCTCCAATGCCCGCCACGCCGGGAATATTATCCGAACTATCCCCCATCAACGCCTTTACATCGATCAACTGATCGGGCAGCACCGTATATTTCTCTACGATTGCCGGTATATCATACAAAGTGGACTCCGGCCGCCCCATTTTGGTGGTGGCCAAACGCACCTGCACCTGCTGTGTGACCAACTGCAGCGCATCCCGGTCGCCGGTGGCGATCACACATTGTCCTCCCTGCTCCTGACAGGCCCGGCTGAGGGTGCCGAGGATATCGTCTGCCTCATATCCTTCGCACTCTACCACCGTATAACCCAGATCGGTCAATAGCTCCTTGAGAACCGGAAGCTGCCCTGCCAGTTCCGGAGGCATTCCTTTGCGCCCGGCTTTGTACCCATCAAACTGCTGATGGCGAAACGTCGGCCCTTTCCGGTCAAAGGCGATCGCCACCCGGTCGGGCGCCGTCTCCTCCAACACCTTTAGCAGAATGCTTAAAAAGCCGTAGATGCCATTGGTGTAAATCCCTTCCTTTGTCGTTAAAAGCTTAATGCCATAAAAAGCGCGGTTCAGCACTGAATTGCCGTCAATCGTCAAAAGTTTCATTGGTTTTCCCTCCGATTCCCTGGATTTTATCAAAACGCAAGCGACAGGAAGACATTGGTTTTTGCAAATGGATCTCTCCGTGCCGGTGTCGATTCCGGCATTTTTTGTCAGGATCCTTTGCTGTTTTTTGGCCATGGGGTCTTCTCTTGGTCTGTTTTTCACTTTCAAATTTCGTAAAAAATATTATACCACAAAAGCATGGGCATGTAACCATTAAAAACACCGATTATGATTTTTAAAAATCTCCCGTTGCGGAAAAAAGGCTTTTTTGGTATGATGAAAAAAATCAGGCCGCTAGCCGGCCTCGCTCTGCGCCTTTTACAAAACCTGCTCCGGCAGCAATGTCTGTTCCCGCAAAAGGCGCTGTACACCATCAATCCCAAAGCGAAAGGGTAAAATATCAGATGAACCTGAAAATCGGAACCGTTGAAATACAAAAAACAGCGGCCCTCGCACCGCTGGCCGGCATTGCCGACCGCGCTTTCCGGGAGGTCTGCCGCCGTCTGGGGGCCTGCTATACCGTGGGCGAGATGACCAGCTCCAAAGGCCTTACTTATCAGAACAAAAAAACCGCCGACCTTTTGACGCTCGGCCCTACCGAACATCCCGGCGGCATCCAGCTGTTCGGCGACGACCCTTTGACCATGGCCCGCGCTGCCGAACTGTCTATGGCCTATGAGCCGGACATCATCGATATCAACATGGGCTGCCCTGCCCCCAAGGTGGCGGGTAACGGCGGCGGCAGCGCCCTGATGAAAAACCCTCAGCTCGCCGGGCAGATCATCCGGGAGGTTTCCCGAGCGGTGCCGGTACCGGTAACGGTCAAGTTTCGCAAAGGTTGGGACGCCCGGTCTGTCAACGCGGTTGAATTTGCCAAAATGGCAGAGCAAAGCGGTGCGGCTGCAGTGACCATTCATGGGCGTACCCGCCAGCAAATGTATGCTCCCTGCGCCGACTGGCAGATTATCAAAGAGGTAAAAGACGCTGTCTGCATCCCTGTCATCGGCAACGGAGATGTGGATTCGGTTGCGTCCGCTGTGCGAATGTATGAGCAGACAGGCGTTGACTTAATCATGATCGGCCGGGGCGCTTTGGGGAACCCTTACCTGTTCACCCAAATCTCCCGCTACCTGCTTGACGGTACGCTGCTGCCCGACCCGTCTTTGGCCCAACGGATGGGATATCTGCTGGAGCAAACCCGGCTGGCGGTAGAATATAAAGGCGAGTATGTGGCTTTAAAGGAAGCGCGCAAACACGCTGCCTGGTACCTTAAGGGCGTTCACGGCGCCGCCCGGCTCCGGGGGCGGACCGGATCGCTGAAAACCCTTTCCGATTTGGAAAACCTGATTCAGGACGCGTTGGAAGAAGAACAAAAATCCGCTTCGCAGCAATAGCGAGCGGCGCAGGAGGTGCTTTTTCATGGCAATGGCAGTGGTATCCGCACCGGGAAAAATCAATCTGACCCTGGATATCCTAGGCCGGTGGGAAGATGGCTATCACGAGATGGAGATGATCATGCACGCGGTGAGCCTGGAAAACACCGTATATCTTACCAAACAGGAAAAGGCCGGCATTCGCCTTGCCTGTTCCAATCCGGCGGTGCCAACCGGCGAAAAAAATCTTGCTTATCGGGCTGCCCTGGCCTTTTTTAACGCCTGGGGCCATTGCTTCGGATTGGATATCCGGGTGGAAAAACGAGTTCCCATGGAAGCGGGCATGGCAGGCGGAAGCGCCGACGCCGCCGGCGTTTTGGCCGGACTCAACGAACTGACCGGCTCCCCTTTCTCGCTGGAGGAATTGTGCCAAATCGGTTTGACTCTGGGAGCCGATATTCCTTTTTGCCTGCATGGAGGCGCGGCGCTGGTGCAGGGTATCGGAGAAAAAATCACGCCGCTGGCGCCGCTGGAAAACGGCTGGTTTGTGATTGCCAAGCCGCCTCAGGGCGTTAAAACCGCCGGTTGCTTTGCCGCTTACGACGCGTTGGACTGTGTCCGCCATCCCAATACGCCGCAAGCATTGGAAGCAATGCAAAAACAGGACCTTGCCGCATTGGGCCCGCTTTTTGAAAATGTGTTGGAACAGGCGGTGGATCTTCCTGTGGTGGGAGAAATCCGGGAAAGCATGCTCAAAAACGGCGCGCTGGGAAGCCGGATGACCGGCAGCGGCTCTGCTGTTTTCGGCCTGTTTACCGATAAAAATCCGGCCCTTCGCTGCATTCGGCGGATGTATCGTTTCGGCGGCTCTTTCTTTCTCGCGCGGCCGGTCAGCCACGGCGCTAAAGTTTTATATCAAGGATAAATCCTAAAAAATTGCATAAGACAGAAAAACCCCGTCCATACTACGCTCAGAAACTGATCGTAAGGACGGGGTTTTACATATGCGTAAAAAAGAATGGTTTGTACTCATCGCCTGTATTTTGAGCATCGCCTGCACCACCCTATTCTCCTTTGGGGAAAAATGCTCTTTTATTCGGGAAAACACCCTGCGCCTTCATATTCTGGCCAATTCCGATTCTCCCGGCGACCAGGCCTTAAAGCTAAAAATCCGGGATGCTATACTGGACCGGTCGGGCAGCCTGTTCTCCGGGTGCAACACCCGCGAAAAAATGATCAAAGCAGCCGAAATGCAGCTGCCGGACATCCAGCGTATTGCCGAACAAACCGCTCTGCACAACGGGTATGATCTGCCGGTAAACGTATCCCTTACCGATATGTTTTTTCAGACACGTCAATATGATAATGTCATTCTCCCGGCCGGAACCTACACGGCTGTCCGCATTGAGCTTGGGCAGGCCGCGGGTAAAAACTGGTGGTGCGTGCTCTACCCGCCTTTGTGCGTGGAAGCAGCGCAAACCGGATTTTCCGAGGACGAGGCCCAACTCAGCAGCAGCCTGCTGCAGCAGGAACAGCTGCCCCGGTACCGGGCCCGCCTGGCGATTGTGGAATGGTGGGAATCTTTTTGCCTGTGGGCAAAGAACAATTGATTTTACAAAATTCACAAAGGAGGGGATCGAGTGCCCGAACAGAACGCCCAAAAACAGAAAACCCGCTTCTTCATTCTTGCTTTTGCCCTGTCTTTTTGTGTTCTGGCCCTGATGGGCCTGATTGTGGTATTTATGCTCAACCCTGCAGAATCGGAACCTTCCGGACAGGTTTCCGCCGATACCTTTTATCTCCCGCGGGAAGAGGACAATCTTTCCGTTCTGATCACCTGCCAAAACCCCGATGCGGCAGACGGCGTCTTTTTTGCGCTGGTAAGGCTAGACATCTTAGGCGGCCATATTCCGGTGATCCTCTTTCCGCATCAGGTCATTCTGGACGCGGAAACGGGCTATGAGACCCTTTTTGCCGCCTATCAAACCGGTGGGCCCCAAGCGGCTGCAGAAGCGCTGTCGGCTTCTTTTTCCATTCCCATCGACCGCTACGTCAACGCGGACAGTCAGGACATTATCGACGCAATCAATCGAATCGGTGCGGCGGAGTATGATTTGGACAAGACGCTTTCCTGGGACGAAAACGGTATTTTCATCAACCTGTCCGACGGACGGCAGCTCGTCGACGGGCAAAAATTTTGGGATATCCTGCGCTATCCCGGCTACCAGGAAAGCGGTTTGGAACAATGCCGCGAAGGCGCCCAACTGATTGCCAGTTATATCAACAGCCGTCTTTTTGCCTTTTTGGGGCAGAATGCCGAAGCCCTGGTCAGCGGACTTTTAAATCTGGTAGAAACGGATCTTTCTTATCTGGATTTTGAGTCCCGCCTTCCCGCTCTCACCTTTTTGTCCAAACTCAGCGGCGATCCCGCACAGGCTTATACGCTGACCGGCGGCTGGAACCGGGACGGCCAATTCGTCCCGGATGCTGCCGCCCACCGGCAATTAGTGCAGGTCTTCTCCTGATGCTGCCGTCCCGACGCCACTCGCCAAAAGCATTTTGCCGAATCTTTGTGTTTTTGCCGGCGCATCGGGTGCGCAAAACCGCAAAATGCCGGAAAGGAACCCTTTCCGGCATTTTTTTCGATTTTCAAATGCTTTTTTTCCTGTTTTTTCCGGCTCGTACTTTTCTTTTTCATCAGGCTGCCGGAGTTTTACAGCACTTTGATAATATAGCCCTCTTTGCGAGGTTTCGGCTGCGGCAGTTCTCCATCCGGATAGCCCAAAGCCAACGCTCCAACGCCTGTCAGCGGATCGGTAATTCCCCACTGGCTGAGCAACTCTTTGCCTTCGGGTGACTCAAACATTTCCCGCTCCCGATGAATCCAGCAGCTCCCCAAGCCCAGAGAATGAGCGGCCAGCATCATATTTTCCAAAACGCAGCTTCCATCCTCCACCTTGGTTCCTCTTTCCGAGCAGGCAAGCACCAGCAAAATCGTCGGCGCGCCGTAATACGGATCGTTGTCTCTGCCCATGACCTTTGCGTTCAGCTTCCGCAGTTTTTCGGCGGTTTCAGGGTTCTGAACAGCGATGATAACTGGAGACTGCGCCCCCATCCCCGTAGGAGCATAGGTGCCCGCCTCCAGAATCAGGTCCAGTTTTTCCTGCTCTACCTGCTTGGGAAGATACTTCCGAACTGCTCTTCTGCTCTTTAGATTTTCCAATACCGGATTTGTCATAACAAGACCTCCTTTTGGGATTTCAATCTCTCCCGCACCCAAAGCAGGACACTTCTCGTGCCGGCTTTGACCCTTTGTTGATTTCTTTTAGTATAGACCAAATATCCTCAAAAAGCAAAATCCCAGCGCCTTGAAAAACAAATTTTTTCTGTAAAAGAGAAAAATTTTAAAAAACAAGAAGCTCCCGAAACATGCCGGAAGCTTCTTGCTCTGAAAGCGAAAAGGTGGTCTTTCCGCTTATTTTTTCATGTTGCTCTGGAAGGTGACCGAAGTGTCGCCCTGCAGGTCGTTGCCGAACTGATAGTCTTTTCCAGGCAGGATCGCGTTGAGCAGGATGCCCAGGATAGCGGCGATTGCCAGACCGGTCAGGGTCAGGCTGTTGCTGCCGAAGGTGAAAGTCAGTCCGCCGATGCCGTTAAAGCCCAGACCGCTGACCAGAATCACTGCCGCAATCAGCAGGTTTCTGGTGTTGGTGAAGTCCACCTTGTTTTCCACTACGTTGCGCACGCCGACCGCAGAGATCATGCCGTACAGCACAAAGGAAACGCCGCCGATGATCGCGGTGGGAATGGAGTGGATGATCTCCGCAAACGCGGGGCTGAAGGAGAGGACAATCGCGCCGTAAGCCGCGATGCGTACCACACGGGGATCATATACGCGGGACAGAACCAGCACGCCGGTATTCTCGCCGTAGGTGGTGTTGGCCGGGCCGCCGAACAGCGCAGCCAAAGAGGTTGCCAGACCGTCGCCGATCAGGCTGCGGTGCAGGCCGGGATCTTCGATATAATTTTCGCCGCAGGTAGCGCCAATGGCGGAAATATCACCGATATGCTCCATCATGGAAGCGATGGCAATAGGCGCCATGATCAAAATAGCAGACAGATCGAATTTGGCCATCTGGAACGGGGGCAGGCCCACAATGTCGGCCTGAGCCACGCCGGAGAAGTCAACCAAGCCGAAGCACAGGGCAACCACATAGGGGACCAAAACGCCCATCAAAATCGGAATGATCTTGATCATGCCTTTTCCCCACATGTTGCAGATAACGATAACCACAACCGAAAAGGCAGCCAGCCACCAGTTTTCCGAAGCGTTGGTCACGGCGCTGGGTGCCAGGATCAGACCGATCAAAATAATGATCGGGCCGGTTACGACCGGAGGCAGGAAGCGCATAACCCGCTTAATGCCGACAAATCTGACTACTGCAGCCATAACCAGATACAAAAGTCCGGCTACTACAATACCGCCGCAGGCATAGGGCAGCTTTTCTGCTTCCGTCAGGTTCGCGTAAACGCCGGTATCCAGCATTTTCACCGCGGCGAATCCACCCAGGAAAGCAAAGGATGAACCCAGGAAAGCCGGTACCTTAAATTTTGTGCAGAGATGGAAGAACAAGGTGCCAAGGCCGGCGCAGATCAACGTAACCTGTACGCTTAGACCGGTAATGATCGGCACCAAAATGGTAGCGCCAAACATGGCGAACATGTGCTGGATGCCCAGAACCAGCATTTTTCCCACGCCCAGTTTTCGCGCGTCGCGAATGGGCTCGGAGGGGACGGTGGTCTGTTTGCTCATTTCATTTCCTCCCTATTTGTTTTCATGCCGCGGCCTGTCTGGCGCGGCTTTTTCCGGCAAAGCCGGCGGACACCTCTTTTACTGCAGTGAAAGCACGCAGTAAAAAACGGCATCTCTGAAGAAACAGAAATACCGTTATCGAACACAAAAAAGAAAAAAGGGGGAAGAAAGCGTTTTGAACCCTGCTCGCATTCTTTCCGCCTCCTTTGTTTTTGGTTCCTGTCATCGATTTATTATAACACAATTCGACCGTACCATCAACTGGATATTTTGCACAGAAAAAATGAGGATGAAAAGGGAAAATCCAATGTCCGCTACAAAGTTTTGTCCTGCTTTTACAGAGTTTTTGCAGTCTGCCTTTGGACAAGGGAAAGCGTCTCGCCGCTGCAGTCAGTCTATCCGCCAACAGGTCAGATGGCCGTCTGCCTTCCCATCCGCATTTGCCGCCCTTTCTGCATAAGCGCCCGGCATCCAACCGGCATCCGCTCAGGCTTCGCCTTTGCTTTCCCACCGCACTACGGGCGGGGTTGACGGCGCTTTGCAAACAACCGAAACAGCCCTCGCCGTTTCTCTTCACCCTGTCTTTGGAAACCGGACTGTGCTTTTTCAGCGCACGCTTTTTCCTTTCCGGGCATATCATCCCGCATCGGGTCCCAAACGTTTGTCAGCGCGCAAGGACGGTCTTCCAGAACGTCAAGCCTCTGCTTGTGCGACGGGTCCGTCCCTTCCGACTCTTCCGGCTCTTCTGCGCCGGGCCAGCCGGCCTGTGCCATTTCCTCCTCGCTTAAAACCCACAAAGGAGTTTGGGATAGCCCTTTCTTTTTGTCCATCATCCTACTCCTGTCCGGCCAGATAACGCTCGGCCTCCATAGCGGCGATGGCTCCGTCCGCCGCCGCAGTTATAATCTGGCGCAGGCTTTTCACCCGAATATCTCCTGCCGCAAACACGCCGGGGATGGCGGTATGCATATTCTCGTCGGTTTTGATATAGCCTTTTTCCAGCGGAAGTTTCCCCTCCAGCAAGCCAGAGTTAGGGTCCAGGCCCACAAAAACGAACAGCCCCATCATGCCGTCAGCCTCATCCGCCTTGATTTCGGTAATTTCATTGGTTTTGACATTGCGCAGGCAGATGCTCTGCAACACATCCTGTCCGTCCAGCGACTCCACCACCGAATCCCAAATAAATGCCATTTTTTCGTTGGCAAAAGCCTTATCCTGCAGCGATTTTACCGCACGCAGCTGATCGCGCCGGTGGATGATCGTTACCTTGCGGGCAAAGCGGGTCAAAAACAGCGCTTCCTCCACCGCCGAATCCCCGCCGCCGACCACGTAGACCTCCAGCCCGCGGAAAAAGGCGCCGTCACAGGTCGCGCAGTAGGATACACCCTGTCCGGTAAAGGTCTCCTCACCGGGGCAGCCCAGCTTGCGGGGCGAGGCGCCGGTAGCTAAAATCACCGTCCGGGCCTGATACTCTCCGGACGCGCCGGTCAGGGTCTTTACCTCTCCCTCCAGCTCCAGCGAACGGATCTCATCCATCTTTCTCTGAGCGCCAAAAGACTGTGCCTGCTCCATCATACGGGCAGTGAGGGTATAACCGGTTTCGTCCTCAAGCATTGCGCCGGGATAGTTTTCCACCCGGTCAGTCTGGGCAGCCTGTCCGCCTTCGACGCCCCGCTCCAAAATCAGCGTGGAAAGCCCTGCTCTGGCGCCGTACAGTCCTGCTGCAAGGCCTGCCGGTCCCGCGCCGAGAATGATTAAATCGTATATTTGCTCCATGATATGCCTCCTTTATTTTCCTGCCGCAAGGCCTGCTCCTAGTATGGGCCGGCCGCAGACAGGATATAACCAAATTGCCGGACGAAATCCATCCGGCAACGCGTTTTATATTCCCATTTTCTTTGCCAGTGCAGCGGGAGCGGCGGCGCAGGGCATCGCCTCTTCCGCGCTGATTTTTCCCTGGCGGTACAATTCCAGAATGCTTGCGTCCATGCTGATCATTCCCTCGCCCGCCGACGAATAAATCACCGTATCAATCTGGTGCACCTTGGATTCCCGGATCATATTGCGGATGGCGCCGTTCGCCTTCATAATTTCAAAGGCAGGCGCTACCGACCCATCTTTTGCCGGGATCAGCTGCTGGGACACCACCGCCTGCAGCACCATGGACAGCTGCACCCGGATCTGGGGCTGTTGGCTGGGCGGAAACGCATCGATCACCCGGTCGATGGTGTTGGCCGCGCCGACGGTGTGCAAAGTGGAAAAGACCAGATGCCCGGTTTCTGCGGCGGTCAAGGCGGTGCTGATGGTCTCATAATCCCGCATTTCGCCCAGCAAAATGACGTTGGGTGCCTGCCGCAGCGCCGCTCTGAGCGCCGTGACATAGCTTTCTGTATCGTTGGAAATTTCCCGCTGGCTGACCACGCTTTTTTTATGGCTGTGCAGATACTCGATCGGATCCTCCAGCGTGATGACGTGGCAATTGCGGGAACGGTTGATCAAATCGATAATACAGGCCAGCGTAGTGGATTTTCCGCTTCCCGCCGGACCGGTGACCAGCACGAGTCCTTTTTTCAGCTGGCCCAAATCCAGTACCGTTTGCGGAACCCCCAGCAAAACCGGATCGGGAAGTTCGAATTTCACCACCCGAATCACCGCTGCCAGAGAGCCGCGCTGCTTGTAGGTACTTACCCGAAAGCGGGAAATTCCCACCAGGGAAAAGGAAAAGTCGTCGTCCCCTTTTTCCAGCAGCCGCTTCGGATCCCGCTGCGAAGCCAACTCGTAAATTTCCAGGATCATCGCGCGGGTAACGTCGGGATACAGCTTTTGTTCCGACTGGTTGTGGATGCTGTTGTTGATTTTATAGGCCAGCGGCAGGCCGGATACAATGAAGATATCCGAAGCGCCTTTTTCCACCGCCTCTTTGAGCATTTCGGTCAGTTGCATGGTCCGTCTCCTTTTATCCAATAGGAAGGTTTCCCGGCTGGAACACCGGCATACCAGCTTCATCCATTGTCTCTTCCGGCGGAACAGTCTTCCACAGCAGCCGCGCGATAGAAGCATCCTTTTGGTTTTGCCAATAGCGTTCCGTCACATCCAGGCAAATTTGCAGCGTCCAACCATCCTCCTGGCGCACGACGCAAAAAATCTGCCATCTGCCGTCTTCCAAAACAGTGAGCCTCGCCCCGTCTTCGGTCAGATCCGGGCTTTCAAATCCGGCAAGAGCGTTTTCCAACGCCGTCCGGCAGGCTGCCGCATCCTGGCTTTGTGCCGGACGTGCCTTTTCCAGCAAAGCCGACAAATCCGAAAGCATCCGCTCGCCGGCCGCGTCCAGCGCATAGTAGGAAACTGCCGCATCGGCAGTTTTTTGGCTGAGTTTATCGTCCGCTCGTGCAGACACCAGACTGAGCGTGGCAAAGGTTGTCAGGCACAGCACGACAAAAATCACCAGGATCGACGAAGAGCCAATGCTCAGGCCAAAGCTGCGTTTTTCCTTTTTCATGGCTGCACACCCTTTCTTGATTTTATGCCGTCGCGCCTATCCCAGATATTTTTCCACCGGAACCTGCAAAATCTCTCCTTTTTCATCCCAGGCCACAACTGCCGCCGAGAAATAATCTGCCCGGTCGGCTTTTTCCGGGGCAATTTCTCCGCCGTCCGGCAGCTGCAGACACTGTCCGCCGCAAAGCACCGTTACGGTATAAACCGCGCTTTGCGCGTCGGTGCGGTTCCAGTCATTGTCAAAGCAAAGATCCAGCCTTCCGGGCGACGCAGTCGCATCCAGCTGGGCCGCCAGCTTTTCCAGGTCCCCATCCGCCGCTTTGACAAGTTCCGCCGCGGACTGGACCTCCCTGGCAGCCGCAGTCAGTTTACTGCTTTCGGCGCTGGTCAGGTGCGCTTGCACAAATAAATTCACGCACACAGCGCTGGTTACTGCGAAAAAAAGGATCGCGATAATCAGTTCCAGCAAAAAAAGGCCGGAACGGGACATTCTGTTCACTGCCATGATTCGCGCCTCCTTTCCCTCATTCTCCGCACCGCAGGAAAACCGTTTCCCTGCGCATTTCGCCGTCTGGCCCCACAGCGGTCAATGTCAGCACCGGTCCCTCCTGCTCAATAAGCAGTTCCTGCTGCTCTTTGATCGGCTGTCCATCAGTCGGTTTGACCGGTACGCCCTGCGCCACAAAAACTTCCCGCAGATAGCCGTCATACACATAAATCCAGGTTTCATAGGTCTGACCCCCGGCCCGCTGTGACAAAATCAGAGCGGGACTTTCTCCCACACTGCTGATTTTTACCGCATCCGCCGCATCGTTCTGGCGGATTTTTTCGGTCAGGTAGGTCAGGGAGGTACGGCTGTCGTAGTTGCCGTTCATTCTGTCAACGGTCTGCCGGTACACATTGGCGCCGATGATCACGACCATCAGCGCAGAAGCGGCAAACACGCAGAAAAGCGCCAGCGTGAACAAAAAATCCACCACATGTCCTTTCTGTATGCCAAACTGCTTCAACCCTGCCATCTCCTTTCCCTGTCTCTTTCTTTATTGCTGCCCATCAAAGCCGTCTTCTATCAAAAACACCGCAATCTCCGGCAGCAAATTATCGCCCATGTTTTGGTAATGAATCACATATTTCTCCTCGTCCACTACGAGGCCATAATTTTCTTTGAGATACGCCACGCCGGACGGATAACGGCCCTCAATGGCGTAGCATTGCACCGCCGCGCGGCGCACCGCCTGCTGTGCCGAACGCAGCTGCTCTTCCCGCGCTGTTTTGGAAACACTTTGAACACCGCAGAAAAACAAAACGACGATCAAAAGAAATGACGCCAGCGGCAAAAATAAATCCTTTAACAGAACATGTTCTTTTTTCTGTTTGAAATACCGGCTCATGGCTGGCTCCTTTCTTTCGTTTTTTTAACGTTAGCCGATACTGCTCATGATTCCCATCAGCGGGAGCATGACCGAGAGCAAAATCATCCCGACGATAACGGACAAAACCGCCACCAGCGTCGGCTCCAGCACGCCCAATAGCTTACTGATGGTCTCATCAATCTCCTCTTCGTACCGATCGGCGATTTTTTTCATCACTGCGTCTGCCGAACCGGTTTTAAAGCCCACCGTGATCATCCGGGCATAAACGCTGGAAAACAGCTGGGTTTCCAACAGCGCTTCTGCAAAAGAAGCGCCCTGCGCCATCTGTTGTTTCATCCGGCTGATCTTTTCCTGGGTTTTGATATCATCGACCAAATTGGCCGCCATATCCAAAGACTGATCCACATCCAATCCACTGGACAGCATCATCGACATGGCGGAAGCAAAACGGCCTGCCGCCACCTTCGCCGCGATACGGCGGGTCGCGAAAAAGCTGCTGAAGAGGCCAGATAAAAACGCCCGTCCGCCCGCTGTCCGGCGCAAAATCAGCCATGCCGCCGTCAGGCCCAGAATGACGCCGATGATAACCGCCGAATACCGGCTCAAGACCTCTCCAAATCGCATGATACCCAAGGCGAAAGCGGACATCTCACTGCCCAGCTGTTGGAACACCTGATTGAAGACCGGCAGAACCTTTCCAATCAGAATCCCAATGACGACAACCATAATGGCAATCATGACCAGCGGATAGGTCACAGCACTTTTCACGCTGCGGCTGATAGACTGGCTTCGTTCATAATAAGCGGTCAGGGAATCCAGTACCTCATCCAGCCGCCCGGACTGTTCGCCGATGCCGATCATATCCAACATGTATTTGGGAAAGCGTCCGGTCTGCGCCAAACCGCTGTGCAGCGGCTCGCCCTCCTCCAATTTGTCCAGCACCGACTGCAGCAGCTCCCGGGTTCTGGCGTCGTCGGCATCTTCCATCATAATCGAAATTCCTTCCTGCGCCGGGATGCCCGCCTTGGTAATCAAAGCCAGCTGCGCGCAAAACGCAGAAAGTTCACTGGCGGAAAGGGTGCCTCTGGTAGAATCTTTCGCGGCCATTTTGTCACTCCTCACACAAAGTTAATGCTCTTTAATACACATACATCGCGTTGTAATTGCTTCCGTTGCCAATATAGCTCATGATATCGCCGCTTTCATTGCCGCTGGAGGCAAAAGTCGGATCCATGCGCTTCCACGACTGCCCGTCAAAATAAATAATGCCGTTGACCCATCCCACATCGGTGATATAGGTGCTGATCCAGGCGTGATAGATATTGCCCGCGTATCCTACCACCAGTTTGGTGGGAATGTTCTGCGTTCGGAGCATGGTGGCCATCACCGCCGCATAGTCAAAACAAATGCCCATACCGCTGTTTAAAATGCTGTCCACGTTGGGCAGATAACCGAAAGAAACATTGGCGGCCTTGTTGAAATCATAAGAAATATTGTGGATCACATAGTTGTAAATATTTTCCACCACTTCCAGATCGCTGGTGGCGGTACTGGCCAGCCGAGCGCCTTTTGCCACAGTTTGGCTGCCGCTGTAAAAATTCACATACTGGTTGGGGTACAAAAACGGCAAAAAGCTGTTGCGCAAACTTACGCTGATATATTGTCCCAGCGCCAGGGCATACTGGTTGCCGGACACGTTTTCATACACGTTGATGCTGTATCCGCCGCTCCCCTGTGAAAGAGGAAACACCTCATAAGAACCGCTGTTGTTGAGCGCGTATGTATAGGTGCTGCCGCCGTCGCGAGTGATCTGCACCCGGATTTTGGATACACCGCCGTTGTATTTGATCATCACATACCCCTCGGAGGTATTGGACGCGTCGATCTGGGCGCCGCCGCCGGAATAAACCACCGTTCCGGAGGCTACCGGTGTCAGCACCGTATAAGTCCCGGCAGATTCCTGCGGCTTCGGCGTTGAAGGCTGCTGCTCTTCCGCTCCGGACTGGGAAGGCTCCGCCGCAGACTGGGAAGCCTCTTCTGCCGGCCGGGAAGATTCCGCCGCAGACGACGATTCCGACTCCGATGCCGATGCGGAAGAGGGCGCCGGATCCTGCTGCAGCTGGCTTTCCTGCGCTTCTTCATGGGAGGATTCTTCCGCTTCGCTTTGCTGGGAAGAAAAGGTTTCATATCCGCTGACAAGCACCTGGGATGATTCTTCCGGTGCGGAAGAACCGAAAGAATCCGTTGTCGAAGAAGAAAAATCCTCATCTGAGCAGCCGCAGAACGTCAACAGCAGACCGCACAAAGCCATTGCCGCCAAACAGCGGCATGTGCGTTTTGGCACCTTTTCCTCACCTCTTTTCATCCAATTCGGCAAAATACCTTCTATTCAGCCTGAGACGCGGAAACATCCGCATCCATCCTTGCCTCGAACACCAATTGATCGCCCGATTCCCGAACATCGACCAGCCGCGCGGTTACGACAATGCGGTTGATATAGGTGCCGATGGGGTCGCAGGAGGTTAGAGTCAGACAGGGATATTCTTTGCATGCGATGGGGGTCCAATCATCCGCCTGAATGATTTGGGTCGACTCATACAGGTAAACATAGACCTTTTCCTCATAGACCAGATACATCAGGTCCCCATCCGTCAGCGTATCGATATAATAAAATTCCGCTCCCTCAATGTCCCGGTGGCCGGCAATGCTCACATTGGCATTGGTATCCGGCGCGGGCAGCTGAGCATATTCATATAATCCGGGGCCGGACCGCAGCGCCTGTGTATCCGCGCTGCTCTGGACCGGCACATCCTGATTCAGCGCCGGGATCACCAGACGCATACTTCCGTTTTCATACTCTTCCCGATCCGTGGTGACCACCAGTTTTCCCACCGGATAATCCTGCCGGACCTGGCTGATGCTCCACCTTTCCTCTTCGTCGGCAACAGAGAGCGACGATAAATCCACCCCCACTTCCCGCACAGGCTCTTCTGGGCTGCGCATCATCCAAAGGCCCGCAATCAGCAAAATCAGCCCCACTGCGGCAAAAATGAGAGAAACCGCCTGACGGCGGGTCAATCTGCGGTTTTCCTTCGGCTGATCGCTTTCCATAAACTTTACCCCCAAAGCAGCATAAAACTGCAAAAAATTCAATCTGATGGTATTATAAACGATTTTTTTCTAAAAGGAAAGAAGTTTCTGTTTCTCCGTCCCAGACTGTTTTGCTGGAGCCTGTTTTAGGTTCCAGCTTTTTACATCTTATTTGTGTTTTTACTTGAATTTTTGGGTGGGATATACTATATTATAATGTAGTATATTAATGAAAGGAGGGTATCGCTGTGCCAAAAGGAACCGCTCTTTCTCTTGCGGAAAAAGCAGATGTCGCTGTTCACGTTTCGATGCTGGGCGGATTTCGGCTGCAAGCAGGAGATTTTGAGGTGGACGAAAGCCGCAACCGTGCCAGGCAACTGTGGAATTTGCTGGAGTATCTGATTGCATTCCGCCACCGGGCTATCTCCCCTGATGAATTGGCCGACGCGCTTTGGCACGATGATGAGATTGATAATCCATCCAGCGCTTTGAAAAATCTCGTCTACCGTGTTCGCACAATCTTGATTTCCCACGAGATTCCTTATGCCAAAGACATGATCCTGTGCCGCCGCGGTGCCTATTCCTGGAATAATGCGTTGCCCACTACGGTGGACATTGAGGAATTCGAACGTCTCATACATGAGGCGGATGAAAAAGAGGGCCAGCCGGACAAACAGCTGGACTTATATATGGAAGCTCTTTCCTATTATAAAGGGGATCTTCTGCCTAAATCCGCTTTTGAGGAATGGGTCGTCCCGCTTTCCACCTATTACCACAGCCTGTATGTCAAATGCGTGACCAAGACCACCCGTCTTTTGTCCGACGTCGGCCGTCATCAGGAAATCGTGGATATCGCCCAGCAGGCCATCGTCATCGACCAGTTTGAGGAATCTTTCCACGAAGCGCTGATTCTGGCGCAGATCGCATTGGGGAATCAGCAGCGCGCGATGGCCCACTACGATTATGTGACCAACCTGTTTTACCGGGAATTGGGGGTAAAACCTTCCGACAGGCTGCGCAGCCTGTACCGGGAGATCATCAAGAACGCCCAACATGTGGAAACCGACCTGGAGATCATCAAAGAAGACCTGCGGGAGGCTTCGCTGGCGTACGGCGCCTTCTTCTGTGAATACGAGGTGTTCAAAAACATTTACCGCCTGGAAGCGAGAGCCGCGGAGCGGACCGGCCAATCCGTATTCCTGCTTTTGCTGACTGTTTCCGATCTGGATGGGCAGATCCCCGGCGTTAAGCTCCTAAATAACAGCATGGATCGCCTGCAGGACTGTTTGCTGCACAGCCTGCGCCGAAACGATGTCGTGGCCCGCTTTAGCCCCACCCAGTTTGTGGTTATGCTTTCCTCCCTCACCTTTGAAAACAGCCTGATGGTGCAGGATCGCATTCTCGGCCGCTTCAAGCGGGAAAATCCCCGCATCGCCGTTCGCATCCATTCGAAGCTGCAGCCGATGGATCCTGTACGCCCACAGGGGAATTTTTAAGAAATTTGTATAATTAGGTCGATATTTTGAGCCTGTTTTTTACAGGCTCTTTTTTATTTGTGACCAGTTTATGACCACCTTATGGCATACTAAGAGCACAGAAAGCAACAAAAAGGGGGACTGCTATCTGAAAAAACTCGGTACTGTTCAGCGATCAGTCAATCTTACCAAAACCCGAGTCTGTGTGGATTCTGTACAGAACTCAGAGCCGATTGGATTCTTATACAACCCATATATGGCCGACCGAATTGCTTTTTTCGGATACCTTTCCCTCATCAATATCCTGGATGATTTTTTTGATCGAATGCAGTGTCCTCAAGCTTATCACCAATACCGTGTTTGGCAGACAGAAAAAAACAATCGGAAGCTTCCGGAAAAGGAGGTAACGCAATTTATGGCAGAAGATGTAATCCATTCAAAGAACGGCGAAAAAGCTACCTTTACCATCCAGGTACAGTTCCGCCAGAACGCCACCTGGCAGGGAACCATCGCCTGGATGGAAAGCAAAAAGATCCAGCAATTCCGCAGCGCACTGGAAATGATAAAGCTGATGGACAACGCTTTATCCGAATCCGGCAGCGGCGACGATGTGAATTGGGAATAGTTCATTTAAAGCAACTTAATAAAGCGAAACAAAAGGAGGAACATTATGGCACATCTAAAACGACTTGCTTCTTGTCTGTTGGCAGTTCTGCTGGTTGTCACTTTGATTCCCGGCGGCGCACTTCAGACAGCCGAAGCGACAGAAACCCCTACCCTAACCCCTGATCCGGTTGTCAACCCGGCGGACAATGTGACTTTGTCCAAAACCGCGGTACAGACGGCCATCGACGAATGGGAAGTCACACTGCAGATTTCCGGCGGCGGTTCGACTTCCGTAAAACCGCAGATCGATATTGTGCTGGTCACCGACTACTCCGAAAGCATGAATAACCATGTTTACGGCGGCAGCATCTGCGGTAGCACCAGTTTTTACGAAGACTCTCATACCGATCGTGTCTGCGCAGACTGCGGCAGCGATGATATCGATTGGAAAAACGGCAAAAAAGGAAATCCCGGTTATTATTACTGTGACGACTGCAAATCCAAAAATATCACGACCAAAACCATTATTGACGGTTGGTGGTGCTCGAACTGCTACCACTACTATGAAGGCGAATCTCACCCCGAGTCCTGCACGCAGAATCTGAGCGGTGAGGATCTCGGCTCCCGCCGGGAGATCGCCCAGAAGGCACAGGTTGCACTGATCGATTCTCTTGTCGCCAAAGGCATTAACGCAAGAATCGGTGTGGTTCAATTCGGTGGTCTCAGCAAAGAAAAGCTGGCTTTGACCGCGATTCTCAATGAAGATGGCACGACCAACACCACCAATGTTGCGGCCATTAAAGCTGCCATCAACGCCGGCAAAATGAGTGGGCTTGACGGTAACAAAATCGACAGCGGTTACTGGAAGGGAAGCTCCGGCGGCACCAACATCGAGGCAGGCCTGATTCAAGGAAACAAAACCCTCTATCCCACCGGCGACAGCGGCTCCGCCAATCAGAAATTTATGATTTTGCTGTCCGACGGTCAGCCGAACGTATACAGCGAAGACGGTTCCGATTCCAGCTCCGATGGCGGATATGCTGCCACTGCGGCAGAAAACCGTGCGACTGCCATCAAAAACAGCCACAAAACCAACTTTGAGTTGTATACGGTTGGCTTTACCACTAAGGTAGAATGTCTGGAGAACATCGCTTCCAGCAGCGACAAATACTACTATGCAGTAGGCGCTGACCTCGGCAGCATCTTCAACAATATTCTGAACTCCATTTTGTGGGTCATCAACAACGGTACAGTTGCCGACATCATGGGCGGCATGGTGGACCTGATCACCGAGCAATCGGATATTTCCTACAGTCCCACTTCTCTGAACTCCACCTCTTCTCTGCCGAAGCCTACGCAGCCGTCGGTCAGTGTCAGCGGCGATTCCATCCGTTGGAAAACCGGCTCGTATGTATCCGGCAGCGCAACCATGACCTACAAGGTCAAACTGGATCCTTCTGTTGTGACAAGCGCAAACAGCGACAGCATCAACGTTCCGTTGAACGAATCCGCTGTTTTGACTTATCAAAACAAAGAGGGAAAAGATCAGACCCTCAACTTCCCGGTACCTACTGCGGTAATCGAAATCGGTACGTTGGAAGTAACATCCATCGGCCTTCCGCAGGGTATATCCGGCACGACCCAGTCGGTTGGAAACAGACTGGTCGGCAACGCGGCCTTCCCCCAGACGCCTTATACGGTTTTCGCACCTATCGCGGCGCCCGCAGGCTATGAGTTGAAAAGTGTAAAAGTAAACGGCGTTGAGATGAGCAAAACCGCATTTGACGCGGCTTATCTGAAAGACGGCAAATATCAACTGCCGGTGAAAAAAGGCAAACAGACCGTTGAATACGTTTACGGCCCGATTTCCGTCAACACTGTTAAAATTGAGAAATATGACGAATCCGGCGAGGCTCTGACGGGCGCTGTATTCACCATCGATCAGGGTATCGGTGTAAAAGCTGCCGATCAGGGAGCGGATCAAAACAGCACCTATGCCATGAGCTTTACCTACGGCGTTAACTACACCGTTTCGGAGAGCACCGCTCCTTTGACCTACAACGGCGTTTCGGATTTCACCGTTACGCTGAAATCGAACGGAACTGAATTGGAATTTGTCGGCGACGCTCCTGCCGGTGTTACGCTGAGCGGCTTGACCATTCAGGTGCAGAACGCCCGCAAGGACCAGCACGATGTCATCGTTCACTATGTAGAGCAGGGTACCACCAATGAGCTGGCTACCCAGGATACCGCAGCTACCGCTTATGAAGATGCTTCTTACGATATCTCCTCCAGCACCCTGCTGAACAAAGACGATATCGCTTCCTGGAGCCGGGTCGGCATCAGATCCGTTGACGAAGCCAAACTGAGCGGCACCATGGGCACTG